>Ga0129306_1000010_pt1 | contig 345798 bp, 279 predicted proteins | sample P827metagenome_FD_94438 | JGI IMG/M metagenome (GOLD analysis project Ga0129306, IMG submission 94438) | Capybara group fecal microbial communities from Wisconsin, USA - P827 metagenome | ecosystem: Host-associated > Mammals > Digestive system > Large intestine > Fecal | place: USA: Wisconsin...
CAAGCTGAGGCAGCCACCGCAAACAGAGGCCATGGAAGAAGAACCGTTGGATTCCTGAATTTCGGAAACCACGCGGATGGTGTACGGGAAGTCTTCCGGCAGCGGAAGAACGGCAGCGAGAGAACGTTCGGCGAGGTGGCCGTGACCGATTTCGCGGCGGCTCATGCCGAGGCGCTTGCATTCACCCACGCAGTACGGCGGGAAGTTGTAATGCAACATGTAGCTCTTGGAGCCTTCGCCCTGCAGGCTTTCGTAGCGCTGTTCGTCGGCCTTGGAGCCGAGCGTGCAGACCACGAGACCCTGGGTTTCGCCACGCTGGAAGATCGCAGAACCGTGAGCGCTCGGGAGAACGCCGAGTTCGATTTCGATCGGGCGGACTTCGGTCGTAGTACGGCCGTCGAGACGCACGTCTTCGTTCAGGATCATTTCGCGCATGGCTGTGCGTTCGTAGTCGCTGAAGATTGCCTTAGCGTCGGCAACGAGAGCAGGATCCTGTTCTTCGTCCTTGCCGATGATGGCGAGAATGCGTTCGTCTTCGAGCATCTTCGCGCAGAGGTCTGCCATAGCCGGATAGAAGTCGGTCTTCACCATGTTGGAGTGGACGTCCTTGTTCAGTTCGTCCCACACGACTTCCTTCACCGTGGCGAGAAGCTTTTCGTGGGCTTCGCCAACGTGCTGCGGCTTGAGTTCCATCTTGGGCTTAGCGCAGCGGTCCACCAGTTCCTGTTGGGCCTTGCACATGAGCTTGATGGCTTCGTGACCGGCGAGAATTGCATTAATCATCGTGTCTTCGGACACTTCGTAGGCACCGCCTTCCACCATGCAGACGGAATCTTCGGTACCGGCGACCACCAGGTCCAGATCGGCGCAAGCCATCTGTTCGTAGGTGGGCATCACGATGTTCTGTCCATCGACCACAGCCACGCGTACGGCGGCGACCTGCTGTTCGAAGGGCAGCTCGGAAAGACCGATGGAAAGGGAGGCAGCCGAAACACCGAGCACGTCGGGTGCGAACTTGCGGTCGGCAGAGAGCACCTGGACGATCACCTGGACTTCGCGCGTGAAGTTCTCGGGGAACATCGGGCGAATCGGGCGGTCGATGATGCGGGCGGACAGCGTCTCTTCGTCAGAGGGGCGTCCGGCTTCGCGCTTGTTGTAACCGCCCGGGAGGCGGCCGGCAGCATAGGCCTTTTCACGATATTCAACGGTCAGCGGGAAGAAGTCCCCTTCCTTTTCTTCGCCGTAGCAGACAGTAGAGAGCACGAACGCGTCGCCCATCTTGGCGACGGCAGCTCCGCGAGCCTGCTTTGCGATACGGCCCGTTTCAAACGTGATGACACGGCCGTCCGGAAGCGTAACAGACACTTCCTTGGGGTCGAGCATCTTGCCGTATTTTTGATGGTATGCGTCAATAGACATAGATTTTCTCCAGTCCGCAGATTATCCGCGGAGACCGAGTTCCTTGATGAGAGCACGCTGAGCGAGGATGTCCTGTTCGGCGTAGTACTTAAGAAGGTTGCGGCGCTTAGCCACCATGGCAGACAGACCGCGGAGAGAGTGGAAATCCTTCTTATGGCTCTTGATGTGTTCCGTCAGATTCTTGATCTTTTCAGTAAGGATTGCGATCTGGACGCGGACGTTTCCGGTATCCTTTTCGTTTGCACCAAACTTGGCGGTGAGTTCTGCAGCTTTTTCCTTAGTAATAGTAGCCATTATAGCCATTCCTTTTTTTGATTGTTGTTTCATTACATGTTTTTGTCCGAGTTTCCCTGCTCTTGCACCAGTGGAATTGGCGAATCTGGTCACAGGACCCAGTCAAAAATGCAATTTGGCGGAAAATATAGATATTAGAAGAGAGACTAGAGACTAGAGACTAGAGAAAAAGGGTGATTTTAGGGCAATATTGCTATCTTTACCTCCCGAAATGCTCGAATCCCTGAACTTTCACTTTTCTTTCTACGACTGGCTCCTGATTTTCATGGTCACGGCCCTCGGTACGCTGAGCGCCTACCTGAAGGACCCCCAGCTCAAGGCCGTCACGGCGACCATCCCCATCCCCTGCGGGTTCGCCTACATCGCGGTCGGGCTCCCCATGGGCACAGCCAACGCCATCTCGGGATTCATGTGCCTGCTGTACGTGCATATCGTGCGCATCCTGCATTACAAGGTGAAGATTCCCATCGTCCCAAGCATCATCGCGGGACTCGCCTTCTTTGTCGCGCTGGGTACGTTCCTCATGCCCCGCATCCCCGAAGGGGAAGCCTACTTTATCGCCGTATGCGTCTTTGACCTTGTCGTGGGAATCATCCTCTTCCAGAAGCAGTCCTACAAGTCCGGAACACGCTACAAGACTCCCCTCCCCGTCTACATCAAGGCCCCGGCCATCGCGGGCGTCGTCGCGGGGCTCATGCTCATCAAGCGGCTCATGGGCGGATTTTGTACAAGCTTCCCGATGATGAACTCCATCGTGAGCTACGAGAGCCGTTTCTCGCTGGGCGACCAATGCCGTCAACTCCCGCTGTTCCTCATCGCGGGGCCGTTCATGTTCGTGGAGATGCGCTACATCGAGATATTCCTGCACCTGAACCACTGGATTGTGCTTCTCTGCGGCTACGTCCTGTTCGCCGCCATCTACTGGCCCCTGAACAAGGAACTCAAGCGCAGGAACGAGGCTGCCTGCACAAAATATAGCCATGCGGAGAACTTGCCCGTTAAATAACTTTTACTCCATAGACCATTACCCCATATTTGTATATATTAGACGAAAACAAAAAATAGAGGCTTAAATGAAAAAGAGCGTTTCCTTACTCCCCATCATGGCGCTTTCCGTAGCATTCCTCGCCGCATGCTCCGACGACTCCTCCAGTGGCAGCAACCCGACAACCCCCGACCAGGCCAGTTCCTCATCCGAAATACTTTTGCCGGGAAGCAGCGACATCGCACCGGGCTCCAGCAGTGACATGGCTGCAGCAAGCAGTTCCTCCGAAGATGTTTACCAACCTATTGACCCGTCGGCCATCACGCTTGACGAAGACGGCTTTGCCGACATCAAAGCCGTATACCGCAGTCTGCAAGCTAATGAGAAAGCCGTTTTCGTCATCCGCCATGCAGAACGTGACATGTATGTCACCAGGCAAGGCGAACTTACCGAAGACGGCGAAGAACAAGCACTGGAAGTCGGCAGGAAGCTGGTCGGTCCCGACGAATTCACATTCACGCACACCGACTACGTGAGAACCTACAAGACTTGCTACAATATCGCAGTCGGCAGAGGACAGGCGACATTCCCCAACGACACCAACGACATCTTTACGGACGGCTGGTACAAAAGCGACAGCAGCCTGTTTGTTCAATACTCGTCGGAGACGGGAGGCACACATAGTGTCATATCAAGATGGGCCTACAACGGAGATTTCGCAGATGCATTCTACGATTTCAACGAAAAGAATGCGGAAATGGTCAACATGCTCATAGGCGACTTCGCTGCGGCAAGCCGCGTAAGGGTACTCTGCTCACACGACAACTTCGTGCTCCCATTGACCGTATACATGACAAACAAAGCCGTCAATCTCCGCGTATTCGAAAACCCGAAGAAGTGGCTAAACTTTGTGGCCGGCGTCGCCATAATCAAAAACGACGCGGGCGAGCAGCGCGCTTACGCAGTCAAGGGACTTGAATCCGGCGTCCAGTAACTGCAAAGCCTTACAAAATAAGGGAAATCCCCCGCTTCGGCGAGGGATTTCTTGTGTTTAAGGGTTCTGTTATACTTTGTCTTGTCGCGGACGATTCTGGTCCGCAGGGTGGCTCCGTTCTGGGAGCCGTCGATGCGCAGCGTTCTGAGCCTTGCGCTTTCCTTGGCGGTTTCGGCAACCTTGCCGAGCGCCTTCGCTTTGTTTTTAGCCATAACGGCCTCCTTAAGGGGGAAATATAAATTATTAGATTTGAGATGGAAAGAGTTCGAATAAGGAAAATACCTTGAAAAAGTTTTTTGTACTTGTTGCATCTATTTTATTTGCCGCCTGCGGCGATGACAAGTCATCGTCTCCGGATTCGGATATACTCTCTTCTTCCTCTAGCATCAATTCTTCGGAATCAAAAACCGCTTCATCGTCATCGAAAAAAAACGCAACCAATTCTACGGTCAGCATGGACTTCGGCGAGGGCTACACCTACGCCATTGCGCATCGGTATGACGAAGCAACAGGAATCATGTACCAAAGAATTGAAACCTGTAACTATCATCCAAGCACAAAAACTTTCGCATGGGAAGAAAATGCCATTCCGCTGGACTCGAACAGGCTTACGATTAACGGGGACTCCATGTGGATAGGCCCCGTAGAAAAAAACATAGCCGACGACCCCGACGAGCAGCAGTTTTACGATGCCTACGAGAACCGCGAAACATTGCTTTTGAGCAATGATCACGACGGCATTTACGGCAAATGGACGATGACCGGTTGCACAAGAACCTCTGGAGAAACCGAATTCAAATGCACCTCCTCTATCGCCCGCATGAGAGGCATCGCAAAGGCCATCACCATTACCACCGATTCCGTTTACACCACGACCGTAGTCGATTTAAGCAGCTCCACAGGCAAAGAAGATAAATGGAATTTGGGCAATATTTTGGAATATAATCTCGGATTCGACATCGGTGACTTGATCGTCGATTCACTCGTAGAAGCCCAGGTAATAAAGGTCATTTCGGCATCAGAAATTTCTATCAGCAGCCAAACCTTCACTAGAGATGGTTCTGCCAAGTTTGACAAGACCGGCATGAACTTCTACGAAACATTTTCCAGCAACGGCAAAACCTGCACAAAACACGAGCAATTAGGGTTTATTACAAAAGAGCAGTGCCTAGAAGGGAACGCCGACTTTCTGCTTAGCGCCCGCGGCGACAAGGAAGACTCATCCTACTACTACAAAGAAGGCCCCGTCGAAGGGGTCAGCCTAGACAACCGCGAGGAATACTATAAATGCACAAAAGGCCTCGTGACGGAAGAGACTAAAAACATTCTCGAGCCTTTCGCCAGACATTATACGGACTAAAATGATTACCGACGAACTTGCAAGCATCAAAAAACGAATCCATGATCATGGGTTCAAGCGCCTGCTGCTTGCAGTTTCGGGCGGTCTGGATTCTATCTGCCTGGCGCATTATTTTATTGAGAACAAAGAAGTTTTAGGCATTGAATGGCTGGGGATTGCACATGTGCATCACGGGCTACGCGAACGAACTGCCGACCGCGATGCCGCTTTTGTCGAAGCGTTCGCGAAAGCGCACGATGTTCCGTTTTTCTTGAAAAAGCTGGACGGCGATGCGCTCAAGGCCGCCGAAGGCTCGCTCGAAGAAAATGCACGAGACGCAAGGTACAATGCACTAGTCGAAATAGCTCATAGCTGTGAGCAATCAGCAGTGAGCAATGAGGAAAAGGAGATCCCCGCCTCCGCGGGGATGACAGAAAAGAATGTCGCGCCTCGTGCCTCGTGCCTCGTGCCTCGTACCTCCATCGTCACGGCACACCATGCTGGAGACCAGGCAGAGACGATGTTCATGCGCCTCCGCCGCGGCACAACGCTGGCCGGACTCCGAGGCATTCAGGAAGTTCGCGTTCTAGACGATGCCTCCCATACCCCAAAGCAACCGAAGGTTGCGACCCCATACCTCAAAGGGAGCGAAGCGACCGCCCCCTCCCCCCACTCCATCAATCATCAATCATCAATCATCAATCATCCATCAAATTTCATCTACCGTCCTTTCCTGAACGTCACCCGCGAAGACCTCCTCGCCTACGCCCGCGAGCACAACCTAACCTGGTGCGAAGACGAAAGCAATTCCGACGTAAATTTTGCACGCAACAAGGTGCGGCACGAATCGCTGCCCCAGCTGGAAAAATCTTGCCCCGGCGCAACAGCACAGCTTTGCCGCATTGCAAGCCTTGCCGACCGAGCCTACAAGAAAGTCCTGGACGCTGCGGACAAGCTATACGCCCCCGCCATCGTCCCGCCCGACGCCTGGCCATTCGAACCGTCGTGTGCCAAATACGGCAAGGTCCTCGCACTCGATGCTAGCGCACTCGTCTCCATCCCGCCATACCCTGAACTTCTGAGGCTGTGGCTAGATTCCCGGGGATTCCGCTTCCCCATCGACACGTTTACCAAGCCCAATCCCATCTACACGGACAATTCCCAAGCGTCGCGCACGCTCTCGTTCCGCACGCGCTTTATCGAGAAATGCCGCCATATCGTCTGGATTTACGATTCCAGCACCATCTTAGCTCCGTCAAATTTGTATTTTTCCAACGAAAAACAAAGATTTTCCGGAATCTCCGGGCAATGGCGTCACCCACAACAGGGCGACATCCTTAGCCCGATGGATATGAAGATCTCCCCCCGCAAACTTGCCGAATGGTTGCAAGAAAAAAGCATTCCCCGTTGGGAACGCGACTCGCTCCAGGTATTTGCGCAGGAAACAAGGGTTTTATTCGTATCCGGAATCCGAACAGAGAATTCGAAAAGAAAAGGATTGAAATGAGCCAAATGCAGGGAAAGCCCACCTCCCCCTTCAAGAACAGGAACTTCATCGTCCTGATTATCATGATTTTGCTCCTCTTCGTCATGTTCCCGCTCGCGACGAACGACAACAACGAAGAAATGACGCGCACGGAATTCCTCGCCATGATGGGCGACTCCAACAAGGTCATCACCGAGCTCACGTTGCAAAGGACTCCCGACGGAGTTATTGTCGAGGGCACCCGCCTGATGAGCGACAAGGAAATCGCCGAGGCCAAGCAGCAACAGAGCGCCATCGCCCGCTTTACCAAAGCCGGTAGCGAGGTTTCGAACAAGAAGCACTTCAAGACGCACATGCTCGATGTCACGAACGAGATGGCTTCGGCATGGGAAACCTACAAGGGAGTCAAGGTCAAGGTCATCCACGAATCCACAACATGGATCGACACGCTGGTCGCATTCCTCCCGGTTCTCCTCCTCATTGCCTTCTTCTGGATCATGACAAGCAGGCAGATGGGCGGTGGCGGCAAGAACCCGTTCAGCTTTGGCAAGAGCCAGGTGAAGCAACTCAACGGCAGCAAGAAGAAAACCATGTTCAGCGATGTCGCCGGTTGCGACGAAGCAAAGCAGGACTTGCAGGAACTCGTTGAATTTTTGAAGGATCCGAAAAAATACGACGAACTCGGCGGACGCATTCCGAAGGGTGCGCTGCTTGTCGGCCCTCCGGGTACCGGTAAGACGTTGCTTGCCCGTGCCGTCGCAGGCGAAGCCGGTGTGCCGTTCTTCAGCATGTCGGGTTCGGACTTTGTGGAAATGTTCGTTGGCGTGGGCGCAAGCCGCGTGCGCGACCTCTTCGAGACAGGCAAGAAGAACGCGCCCTGTATCTTATTCATCGACGAAATTGACGCCGTGGGTCGTCAGCGTGGCGCAGGCCTCGGTGGCGGGCACGACGAACGCGAACAGACGCTGAACCAGTTGCTCGTGGAAATGGACGGCTTTGCGGCAAACGAAGGCGTCATCCTGATTGCCGCCACCAACCGCCCCGACGTGCTCGACAAGGCATTGCTGCGCCCGGGGCGTTTCGACAGGCAAATCGTGGTCGGCCTCCCCGACCTGAAGGGCCGCGAAGAGATTTTGAAAGTTCACCTGAAAAAGAGAAAGGTTCCGCTGGACAAGGACGTAGACGTTTCGGCCATCGCGAAGGGCACGCCGGGACTTGCCGGTGCCGACCTCGAGAACCTCGTGAACGAAGCCGCACTCCTCGCCGCACGCTTCAACAACAAGAAGGTCACGATGCTTGACTTCGAGGAAGCTCGCGACAAGCTCAGCATGGGTGCCGAACGCCGCACACTCCTGATGACCGACGAGGAAAAGCGCCACACGGCCTACCACGAAGCGGGACACGCCCTCATGACACTTTTGTGCAAGCACAGCGACCCACTCCACAAGATTACGATTATCCCACGCGGCCGCGCCCTCGGCGTGACCATGAGCCTGCCCGAACGCGACCAGGTAAGCTACAGCCGCGAATACGCCGAAGAACGCATCATGATCATGATGTCGGGACGCCTCGCCGAGCTCATCTTCTTCAACCACCAGAGCACGGGAGCTTCCAACGACATCCAGCGCGCCACAGAACTTGCCCGCAAGATGGTCACCGAATGGGGTTTCGACGACAACATCGGCCCGGTATGCTACAGCCGTAACGACGGTGAAATCTTCCTCGGTCGCGAAATCTCTAAGCCCAAGGAAATGTCGGAGAAGATGGCCGAGATGATCGACGACGCCATCAACAGCCTCATCAAGCGTATGGACCAGGCCGCACGCAAGCTCCTCGAAGAGAACAAGGACAAGCTCATCGACCTCGCCGAAGCGCTGTTCGAATTCGAAGTGCTTGACCGCGAAGAAATCGACAAAGTCATGGCGGGCGAAAAGCTAACCGGCACCAAGAAGAGCCGCCAGTACCAGGCCATGGAAGAACTCGCCGAGAAGAAAAAGCGCGAGGAAACTCCCCCGCCCGACCCGGGAAAGCAGCCCCCCGTCGCTCCCGTAGCCGACGCGCCCGTTAGCGAAGTGCAGCCCAAGCCCGCGGCCGGGAACGAGACCGCCACCAATTCCGTCAACAATACCGAGAACTAACAAGTTTTTTCGACCCCCTATGCTATTTCCTGTTCTTGACAAATCACGCGCCATCGTCTGGCAGATCGGAAACGAAGTGCTCCCCTGCCGCCCGTCCCCGCTTATCATGGGGATTGTCAACGTCACGCCCGACAGCTTTTTTGACGGAGGCAAGCACAACACGCCGGAACAGGCATACGAGCATGCCGTGGGATTGTTGCAGCACGGGGCCGACATCCTCGATATCGGCGGCGAGAGCAGCCGCCCGGGAAGCGAGCCCGTCAGCGAACAGGAAGAACTGGACCGCGTCTGCCCCGTCGTCGAGGCGCTCGCACAGCTTTCGAACATCTCCGAAGACCTGGACAATCCGGGAAACCGCAAGTTCTACATTTCCGTTGACACGGTGAAAGCCAAGGTTGCAAGGGAATGCATGCGGCTTGGCGCGCATATCATCAACGACATCAGCGCCTGCACGATGGACCCCGACATGCCCGCCGCCGTCGCCGACACGGGAGCCTCCGTCGTTCTGAACCACATGCGCGGAAGCTTCGGCAAGATGCAGCAAGACTTCAAGCCCTACAACAATGTGGTGCAGGAAGTCCGCGAAGAACTTCTCGTCCAGGCAGAAAAGCTAATGGCGCTGGGCGTGAAAAAGGAAAAAATCTGCCTCGATCCGGGCATCGGATTCGGAAAAACGGTTCAAGACAACATTGACTTGATGAAATCCGTGGAAAAATTTCTCGATGACGGCTACCCCGTACTGGTCGGCACATCTCGAAAATCTTATATTGGTAAAATGAGTGGCCTCGAAAAGAGCGACCGTCTGATCCCGACCGTCACGGCGGGAATCGTCGCCGCCCTGGGCGGAGCGAGCATCATACGTGTGCACGACGTGCTCGAGGCCAAGGAGTCCATGCTCTACCTGGAGGCGCTGCAAAGCGATGGTTCTATTTAAGCTGTTCGACATCATCGACGTTCGCATGGCGGATATCCTGGATATCCTCCTCATTACCATCATTTTGTATTACGTATTCCTCCTGTTCCGCGGGACTCGCGCCGTACAGATGATTTTCGGCGGCCTCCTGCTTATCCTGGCCTGGTTGCTCGCCCAGTGGTGGGAACTCAACACCTTGGTATGGTTGCTGAGTAACCTCGCGACCATGGGTATCGTCGCCGTCGTCATCCTGTTCCAGCCCGAAATTCGAAGCGCACTCACGCGAATCGGCCAGTCCGTGAGTCAAGCGAACCTCCGCAGCATCTTTTTCCACAGCAGCGGCCTTGACAGCGTGACCGAGGCCATCTGCAGCGCGGTCCAGGACTTGGCCAAGAACAAGTTCGGCGCCCTGATCGTCCTTGAAAAGCGAGTCGGCCTCCGCAACTACGAAGAGACCGGCGAAATCCTCAACGCCAAAATCAGTTCCAGACTGTTGCGCTCGCTATTCTTCCCCAATTCCGCCTTGCACGACGGCGCCGTCATCTTGAACAGCGAATGCATCGTCGCAGCCGGATGTATCCTCCCTATGCCCACAGGCAACGCCGAGGGCGATGCCGGTTACGGTATGCGTCACCGCGCAGCGAAGGCTCTTGCCGCAGAATGTGATGCCATTGTCATCGTCGTATCCGAGGAAACCGGTGGCATCTCCATCGCCTACCGCAACACTCTGCGCCGCAAGCTTTCCATCAAGGAAGTGGAAGCCGAAATCAAGCGTCACTGGAAAGACTTGTTCGACGCCAACAAGATTTCCAACCTCGAAGACAACTAAACTTTTAACATGGAACCCGTATTGTGAAGAACGAAGAGCATTCCGACATTAACGAACAGCAGAAAAAAAGCCGCAAGAAGAAGAACCTTGTCATTCTCGCATTGATGTTCCTTTTACTGCTCTGCCTTTTTATTGTGCAATGCCACTTGGAAAAGATGAAGCAGGACGCACTGCGTAGGCAGCAGGAAACCGAGGAAGAAGCACGCCAGAAGTTCATTCTGGACAGCCTCCGCGCTCTAGAAATGTATAACGACAGCGTGCTCAACGCCAAGCGCATCGCCGACAGCATCGCCCAGGCCGAAGCTGCCCGTATCGCCGACAGCATCCGCATCGCCGACTCCCTCGCAGCACTCAAGGGAAATACCAACTGGGACAGCCTGCGCCATGTGCGCGACAGCCTCAAGCATATCCAGGACTCTCTCGCCGCTCTTGAAAAGGCCCGCGCCGATAGCCTCGCCCGTATTGCCGACTCGCTTGCCGCCCTCGAAAAAGCCCGCCAGGACTCCCTCGAGAAAAAGCGTATCCAGGACAGCATCCGCGCCGCCGACCAGATTCCGCCGAACGCAGAAATCGTGCCGCCCGCCGGTAGGTACTACGACCCCATCAAGCTGAAGGTCAAGTGCGACGAAATCAAGTGCAAGACATACCTCTCCGTCGGTGACACGCTGCATCCCGTCGACGCGAGCAAGGCCGTGGACTACAACAAGACCGGCAGCGTATTCTTCCAGGCCGAGGACTCCGTCGGCAACCGCACCAAGTGGGAAGAAGCCAAGTACGACATGGCCTCGGACAACATCTGCGGCAAGAACGCCTACCCCGTGCCCGTCGGCGGCAAGACCGTCTGCGTAGACGCCTACGAATACCCGAACGTCGCTGACGAGAACCCGAAGGACATGGTCAGCCGCGAAGAGGCCGCCGCCCTGTGCGAAAAGGAAGGCAAGCACCTCTGCTCGCTGGACGAATGGCAGGCCGCCTGCCGCGGCAAGGACAAAACGCGCTATTCCTACGGCGATACCTACAAGCCGAGCAAGTGCAACACCAACACGAACGCAGCCAAGCGCAGCGGTCGCAAGGATCAGTGCCGCAGCTGGTGGGGCATGTACGACATGAACGGCAACCTCTGGGAATGGACCTCCACCACGCACAAGCAGCACCCGGACAAGTACCTGGTGGCCGGTGGTGCATGGAACACGAACAATGGAAGTCACTGCGGCGAAAGCAAGTTCAGCTTCTACCCGCAGAACCAGTACCCGAGTGTCGGGTTCCGTTGCTGTAAGTAAGTGAGCTCACTGCTCACTGCTCACTGCTCACCGCTCATAGCTCACCGCTCATAGCTCACGGCTCTAACAGTTCCACATGCAGGTGCTCCGTGGGGCCTTTTTCCCAGATGACGCGGGCACGGCCTTCGAGTTTTTTTGTCGCCTGCTCGACGATGCTCTTTTTTTCCTCTTGCATCAGGAACTTTATCCTAAAGTCGATGGCCTTGTTCTCGTAATGCTTCGACTTCCGCGCATGGTAAGGCCAGTCGTTCCCGCTGGTGATGACCGGGACATAGTCGAACCCCATCACCGAATGATATACATTGACAATTTCGAGACCGATCGTATCCAAGGCCGGTTCCAGACTTTCAAGATAGACCCCCACCTTCTGACGGGTCCGTTTCAACAGCAGTTGATGTACCCCGCTCGAATCTAAGGGTTTGTGTTGCCTTTTGAGCTGACGCAAATATTCCTCGGCGTCGAAGACAAATTCCTCCGGTTCGTAGTGCGGAATCGGCCGACGATTCGTTTGTATAAGAAAATATACAGCGAGAACTGCAAAAAAAGCAAGAATCGGGGCCAACAGGTATAAATATTTCATTTTCGATTTGAAAAATAACTATTTTATGGGCATGAAACAGAAACTCATTATTCTCGCACTTCTTCTTTTGTCCGTCATGTTCTTCGCCTGCAGCAAGGAAACCCCGAATTTCATCGGTTACTGGCAGGGTGAAGCCAACATGGTATTCGAAGTCCTCACCGAAAACGGCATGGACTACACCATCCGCAACATCAACGGTGACTTGCACGCCAACGTCATCGATGATACCCTCCGCGGCAAGAACTCGCTGGATATGGAATACAAGATGGCCGTCAAAGGCGACTCCGCCTACTACACCTTCAGCGGCATCGTCACCGGCTACGCCCGCATCTCCAAGCAGAAGTACGACGAAATTCTCGCTGGCCAGCAGGGCGCTGCAGCCAACGAATAATCAAGTACGTTTTTAAAAAGGCTCCGGACCAACCCCCGGGCCTTTTTTGGTATCTAGAGATTATTAGGGATTTTCGTTCAGGATTTCCAGAACGAGCTTTTCCACCATCGCTTCGCTCGGGGCTCCGCTCCAGACGCGCTTGATATAGCCGTCGCCGTCCAGCAACATCAGAGTGGGCACCGCACTAATCCCGTACCTCCGCCACAGGCTTTGGTCGGCATCACGATAAAGCGGATAAGGGGACGCATGCTGCGTATTGTAGAACTGGTTCAGCACGCTCACCGATTCATTGGCAACACCGATAACTTCAAGCCCCTTCGAAGCATATTTGTTGTACACACTGGCTAGCACCGGAAGCGTCTTGCGGCACGGACCACACCACGTAGCCCAGAAGTCCAACAATGTGGCCTTGGGTTTGGCCTGTCTTTTTTCCCCGTTCTGGTAGAAGTTCTTTCCGAACTCGGCAATCTTGCTGCCGATAGCCGAGCCCGTCAGGCTGCTGATGTCATCGGGCCTTTCGGTCAGTTTTGCATCCTTGGTCAGGCGTTTTCCCTCGTGGATGTACTCGACGGACATCTTCTGTCCGGCCTTGCCCTTGGAAACCAGTTCCTGCAATTGAGCGACTGATTCCAGTTTTTTCCCGTTCAGGCCAATAATCGTATCCCCGGCGACAATGCCAACAGAGAAGCACCCTGAATTCGGATGCACACCCTTCACCGCTAGAGCCAGATGGTTTTCGTACTGAGCCTTCTTAAAAGTAACGCCGAGCCACGGCGCCGCAAGGCCAGCCCCCGCAAGGGCTAGCGTCACAGCAGAAATCTTAAACAAACTATTCATTCAGCAAAACCTAGAAGAAAAAGATGGAAAAATCAAAATACAAGACAAAGTTCGCCTTCCTCGTCGTCAGTTTCGCATCGGCCTCCGGTATGGATTCGCCAAAGATGCAGGACAACCGAACTGCGAGGCGGCAGAGAAAATTCGCCCTATCGAAAAAGATCATGTCGCGCCCGTAACCCACGGACGCCCGAGGCGGATAATAATACTCATACTCGCGTTCTATCTCAAAGCCTTCTTCCTCATCAAAACGGTAATAGTCCCTAAAGCTTTCGAAAGCCACCATCGAAGCACCGAGCAAGAAAAAGTCCTCGTGGTGTAGCGTTTTCAAATCACCCGAAAAGAAGAATCTCCAATTCAAGCCGACCTCATAAAGCGGCTGCGTAAGGATGGACGCGGCAAAAATATCTACAGAATGCTTCTTATGCAATCGGTATTCCGCAGAAAGCGCACCCCCAAAACCAAACGAGTTCAAGTAAAAGGCAGGAGAAAAAGTCGCACCGAATCGCAGCGCCGGAATATCCGGAATGGACGCGATTGCCTTATCTTCAGGATTGTCCAGAAAAAAAGACGCAAAGCTGGAACAGGCCAGCAGCATCAAAACGGCTACTATTTTCTGGACATTCTTCATTTTTTCGGATTACGGTCGTCAAATTCAGCAATGGAGCAGTAGCCTTCGGAAAGCAAGGCATCTTCGAGTTCAAGGCGCATCGCATGTGCGGCCATCCAGCGGAACGCGACCACGGAATAGCACTGGACAGCATCTACACCCATCTTGAGCAAGTCGAAAATCTTGTAACCGCTGTCGATGCCACCGCAAGCGATCACGCTCATCTGCGGATAGTGCTCGCGAATAAACTTCACGTTCCAGACCATGTTCTCGTAAAGAGGACGGCCCGAAAGTCCGCCGCAATCGCCATCGGCACGCAACGGGTGCAATTCTTCGCGCTTTGTCTGGGTCCCGAGTTCGCTGATCTTCGCCGTCGGGTAAGTGTTGCCGATAACGACACCGTTCACCCCGGTACGCACGAGCATGTCCATAATCGACATCAGGTGGCGTTCCGACATGTCCGGGCTCAGCTTGGCGTACACGGCCTTGCGCAGCCCCTGACCATTACGGAATTTCATGATTTCGCCGAACAACTTCTCGGAGAAGCTCATGTCCAAATCCACACGGTTCTCGCCGGTATTGGGACAGCTGACGTTAATTTCTATATAATCGCCCGCCTTGTAGGCAATGGAGAAACTTTCGAGGATGTCCTTGAGCTTTTCCTGCTCGTCTGTGATGCCCGGAGTCTCTGCGACAGAAATCCCCACGCTGAGCCCCACCTTGTGCGCCGACACCAGCTGGGAATCGACCCGCTTGGCAATTACATCGACACCCTCGTTGTTCAGGCCCATGCTGTTGTAAATAGCGCGATCGTTTTCCAGAAAACCGATTCTCGGACGGTGCGTGTTGCCCTCGCGGAAATGACGCGTCGCCGTACCCACGGTAATGCCGCCAAACCCGACGTTCGCATAGTCCTTGATGCGATTTGCCGTCTTGTTCGCGCCGGCAGCAAGGATAATCGGAGCGCTCATGTAAATGGAATTGCTATGGTCCGCAAACGTCACCACCTTCTTGAGCACCTTGCTCTTGGATGGCCTTCCGCCCAAAAAAGGGATGAACGGAGCGAGCCGGGCGACATGCTTGAACGAGTCATGCCTGAATTCGGGATATTTATGGAAAATCCTGCGAATCAGGGCCAGCATCTTGTCGCCAGACCGTAAATAATATTCGTGATTGATGCAATCAAAAGCCATAATAAGTAAATTAGATAAAAAAAAGCGACAAGACCATGAAAAACGAACTAGAAAGAAATATAAACCAATCTATTCCGCGCTACTTGGACCTGCTGAAGGCCCTGGTCAGCATTCCCTCCATCAGTTTTGACAATTTCGACCAAAAATACGTCGAAGATTCGGCAAATGCGGTCAAAAACCTCTTTGAAAAAGCCGGGTTCCAGAACATCCAATTTTTGCGCCCGCCCAGCGGACGCGCCACCGTCTACGCCGAAAGTTTGACATCGCCGGACCAGCCGACTGTGCTGCTTTACGCGCACCACGACGTGCAGCCTCCCATGCGCACCGAGCTCTGGGACACGCCCCCCTTCGAAGCCACCATCAAAGGAGACCGCATTTTCGGGCGCGGCACCGCCGACGACAAGGCAGGAATCATCACACACTTTGCCGCCACGGAACAAGTCCGTAACCTGCTCGGCAACAAAGGACCGAACCTCAAGTTTATCATCGAAGGCGAAGAAGAATCCGGCAGTGCCGGTTTCGCCCAAATCCTTAAGGAAAATGCTGAACTCCTGAAATGCGATGCCGTGATTGTCGCAGACCTCGGCAACTTCGCCAAGGGAACGCCCTCCATCACCACGACGCTCCGTGGCATGAGCGCCATCTCGGTTACGCTCCGCGCCACGAAGGCCCCGCTCCATTCCGGTTCGTGGTCCGGCCCCATCCCTGACCCGGGCCAGGCACTCTGCAAGATGATCGCAAGCCTCACGGACGCAAGCGGCAACATTCTCATCCCGCATTTCGAAGACAAGCTTGTCAAGCCGACCCAAGAAGAACTAGAATCTTACAAGAGCCTCGGCATGACCGAAGCGGTATTCCGCAACGATGGCGGCGTTTTAGACAACGTTGTCTTACACGTTCCTGAAAGCGAATTGCTGATTTCGCTCTGGCGCAAGCCGAGCCTTGTCGTCACGGCAATGGAAATCGGTTCCCGCAAGAATGCTGGCAACGTGCTGCAAGACAGCGCCTACGCACGCATCGGCATACGCCTCGCGCCGGGCATGGATGCCGAAGAATGCACCGACATGCTTATCGACTTTTTGAAGGAATGCGTCCCGAACGGCATGGAATTCCAGGTCGAACGCGAAGACGGCGCGAATCCCTTCGTCACCGACACCGAGCACCCGTTCTTCAAGAAGATGAGCGAAGCCATGGGAGACGCTTACGGAACGCCCACCAAGTTCATCGGCTGCGGAGCGAGCATCCCGGGTGCGGAGCTTTTCCGCAACACGTTCGGCGACATTCCCATTTTGCTCACCGGCCTCGAAGACCCGGAATGCAACGCCCACGGGGAAAATGAAAGCCTTTACCTGCCCGATTTCGAGCACGGAATACTTGCCGAGACTTTATTCTTCGCATCCATCGCCAAGGAGGGAAAATGAGAAAAAGACTGGTCGTACTTACCGGTGCCGGAATCAGCGCCGAATCTGGACTCCGCACATTCCGCGGCAACGACGGCATGTGGGAACACGAAAACATCGAGGACGTCTGCACACCCGACGCACTCCGCCGTGATCCCAAGCGAGTCAAGGACTTCTATAACTTCTTGCGCAAGGGCCTGCCCGAGCACCAGCCGAACGCAGCGCACATCGCGCTCGCCAAACTGGAAGAACGCCTGGGCGACAAGTTCCTGCTCATCACCCAGAACGTCGACGATTTGCACGAACGCGGCGGCAGCAAAAACGTGTTGCACATGCACGGCGACCTGATGAAACTCCGCTGCACCCACGCCGGTCACGAATTCGAATTCCGGGGCGAAGAAACCATGGACACGCGCTGCCCCATTTGCGGGAGCCCTGTGCGCCCCGACATCGTCTTTTTCGGGGAAGTCCCGCTCTACATGGAAGAAATCCAGGATGCCCTGCGGAACTGCGACGAGTTTGCCTACATCGGGACAAGCAGCGTCGTCTACCCAGCGGCAGGATTCAAAAGCTTCGCCAAGAGCTGCGGCGCAAAAGTCACATGCCTGAACCTCGAGGTTCCCGATAACGACCCCTACACCGATGTCGTGATTCAAGGGAAGGCAACAGAAGTCGTCCCCAAATGGGCAGAAGAGTTTGAGTAGTTAAGGGGGAAGTCCCCTACTCCACTAGTGCGAAGCAGTTCGTTTCGTGTTGTGCGGAATTGTCGGCGAACACTCGCGGCGGGACTTGGGCCGAACGGCACATCGCCTGCAATTCGGCATTGCCGCTGGCGCACTTTTCGCAACGGTCGGCAAACCGGCAGCCTAAAGCAAAATCTCTCGGATGCGGTACGCTCCCCGGAATGGATTTCATGGTCCGCATGTCGCCATGGCTTTCGGGAATGGCGGCCAACAGGCCCTGCGTATAGGGATGCATCGGACTATCGATGACATCGCGGACAGGGCCCGTCTCTACGATGCGCCCCGCATACATGACCGCAACGCGATCCGCATACTGCGAGACTATTCCCATGTTGTGCGTAATCAGAAGCACTGCCGTACCGGTCCGGCTCGCCATATCCTTGAGCACGGCAAGCACCTGGGCCTGCACGGTCACGTCGAGGGCGGTTGTCGGTTCGTCGGCAATGATAATCTTGGGCTTGGGCAGCAGAGCCATCACTATGCACACGCGCTGCAACATTCCGCCGGAAAGTTCGTGCGGATAAGCATCCAGAACTCGGTCGATATCTTTGAAGCCCGCCAGAGCGAGCATTTCGCGGATTGCGGCTAGATTGTCAGAAGGAGATCCCCGGTCAAGCCGGGGATGACAACTAGAAGAATGCTGGGGATGACGATTTGAAGGATGCTGGGTATAGCGGAAGACTTCGAGCAACTGCTTCTTGATGGTCACCACGGGATTCAACGCCTGCATGGGTTCCTGGAAGATGCAAGCGATTTCGGAACCACGGATTTTCTGCAAATCGGCCAGCGGAATTTTTGCCAAATCCAGCGAAGCATCGTTCCCCTCGGCAGCCTCCGAACGATAAAGAACGGAGCCATCGACAATGCGGGCGCTCGGCTGCGGCAACAAACGGAGTATTCCCATGGCGGTCACGCTTTTTCCGCAACCCGACTCCCCCACCAGCGCAAAAAATTCGCCGGGATAGATGTCGAAGCTGACCTTGTCGGTCACCTGCAGCGGCGGGATGCCATCGCGCGGCGTCCCGTTTTTATCAAAACCGAACGCAACCGAGAGGGACTTCACCGAGAGAACGGGTAAACGCACAGATTCCAACATATCAACCCTTCGAAAGAAATTCCCTAATCTCGTCCAGGCGACGTTCCGCAATATTCCTTCCCATGTCGTACACGCGCTGCAATTCGGAGCCTTTCTTCTCGATACGGCTGATGCCGAGCGCTGCGTCAGGGCAAATCACCAGGGCATTCCCCGCCTTTTCCTGTTCAAATATATAGCGTGTCTCGGCGTTGTACATTTCGTGACGGCTTGCCACCGCACGGACAAAGTTCGGATATTTCCTATAAACTAAGCGTATCAGAGGCATGAGGCTGTTGGGCTTTTTCACATAATTTCTGGGTTGCGTCAATATGACCACGTTGCGGTCGTAGCCCTTTGATTGCATGAACTGCAGCGGGATGGAATCGGCAATGCCTCCGTCCATGTACTTGCCGCCATCAATCTCCACAATTTTCGCGGCCAAGGGCATCGAGGCCGAAGCGCGCATCCATTCCAAGTCCTTGTCGCATCCGTCAACAAGCTGCGGGAACGCCGCCTCGCCCGTCTCGACATCCGTCACGCCCATGTAGAATTCCATCGGATTTTTCTTGAGTGCATCGAAATCGAACGGATCCAGTTCTTGCGGGATTTTATGGTAGCAGAAATCGGCATTGTAGATGTCGCCCGTCTTGAAAAGGGAACGGAAACTGCAATACCGCTTGTCGCCCGCAAAACGCAAGTTGTAGCGCAAGGCACGCCCCGGCTGGCGGGACTTGAGGTTGCATCCGAAGCAGGCTCCGGCAGAAATACCTACCGCGCCGTCAAACTCAATCCCCTTTTCCATAAAAAGGTCGAGAACGCCGCAGGTAAAAAGTCCGCGCATTGCGCCCCCCTCAAGAACCAATCCCTTTTTAGACATAACGATCTCCCGATTTGGGGTCCATGGCATCGCGCACGCCCTCGCCCACGAAGGTGGTCAGCAAAAGCGTTACAAACAAAGCGGCAACCGTACTCACCGAGATCCACGGTGCATACAAATTATTGAGTCCCTGGCTCATGAGTTCGCCCCAACTAGGCGTCGGCGGTTGCAGGCCAAAACCAAGGAAGTCCAGCGAAGTGAGGCTCCCGATACCGCCAATAAGCGTAAACGGGAAAAGCGTCACCACGGGAGTGAGCGCGTTCGGCAAAATTTCCTTGAAAAAGATATGGCGGTGGCCCAAACCAAGCACCTTCGCCGACTGCACGTAAGTCATGCTGCGCAACTTCAGGAATTCCGCGCGCATGTAGTAGCTGAGCGAAATCCAGTTGAACGCCGCCATGATGAGAATCAGGAGCCAAAAACTTCGACCATAAATGCTGCCGATAAGGATGACCACGTAAAGCATCGGCAGCGACGACCAAATTTCAATCATACGCTGCATGCCCGTGTCCCAGAATTTGCCCAGGTAGCCCTGGATGCCGCCAATGACAATCCCAAGGAAAGTCCCGAGGACGGTCAACAGAAGGCTGAAGCTGATGCAAATGCGGAATCCGTGAATCAGGCGGGAAAGCACGTCGCGGCCGTTGCTGTCGGTGCCGAGCCAGTGCCTTGCACTCGGAGCAAACGGAGGCGTTCCATCTTCGCTCAAGTCCGCTTTCAAGGGGTCGTGCGCAATGGGCGGCATAATCGCCCAGGTCTCGGGGCAACCACCGGCACGGGTAAAGCCCTCGGCGGCATCTTCCTCGCACTCGCGCACTTCGGCAAAAATCTTCGCGTAATCGGCTTCCGTCTGGTAGTCCCCGCCAAAGTCCGCATCGCTGTAACGCGCAAACGCCGGAAAATAGGACTTGCCGTTGTACTTTAAATAAAGGGGTTCGTCGTTCACTGTCCAGGGGCTGGTAAGCGAGAGCAAGTACGCCACCACAAGGACGACAAGGGACCAAAACGCACGCTTGTTCTTGCGAAAGCGTTTAAGACGGTTCAAAGTCTCTGTCGAAAGGCGAAATTTCATCTATGGGCAATATAGTAAATCATAAGAATAACTTTATTGAAAACTTTTCATCGGCAAGCCTAAACTTATTTTTATATTAGGAATATGGACGATAAAAATCTTGAAAAAGAAGACAAGGCAACAGGCGCCGCGGAATCAAGCCAGGCGCCAACTGACGCAGCCCAGAATCTGGCCGACGATCCGATTCTGAACGCCAGTTCCATCAATAGCGAAGACTATTGGTTTTTAAAGTTAAGCGGAAACGACAAGTAATTTTTTAATGAAGCAAATAACAGAGCACAAACCCCAAAAAGAGCGCTGCATTCTCGTTGGCATTTCGACGCCCAAGGTACGCCCGTGGCTCGCCGGAGAACAGCTCGCGGAACTGGGAAGGCTCGCCGAGACTGCAGGCGCCGAAGTAGCGCAGAGTTTCTTGCAGCGGGTTCAAAATTTCAGCCCGGCAACGCTTATCGGCGAAGGCAAGGTGAACGAAGTCAAGCGCGCCCTCGAAGAGCAGAACGCCAAGATGGTCGTATTCGACGACGACCTTTCGGGTTCCCAAGTGAGGAACCTGGAACAGCGCCTGCCCGGAATCAAGGTGCTCGACCGTACGGGTCTCATCCTCGACATTTTCGCAAAGCACGCCATCACGGCAGAAAGCCGCCTGATGGTCGAAGTCGCGCAGCTGCAATACATGATGCCGCGGCTCACCGGTGCGTGGACGCACCTATGCCGCCAGCACAATGGCGGCATAGGCACCAAGGGGCCGGGTGAGACGCAGCTCGAAACCGACCGCCGCATGATCCGCAAGCGCATCCAGGAACTCAAGAAAAAACTCGAGAAAATTGAGGAGGCCCGCGAAAGCCAGGCGAACAAGCGCAACGACATTTTCCAAGTCGGCATTGTCGGCTATACAAACGCAGGCAAGTCCACGCTCACGAACCGCCTTACCGGCGCCGACGTCTATGTAGAAGACAAGCTGTTCGCGACCCTCGACAGCACCACGCGCAAGCTCTACCTCGACGGGGAAAACATCATCCTCTCCGATACGGTGGGCTTTATCCGCAAGCTGCCGCACAACCTCATCGAGACTTTCAAGAGCACGCTCGGGGTCGCCGCGCACGCCGACTGCATCCTCGAAGTCGTGGACGGTTCGGCGCCCGATTACCGCGAGCACCTGGAAGTGACGCACAAGACGCTCGAAGGCATCATCAGCAAGGACACTCCGCGCATCCGCGTGTTCAACAAGGCCGAAATCTGCGACGAGACGAGACGCACGGAACTCCGCGAGAACTACCCGGAGGCCATCCAGGTGAGCGCCAAGGAAAACATCGGCATGGAAAGGCTGAAGAACGCATTCAAGGCGCAGCTGGAAGCCTGGCACAAGAAGCGCGAGGCACACGAAGCAGCCGAAAAGGAGCGCGCCGAGGCGCCATGGAAAGAGGCTCCGGCAGAATCAGTCGTAGACCATCCGATCTACGCGGAATAGCGTCGACCTGAACGAGAAATACTTGACATCGGCGTTTTCCGTATCGACAGCGAACTTGTGCTTATCGAATGTGCAAATGCACCTGGACGCATTCGACAGGTCCTCGTAATCTACGAACAACGTATCGCCCGACCGTTTCTGCAAAACGCGGGTTTCAATCTTGCAATAGTCCTCGACATTCGACACGGTCATGACATACATGCCGTTCTCGAAACCAAGAAGCGCCACAGGAAGGTCCTTGGACCCGCTCGCAGAAGCCGCCCTCGTTTCCACCGCGGTGGCTTCGTCCTTTTGGCACGTTCCCCTTACAAAGCCGGTCTTTTTAAGCCGTTCCTTCTCGGAAAGAGCCGTTCCCTCCTTCAGAGGCATCACCTTGTCGCGGTCGAAAGACAAATAGAGAGCCGCCGCATAAGCAAGCGCGTTTTCAATTTCGAAGGAAATCTGCGTCGGGCAAACGCAGTCCGCAAGCATGCTGGACGCATCGTAAGCCGGTTCCGCATAAAGCGTATCCCCGGACAGCGAGACGCCCACATCCGAGACAATCGCTCCACAGGGCAGGTAGAAATTTTCCAGGACCACCTTCATCTCGCCGGCCGCGCTCACATAATACGTAGCCGACGGAGGGATTCCGTCAAGATCGTCAAGCAAGTCTTTCTTTGCGCCATAAACCTTCATGCATTCCGAAGCGATATTCCTTGCGAGCTGGAGAACGGCGGCATCCGAGGACGATTCAACAATCGAAAGTGAGCTAGAGGAAAAGGAACTGGAGGACAAATCCAATACGGGAGGAACCGGTTCAACGCTCGAAGAAGATTCCGTTACAGGAGCGGGAGCCGACGAAACTGGTTCCTCGCTGGAAGAAGATGATTTCTTTGTCTTATTACTGGACGAAGACTTTTCCACAGCGACTGCGCTAGAAGACATCGTCGCGGAACTGGAGGATTTTTCTTTCGACGAGGAACTAACGTTAGACTTTTTCGATGAAGACGAACGGGTGGATTTGTTGCTGGAAGACTTCGCCTTCTGCGACGAAGATCTCGATGACTTCACGGAAGACGAGGTCTCGGTATTGGACTGCAATTCATCCTGATCAAAAGACACTGTCGAATCAGAGTCGCAAGCCCAAAGTACAAATGCAAGAGCAGCACCGCAAACAACATTTTTTTTCATAAGCACCTCCCCAGTCCTTCCCAATATAATCTAAAAAAAATGGTTTGACACGCTCCTACATTGACCGCGTGCCCCAAAAAGACTACCTTTTCGCCTAGAATGAACAAAGAAGAACTTAAAGAAAAATACGGAAAGAAGCGCGTGCCGCACGAGTGGCGCGGGACCGATAAGCTGACAACCCTCATTGTAACGTTTTTCGGTTCAGGAATGAGCCCGAAGGCGCCCGGCACCATGGGAAGCCTCGCCGCCGCAATTGTCGCCTACCCCTTGGCCATCCTGAGTTCCAAATACTGGTTCCAGTACACTCACGTTATCAACGAGCAGGCCACCGGCACCCGCACATACGGGCTATTCCTCGTCGCAGCCCTCATCGTATTCTTCGCCTCCATCCCGTTCGTGAACAAGGCGATGAAGGACACCGGCACCGAAGACCCCGGCTGGATTGTCATTGACGAAGTCTGCGGCATCTTCATGAGTCTCGCGTTCATCCCGGCAGAAATCATCCTCGCCCATCCCTGGATTCTTGCCGTCGCGTTCGGGCTATTCCGCTTCTTCGACATCCTGAAACCGCTCGGCATACACAAGTTCGAGAAATTCCCCGGAGCATGGGGCGTCATGGCCGACGACCTGCTGGGCGGAGTCTATGCGGGAATCCTGCTGTGCGCAGGCTATGCATTCCTGTTCATGTAATACAAGCACTCGCCGGCAAGGCTACGCAAATAGCAAACCCGGCTTGTACAGCTAGTAATCCTTGAGGCAGCGCACGGAATACATGTTGCTGCTGATATCGAAATCCATGCCGAAATCACCCGGAGGCGCGAGGTGCCAACCGTAGGCATCGCCGTCTTCGCTTGTCGCGCTCCAGAAATGCGCCGAAACGCCCAGTTCCATGAACTCGTCGGTCGCCTTGCCCGCCGGCACGACGTCGAAACCGTAACGGTCGCTGCCGTTCCACTTGTCGCGGGATTTCAGGCTCACCCAAGCGGCTTCCTTGCCGTCGCTATCTTCAATAAAGGTGCGGAAACGCTTCCACTCGTCGTTGTCGGGCAGATGCCACCCCGAGGGGCAAGCCTTGTTCGCCATCTCGAAATTGTAGAGGCGGCCATACTTTGTGCAATTTTCGGGTTTGTTGTCGTAACAAGCGCTTCCCTTCACGTTGTATGCAATATTTTCAGCCATCCATACGCGGCTCCCGATGACGACCGTTTTGTAGGTTTTGCCGTCACGGCCATCGCGGAAGGTTCCCGTCTGCGGAGCGGCTGCGCATACAAGCGGAACAAGCGTCAAAAGAGCTATCATTTTTCCAAAGACATTCTTCATAAAATCCCCTAACGAAAATCGTAAAAACAAACTAGAACTTTATCGGGTACAGCAAGTACCAATGGAATTCCGGATAAACCTGGATTGTCGGCGCAGGCAACTTGTAATAGTTCAGGTACTTGACAATAGTGCGGGCCAAGCGGCTCTGCGGACGGAAGGCTTCCAAATCGTAGTCGAACGCCAGATAAATTTCGCGACGCGGGTGCGGTTCCTTGGTAAACACCTTCTCGTCGATACTCATCCCTGCAGCGAAAGCAAGCCAGCTCGGGTAATACGCCCTAGCGCCGGACGGCAACAAACGATACGGTTTGAACGAAAGCCAGAAAGTCTGGTTTACGTAGTCGTCGGTAAACACGCCCGTATCGCTCTGCCTGTAGTACGCCTTGGTATTGATCCAGTAGCTCCACTTGAAATCAATATACTTGAATGCGGGAATGTAGCGTTCCGCCATCGGATAAAATCCGCCGAGCGTTCCCGAAAGCACGTCAAACACGCTGAAGCCCCATTCCGGGGAATAGCCGTCCTTCACATCAATAGCGACATGGGTCATCATCGCCGAAAGGCCCGCAAACAAGTAGGAATTGAACTCACTAGCCCCAGCCCAGCGATACCCTTCGTAGAACGATTCCCCCAAAATGACGCCACCGAAAAAGTGGCCAAACTTGTCGAGGTTCATCGCATAGTCAAAATCGTTCTCGAAATGGAAATGGCTGTGTTCGTCGTTCCACCAACCCTTCGCAAAAACCAGGCCATAAGCGGCTCCGTAGGCGACGAGAGTCAGGGACGCAACGCCAGCCATCTTCGGAACAGAGACTTCCGCGGCAATATCCGTCGAGTCCTCGCTGCGGTAATCCCACGTGGAATCACGCCATGTAGGCGGATCGCCGGGAGCAGCCACAGCAGTTCCGACAAGCAGCACCAACACAAAAAAAGCGATTATTTTCGAACCAACCAATTTCACACGCGTAAAGATAGATAAGTCTCACCAAAATTTGAACTACGAGGCGATTTTTTAATGGATTCTATCGGAGTCCTTTACGCAGCGAGTTTGCGAATGACCCCGTGTTCAGGCTATTGTAAAACGAGATGAAATTATGTAATTTCAGTTCGAGGTATCTTATGACGGTAGACATGAGCGACTATGACGAAGCCATGGAACGCTATGAAGGAGCCATGGATAAAGCGGAAGAAATCGCAAAAGGGTTGCTGAAAGACGGTGTACCCATAGAAATTATCGTTCGAAATACCGGACTTTCGGAAAAGACAATTCGCGAGTTGTAATTTGTATATTCACGTCCCTGTTCCAAAGACAGGGCTTTTTTCTGCTCGTTCTTTGAATGCTAAAATCTTTCAAAGATGATTGCTCATACTTTATAAACAAAAAGCCCCGCCGGGATTTTCCGGCGAGGCGAGTTTCTTAGTGGAGATCCCCGCGGGGATGACTCATTACTGATTAGTCGCGGGCAAGCAGGAGCACACTGTTCTGTCCGCCGAAGCCGAAGCTGTCGGAAAGAGCGTACTTGAACGAATGGTTCACGTTGCCGTTCGCGCAGACATCCAGGTGAATGCGTTCGTCCTGTTCGAAGACGTTCCTTGTCGCATGGATGGTCTGGTTCACGAGGGACTTCACGGTGATGATGGCTTCAAGGGCACCGGCAGCACCGAGGGCGTGGCCGATCATGCACTTGGAGGAGTTCACCTTGAGGCTGTCCAGGGAGCCGGCAAAGACCTTCTCGAGGGCGGAGCATTCGGCGACGTCGCCCAGCGGAGTGGAGGTACCGTGCGTATTGACGTATCCAACGTCCTTCGGGGAGATACCGGCTTCGCGGAGGGCCATCTCGATGGCGAGGCGGACGCCTTCACCGTCTTCGCGGGGGGCAGACATGTGGTGAGCATCGGCACTGACACCGACACCCGCAATGCGAGCGAGAATCTTGGCACCGCGCTTTTCGGCGTGTGTGCGGCTTTCGAGCACGAGGATACCGGAACCTTCGCCGATGACGAAGCCGTCGCGGCCCTTGTCGAACGGGCGGGATGCGGTAGCCGGATCGTCGTTGCGCTTGCTCAGGGCGTGCATGGAGGTAAAGCCAGCGAGGGCGAGCGGGTTGACCGTTTCATCGGCACCGCCAGCCAGCATGATATCGGCGCGGCCGAGACGAATCTGGTCGTAGGCGGCGGCGATGGAATGGTTAGAAGTGGCACATGCGGAAACGACCGCATAGCAGGGGCCCATCCACTTGGTGCGGTTGGAAACTTCGCCAGCCGGCATATTGGTGATGGACATCGGGATGAAGAACGGGGAGACGCGGCTCGGACCACGGTTGGCGAGCGTGACGGCGTTTTCCATGTAGGGGTTCATGCCGCCGATACCGGCACCGATAATCACGCCGGAACGGGTAGGATCCTCGTTTTCGGGATTAATGCCCGCATCTTTCAAAGCCTGGAAGGCAGAGAATACCGCATACTGGATGCACTTGGAGTACCTGGACTGGTCGCGGTTGCTGAAATACTCGGACGCATCGAATTCCTTGACTGCAGCGGCAATCTTGATCGGGAAAGCGGACACGTCGAACCTGTCGATGATTTCGACTCCCGACTTCCCTTGCAGGAGGTTGTTCCAGAGTAAATCAGGGGAGTTGCCGAGGGTTGACACGCAGCCCATGCCGGTAATGACAACTTCTTCCATATATATCCTTCTTTAACAAATTAATGGTGCCAATATAGAAAAATGAGAGAAAAACCAAGTCTTTTTAAGGCCCTTTTAAAAAAAAAAGTGACAAAATGACATAAAAACGCCCCAAATAAGGCAAAAATAAAGGTAAGCGGGCAAAAAAAGCCCTTTGTGGGCGACAAACCAACCAGGGCAGTCCTCCATACCTATTATAAAAAAAGGTTCCGAAATGCTTACACGGGCCAGGGAGGCCCACCGGCATACATTTTCCCGACAGAGCCCCGGCAAAACGGTTTATCCGGCCCGCAAAATATTAAATTTGCATTCATCATGTCGAAAAAGAAAAGCTCCCACAACCTAGTCTGGATGGACCTGGAAATGTCCGGGCTCTACCCCGAAAAGGACGTCATCCTGGAAATCGCGACCATCGTCACCAACGCCGAGCTGGAAATCCTGGCCGAAGGTCCCGTCATCGCGATTCACCAGCCGGAGAACGTATTCGAAGGCATGGACGAGTGGAACACCCGTCACCATAACCAGAGCGGACTCGTGGACCGCTGCCGGCATTCGCAATATTCCCTCGCCGATGCCGAACTGGAGACGCTCCGGTTCATCAAGCCGTTCACCGAAAAGGGAAAAAACGTGCTCTGCGGCAATTCCATCACCCAGGACAGGCGGTTCCTATATAAATATATGCCCGAAATTTCCGAGTGGCTGTGCTACAGGAACATCGACGTGAGTTCCATAAAGGAGCTCACCTACCGCTGGTACCCTAACCTGGAGGAATTCCAGAAGGAAAAGCGCCACGAAGCCCTGAACGACATCCGCGAAAGCATCGCCGAACTCGCCTACTACCGCAAAACCATTTTCAAGTAGCCAATGAAACATTATTATAGCACGACAAATCGCCTCCCCTATAGAAAGAGACTCCGAAACCGCGTAATAGCCATAGCCATCCTTGTCCTCATCGCCTTCGGAATCGGCGCCGCATTCCTCCACAAAGACACCCGGCCCCAGGACACCCCAAAAAAGGAGACGGCAACGCAGGAATCGCAGGAACTCCAGCAGAAAATCGCCGAACTCAAGAAAGCCGATTCCATCGAAAGGGAGCAGGAGCACCAGGAAGACCTGAGCAACACGCAGGCCACCCTCGTCGCCGAAATCGTCCCCGAAAACGCCCCCGAGCCCGAAATTATCGACAGCGTGCACATCAAGTCCCAGAAAAACGTGTTCCTCGCCGAGAAAATCGACCAGATGCTGCGCCGCTACAAGCCCGACTACGGCGTTGTCCTCGTCGTGAACGCCAAGACGAACGAAATCATCGCCTGGGGCGAACGCCGCGACGACAAAGTGCAGAACCAGCCGGACTATTTCGTCAAGAATTCCTTCCCCGCCGCCTCGCTCGCCAAGACGGTCACCATTGCGGCGGCCATGGAATCCGGACGCTACTCGCTCGACACGCCCATTCCCATGCGCGGGGCGAGCCACACGCTCTACAAGAGCCAGCTCCGCGTGCCCGAGGACTACACCGGCACGACCATCGAGCTGCAGGACGCCTACGCCAAGTCGAGCAATGCCCCGCTCGGCATCATCGGCATGAACGTCGGCGCGAACAAGCTCCGCAGCAGCGCGAAAAACCTGGGCTACAACATGAACTTCCCGGGAGGCATCCCCGGACGCGCCACCTACAACCCGCCCGACACCGGCTACGGGCTCGCCGAAATCAGCTGCGGCTTCACCGAAGACATCACGCTCCCGCCACTCCTCGCCGCCGCCCAGGTTCGCGCCATCCTCATGAAGCAGCCTCTCGAAATCCCGTGGGCCGACAACCTCGCCCCCTACGCCCCTTCTAGCCGCATCGCGCTCGACGTGGGCAAGTTCAGCGACAACACCTACTACGGGCTCCGCCAGGCCATGATCCGCGCCGTCGAAAAGGGCACCGCCCGCAAGCACATGTCGCGCAAGAACATCGCCCGCAAAAACTTCGAAGCGCTCAACCTCGGCGGAAAGACCGGTTCGCTCGACGGAAAGGACCCGGCCGGACGCTACGACTGGTTCATGGGCTTCGCCCAGGCCAAGGACGACCCGAGCAAGGCTATCGTGGTCGTCGTGATGCAGGTCCACAAGGAAATCCGTTCGCAGCCGGCAACGCAAGTGGCCGCCGTCATCATCAACCACTGGGCGCACCAGAATTTAGAGAAGTGAGGACAACATGACTCAAAACGTAACCGATCCTTCCTGGTGGAACCTCATCCCGAGCTACTTCGACGGGATTGCCATCACCATCGGCAGTTTCCCCGTCCACTGGTACGGCGTGATGTACATCTTCGCGTTTGTCACGGCCTACCTCGTCATGACGCAAATCAACAAGAAAGAGAACCTGGGTTATACCAAGGAACAGTTCGACAGCCTGTTCACCTGGGCCATCGCCGGCATCCTCATCGGCGCGCGCCTCGGCTATGTGTTCTTCTACAAGCCCGGCTACTACCTCGCGAACCCGACCGAAATCATTTTGCCTCTCTCGCATGATGCACTCGGCTACCACTTCACCGGCATTTCGGGCATGAGCTACCACGGGGGCATGATCCTCGGTACGATCTTTGCCGTCATCGGGATGAAGCGCAACAAGATGGACGTGTGGAAAACGCTCAACCTGAGTTTCTTGGCGGCACCGCTCGCCTACACTTGGGGACGTTTCGGCAACTTCATCAACGGCGAACTTTTTGGCGAAGTGACGACAAGCCCCATCGGCATGTGGTTCCCGCTCGCCCACGATAGCCCCATCGAAGCCCCGATTCTGCACCACCCGAGCCAGCTTTACGAGATGTGTTTCGAAGGCATTATCTTGTTCGTACTGCTGTGGAATCTCCGCAAGATACCTCTCCTACGCGACAAGATGCCGTGCCTGTACCTGATGGGCTACGGACTATTCCGCTTCTTCATCGAATTCTTCCGCAGGCCCGATGCGCACCTCGGACGCGTGGACCTGTTCGGCATGAGCCGCGGGCAGACGCTCTGCAGCCTGATGATCCTGGCCGGAGTGATTTGGCTGCTCGTGATTGTTTATAGGAACAAGAAGAAGAAAGAGAAAGCAAACGCCTAGCAGCTCACCGCGAGTTCGCTTATGGCGAGGGCGGGGACTTTGTAGCTTGCGAACGGATTGTAGTATTCGTTGCCGACTCCGACGATATTCTTGATAATATCGAAGAAGTTTCCAGACAAGGTAACACCATCGACGGGGTGTTGAATCACGCCGTTTTCGCACCAGAACCCGTGAGCGCCAATGCTGAGTTCGCCCGAGACGGCGTTGCAGCCGGAGTTGCCTTCCAGCCGGACGACCAGCAGGCACTTGGGGAAAAGCTTGAGGAGTTCCGAGGTCGACATTGTTCCGGGAGGCACGCAAAGATTGTAGAACGAGGTTCCCATCTTGCCACCGAAATCGCGGGCCCCGTTGCCGGTCGTCTTGCGGCCAGCCTTTGAGGCACTTTCCAGATTGTACAGGGCCTCGTTGAACACGCCTCCGTCCACCACTTTCACGCGGCGGGTCAGGCAGCCCTCGGAATCAAAGTAAAAACGGTGCTGGAACAAATCACCCGTCGGGTCGTTCCACAGCGAAAATTCCTTGGACGCGATGGTCTCCCCTTCCTTGCCTGCCAAGCGGGACATACCCTTTTGCATGGCCTCGGCAATGAACGGCTGGGTGTACATCCCGACAAGGCGCGAAGAGATGCGCTCCGAGAACACCACCGGAACGACACCGCCATCAATCTTTTTTGCACCGAAAAGTTCCACCGCATAGCCGGCAGCCTTCGTCGCAATCTCGTTGACATCGAATTCGTCCCAACGGCGGCCGTTCTTGACAAAGTGCCCGAGTTTCTTGGTCTCGCCACGAACAGCCACGGCTCCCACGCCCGCCGAAACGGAATTCGACTTCGCGGAATACATCAGCCCCGTATGGTTCGCCACGATGGAAAGGCTCGATTCGATATCGCCTCCGAGATAAGGGATATTCACGATTTCGTTGCACTTCGCAAAAGTTTCCTTTTCCAGTTCGATGCAGAAATCCCTCATTTGGGCCAAGTCAAGCGATTCCAGGGAAGCATCGTAATTCGGCTCGTCCGTGGGAATCTGCGCAGCGCTGGGCAATTCAATGTCTATTTTCTCGGTCCACTGGGTATGACAAAGCGCATCCTTCAGCGTCTGCTCCAGAGCATCCTTCGTGAGCCGTTCCGTATGCGCATAGCCCGGGCGGCCGTCCTTGATGACGCGGATTCCCAGCCCGACAGGATCCGATATTTCCGTATTCTGGACCTGCCCCTGGAAAACGGAAAGGCCTTCGGAGTGATCGGTGGAAGCAATGATGTCGAACTGTTCCGCCTCGCCCTTCGCGAGGTCACACATGCAAGAAACGGCGTCAGAAATATTCATAATTAAGGCTCACTCCTCTTTGCTTTATTAGCGAGCATGCGCCAGTAGGCGGCGGGGCTGCCGGTCACGGATTCAAGCGATTCAGCAAGTTCACGAGTGATTTCAACGGAACCATCAATCAAGCCTTCGAGCGTTTCCATCGGGACACCGATACGGCGGGCAAATTCAACCTTGTCCATCTTGAGCCATTCGATCCCTTCGAGAATCGCCTGTCCCGGCGTAGGAGTTCCATGACGAGCCATTAAAAATCAACCTCCTTCCAGCCTTCGGCGCCGAAGCGGAGGTCGCGTTCAACAAATTCCCAGATCAAAAGCTTCTTGCCCTTGAGCACGCCAGCCTTGCGGGCAAGCTTCTCGCGCACCAGCGTAGAGGCACCGCCATCGCTCACGATGGACGATACCGGACGGCCAATATTCTTGGCAAAATGGGCAATCCAACCCGCGTTCACCGGAGCATCCGTCTGGTAAATTCGGCTGAAGCTATCGCCGAGAATCAAAATTTTAGACTTGCGGAAATCGTCCTTGAACGGAGTCCTTGTCGTATCGTAGACGACAACCGAATCCGAAAGGGAATCTGCAGGCGGTTCAACGCTCTTCGAAACGCTCTGCTGCGACACGACATGTCCCGTCACCTTCTGCACCTTGAATGCGCCAAACTTGTTGAGTCCGCTCATTTCGCCCACGTCGCCCATGCGGTCGGCCAAGGAATCCGAAGCGACGAATTCCACCTCGTCTTCACCGATATCTATTACACCGGCATCCGCCAACAGGCGCACGTTCAGCGCAATTACGGCAGCGGCCAGTTCCGCACCGCGCGGGGTCCAGTGCGTATCGTCATTGAGGTACAGCGGTCCGAGGTCAGCATCGCCGACCTTCGCGGCCAGCAAGGGCGTGTACAGGTCGACAGTATGGAGCCCCAGTTTCGAAAGGGAATCAAGAATTACTTTGCCGTGCGAACGGATGGAAGCGCCAGCACCCGATGTAGAACCAGTCAAGCGCTCGGGATAGATGCTCGGCTTGCCGGGAACGACGACCACGAGCAATTCAACGCCCTTCGCCTTGAGTTGATCGCGGAACTTGAGAATTGCCTGCACCGGGTTGTCGAGCTTTGCCGAACGCACATCCAGCGGGGACGGCTGCACCAGGAATTCCACGTCCTGCCTGTAGTAGAGCCAACGGTCGGAAGATACAGAGGTATCGCGTCCACACGACTTGCCGATGCAATCGCCCGCGGCACCCAACACGACCTTTTCACCCGGGTCACTAAAGATATTCCATACTGCAAGCTGGTACTGCGGCCTTACGGCGAGCACGAGCGCATTTTCGTCTTCCACCTTATTTTCAAAGGCTCTCAGATAGCGGCTCGTCCACACACCATAATGCTTGACCCCGAGGAACGCACGCCACAGCGAGAAATTCCCAAACTCGGCGACCACCGCCTTGAGCGTAGAATCGACCGCCTTGAAGTTCTCGGGTTCGTCCTCAAGTGTCGCAAGCAGCGTATCGGCCCGCTTGAGCAACTTGTAATCTGCCTCGCCCGTATCGAGCGCGGCATAGGCATTGACTGTAAGGACGATCGATTCCAAATCGGAAAGCGCACCGACAACCGGTTCAAGCGCATCGGAGGTCTCCGCTCCGCCCGCAATGGACTCCCGTGCTTTACGCCAGGCACTATCCAATTTAGCCGCCCCGGCCGACATGTTTGACTCGCGTACGAACGGAGTATAGACAACGTCCTTGAATATATCAAGTGATACGAAGCGCTTTTCGCCACGAATATCGTCAATCGCCTGCACGCCAAAAGGCGTCAAAAGCAAAACACCAAAAAAAACAACTAAAATGATATACTTTTTCTGCACATCGGAAAGATAGAATATTATTATTTTTGGCAACAAGAAAGGCAGTATATCATGAAGGTTTTTGTGACAGGAGTCGGAGGGCAGCTGGGCCATGACGTGATGAACGAGCTCTCGAAACGCGGATACGAGGGAATCGGCAGCGATATTGCACCGAGCTATTCCGGTATCGCCGATGGGAGCGCCGTGACAACGATGCCCTACAAGCCCATGGACATCACCGATGCGGCACAGGTCGAATTGACCATTACCGCAGAAAAACCTGACATCGTCATTCACTGCGCCGCCTGGACGGCCGTTGACCTCGCCGAAGACGAGGACAAGCGCGAAAAGGTATTCGCCATCAACGCCAAGGGCACCGAAAACATTGCGAAGGTCTGCAAGAAGCTCAATTGCAAGATGGTCTACATCAGCACGGACTACGTGTTCGACGGCCAGGGCACAGAACCCTGGAAACCAGACTGCAAGGACTACAAGCCCCTGAACGTTTACGGGCAGACCAAACTCGAAGGGGAACTCGCCGTCAGCGGCAACCTGGAAAAATTTTTCATTGTCCGCATCGCCTGGGTGTTCGGCCTGAACGGCAAGAACTTCATCAAGACGATGCTGAACGTGGGCAAGACGCACGATACCGTCCGCGTGGTCAACGACCAGATAGGCACGCCGACCTACACGCTCGACCTTTCGCGTCTGCTCGTCGACATGGTGGAAACCGAGAAGTACGGCTACTACCACGCAACAAACGAGGGCGGGTTCATCAGCTGGTACGACTTCACCAAGGAAATCTACCGGCAGGCTGGCCTCAAGACGAACGTAATCCCGGTAACCACCGCCGAATACGGGCTCAGCAAGGCCGCGCGCCCGTTCAACAGTCGACTGGACAAATCAAAGCTTCAGGAATCCGGCTTCACGCCGCTCCCCACATGGCAGGACGCGCTCTCCCGCTACCTGAAAGAAATCGGAGAGATTCAGTAAAGTTAATAGACAAAATCGAGCAGCCCGTATGAAAATATTCCTCTGCCAAATGAACGTCGTTCCGGGAAAACCGGAGACCAACTTCGAAACCATCAAGGCCTCCGTTGCCGAAGCCGTAGCCGCACACGCCGAACTCGTCGTATTCCCGTCGTTCTGCCTTTCCGGTTCCATGGCCGGCGACCTCTTTTTGCAGCAGTCCTTCCGCGACAAGTGCAACAAGTTCGGGGAAAAGGTCATCGCGCTTTCGAAGAACATCGACATCATCTTCGGCAACATCGACCGCGAAAACCGCAACAAGGTCATCCATGCCAGTGCGGGCAAGCTCGCCGAGAAACCCCTGACCCAGTGCATTATCCACATTGACTGCAGCCCGTTCGCCATGGGAGTTTCCGAGACGCGCATGTCGACGTTCGGTGCCGAGGCAAAGCGCCTGGGCAAGCCGCTCCTTTTCTTGAACGCGGTCGGCACAGAAAACACGGGCAAGCGCATTTTCGCCTTTGACGGCAGCAGCGCGGCATTCAACGCAGACGGCTCCGTAGCCTACCCCTTCCCCGCCTTCGAGGCGGCTTCCGTTCTCGTCGATGTCCAGGCGAACAAGGTCACCGTCGAAACGGATTTCGGCATCGCCGTCGGCATACCGCAACAGCTTTCGGGCATCGCCAAGATCCACACGGCACTGGTCTACATGATCCGCGAGAACCTGAAGCGCATGGGAATCAAGCGCATGGTCATCGGCGCCAGCGGCGGCATCGACAGCGCCGTTTCCGCGGCACTCTATACCGAAGCCCTCGGCAGCGAGAACGTGTTCCTGGTGAACATGCCGACAAAGTTCAATTCGGACACGACAAAGAATGCGGCACGCGACCTGGCCGAGAATCTGGGCACTCCCTACATGGTCGTCCCCATATCCGACATGCTCGATTCCGTCCGCGAAAGCCTCGGCAAGTGTTCCTTTGTCCGTAACGACACCCCGATGAAGGTGGAAGGCATCAACTACGAGAACCTGCAAGCCCGCACCCGTTCTTCTTCCGTGCTCTCGACGGTCGCCTCTATCCTTGGCGCTGGAGTCACCTGCAACGGGAACAAGAGCGAAGCCATGGTCGGCTACTGCACGCTCTACGGCGATACCTGCGGCGTGATGTGCGCCCTGGGCGACCTCTGGAAAACGCAGGTGTACGCCCTCGCCCACGAGATCAACAAGGACAAGGAAATCATCCCGAGGGCAAGCATTGAAATCCCCGCGAGTGCCGAACTGAGCGAAGCCATGAACGTGGACGAGGGCAAAGGCGACCCGATTATCTACCCCTACCACGACAGGCTCTTCGCCTACTGGGTGGAACGCAACAAGTCCCTGGAAGATTCCCTCGAACTCCTCGACCGCGGAGCAACGCAATTCTGTAACGAACTCGGTGTCGACGAGGCACTTTTCCGCAAGCATTTCCCGACAGACGGAGCCGCCTCCGAAGACATGGCCGCATGGCACCGCCGCTACAGGGGAATCGCGCTCGCCAAGCGCCTGCAGTTCCCGCCCACGCTCACCATTTCGAGCCATCCGTTCGGCGGCGAGTACTACGAAGCCCAAGCGTAAGTTCTACAAGCGAATCGCTAAAATTCTATATTTAGGCTCCAACCCCCATTCTCATGCGGGCCATTCCCGCATGCAAAAAAAAGGATTCATATGAAAATAGCCGACAAGACCGTCGTCCAGATGCACTACACCCTCACCTCCGACGAAGGAAAGGTCATCGATTCATCCGAAGGACGCGAGCCCCTACAGTACATCCAAGGAGCCCACATGATCGTGGTCGGCCTCGAAAAGGCCATGGTCGGTCATGAAGTCGGCGACAAGTTCGACGTGAAAGTCATCCCCGCCGAAGGTTACGGGGAATACGACGAGCGCATGACCCAGGAAGTTCCGCTGGATGTTTTCCAGGGAGTCCAGAATGTCGAAGCCGGCATGATGTTCTACGCCCAGACGCCCATGGGCCCGATGCCCATCCGCGTGAAGTCCGTCTCGGGCGACAAGGCCGTGATTGACGCGAACCACGAGCTGGCCGGCCAGAACCTGAACTTCGCCATCGAAGTCGTGGACGTCCGCGAAGCGACCGAAGAAGAACTGAACCCGCAGGGTCACTGCTGCTGTGGCGGCAATGGCGACGGCGAATGTAAGTGCGGAGAAGAAGGCCACGAATGCGAATGTGGCGGCGAAGGTAAAAAGGAAAACTGCGACGGTCAGGGCGGCTGCGGCTGCCCCAACCACGACAAGCACCACAACGCATAAAAAACTATGCCGTTCTACCCTAACGAAGTCATCCAACAGCTGAAGGCGCAAGCGGACATCTCGCTTGTCATCCAGCAGTTTATCCCGCTCAAGAAAAGCGGGAACGGACGCTTCGTGGGGATGTGCCCCTTCCACGACGACCACTCGCCCAGCATGAGCGTAAACCCGACGCTCGGAATTTACAAGTGCTTTGCCTGCGGTGCCGGCGGGGACGTGTTCAAGTTTGTCCAGGAGCACGAAAAAATCGACTTCAACGGAGCCGTGGAGTGGGTCGCCAATTTTGTAGGGTTCCCTCTCCCGAACTTTGCAAGCAAAGAAAGCGCCGAAGTCACCGAAGAACGCGCCATGGTCCGCAAGCTCAACGAACTGGCCTGCGAATGGTTCGAGCAGCAGCTCGCCCTGAGCCCCAAGGCACTCGAATACTTGGCCAAGCGCAACATCAGCGAGAGCACGCGACGGGAATTCCACATCGGCTATGCGCCCGACGGACGCGAAGGCTTTATCGGGTATGCCGCGCGTAACGGGTTCTCGCCCAGGGACTGCGTCAAGGCGGGACTCGCCACCGAAAAGAAGAACGGGGGTATTGCGGACAAGTTCCGCGACCGCCTCATGATTGCCATCCAGAACCAGTCGGGAATCGTCGTCGCGTTCGGCGGGCGCGACTTGGCCCCCAAGCAGGAAGGCTTCGAGCGTCCCAAGTACATGAACAGCCCGGACACGGCACTTTACAACAAGAGCGACATCCTGTTCGGCCTGAACCACAGCCGTTCTTCCATCGCCAAGGAAAACGCGGTCATCATCGTCGAAGGGTACTTCGACCTCATCAGCCTTTACCAGGGCGGCGTCACGAACGTCGTGGCGGCATCGGGCACGGCCCTCACCGAGACGCACGCAAGCATCCTTTCGCGCTACGCCAAGACGGCCTACCTTGTGTTCGACGGCGACGCCGCCGGCCGAAAAGCCACGCTCCGCAGCCTCGAAATCGTGCTCCCCAAGGGAATCGCCCCGCGCATCTTCGCACTTTCCCGCCCCGACGGCACCAAGATCGACCCGGACAACTTCGTGAACGAGCGCGGCGCCGACGCCTTCCGAGCCGAACTTTCCAAGGCCGAGGACTGGCTCAGCTACTTGAGCCACGAGATGCCCACGACGAGCCTGGAAGACCGCGCGAACTTCATCACCTACGCGAAATCCATCATCAAGAGCATCAACAATCCCGAGCTCAGGAACGAATACCTCAAGCTCGTTTCGGAAAGGTTCAACACGAGCCGTTCGCTCGACCAGATCAAGAGCATCCAGCCCAAGCACAGGGTACAGCCGAAGGCGCCAGCACCGCAGCAACCTGCCGACATGGGAGACGCTCCGCTAACCGACGGCGACCCGATGGCAGGCGCAGAACAAGCCGCTCCCGAAGTCAGCATTCCCTGGTATGCGCTCCCGCCCATCGAGGTGCGCTTCGCCAACCTGCTTTTCAGGAACCCCACCCTGCTCGACCGCGCCAGCGAATACTTCGACATGGAATACGCCGCGAGCGGCATCAGGCTCCTCGAATCCTCCATCGTAGACGAATTTGTCGGTACGATACTTTCTCAGTATGCCGAAACCGGGTACTTTTCGCCGCAGGTCCTCTACGACAGCGTCTCGCCCGAGCTCAAGCTGTTCATCGAAGGGCTTCCCGAAGAAAAGTGGACTCCGCCCAACGAGATTTACGAATTCTACGATTCCATGATGTTTTTCACGCTCAGCCTGTGCAACCGCTACAAGAAGGCGATTTCGCTGGACAGCGACGAAGGCGTACAGCAGCGCCTGAAACTGAACGAATTTACAAACGAGATGGAAAAAATCAACCGCGATTACAAATCGGGGTTCATCACCATCGACACGTTTGCGGACCAAATCATCCGCAGCAAATCAAGTTTAATCCAATTGCAGGCATCCATGCCCATGTAAGGGAGAAACCTTATGCTATCCATTAAAGACCTAAAAGCAAGCATCGAAGACGGGACCCAAATCCTCAAAGGCATCAACCTGGAAGTCAAACCGGGCGAAGTCCACGCCATCATGGGCCCGAACGGGTCGGGCAAAAGCACCCTTTCCAAGGTCATCGCCGGGCACCCCGCCTACAAGGTGGACGGAGGCTCCGTCGAACTCGACGGCAAGAACCTGCTCGAAATGGAAATCAACGAACGTGCCAACTCGGGCCTGTTCATCAGCACACAATACCCCACCGAAATTCCGGGCGTGAACAACGTGGAATTCCTGAAGATGGCGCTCAACAGCAAGCGCGCCTACCTCGGCCTCCCCGAAATCGGCGATGAAGAGTTCAAGAAGTTCTGCGAAGAAAAAATGCAGCTGCTCGAAATGGACGAACGTTACCGCGAGCGCGGCGTGAACGATGGCATGAGCGGCGGCGAAAAGAAGCGCAACGAAATCCTCCAGATGGCCATCCTCGACCCGAAAGTGAGTTTCCTCGACGAGACGGACTCCGGCCTGGATATTGACGCACTCCGCATCGTCGCCAACGGCATCAACCACATTATGAGCCCCGAAAAGGCGGTCATCCTCGTGACGCATTACCAGCGTCTGCTGGATTACATCAAGCCCACCTACGTACACGTGCTGCGCCACGGCAAGATTATCCTGAGCGGTGGCCCGGAACTGGCGCTGAAACTGGAAGAACAGGGCTACGACTGGATCGAGGAATAAAGATGGACGCAGTCACCCGCATACAGCAAATAGGCATGCCCCGCCGCAACAACGAGTTGTGGACATTCTTCCCCGTGGCAAAGATTCCGGCGCAGGAATACGCAGGGACCGGCACGGCAACGGAAGCTGCGGCAAGCCTCCCCGATTTCGAAAAACTGATCGCCAACGAGACGGACTTCGCGGCACTTCTCCCGCTCGCAAAGAACGCGCGCACCATGGTGAAGGCAATTCCCGAAGGCGCAAATGAAATGGCCATGCTCAAGTGCAACGACGACTTCGGGCACACGGTACTGGACATCGGGAAAGGCGCACACGTCAGCCTCGAAATCCTCGACAACAAGGTCCAGCACGAAATTGTCGCCGAGCGATTCGACATCAGCGTGGGCGAAGGCGCCGACGTGGAAATCTTCTTCGCGAACCCGGCCAGCACCCTGCCGCTCCGCTTCCGCCATTTCCGCATCACGCAGGCGGCAAGCAGCACGGTGCGCTTCTCGAACATCCTGACCGATTCGGGAATCGGGCGCATCAGCATGGACTGCGACCTCGACGGAGAAGGGGCCTCGTTCGACTACAGGAGCCTTTCCATACTGGACAACACCGCCAGCATGCACCAGCGCCTCACGATACGCCACAACGCCCCGAATACGGTAAGCACGCAGCTCGCCAGGAACCTGCTCTCCGGCAGCGCCTACGCCAGCTACGACGGCATGGTCGTCGTCGGGGAAAAGTGCACCAAGGTGAACTCCGGCCAGCTCGTGAACACGATCCTGCTCTCGGAAGGCGCCAGCGTGTCGGTAAAGCCCGTGCTCAAGATCTACCACGACGACGTGGAGTGCACGCACGGCAACACCGTGGGCGAACTCGACGCGGAACAGATGTTCTACCTCGTGAGCCGCGGCATCCCGAAAGAGGCCGCGAAAAAGATGCTCATGGCAAGCTTCGCGAAAGAGACCTTCTACCCGCTGCCCGACACCCCCGCCAAAAAGCGCCTGTTGCAGACACTTGCTGTTTAAAGAACGCCATTAATTTGCACCGCAGGGCGAAAAAATGTATATTAACTAGCGTCCTCTAGGAGGTCTTATGGAAGTTCTGAACCCGACACAACTACATCTTCTAAAGATGTTCGCTTTTGCCAAGGATTCCAAATCCCTGGAAGAGATTCGTGCTGCCCTGATGGAAGTCTTTGCCAAAAGGGTCGAAAAGGACATGGACAGTCTTTGGGATTCAGGCAAATGGGACAACGACAAGAACGACGCCGTCCTGTGCGAACACTTGAGGACCCCTTACAAAAGCGTATGAGGATTGTGCCATCGCCGGAAATGCGACATATGTCGTTTCCAATGACGCTCATTTCGACATTCTAAAAGAAATCGACTTTCCGAAATTAGTCTTGAAGAGTTTGCAAGAATTCTCTGCAATGCTTCGATAACGATTAGTACAAAAATTGCACCCATTTCAGCGTGGGTTGTTAGAGGTATTGTAGTTTGCAACTACACTCAAATGATAAGACTTAGTCCTTAAGGCAACGAACAGAGAACCCGTAGTTCTTGCTGCCGTCGTTCAGGTACGCATTGTCGTCGTAGTAGTACAAGTCCATGCCGTACGCGCCGTAGCTATCGTACTCCGTAGAACTCCAGAAGAACGCGTAGTAGCCCTCGGTGTCGAAAAGCCCATCGAGGTTCCTGCTGCCAGCAGGCAACGCCGAGAAGGAATAGGCGTCCGAGCCATTGCCATTGCTGATCCAGCCTTCCGTGGACTTTAGCATTATTCCTGCGGTTCTTTTTCCCCCTACCGCATCGAACAGGGCGTTCCATTCCGTAATATCGGGCAGGTGCCAGCCTTCAGGGCAAATGCCGCGCACCGGATTTGTCGGCGAGCATACCATATAATAGCCGCAACCCATGCCGTTCGTACTCCATGTTCCCACGCTGTCCATCGCGGCAGCCCAGGTGTAGAAGCGACCGTATTTGGCACAGTTGGCAGCATCATTGAAATAGCACCAGCTAGTGGAATCGGAGGTATAGCTGCGATATTTAAAGGGAACGTCTGTGTATGCGTAGTTCAAATTTTCCGCCATCCACCACTGTTCACCGATTCTCACAGTCTTGTAAGTCTGTCCGTCCCTGTCGTCCGTCAGGGTGCCATATTCGCAGTTGTCCCCAGCCTCGGTTTTGCAACCTAGAGGGACCACAGAACTCGATGAACTGTTAGACTTGCCATCTTTACTGCTGCTGGACTTGGCTCTGCTACTGGAATCACTTGTCTCGTTAGAACTAGACTTTGCCTTCGCGCTTGACGATGATTTTTTCTCCGAGTCAGGCCGAACCGCCTTAGTCAACGAATCGTCAACGACCCAGAGACCCTTCTTACAGACATAGGCAGAATCCTCGTCTTCCACATAGGCAGTTGCGCCTTCGTGATCCCTCGTGCAAGCCAACAGGTCGTCGAAAGTGGGAACAACCGCATCGACTTTCTCGCCAGATTCAGCATCCTTGGCAGAGTCGGAGTCCTTGTCCAGAATCGATTCCGTCAAGGAATCATCGGCAAGTTCAGTGTCCCTGGCAGGGTCGGTGATCTTACTATCGCCCCCACAGGCAGCAAGCGCAAGCAACAAGGCCCACAAAGCAAGACCGACAAAGAAACGACTCATGATACCCCCTTGGTGACATTCATTTGGGAAATCTACACTTTCTTCAACGCACCGTCAACCTGAATAGATTGCTTCGGGACTGTTCGTCCCGAAGCAATGACAAGAAGCGGCCTTTTAAAAAAAAATCGGCATAGGCGTTGCCGCCTATGCCGAACCTCCCCATAAAGAAAGCCTTGGCTTCTTTAGGAAATCGTGGTCAAGAGGAACAAAGTAACCCCGGAACAGACAACGATGAACTTCGCCAAGAAGTAATCCGACACATACACCATTTCTTCGTGAAGTTTCATAGTTGTGTTCCTCCGACCTTTACGTTTGATAAGATAGATTATAGCGAACAACATTGCCAGTGGGCAAAATCACACTGCGATTCAGGTCACACGCGAAGCTTACAAAAAGGAGACGCAGAGCGTCTCCTTTTGAAAATTATCACACGATCGTCAAGAAAAATTTGACCCGTGTCACTTCTTCTCTTCTTCTATTTTTCTTACAGGCTCGTCGGCCATGCGCTCGGCGATAACTTCGGGCGTTTCCTCGGCGATCGCGGCGTTCGATTCCTCGGGCATCCACGGTTTGTCGAGGCTCTTTTCCCAAGAAACTGTGGGCGCAGCGACAGGCTCGTGCGAAGTGTCGACAATGGGTAAGCCAAGCAGTTCGCGTGCGCGGTTCAGCGCAGCATCAATGTTACCGAGAGCATTCTCTTCGCCAAGCAACTTGAGCACGCCAGCACGAGTCAGCGCCACCACAGGCTGTGCATGCACGCCGGAAAGCAACAACTGCGTGCCTTCGCGGTTACAACGGTTGAGCAAGTCTTCGATCATCTGGATACCGGCAGCATCGATACTCGAGACACTGCGCATGCGCAAGATGAGAATCTTCGGCTTATCGGAGATGCGCGCCATCGTATCCTTGAACTTGTCGACCGCACCGAAGAACAGAGAACCGGCGAGTTCGTAAACCACCACGCCCTTCGGCACCTGGCGGGAAAGTTCGTTGTGTGCGGCTTCCTCGTCGTCTTCCTTGAGGGCTGACGTCACGGACTCCACTTCGGCGACATCGCTCATGCGCTTGATGAACAGCACTGCGGCCAGCAGCACGCCGACTTCGATAGCAACCGTGAGGTCGATAATCACGGTAAGGAAGAAAGCCACCAACATCACGATGACGTCGCTCTTCGGTGCCTTGAACATCTTGATGAAGCTGCGGTAACCGCACATGTTGAACGCCACCTGGAACAGCACGGCAGCGAGGGCAGCCATCGGAATCATCTCGGCGTACTTGCCGAGCACAAGCATAATCAGCAGGAGCACCACCGCATGTACGAGGCCGGAGACCGGGCTCACGGCGCCGTTACGGATATTGGTCGCGGTACGGGCAATGGCGCCCGTCGCGGGGATACCGCCAAAAATCGGGGAAAGGATATTCGCGACGCCCTGACCGAAAAGTTCGGTGTTGGAGCGGTGCTTGGTAGAGGTCATACCGTCGGCCACCACGGCCGAAAGCAGAGATTCAATAGCGCCAAGGATGGCAATCGTGAGTGCCGGCTGGAACACCTTCTGCATCATCTCGATGCTGATGTTCGGCAGGTGCGGCATCGGGAAACCGCTCGGGATGTGGTTCTTCATGCCGATGGTCACCACGCCGTGACCGGTAATCGGGTCGTCCCATCCGAGGACCTTCACCATCACGGTCGCGACGATAATTGCGATGAGGGAGCCGGGCACCTTGGTGGTGACCTTCGGCCACAAGATGCAGACGGCAAGCGCCACAAGGCCCACGATTACGGCGTAAATATTCACGGTGTCAAAGGACGAGGCATAGAGCTTGATCTTGCCGATGGCATCGGCCGGGTCCTTCGCCAAAAAGCGGAGTCCGAAAAAGTTCGGGACCTGGCCGAGAGCGATGATGATTGCGATACCGGCGGTAAAGCCCACCGTCACCGGATACGGGATGAACTTGATGATGGCGCCGAACTTGGCGAGACCGAAAATGATCAGAAGGAGGCCGGCGAGAAGCGTCGCAGAGGCGAGACCGTCGTAGCCGTACTGGCTCACGATGCCGTAGACAATCACGATGAAGGCGCCCGTGGGGCCGCCAATCTGGAAGCGGCTACCGCCCAGGAAGGAGATAGCGAAGCCCGCGATAATCGCCGTGTAGAGGCCCTGTTCCGGACCCACGCCCGAGGCAATAGCGAAAGCGATGGCGAGCGGGAGCGCAAGGATACCCACGATAAGACCCGACATGAGGTCGCTTACAAGATTTTTCTTGGTATAGCCCCGGCGGACCGTGCGGAACAGTTCCGGGGTAACAGTCGCCTTTACGCCAGAAAGGAAACTCTTAACCGATTCCTTGGCATGGATATTCTGCATTTAGACACTCCTTCAATCAAGCGCGCCCAAATTTAGAAAACTTTACAAACCCCGTTAAGGGGGAGGAAGAAAAAAGTAAGGTGCTACAACAAGCCTTTCTTGGCGGAGCGCATCAGGTTCTTCACCTGCTTGTTGCTGAGCTGCGGGACCTCGGCATCCTTCTCGCGGCGCGACTTGGGAGCGCAATCCTCGCAAAGGTGCTTGATAACCACGCCAAAGCTCGCTGCGCCGTCAACGACATCGGTCTGGCGGGAACGGTAAGACCTGAGCAGAGCTTCCTTATGGCACTTGTCGCAAATGCCCATCTTCGGAGCCGCCGGTTCGTGCCGACGCTGGGACGTAGAATTGTCGCGAGCCCTTTCTTCGGAATTCATCGCCCAGGCACGGGCCTGTGCTGCGTTCTTGGATGCAAATCGGTTGTCAAATAAGCTCATGGGGTTATCCTCTTTTTACTTCTCTTAATATACATTCTTGCAGGAACAATGCCATCAACATATTGCCCAGAGAGGTCGAAGAACCGTCCTCGTTGTAGAGGGAACGGGCAAACTTGCCCCTTTCGGCCTGTTTTTCCTTGAATTCGGCGGCATGCCGGGCAAAATCCCAGACCGAGACCTTCTGTGGCGAAAGCCCGGCGAACCCCCGTACGGCATCGTTCAGGTAGGCGACCTCGAAGCGGGCTTCCGGGAACATGTCCTCGGGGATGGTCAAAAAATTCAGGCGTCCCTGCGTCTTGTTCACTAGCCGCTCCACGAGCGCCCCGTAGGTCTTGGCCACGGCTTCCCCATTGCCGCCAGCGCGGCGGAGTTCGCGAAGCCCGAGCCCCATGACGAGGCGGCCGGCCTTCTTGCCGATAATGTCGGATGCCATGCGCGCGAGGAACAGCGGGATCGACTGCGGTGCGGGGGCGTTGATGTAGAACTGTATGGGGAGATTCGCCTCCCGGCACAGGATGAGCTCGGCGGCGTGGTTCGCCGCTTCGCCCTGTTCGCCCATCAGTTCGTCACCTATGATTAAAATTCTGTTTTCCACACTGAAAATCTACTACATGGAACCGCGTTTGACCACCGTAATTTCCCAAAAATTTGCTTTTTTTTCACGAAAAACGACATTATGTCCGTCCGCGACAAGCGCCTGCGGCACATTTTCTATCGGGGAGCCCTCGTCGAGCGCAATCTTGATGCGGAACCCCTCCGGAAGGCCGGCAAGGGCGAGGCGCGCCCGCACCGCGTTGCCCGGGCAGACCACCCCTCTCAAGTCCAGATAGTCCGGATAGTCCACGGAAATGGACTCAGGCAGGGGCAATTCCTTCGATTTTTCGCAAAAATCGGCAATTTCTTCAGCATGGTCTTCGGGATGGGTCACCCACTCCCCCACGTCGTAGCCGCAGCGGGACGACAAAAAAATGTAAAAGGCGGCCTCCTTGGGCAGCACACGGCCCCGGCAACGGCGCAGCCATTCGGCACAGGCGAAGCCCAAAAGGTCGACCAGGGACTCGGCAAAACCCTTTTTTCCTCGATTTGCATCTATCCAACTTTGTAACGGCGTTTTCGACATAATTTTCCCGTTTTGTCAAGGGTTTAATTTGTAAAAAAATGACGGCAGTTTGAGCATTTTTCTTGCATCATTATTATTTGTATAAAAATTATGCTACGAATGTAGCAAAGTTTGCTAATGGTTTCTATATTTGGCCCCAAGCATACAAATGTGCAAAGGTTTTTTATAGAATGAGTACTGTTCTTCTATACGCAATGTTTGTCGTCTACGTTATCGCAGGCGTAGGCTTGGTCATATACGGGTTCAGCTGTTACTACAGCATTTATCTCTTCCTGAAAAACAGCCGCCACACCCGTCTCAGCGACAAGAAAGCGATTCTTAAGTTCTACCGCGAACACTCCATTTCCGAACTCCCGCAAGTTACTACGCAGCTGCCCGTCTTCAACGAAGCCAACTGCGTCGAACGCCTCCTCGAGGCCGTGTGCGCCATTGACTACCCCAAGGACAAGCACGAAATCCAGGTGCTGGACGACTCTACCGACGAATGCTACGAAGTCGCGAAGAAGAAAGTCGCCGAACTGGCAGCCAAGGGCTACGACATCAAGCTCATCCACCGCACGAACCGTTCCGAATACAAGGCCGGCGCCCTCAAGGAAGCCATGGCCGTCGCGAAGGGCGATTTCCTCGCTATTTTCGATGCGGACTTCGTCCCCGAGAAGGACTTCCTCCTCAAGACCATCCCCTACCTGGTGATGGACGAACAGATTGGCCTGGTCCAGGGTCGTTGGGGCCACTTGAACCGCACCGAATCCGGTTTGACGCTCGCCCAGTCCATCGGTATCGACGGGCACTTCGTGGTGGAACAGTCCGCCCGTAGCTGGGGCAAGCTCTTCATGAACTTCAACGGTACCGCAGGCGTATGGCGCAAGCAGGCCATCTACGGCGGTGGCGGCTGGGAAGGCGACACGCTGACCGAAGACATGGACCTCTCCTACAGAAGCCAGCTCGCCGGTTGGAAGATGAAGTTCGTCTTCGACGTGATCGTGCCGGCCGAACTTCCGAACGACATCAACGCATTCAAGGCACAGCAGTTCCGCTGGGCAAAAGGCTCCATTCAGACAGCCATCAAGATTCTGCCGCGCGTGCTCAAGGCCAAGGTTCCTCTCCGCGTCAAGATCGGTGCCATCCTGCACACGACGCACTACTCCATCCACCCCTGCATGCTCTTTACGGCGCTCTGCGCATGGCCGCTGCTCGCCTTCTTCGAACCGGTCGCACACATCCCGGGCTGGGGATACACCATCGGCTTCAGCTTTATTTTCCTTGCCGCTATCGCTCCTTCCGTTCTTTACTTTGTCGCACAGCGCTGCTCCGGCTATACCGGTTGGAAAATCCGTCTGCTCAGCCTTCCCATCCTGATGGCTCTGGGCGTGGGCATCGCCGTGAGCAACTCCCGCGCAGTGTTCTCCGCCGTCATCGGTTCCAAGGGCAGCTTCGTCCGCACCCCGAAGAGCGGCGGCTCCAAGAAGAAGGCCAAGAGCCACTACGCACAGAAGTTCCCCTGGCAGGCGATTGTCGAACTGGGCGTGGGCGTCTACTGCATCTTCGGTTTGCTCGAATACATCGGTGCGCAGAAGTTCATCATCGGACCGTTCCTCGCACTCTATGCCGTCGGCTTCCTCTCTGTGGGTACGCTGAGCTTCATGCACTACGTGAGCAACCTGCTCGAAATGCACAGGGCACGCGTCGAGGCCAAGAAGCAGGCCGCAAGCATGGCCCCCACACAGGGCGCGAGCATCTTCTAACAGGTCGGACTTAAAGGGTTAGTTCGGGCGGATCATTCGATCCGCCCTTTTCTTTTTTCCCGTGGAGCCTTGAGGCGCAGCCGGAATGACCTTCCGCTGCGTATCCTGGACCCGCCTTATCAGCGCGGCCGACTCGTCCGCATAGGACCCAAGCACAACGTTATACGACCGGACATTCTGCCCCAGGAAGGCGTAGGCCGACAAGGCGACAATGGAGGCTGCGGTCATAGCGACCAGCAGTTCGAGCAATGTAAAACCCGACTTCAACGGCAATAGACTAGCCTCCCCAGCCGGACAGGACCGGGCGGCATGACAGGCGGAGCGATGACGGGCTCGACAGACAGCCACAGCAGTCCCGCCCTACCTGGCAGCACGGTCTGACCAACAAATAAACTAACATCACAGGTTACAAGTAAGGTAAAGTTCGTATCACGGCACGGCGGCGGCTCTGCCACGGCCTTTTCGACATATTCCGTGGCCGAGACAAAGGCGGAGACGGCAGTACGCTCCCGCACACGCATTTCGCCGAACACGCGGAAGAAATACCCGGTGGACATCGCGAATACGGAAAGGACGCACATTGCGACAAGGACTTCGACTAACGTAAAGCCTGCCGAAGCGGACTTGACGGGATAGCGCCCCGATTCCCGGCCAGGCAACCTATCTTGACGTATTCTGCTCAAACGCAACAGGAACCCCCTGCACATAATAAGGAAACAAAGCATCCGTGGAATCCCACTGCGCCGTGGTTTCCACGTCCACGTGCCCGTTGGGAGCGGCCACGACACCCTCGACTTTGGCACGGCCCTGAACCTGCACGTCCGAAAGCGGCGAGCCCATCGCAAGCACCACACTCGGGAATACCGCACGCGCGTTCCCGGAAAAAGTCACGCCCATGCGTCCCCAGACATGCCCGCAGACTAGCGCCTTTCCCTCCACGCGCACGGCCTCTCCACTGTAGATTTCCGCCCAGCCGGTTTCCAAGCGCCCACCCACGGTAACGGGGCCTTCCGCATACACAAGAAGCGTATCCACGCGGAGTCGGCCCTTCAGCAGGGCGGAGCCCTCCACATAAAAGGCTGCCCGCACAACATGTCCGTCCGCATCCAGCGTCAGGTCCCCCGACTCAACCGAGTATTCCATTCTCGGCGCCGTCCTGAAGAGGCGCCGGTTGCCCGAGAGCCGCCGGGTGTTCGCCTCGATGCGACGGCGCAACATCTGCCGATACAGCTCGGCACCGTCGGCCCACTCCGCATAGCGGGGCCACGGAGCCTTCGCACGCGACTTGCCCACCAGCACGGAAACACGGACCGCCGCCCCGCCAGAATGTCCCGACAGTCCCGCGGTAGCACTCCACAACCCCCATGGCCCCAGTTCCCCTTGCGACACGGGCGGCAGACCGTCGAAATACCCCGACGGAAACCCCGCGAGGCTCGCAAGCAGTGCCGATTCCGCCCGGTAGACCTCGGCGACGCTTTCCGCCTTGCGCTGCGCATACTGCGAAACGGCAAACGGCACGCACAAAAGCCCCGACAGCAGCAACGAGACCAACAGCGCGACACCGAGGACTACCGAAAGCACCATTCCCCGCTTACTCCCCATGCGCGAACACCACCCTTTCCCCACCGCACACAAGGACGACGCGGTCGCGACCGACCGAATCCACGACAAAAGTCCCGACGGAATCACCGGGGCGGTACCAGCCCAACGTTCCCCCGACATCTCCCTGGAAAAGGACTCCCTGGACGACGCTGCGCAACCGGAGCGGCGGAGCATTACACCTTGCGGAAGGCGCCCGCATTGTTGGCGGCATTGATGGCGGCGAGGCTGGCGGCAACATTTCCCGAACTTCGGCCACGACTGGCAAAGGTGGCGGTGCGGAAAGAGCGACGTCTTCACGAAAGTCTTCATCGACAGCCTCCCCTTCCGCAACGGCGACATTCGGCAGAAAAAAAAGCGTCCCCGCCAATGCGGCCACGGCTAAAAAACAGCCGACGGCGATTTTCCTGTAAAGCGGATGCACCCTTGGAACGTTATCCAAGTCCAGCCCCCGCCAGAACGGATCCCGTGCGGCCCTGCGGAACTCCCCGTGCATCGTTGTCGAATCCACCCGCTCCCGAAATTCACTGTACGGGCAACCCCGGGCCAAATACTCGTCTCGGGCAAGGAAGCGCCGGAAGCGCTCTATCCGCTCGGCATAGGTTCTACCGCCAAAACCATCTTCATAGTCTTCCTCTTCGGACCAATGGCAAAGCCTCCCCTCGCAAAACACGAGTATCACCAAGCGACCTCCGCACAAGAACGAAAATAGCGCATTCCCGTGCGTGGCATCGCTACTGCGGATAATGCGGTCGGCCATTCCGTACAGGGCGATTCCCTCGGGCAGCACGCGGTCGAACTTCCGGCGCATTCCGTCGACGCCCGCCGCCACCGCGACAAGGTAACGCACCTTCTTTCCCGAATCCCCGTTGAAGGCGACCATCTTCCAAAAGCAGGGGCGGCCGCGGCCAGACGACTCCGGAAATTCCCGCGCAAACGCTTCGCGGAGTCGGGCCTCCCTAGGTTCATCGTCGAACGGCACCGACACTTCCCAAGTAAACAAGGGAGCCCCGACACCGCCCACGCGCTCCAGCGCAACAACCAGCTTACGGAACATCGGAGCCTCCCGCAGGTGAGGGCTCCACTTCGGGCGTTATGAAGATAGCCAGTTCGCTCAGTTCGTCTTGCGTGGACGTATAACTGAAAAGTCGCCCCACCAGCGGGAGACTCCCCAGGAACGGCACAGCCGTGCGCACTTCCGACTTGTTCTTGCGCATCAGACCGCCAAGGCAGAGCGTCTCCCCGTTGCGCAACACCACAGATGTCTTGAGGTTCCGCGTACTGATGTCCCGTGGGCCGTCACCGGAGCTCCGCCCGGCCGTCTTGATTTCGGGCGACACCTCCAGCGTGATGCTCCCCTCCCGCGTCACGACAGGCGTCAGCTCCAGCGATATGCCGTCGTTGAACGAGCGGTAATCCGTAATCGGATAGCCGTCCGCCGAGACTTGGCTCACCAGGTAATAGACCGTGTTCGTCACGTTCAGTTCCGCCTTGCTGCCGTTCAGCGTCGTAAGCCTCGGGCGCGCCAGCACCTCAGCCATGTTGTTCTCCTCGAGACTCGCCAGTTCCATCTCGAAGCGGTCCGGCAAGAACCCGACCTTCCCGAACGCCCCCGACTTCGACAAATCCTTTCCCAAGAAATCAAAGAAACCCCGGAACCCGATATCCCCCGCGGCCGTTTTCCTCGCTAAGCCTCCGCGCAAGCCGATTTCGAAATTCTTGCCGCGCTTGATTTCCACGATGATGCACGAGAGCGTCACCTGGAGCGCTGCCATGTCCACCTGCACCAGGAGCGATTCAGCCATCGCAATTTCTTCTGGCGACCCACCCAGGAGAAGAGCGTTCTGTTCCTTGACCTCGGCGGCAACGAAACTGTTCCCGGGCATAAACTTCGATAAATGCGCAAGCGCCTTCTCCGAATCGATATACTTCAGCGGATAAAGGCGCGTCTGCGAAAGCGCATTGCGCACCCCCGTCTCGGCTACGAACAAATTCGCAGAATCCAGCACATAGGCGTAGCGACTCCCCCGGAATACCGCCCCGACGAGGTCCCGCAGCGGAACGCGGTCGAACTTGAGGCGCACGGGCTCCTGCATGTCGCCGTACATCGCGAGGTTCAGCCCGGCAGCCGCCGCAATCTCGCGCAGGACGCTCGCCAGGGGGACTGCGGCCAAGTCAACGGAATACAGGGAATCGTCGCGGAACACAGATGCACCTTCCGGACCCGCCCGGTCGCGGCGTACCGACACCCGCAAGCAACCGCCCTCGGAGCGCACGGCAAACCCCTGCGACTCCATCAGAGTCCGGAACGCCACCACGGCGGGCATGTTCCTCAGCCGCCCCGACACCTTGCCCTGCACGTCAGGTTCCACGAGGATATTGAGCCCTGTATTTGCCGCATACTCCGAGGCGAACTCAACCACATCCTTCCCCTTCACAGTCAGCGAGACGCCGGAATCCGACACCGCGAACTCAGATTCGCCACGCTCTCGGACGCGGCGGATATGCAGCACGCGGCCGTCCTTGACCACCTCGAGGCCGTGCGCCCCGCAAATCGCGGAAAGCCCCTCCAACAATCCCACGCTGTCGAGGTGCAGCGTCACCGGCACCTCGGCCCCCTCATCAACGACGATTGGCGTATCGTACGCCAGCGAGAGGCTGCGCGCCACGTCCGAAAGCGTGGCATCGACAAAATCGAGCGAAACGGTGCCCGTGCGCACTGAAACGTCGCGCGACGGCGCACACCAGCCCCCGACAGAGCCAAAAACACATAGGAAAAGAACCGCTAATAGGAAACAGGCCGCGGCAAGCGGTGGCGTACACCCAGAACACACAAGGGGCCTCCAAGGAAATCGCATTCCCGCCGTGACCGTTAAAGGCCGGCAGCCCCTGCCCGGGATGTTCAAATGCACCCGAAAGTGCACAGGACATTCGCCTGTTCATGGTTTAATATACAAAAAACACCATATTACACCCAGAATTTGCGCTTAATCACACTTAAAATTTTCCCGCCCCAAAAATCACCAATGTTTTTTAGATTTAGCATACAGAAATCTTACACAAGGAGAAAAAATGCTTAAGAAGATCATTCTCGCAACCGCCCTCGTGGCAACTGCATCCTTTGCAACCTGGGACAAGTTCCCTGTGCTCCCTGAACACAAAGGCCAGGCCAAGGTCGGCTTTGTCTACGGCATTCCCGCCGAAGACGTGAGCACCGGCGATATCTACGCAGGCGCTCGCTTCACCATCATCCAAAACTTGGAATTGGGAACGATTTTCAAATACAAGATGTTCACCGACGTTGACGGTCACGATGGAAGCGACGGTGTATTCAACCTCCCGATTATGGCCCGCTACCAGTTCATGCCCGTCATGAATGGTTTCTTGGACTTGGACCTCCCCATCGGCGAAGAAGCATTCAACCGTGATGGTCTCGGAGTCCACTTCGGTGTCCAATACTCTCAGGCATTTGGCATGGTCGCCCTCGGCACGGAACTCGGCTTCCTGCTGGAAACCGAAGGTGACGACAAATCTGCTGCCCCCTGGAATCTCAACCTCGGTGCAGAAGCCGACTTCAACGTCAACAACATGGTGACTCCGTATGTCGGCATCGACCTCAACATGTTCATCGGCAAGGCCTCCTATGACGGCAAGAGCGCTGGCGAAAACAGGACCGGCGACATCGGCGTGGAACCGTACCTCGGCGTGGCCATCGCCTTCAACCCGATGTTCGCTCTTGACCTTTCCGGCCGCTTCAAGTTCGGCGAAGACTACTACGGTCACGACGATACCGAAATGTATTTCGACGCCCACCTGAACATCAACTTCTAATTCTGTTCCAAAAAAGGCAATGCCTAGGCTGTGTTCGCAAGACACAGCCTTTTTTGTTACTTTATGCGACTTTTGCCCACAAAACCGGAAATTATCCTATTTTTGGGAAAGGCCCGTCAATTAAATAAACGAGGAATCTATGAAACCGTATTTTTTGTTCCTGGCTTTGCCGTTTGTCGCTCATGCGGCATGTGGACTTTCCCAAAACGAAGCTGGCGAATACGAAATTTCTTCGTATGCCGACCTGCAGTTGGTAGGCGTTGAAGACTGTGGTCTTGACGCCGATTACCGTCTTGTCAAAGATATTGATGCGTCCGAGTCGCAAACAAATTACTTTACGCCCATTGGAGACTTTTGTGAAGCATTTACCGGTAGTTTTCATGGTGCCGGCCATCGAATTAAAAATTTGCGCATGTACAACAAGAATTACCAGGGGCTTTTTTGCGGATCCATGGACGGGCTTGTGGACAGTCTCGGAATGGACAGCGTCTACGTTAGAGGCGGCTACTTTACGGGGGCCGTGGTTGGCAGAGGAGGTTCAGGAACCATCCGGAACGTGTACGTGACGGGAAGCGTGATTTTTGACGGCTATAAGCCGGAAGAATCCTACATTGGGGGAATCGCAGGGATCTTCGGAGGGACCATCGAAAACTGTTATTTTATCGGCAATGTTGGGGATACAGATAACCTTGGAGGCCTTGTCGGAAAAAATACAGGCATAGTCAGGAACACCTATGTGGTCAACGAAAGAATCCTTAGCGTATCGTTCTCGAAAGACATGAATATAGGTGGAGCCATTGGTGTTAACGGGGAAACAGGTTCCGTCGAAAACACTTACGCACTCAATTATTACATGACGCAACGCCTTATTGGAGCCGATTCCGGCACTGTCGACTCCAATAGCAAGCTGGATACTATTGAATTTTACATAGAGAATAACCATATGCGCGAGCAGAGTCTTTTCAAGGGATTCGATTTCGAGAACGTATGGGACATTGCCGAAGGGAAAGGAATGCCCGTACTTAGGGCGTTCTTCAAGAAAATCAGCGTTACCCCGCTTAGCTATGGAGTGAATTACTGCACCGACGAACCACTTTCGCAATGGACTGTGCTTGGAGATTTCGCAGACGATCGTTACTACACCGGTTTATTCAAGGTCGTCCTCATCGGCAACCGCGTAGAAGTGGACATGTCCGACATCCACAATTCCGACCAACGTGGGTACACTTTTGTATCTAAGGGCGTTGAAATGGCCTACGCTCCGGCAGAAGTCAAGGTGACAGGCCTTTCGGTAAAAGACAAGACGTTTGACGGAACAACCGACGCAACCCTAGAAGGCCTGGACAGCATCAAGATTTCCGGAATTTGCAAGAACGACGAAGTGACCCTTGATACGAAATCCGTCGTTGCGACCTTCGAGAACGAAACCGCCGGAAAGAACAAGAAAATTAAGCTGGAAGGGCTTAAACTCGTCGGAGCCGATTCGGTTCTTGCCAATTATGAACTTGTGATACCCAACCTAACAGCGAGCATCATCGCCCTAAGTTCAAGTTCCGCAGAACCCAAGAGTTCATCTTCGGCTAAATCGAAAAAATCGAGTTCGTCTTCAGCAAAGTCCAGTTCTTCGAAGAAGTCGAACGCCATACCTGCAAAGCCGATAGCGGAAATCACCGACAATTCCGCCATCATTCGTTTCAATGGTCACTCGGTGCAAGTCGAAAAGAACGGCATGCGCTTCGACCTACTTGGAAATAAGACAAAATAAGCCGGATATTAGTCCTTTACGCAGCGGATGCTGGCATAAACGATGTTACTGTTATAGTCAAGGACAAAAGCTCTCTTTGTCGTTGCGTTGATTACAAAATAGACTGAATATTAGCCCACATGACATATGTTCCACAAGTGGTCGAATTCATCGCCGCCTCACGGGTATACAGACGTCCGTATATTTCGCAAAGGGCGTCATCATTGCCGTAGCAGGAGGACTCGCCCACTTCGTTTCCGGCATAGTTCAGATTTTCGGCCATCCAGATTCGCCCTTCAAATTCCACCGTCCTGTAAGTCTTGTTATCGCGCGGGTCTGTCATGGTGCCATATACAGCATCCGGATTGAACTGTTCACCCTTTGTCTTCAAGAGCGATTTAACGATTGGGAGCGAAGAATCACTTGAGGAATAGCTAGATGAAGATTCGCTACTGGATGAAGAACTAGAAGAAGAACTGCTGGACGATTCCACACGATGGAACTCACGGCCCTCGGCAGAAAGCGTATCGTTTTCGCTCACCCAGAGGTAGACAGAATCCTGGCGGTCAAAGACACACTCATAGAGGTCTTTTTCATTACCGACCTCGGCTTTACGGCCATCACGGTTTTCGTTGCACGGAGTTTTCGACAAATCCTCCGCCGACGCGTACGCATAGTCGTAGTCGCGATTCTTCGCCTCCGGAGATAAACTACCGTCAGCTCCACAACCGGTAAGAGATGTTGTTGCCACTCAGGTCCATAAAATCGCCTGCATGCTCAAAAGGACTCGTCTGTATCCCATTTTTGTCTCCTCATGGAATTCTAAAAAACTAGCCGAAAATGTAAAAAAACGCATATTTGCGGCATGGCAAAACATAAAGACATCATCCTTTGTCGAAATGCCGAGGCCGATATATAATAGTCCGACAGAACAAAAAAGGAGTGAACACTAGTGCACTAGCTAAAAATTTTCTATATTATCTTCCGTAAAAAGTTTAAAGGAACCTCATGGCAGCCAAGTATACAGAAGACAGTATCAAATCCCTCGAATGGCACGAACACATCCGGCTCCGCCCGGGCATGTACATCGGCAAACTGGGCGACGGCAACAGCCCCGACGACGGTATTTATGTCCTAGTCAAGGAAATTATCGACAACTCCATCGACGAATTCGTCATGGGCGCCGGCAAGAAGATCGAAATCGACATCGAAGACCGCTCCGCCAGGGTCCGCGACTACGGGCGTGGCATCCCTCTGGGCAAGGTCATCGACTGCGTTAGCAAGATTAACACCGGTGGTAAGTACGATTCCGAAGCATTCCAGAAATCCGTCGGCTTAAACGGCGTGGGTACCAAGGCCGTGAACGCGCTCTCGACCAAGTTTATCGTGAAGAGCTTCCGCGATGGCCGCATGAAGCAGGCCGAGTTCTGCCGGGGCGTGCTCATCAAGGAATACAGGGAATGCGCCACCACCGAGAAGAACGGCACCGAAATCTATTTTGAGCCGGATGCGGACATTTTCAAGAACTACCGCTACCTCCCTGCCTACATGGAAGAGAAGGTTTGGAACTACGCCTACCTGAACAACGGGCTCACGCTCGTCATGAACGGCAAGACATACACTAGCCCGAACGGCCTTTTGGACCTGCTCCAGAAGCACGTGGACGACTCCATCCGTTACCCCGTCATCCACTTCAAGGACAAGGATATCGAATGCGCGTTCACGCACGGCAACCAGTACGGCGAGCACTACTACAGCTTTGTGAACGGGCAGCACACCACCCAAGGCGGAACCCACCAGCAGGCATTCCGCGAAGGTATAGTCAAGGGTGCGCGCGACCACTTCAAGAAAGACCTTGACCCATCGGACGTTCGCAACTGCATCATCGGAGCCATTTCCGTGCGCATCCAGGAACCGGTTTTCGAATCGCAGACCAAGACCAAGCTCGGTTCCACGACGGTATCCCCGGGCGGGGCCCAGCTGCGTACATGGGTCGTGGACTACGTCGCAAGCCAGTTCGACAACTACCTGCACAAGAACCCCGAAACCGAGAAAGCGCTCCTCAACCGCATCAACCAGAACGAGCGTGAACGCAAGGAAATCGCAGGCATCAAGAAACTCGCGAACGAACGCGCCAAGAAGGCAAACCTGCACAACCGCAAGCTGCGCGACTGCAAGGTTCACCTCACCGACACAAAGAATGCGCTCAACCGCGAATCCATGATATTCATTACCGAGGGTGACTCCGCATCCGGTTCCATCACCAAGGCAAGGAACGTGCAGACCCAGGCCGTATTCAGCCTGCGCGGTAAGCCGCTCAACAGTTTTGGCATGACAAAGAAGGTCGTGTACGAGAACGAGGAATTCAACCTGCTGCAGCATGCGCTCGACCTCGAAAACGGGCTCGAGAACCTGCGCTACGACAAGGTGATTATCGCGACCGATGCTGATGTGGACGGTATGCACATCCGCCTGCTCCTGATGACGTTCTTCCTGCAGTTCTTCCCGGAACTTGTCGAGCAGAAGCACCTCTATATCTTGCAGACCCCGCTATTCCGCGTGAGAAACAAGAAGGAGACCAAGTACTGCTACGACGAAGCCGAGCGCGACAAGGCTGCGAAGGAAATCGGCAAGACAGACCTCGAGATTACCCGATTCAAAGGTTTGGGCGAAATCAGCCCCGAAGAATTCGGGCAGTTCATCGGCGAAGACATGCGCCTCGAAACGGTGAACATCCCGCCCGACGCAAGCCTCGGCAAGATGCTCGAATACTACATGGGCAACAACACGCCCTCCCGCCAGGAACATATCGTGCAGAACCTCCACGCGAACGCCGTGGAAGAGCTCTAACAAATCATTTCCCGATATTATCCGCCGCCGGGGTCAACGCCCCGCGGCTTTTTTATTTATTCAACTCGTTGAGCATCAAGCCGTTAACGTAATCAGTACAAGCAAAAGGTATTTTAGATGCCTTTTTTCTTCGTTTTTGAGGACTTTTTTTATTATCTTTGTCATGTATGGTACAAATGAGTCAGACATCGTGGCAAGATTCTTCCCTCGCAGAGGTTAAGGAGATTCTCACATTCGCCCCAATGAACCTGGCCATTGGAGCCTCCCCCGTTTTACACTACACCCTCCCCAAGGAACTTGTCGCCGGCGAAAAAATCAAGTACACGCTTGTCGCCGGGTTCAAGACCATTACGTGGACAGGCATCATCGGCGCCATCAGCGAAGGCAGACTGATGGTCCGTCTCGAAAAGGGCCCGTTCCGCGGCTTCACTGCCACGCACTGGTACGAGGCAGAAGGCAACTACACCGCCTGCTGCGACGAGTTCACGTTCCAAGGATTTACCGATATTTCGGAAAGCGAATTTAAGGACCTGATTGACAAGACGCACGTCATCTACGCACTGAGGTCCCGCAAGGCCGCCCGCGAAGTAGAACTCTCCGTCGAAGCCAAAAAGCAGACGCAGTCCTTCGAAAGCCTAGAATCTAGCGCAACCGCGGGGTAGGCCATGTACACCTCCCTCGAACAGGCCCTGCTGGATCTTGAAAGAGCGGGGATGCTGAAAAGAATCAAGGAAGAGGTAGATCCCAATCTCGAAATGGCAGCCATCGCCCGCGAAGCGTTCGCACGGGGCGACAAGGCCATTCTGTTCGAGAAGGTCAAGGGTTCGCGTTTCCGCGCCGCATGCAACATCTACGGCACCGAAAAGCGCATGCAGTACCTCTTCCGCAAGGAAATCAAGTCCGTTACGGACGCAGTCGCCTTCAAAGCCAACCCGGCAGGGTTCTTCAGGAGAATCAACCCGTTCCGCTGGTACCGTGCGGCCAAGGCCGGCAAGGCGAGCCTCCCCCTCAAAGCCGGAAGCATCCACGATTTCGAGGAATGCAGCCTCGCAGACCTGCCGCAAATCAAGTGCTGGCCCGAAGACGGCGGTGCGTTCATCACGCTGCCTCAGGTGGCCACACGGCCATCGCCCAAGGCGCGCATCCTGGAAACCAACGTGGGCATGTACCGCATCCAGATTTCGGGAAACAGCTACCAGGCCAACGAGTGCGGGCTGCACTATCAGCTGGGCAGGGACATTGCAAAGCACCACCAGGCAGCGCTTGCAGAAGGCCGGCCGCTCAAGGTGAGCATTTTCGTGGGCGGGCCTCCGGCCCACGCCATAGCCGCCATCATGCCCATGCCCGAGAACCTCTCGGAACTGGTATTCGCCGGTATGCTCGGCGGCAGGCGTTTCCGCTACTTCATCCATGACGGCTATGTCGTGTCCGAGGATGCAGATTTCTGCATCCTCGGAGAAGTTGCTCCGCAACTTAAGCCGGAGGGCCCCTTCGGCGACCACATCGGCTACTATTCAGCGGCACACCCCTTCCCCTACATCAACGTGAAGAAGGTACTCTGCAAGAAGAACGCCATCTTCCCGTTCACCGTCGTCGGGCGCCCGCCGCAAGAAGACACCCTGTTCGGTAAGTTCATCCATCAGGTGACAAAGCCAATGATGCCCGCCTCGGTGCCCGGCGTCCACGCTATAAATGCGGTCGACGATGCAGGCGTGCATTCACTCTGCCTCGCCCTTGCCGATGAACGCGAATGCCCGTACAACAGCGGCAGGGAGCCCCTGGGCATCCTGAAAATCGCAAACGCGCTGCTCGGATTCAACCAGGTGAGTTTAAGCAAGTACCTGATGCTTGCCGCAAAGCAGGACAATCCCGAGCTAGACGTGAACGACTTTCCTGGATTTTTCACGCACGTGCTCGAACGCATCGACTTCGGACGAGACTTGCATTTTCAGACAGCCACGACCATCGACACGCTGGACTACACGGGCACCAAGCTGAATCACGGATCCAAGCTCGTCATCGCTGCGGTCGGAGAACCACGCCGACTCCTGCGCAACAACGCACACGATCTGGACTCGCTCCCCCTGCCAGGCGGCTTCGACAGCCCGAAGGTCATCTTGCCCGGCACCCTCGCCATCCACGCAAAAGCGGATGCCGACCTGGACGCATTCCGCAAGGGCATCGAGAACTGGGGCTACCGCGAAAACTACCCCTGGATTAGCCTGGTCGACACCACGGACAACATGGAACTCCGCGATTTTATCTGGATGACATTCACTCGCTCGGACCCGGCGCAGGATGTACACGGGTTGAACGAGGAATTCCGCGACAAGCACTGGAGCATACAAGCACCACTCATTGTCGACGCGCGAGCCAAACCGCACCACCAGAAGCCACTCACAGTCCCTGACGCCATCACGAGGCGCGCCCGGGAAATTCTCGACAAGGCCAAATGAAGCGTTTAGTTGCAATCTCTTTCGTCATTTTACTCGCTTGCACGGAAGCCTTCGCGCACGGCAGGAACTGTGCTACGGCCAACCTGTTCAACCACAAGCAATATGGCAGGGGCTCCTTGCAGGCCAGCGCAAAACCGGTCGCTCTATTCAATATCGCCAACTGCAGCCCCGAAGCCTATTACAACAAAGTCCTTTCCAAAAAGACCGAGCACTTCCAGATTTTCTACACACTGGATGGGCCACACGCTACGCAGAAGGCATTCGTCGACAGTGTCGCCGCGAACCTGGAACGCGCATACAAGTTCCACGTAACCGAGGTGGGAATGCGCAAGCCGCTGGGCCACAAAAAGTCCTACCACTACCAGGAAGATGTCGAAGACGGGCTCTACCCCGTCGAAATCATCGACATCGACATGGCCCGCAACCCCCGCAATCTATTCGGGGACGAAACCTGTAGAGGTTGTTTCGGGCTGACCTATCCGCAAAACACAAACAATACCGATACCACCGACCTGCTTATCGATAACGACTTCAAATACACGTCTTCGATGGGCAATCGGAAAAGCATGACAAGCAATTCCCAATGCACCTACATTGAAGCGTCCGTTCCCCTGACGCAGCAAATCACGGGTGATGACTTCAGCAAGCACTGGGACAAGGCCATCCGAATTACAATTTTCCACGAACTGTACCACGCCTGCCAATTACGTTATCTTAACATGTACTACAATCGTACCGTCTGGTTCGAGGCATCCGCTGTCGGCGTCGAGGAAATCGGTAATCCAGACGTGAACGACTACTTTGGCTACATCGCCAACACATTCCCACAAATCGGCAAGCCATTCAACGACCTCGACACATTCGCATACGGACTCAGCCCTCTCTACCTTTACTTTTACAATAACATCGAGAAAAAGTTCGACAAGGAAATCTGGACCAATTTCTCCAAAAATCCGAACAAAACCCTGGACGTGCAAATTTCGAACTATCTGAGCAAGAAAAAAATGGATGCGGACTCCGTCTTCCACGATTTCGCAGTAAGGTTATCATTCTCCGGGGAACGCAGCTCGGCCGTAAGCAAAAGCCAATGGGTTCACAACGACGAGAACAAATGGGCGACAATTAACTTCGATTCAACGCACAGCATAACGACCCTCTACGAGCATGACTTCGTGCCGGACACCACAAAATTTCTGATTTCATATTACTCGGGCGGAAACCCAAACCTGACCAACTACAAGGGCGAAGCCAGTGCGGCCATTTACCGCAAGGGGAAGGCAACAATCGTCCCGATCAAGACAACCAACACCGCCGACTCCATTCTGGGAACCATGTCCAGCGCAGATTCCACCATCTGGATATTCAGCCGCCTTGGAGAAGGCGACTACGTCGAGACCGTAACCAAGAGCGGCAAGCTAAAGGCATACCCTATTCCATGGCGCGAAGGTTCGCTCTGTTTCTCGCCTCTGCCGCGTGATAAAGACTATATCGAAATCCGCAACCGCCGCGGAGCTATCGTCATGCAAGAAAAATACCTAGGTACGCTTCTCTGCATTGAAGAAAACAAAGTCCGCGAAAAAATGGTCCCCGGAGTCTACTGGTTCAGAGCCGGCAACAGCGGCAAGGCCGAAAAATTCATCATCATCTACTAAAGATGCAATCTTCGGATTCGAGCTTTGTCAGGACCGAGGTATCGACCTGGCCGACATCCTTCCGGCCCTTGCAATCGTCCAGGGCCATACAGGCCTCGCCGTACAGAGATTCCGCCCTAAGGTAATGGGATTCCAGGCGTTGCTTTGCATAACCTTCCGTAGAATGATTGTGAATCATAAACGCCCAGTCTGAAGACTGGAATAGCATCAGTTCACGTTCCATCTGGCGGACGAAACGTTCCATCAGCAAGCGGAGCTTCGCATCCTGCACCTTGGAAGTCCTGCTTTTCAGGTGATCAATCCTGGAGCGGATGCGGTACGACAGCGGATAATAGCTTTCTGTCTCGGGATTGATCCATACCGAAGCGAAACCGCCCTCCCCCCACGAAGAGAACGCAGGCTCGTGTGCGTCCGGGTCAGCCGAAGATGTCATCACATCATCAGCACCTGCAAATTCAAGCACGGAACTTGCCGCAGCACGTTCCAGCAGAGCCTCCAGGAAGAAGGGACCTTCAAACCACCAGTGTCCAAAGAGTTCCGCATCGTAGGGGCAAAGGAGGGCAGCCTTGTTCCCGCCCATTTTCGGAATGAGGTCAGAAAGAGTCGCTTCCCTGTTGGCCACAAAGAGCCGCGCATGGTCCTGGACTAGGCGCATCGCGTTCCAGGGACGATAAAATTCCTTTTGCTCGGAACCTGTAATGCGGTAATACTTGAATCCGGTATCAATTGGCGTATCCCCGGAATAGAAATACTCGCCGAGATAGGCGCGTTCGCGTTCCGATGCGATATCCTTGAAGAACTCGCGATATTCAGGATGTCCCGGGTAACCGGTGCGGCGGCTCCACACCTCCATGGAACTGGCCTGCTCGCGCCCCATGCAGTAAAGTCCCGACGGAGTGCGGAGCGGAGTGAACACGCCATACTTCGGGGACGGGGATGCCAACAGGACACCGTGCGTTTCGAGGAAAAAGTAATGCAGGCCATATTCGGCCAGATAGCGTTCCAGCCCGGGAAAATAGCCGCATTCCGGAAGCCAGACTCCCTTGGGCTTGCGGCCGAAGGCTTTTGCGAAGCAGTCCACGGTCGCATCCAAGTGCATGCGAATTGAAGCGGGATCGCTCTGGTATGCCGGCAAGAACGGGTGCGTCCCCACGCAAGTGAGCAAATTCAGCTTGCCCGCATTTTCAAGGGCCTTGAACTCCCCTAGCAAATCACGGCCAATCCGATTTTCCCAAGTGTCGACAAGCGCACGCTGGCGATCCAGATAAAAGCGTGCAAGAGTTGCACGGGGCCCCTCCTTGAAACGGGCCACTTCCTTTTCGGCAAGTTCTTCCAGACGCACCAGGTGGTTGGATATTTTAGCAACCAGGCTCTCGTTGCGGAGCATCTCGATTAGCGGCGGCGAGACACTCAAGTTGAACTTTCCGGGCACACCCTTTTCGAGCAGGCGCCGCAAGGACTGCACTAAAGGCAGGTACGATTCCGCGACAGCCTCGAATAGCCAGTTTTCTTCGAAAAACCGGTCATATTCGGGATGACGCACGAAAGGCAAGTGCGCATGCAACAGGAAAAGGATTTGGCCCGGTGCAGACAAATTAACAACACCCGAAAACTGAATTATTCCGTACGCTTAACAACGATAGGTACAATTGTCGTCGGGAAATCGCCATCCTTGTCCGTAGCAAACACGGGGATAATCTTCGTAGAATCCGGGAGGTCCTCTTCAAAGCTGAACGTGCCATCCGGGTTCAGCGGGAACGGTTCGCCGCGCACCTGCAAATGGGCATCAGGGCGAGTTCCGCCATAAACGATCAGACGCGTCTTGACCCACAAGAAGAAATCCTTACCATAGTTGACAGAATCCTTCGGGGCGGCAATTTCGTTGCTCTTGAGCGCAGCACTGGAAAGTGCGCCGGAGAACATGGACTCCGAAGAGCTGCCCAGGCGGAGGCTGTTGAGCCAAGACTCGGCAGTCGTGCTGGAAAAACCGGAGCTCATGAAGTTGCCATTCACGCTGCCACCCAGCGAAGCACGGACAAATTCATCGTCGAAGGAAGGAACCGTAGCGCTCTTATCGAACGTGAGCACCGGGGACGATTCGAGAATCGGCATGAACTGATTTCCGTCAACAGAGCCAAGGACAGCCATGCAGTTGTTCCCAACAGGATTTTCGACATACCAGCTGCGGGCATCGGCAGGAACTTCCACGTCGTGGAATTTGCGCTTCTTGCCACGCTGTACGGTCAAGTCGTCCGTGATGTCAAACAGGCGCAGCACAAGTTTGCCCTTGCCATTCTTGGAGCGCTTCACACGCTGTTCAGAAACTTCCCAGAAAGCATGCAGCCAGTTCGGATCCTTCTGCATGAGCACAAGATACTCGGCGTCGAAGGGCTGTTCCAGCTTGGCGGCAGGAGTCTTGACAGCGGGCTTTGCTGCGGGTTTTGTTACAGGCTTTGCGGCGGCCTTGGCGGCCGGCTTCGGTGCGGGTTTAGCAGCCGGCTTTGTGGCAGGCTTGGCAGCAGCCTTTGCAGCGGGTTTCGTTGCCGGCTTGGCGGGAGCCTTGGCAGGAGCCTTAGTGGCGGCCTTCACAGGAGCCTTTGTAGCAGGCTTTGCGGCGGCCTTGGCGACCGGCTTCGGTGCAGGTTTAGCAGCCGGCTTTGTGGCCGGTTTGGCAGCGACAGCCTTTGCAGCGGGTTTCGTTGCAGGCTTGGCAGCAACCTTGGCAGGAGCCTTGGTGGCGGCCTTCACAGGAGCCTTTGCAGCAGGCTTTGCGGCGGGCTTGGCAGCCGTCTTCGGCGCAGGCTTAGCAGCCGGCTTGGCAGCAACCTTTTTCACACTCTTTGTTTCTGTTTTCGTGTCCTTAGCATTCTTCTTAACAGCCATTTCGGACCTCCTTCTTTGTAAATACCCAACGACCCGAACTCGCGATTACCTTCCGCGAGATTGCCCCCAAGAGCCAACGCCCATCAGGCCAAGACGTATCCCGAAGAACAACTCTTCCCAGTCGCCATGACCGCCCGTAGTGCGTTTTCCTCCTTGCAGGGCCAAATCAATCATCGTCCCCTTCTTTCCCATGGGGAGGCCGGCTCCGATGGAACCGCCATATTCATAGACATCCTTCACGTACCAGCTTTTCATCCAGCCACCAAAACGGAACGCAGTCCTGTCCAAGTACGAGTCATAGAACAGCGGACTTCCGTCGCGCTGGTACCCAAGGGATACCATAAAATCGTTCTGCGTTTTTGTCACGCTAGACATGTCCCAACCTCCCGCGACATTCTCGACGTCGCTATCCCAGGCACGCCACTGAACATCCATCATGACGTTATGGCGCTTATACAGGCGGTAATTCACGCCTGTCGCCAAGAGTGCCGGAATTTCAATTTCGCGCGTATAGCGGGTAGGAATCAAAGTGTCCAGCTGGCTAAAGCGGAAGTCATAGGACAAGTCATTCTTCAAAACATACGGAGTCGTGTAGGAGAAGTAGTACGAAGACTGACGACCACGGAACTGCATAGACAAGGTATAGTAAGCGGGATGGTTCTTGATTTCCCACGTACCACTTGCATAATCTGTCACATCCGAACTATTGGTCGCCCAGGAATCGCTCTTGCTCACCTTGTTATTGTCCGGGCCCAGAGTCAGGCTGCGCTCCACATTGCCCATCACAAAATGCGCCGATGCGCCCAGCGACATCATACGGAAGAACGGCAGACGCACAGCATAAGCCGGGATGATTTCGTAAACGCTCCCCTGGTACTTGACCGCCGCATCCATTCCAGAAGCGGAATCGCTCACTTCCTCATCCATACTGGAAGCATAGTGCTGCCAAAGAGAAAGTCCCACGGCGCCGTACGACCCCATCGGGAACGAGAAGTTGAACGACGGCAAGGAGATAGTCGTTGTAGAGTACGTGGATTCGTCGTTTTCTGCAGTCATCATTTCGATGTAGAAATTCAGATTGAACACGACCTTGGTATCAAATGCAACACGGGCAGGGTTCACGACGGACACGCCTTCGGCATCTCCCGTCTTTGCTCCACCGGCAAAACCACGGCCGGCGGCATTCACCATTCCACCAAGCGTCTGTTCTTCACCGAGGGCATCGATGCCCAACAAGGAAGCCGAGGCCAGGCTAGCCACACAAAGGATAAAACACAATAACTTATTCATCATCACCTCCACGCTTGGTAGCAAGCCACAACTTGAGTGTAGCCGGTTTCTGCATCATGCTGGAGAAATCATAGCGGGCATAGTCATAATGACCGAGGTACACATAGCTCGTGTCGCCTTTAGAGAGCTTCATCTCAACCGTATCGCCATAGACAACCATCTTCTTGACCGTGTCCTTCTGGATAATATGCGTCCGGTACGTGGAATCGTTATCCTGCAACTGCGGGAAAGAAAGGTTAACCATGAACTTCAACTTTGCGCCATTGCTCGCACGATTGATAAAGTCTCGAAGGCCCTGGGTCACCTGGAGCGTTAGGGAATCTCCATCGTAGAACACCATGTTCGGGTGTCCACTTTCTGCAATTTCCTGCCTGTTCGGCTTGTAGCCTTCCTGAACGCGGCGTTCCTTGCCGGAACTATCGATGAAGGAACTTGCCACGACCCAAATTGGCAGGCCAAGATAACTCTTGCTATCGGAATCATCGCGGGCAAAGGTCAACTGGGCAAGGACCACAGCCTGGCGAACATCATAGCCATCGCCCATCTTATAGGGGAATTCGTCCCCGTAGAAATCGGACAAAGCCTTGAGAATGGGTTCAGCGGAATACTCGAAGACCATCGAATCCTTGACACCGCCGTGCAGGACAAGACAATCGGAACAATCGTTGCTGACGACGACGTTTGCCATGCGGTACGGAGTATACATCAGGAGATCGTAAAGGGAGTCCCCTTCACTTTTAGCCCTCAAGTTGAGGGTTGCCTGGCGTTTGGAATCCATGGAATAGAAGCGGTACAGGTTCTCTGTTTCGGGAGCAGAAAAGCGCATTTCCAGGTAGCAGTACTTTTTGCAAGTCTTGAAGCTGTCCAAGAAAGCACCCGGCATTTCAAAAAGAATACGGCTATCTGCTTCTTGTGTTTTTCCATTTTTCTTCTTCTTTGCCTGCACATCCGACTCTTTAATTTTTATCGAATATGTGGTATCGACAACGACATCCGGCTCCCAAGATTGGAGCATCTTCACCCAAGCGGAATCCGTAATAGAATAAAGGCTATCCAGGAAATCTTCATTCTTGCCACTGCGAAGCGACCAGCTTACATTGAGCTTCAGGTCTTCCTTGATGGGCAACAGTTCCACGGGAATGCTTTTTTCGTTATAGAACGAAGTCAGCAAGTTCAGCGAGATATACGCACCGATTGTATCGGCCGATCTAAAGCGCTTCAAGAAGCCGTCTTTCTTCTCTTTATACAAGAACTCGAAAGCCACTTCATGCGACATATTGCTGGCGTTACCCAGGACAACGCGGCTGTCCATAATAAGCGGAGTGGAATCCCTGTTGACCTCGACCTTCGACGGAACAAGTCCCTCGATACTTAGAGTCTGAACCTTATAACTGTCCGGCAGGCCCTGGTCCGAAAGCCAATTACTCAAACCATCCTCATCGGAATCGAACAAGCAGGCAGAAAGGGCCAAAGTTCCTATGGTCAAAAAGGACAATAAAACAAATTTTTTCTTCACTCGGATCTCCGAATCGTGTTGAACTTTTTTCGAACTAAAATATAGAAAATCTCCCCTATTCCAACCCAAACGGCATCCAAAAAAAGGAGCCATACTGCGGCAGGCCGTCCACAGACAAAAAGTCAACAGAAATGTCTATCAAAAAAGAACATTCGACATACAAAAACATATATTCACCATAGACACTTAACAACATTTCGAGGCGACCATGAAATACAGATTTTTCTTAAGAAAATTCATTTTGATTATCAGTGGATTCTTTTGGGCCAGTTGCGGTGAAGACGACCCGCAGCCCATTAGCATCGATGATCCCGCCCCGGAATCAAGTTCAACCCTCGAACCCAGCAGTTCCGAAGACGCCTTGCTACAATCGGGCAGTTCAAACGACTCCGAACCTGCCGAAGGAACATCCAGCGGCTCTCCCGGATTGTCATCCTCGGCTCCAATTGGGGACTTTTCCAGCAGTAGTTCGGCGCAATACAGGCTCGCCAGCGACCCGAACGTGACCTGCAAACAAACTTTTCATTCAACCGGCAATTGTTTGGGCACGGTCTGCGACTACGATCCCCCAGTAGATTGCTATATCGAACAACGTAATCTCGAATTCAACAAAACAGAATCACTCGAAAAACTGGATTCCATCGAGGACCGATTGGAAAGGTGCTACGAAGCCATCCCCGTATATGGCACCGGCCCATGCCATTGCGTAGGCTACCAGACAACCATAAAATACTCCTGTTCCAACGGAATGGTTTTCCCCTATGCCAAGGACGGCCTTGTCTATACAGAAGAAGAGTACGAGGCAAAATTCCTGAGCAGTTCATCGGCAGAATCCAGTAGTTCCGTAGCGGAATCCAGCAGTTCAGCAGTTCCCGCTCCGATTTGCCAAAAGATAGACTTCGTCAAAAGGGGCGAGGTTTCCAGCAACTGTATAAATGAAAAACTGGACAGCCTCTCTACGGCAGGCGAAACAGTTTCCGACAGCCTGAAAACATGCGTCAAAGCTTCGTTCCCGTATAAAGACGGGGAATACGCGAAGACCCAGATTTGCAATGGAGACACGACCGTAAACCCGCGTTACCAGACAAAGCTGGACTCCATCCGCGAAGAAGTCGACAAGGCCATCAAGGACTGCAAAGCCGCCGAGGTTCCGACTGACAGCACAAAAACACCAGCGGACAGCACTGTAGCCCCGACAGACCCCACCGACACAACCAGCACCCCGGCCGAATAGAACCGCCAAGCGCCTCGTCTTTCGTCTATCGTCTATCGTCTTTCGTCTAATTTACTATATTTGCCCTCGTAAAATCAAGAGGACATTATGGCCCAATTTAACGCGCATTTTAGGAACATCAACGGGGACGATACCTACCCGCTGACCGACGTCATTTACCGCAGCAAGGTGGACGGCAGCCTGCTCGAAGTCGAACACGACCGTGCAGCACTCGCCAGCAAGAGCCCCGACGAATGGAAGAAGCTCTTCGCCGAACGCCGCATGAGCTTCGAACCCGCCGACATGAGCGGTATCTGGAGCAAGCGCGAAATGGTGCTCCCCGACATGCCCATCGAAGACATCGTGACGATGCGCGAAGGCTGGAGCCCGCTCTTTGACGCGGCCCCGCTCGCCAAGGAACTGGGCATCAAGAGCCTCAAGGTCAAGCTTTGCGGCAACTCCCACACGGGTAGCTTCAAGGACCTCGGCATGACGGTTCTCGTGAGCCAGGTGAACCACATCATCAAGAAGAAAATTCACGAAATCGACGCCGTGGCCTGCGCCTCTACCGGCGATACCTCCGCAGCCCTCAGCGCCTACTGCGCGAAGGCCGGCATCCCGAGCATCGTGTTCCTGCCCGCTGGCAAGACGAGCGTTGCCCAGCTGATACAGCCGATTTCTAACGGCAGCATCGTGCTCGCCCTCGACACCGACTTCGACGGTTGCATGAAGATTGTCCAGCAAGTCACCGCCGACAACCGCATCTACCTCGCCAACTCCATGAACAGCCTCCGCGTGGAAGGCCAGAAGACGATTTCTCCGGAAATCTGCCAGGAAATGGGCTGGAAGGTGCCCGACACCGTGATTATCCCGGGCGGCAACCTCGGCAACGTGAGCGCTCTCGCGAAGGGTTTCGAAGACTGCAAGGCCATGGGCCTTATCGACCGCATTCCTCGCATTATCGTGGCCCAGGCCGAAAACGCCAACCCGTTCTTCCAGGCTTACGAACGCGGCTTCGACAAGCTCGTTCCGATGCAGGCCAAGAAGACGCTCGCCTCTGCCATCCAGATCGGTAACCCGGTCAGCTATCCGAAGGCCGTGCGCGCCATCCAGAAGACGAACGGCATGGTCGTAAGCGTCACCGAAGAAGAGCTCGCCAATGCCGCCCACCGCGGCGACCGCATCGGTCTCTACTGCTGCCCGCACACTGGCGTTGCTCTCGGCGCCCTCGAAAAACTCGTGGCCGCAGGCAAGATCGACAAGGAAGAGAACGTGGTCGTCATCAGCACGGCACACGGCCTCAAGTTCACCGAATTCAAGGTCGGCTACCACGAAAAGAAGCTCGAGAACATAGCCTCCAAGTTCGCGAACCCCGTGTTCAAGGCTCCGGCAGACCTCGGCGCCGTCATGGACATCTTGAAGAAAGAGATGGCGGAAAGAAGGAGATAAGGGGCTAGAATCTAGGATCTAGAGGCTAGAGTGTTTAAAGGCTCCGCGCAAAGCGCGGAGCCTTTTGTTTGCAGGCTTTTGCTGCATCTTGCGAAACTATGTACAAAAGAAAGGGCCCTCTTACGAGAGCCCTTTCCTAAGAAGGAGAAAATATGAGAGATTACAGAACCTTGAACTTATCAGGAGGGGAGCAACGATAAAGTTGTGTAAGGATTTACCTTTCACCTGCTCACGACCTTGAATATAGACAAAAAAGAAATCGACGGATATTTTATTTTACTTATATGAATCAGCAATTTTTTATACGTCAACTTTTGTTTTCAAAGTCCTTTCTTTTTAATTATTCTTCGCGGAAAATAATCTTGCATTTCGGGACGAAACGGAATCCACCGCGGCGGTGACGTTCGATTTCGAAATACTTCTTCACGCCTTCGCTTTCCTTGCCGTCCTTGTCATCGGTGCCATTGATATGGGCGATAACACGGTTCAGGCGGCTTTCAAAATTCGGACGCAGCGGATCCATGCAGATAGCCGAGTCGCGCTTGAACTCGCGGTTCTCGTATTCCTCACGACCGGTCGCCGTGTATTCGCGGAGGAGGTTGCGGAGGATTCGAGCAGGAACATTGCGCATCAAGTGCTTGCTGTTCACAGAAATGGAATCGTCGCTCTTGTAGTAAACGACCGTCACGGAATCGTTCATGGCATCGAGAAGCTGTTCCTGAGCCTTCTGGATGGGCTGCCAAGCTTCGAATTCCTGCTTGACGACAGAGTTCATCAACTTGATGAACGGCTCGACATTGCTGATATTCGCCTTGAACTTCACATCGAGGATGTTCGCCGGAGCGCCGTAGAAGCAACCTTCCTTAATCAGGACGGTCTTCGTTTTCGGGTCAACCACGTCCTTGGTCGCAAGGACGCAACCAATTTCCAGTTCCGCTTCGTTTTCCCACTTAATGTTGCACTTTTTCACGCATTCGCTAAAATGAGTGCTCTTGCCAACAATTTCGCCGTTGACATAGACATCGCCATCCCGCATTTCGGCCGGCAAACGATTTTCGATAGCCTCGATAAAGGATGTCTGGGAAGCAAGGAAGTTCATGTGTTCGTAGGTCGGGGTGCCCAACAGGAGCGGTCCGACACGGAACATACCGATAATCCAGCGCATCGGATTAGAAACCAGCGCAGTCGGAGTATCGAAGCGATAGGTAAAGAGCATCTCGCGATTTTCAGCCACGACCTCGTTACGAAGTACGCCCGCCTGTTTCAGGAACGGGTAGCGCTTCGGGATGATTTCCAGGCAGAGTTCGCGGACATCCTTGCATGAATAGAAAGACGAAATGAAAGGCAAATAGGTACGCAGGACGCAACGGGACGGGATGGCCTCGAAGTCAGAGCAGCGTTTGACAATGCGCTCAATGAAATCGTCCGGGTTTTCCCCACGTTCGTACAGCCACGCAACGACATTGTTTGCGATGAAACGGTGGGTTTCTTCATCAATAACGGAATCTCCGAAGTAGAGATCGTTCAGAAGCTTCACATTGAAGCGCGAATCTCTCTTTACCAGCGTCAGGATTTCCTTGACGGAATAGGAAAGGAGAAGTTCAATGTGAATCAATTGAAGAAACAGATTTGATACCATAATTGTACCTCGTACCTAGAACTTTCGTTTGCCAAAATTTAGCAAAACTTTGTAAAAACAACCGATTTTGTCTATATTTTTGTCATGAAAATGGCCGAAATACACCAATTACCCGACGAAATCATCAATAAAATTGCCGCCGGAGAGGTCATAGAGCGCCCTGCATCCGCAGTAAAAGAACTTATTGAAAATGCCATAGATGCGGGAGCAACCCGTATTCAAGTCCAAATTGAACAGGGCGGAAAAAAGAAAATCCTCGTTTCCGACAACGGGAAAGGCATGGGCCAGGCAGACCTGGACATCTGCTACCTCCGCCACACTACGTCCAAACTGCACTGTGCAGACGATCTTTTCCACCTGCATACAAACGGTTTCCGCGGCGAAGCCGTGGCTTCGATTGCCGCCATATCCAAAATGACGATTACCAGCGCCACCGATGACGGCGAAAGCGGCCGTATCATATTGAAAGGGGGCGAAGTCGTCGAAAAGCAGGACATCCAGGCAAGCCGGGGAACGACATTCCTTATAGAAGACCTTTTCTTCAATACGCCCGTCCGCAGGACTTTCCTCGGCAGCGACACTTCCGAAGGCACCCGCGTACTGGACGTTGTCATCAGGGCCGCCGTCGCGCACCCCGAAATCCGCTTTGACTACAAGGTCGGCGACAAATCCGTATTCATTGGCGTTCCGGGCGAACTCAAGAACCGCCTTGCCGAAGCCATCGGTTCTGGCGTTGCGAAAAACCTCTTGCCCGTCGACTACACCGAAGCGCAAATTCACGTTTCCGGCTACATCTCCCCCGTCACCGAGACAAACGGCAAGCGCCACCACCAATTCCTGTTCATGCGGAACAGGCCCTTCGAGAGCAAGCTCATCGGCAAGGCCGTGTCGCAAGCGTACGAGCCCTACGGGGCCCAGTGCAAGCCGGTCACCGTACTGTTCCTCGACATGCCCGACATGGACTTCGACGTGAACGTCCACCCAGCCAAGCGCGAAATCCGGTTTGCCAACCAGAACCTGGTATTCCTCGTCGTGACGCACGCCATCCGCGAAACATTCAAGGCCGCCATGGAGGCTTCCTCCCCCATCATCGACCTGTCCGACGAAAAATACGAACCGCTGCCGATGCCTGCATCGCAAGAGGGATTCAAGCTCGGCGAACGCAAACCGCCCAAATACACCGTAGAAGACGACACGGTACAGGACCTGTTCTCACAGCCGGAACTCGGGAAAATCATCTCGCTGGAGCCCAGACAGCCTGCAGCGCAAGCCACCGCCGCCCCACAGCAGGAACAACCCTGGACGCCGCCCACTTTTTTCCAGATTGCAAACACCTACATTGCAGGTGAAGATGCCGAAGGTCTACTGATTATAGACCAGCATGCAGCGCATTCGCGAATCCTTTACGAGCAGGCGCTGGAAACGCTCGCATCGGGAGCCGCGCTGGACAGCCAGGAGCTTTTGTTCCCCGAGCTCATCGAGTTTTCGAAACTGGAGCAGGAACTGTTCCACTCCGTCGAAGCCGACCTCAAGCACCTGGGTTTCTACATCGAACATTTCGGTGGTGACACATACCAGATTCGCGCCATCCCAAGCTCGCTCCCCCTTTCGCGAGCGACCAAGGCGGTACACGACTTTCTGGAAGGTGTCAATGACGGCGACAGGAACGACATGGTCAAGATTCAGGATTCCATCGCGAAGGCCTGGGCCAGGACGAACGCCCACCAGGCAGGCGACAAGCTGAAACCCGAAGAAATGGCTATGCTCGTAAGCCAGCTAATGACGATGGACGACCCGCTCAAATCGCCTTACGGGACCCCGACGCTAATGCGCCTGTCCCTCGACGAGCTTTCCAAGAAATTCAAGCATTAGTTCGCGGGATGTCTGCCCACGGGCGAGTATTCCCTGCACGGATTGCGCCACGCTATCCATGTCCTTTTCGACAGCGCGACGGCACGCCGCCACCAAATTCGCACCAGCGCCTATGCCCGCTCGCATCATTGGCGGTACGATGATTTCTTCGAAAACATCCTTGCCCAACACCAGGTTCGGCAACGCAAAATTTTCCGTACGCACCAGCATTTTCCCCAGTGCGTAGGTCAAGAAGTCCGGCTTCGTGCAGACGACCATCGGTACCCCGGCCAGCGAGACCTCGAGCGTCGCCGTGCCCGGACAAGCCAGGGCCAACACAGCCTGCGAATACCTTTCGAGGCGTTCTTCCACTCCAGCAGGAGCCACTTCCACCTTGACCCGGCACGCCGACTGCGCAGGCAGGTTCCTTACAATTTCCGTAAAAGAAACTTGCAACGATTCGCGGGCGGCAAGAATCGTCACTTTTCCACATTCCGCGTCGATCCGGCACGCCGCGTCCAAGGCCGTCTTCAAGAATGCCCGTATGTTCCTTGCCGCCTGGGCACGCCGGCTTCCCGGCAAAAGGAGCACTTCCCCGCGATCCGGCCGCCTAACCGGCAGCCGAGCACTGGCCAAAGGATGTTGAATCAGGCGCGGTTCGCAACCGAACTTGCGGTAGGCGTCCGCCTCAAAATCAAAAAAGACCGCCAATGGAATTTCGCGCAACTGTTTCGCCCGCCCCGACTTCCAAGCCCAGATTTGCGGCGGTGCGACATACAGGGCAGGCTTCCCCAGCCGCTTTGCAAGGCGAACCAGCTTCATGTTGAATCCGGGATAATCAATAGCCACAAACGCAAGGCATTGCGGACTGCAAAGAGCAGAACGAAGCTCTTCGAGATCCTTGCGTAAAGTTCTGCAACTCGCCAACACGTCGCCGAAACCGGAAACGGGAAGATGTTCGAAATTCACTAGAGGACGGAGTCCGGCACCTTGCATTCTTGCGCCACCGGCACCGCAGGTATCAAGGCCCGCAGCCATAGTTTCACGGACCAGGGATTCGCCCAAGATGTCCCCGGAATCCTCGCCCGCGCAAAAAAGGACAAAAGGCTTTCCACCGGGGGAACCCATAGAACCTACCGAACCTTGTTCGAAACCCAGAACTTGACGACGCCCAGATCCTGCTTGAGCCATTTCAGCAATTCCGGGCTGTATTCGACCTTGGACTTTTTCAGCGTCAAGGCGTGTTCGTAGCGGGACTCAGTCTCGACATGGCAAACAATTTCGCATCCGGTCCCTTCGACAAACGGTTCGAAGCGTGCGAGGCCTTCTTCCATTTTCGCAAGGAACTCATCCGTAAGCATCATGGAATAGAGCGTTATATGCACGTACTTCACCATGCTTTCGCGGACGCGGTCGAGCTGCACCACCTTGTCGACAATCACCTGGAATTCTTCCGTGAGATTCTTTTCCCTGTCGCGTTTCTGTTCCAGTTGGCCCTGGACAAGCACTCGGTCGTCTTCCGAGACGCTGTCGCGGAGGTCTTGCCAAATGTCCTTCTTGAAGAACAGTTCGATATCGCCGTGGAAGTCCTGAATTTTGCCGACACCGATGGTATCGCCTTTCTTGGTCTCGATAGAGCGCATCATCGTGACCACGCCGCCAACGCAAACGCCGTGGCCGATTTTCTTTTTCAGTTCGTCCTCGGCAAGGCTGCACGTGGTAAAGCCGGAAAGCTCCGGACGGAACTCGTCGAGCGGATGGCCCGAAAGGAACAGGCCCAGCACGTCGCGCTCCTTGTTGAGCATTTCCATCGCGGTCCATTCTTCCGCTTCTTCGAGCGTTTCCGCCATATTCTGGATGGTTTCGGGGCCGCCCAAGTCGAACAGCGAAACCTGCCCCTTGGCCTTATCTTCTTGGCAGTGGGCAGCCACCTCGAGCGCGCGGTCCACGGTCGCAAACTGCACTGCACGGCTCCCCGGCAAATCGTCCAAGGCGCCCGCCATGATAAGGCATTCCATCACCTTCTTGTTGAGCGGCGGACGCTTTTCCTTCTGCATGCCCTGGTATTCCACGACGCGCTTGCAGAAGTCAAAAATATCCTTGTACTTGCCGCGACGGTCGCGCTCGGCCACCACGTCTTCGACAACAGCGAGGCCCACGTTACGGATACCGGCGAGCCCGTACAAAATCCGTCCATCCTCGTTCGCCGTGAACACGCCGTACGAGGAGTTGATGTTCGGCGACACGACCTCGATTCCCAAGCGTTTGCATTCCTGGATGATGGTCACGATGTCTTCCGTCTTGCCCATCTTCGATGTCATCGAGGCGGCCATGTATTCGGGGCCGTAATTCGCCTTCAGATAAGCCGTCTGGTAAGCCACGTAGGCGTAGGCCGCCGCATGGCTCTTGTTAAATGCGTATCCGCAGAACGGGAGCACCGCATCCCAGACCTTCTGGATCATGGCGCGGTCGTAGCCCTTCGCAAGGCACTTCTCGAAGAATTCCGGTTCGAGTTTCGCCATCTTCTCGGGCATTTTCTTGGCCATAATACGGCGGATGTTGTCAGCGCCACCCAGCGTGTAGCCGCCCAGAATCTGGGCCAGCTTCATCACCTGTTCCTGGTACACAATCACGCCGTACGTTTCGGACAGCACCGGTTCCAGGTCGGGATGGTAACAGTCGATTTCTTCCCTGCCGTTCTTACGCGCAATAAAGTGCGGAATCTGTTCAATAGGTCCCGGACGATAAAGGGCGTTCATAGCGATCAAGTCAAAGATTCTCGTCGGTTTCAGTTCGCGCAGGTACTTCTGCATACCCGGGGATTCGAACTGGAACACCGTAGTCGTCATGCCCTTGCCAAGCAAGTCAAAGGTTTTCTTGTCATCGAGCGGGATGTGGCCCATGTCCAGGTCAATCTTACGATTCTTCTTGACCATGTTCACCGTGTCCTGGATGATGGACAAGTTGATGAGGCCAAGGAAGTCCATTTTCAAAAGCCCGATGTCTTCGGCGTAGTGCTTGTCGTACATCACCACCGGCGTATCGGCGGGAGCGGCACGGTAAAGCGGGGCCAAGTTATAAATCGGAGTCGGCGTAATCACCACGCCGCACGCATGCACGCCCGTCTGGCGCGGCAAATCTTCGAGCGTAAGCGCGATGTTCCAAAGGTTCTGGTAGCTCGCACGGCTGTTAATCATCGCCTGCAGGGGCTCCGGGCTGTAACCGTCTTCGAGGTTGTTGCCCTTCTTGTCTTTGCCGGTCCAAGCCTGTTTGAGGCTAAAGTTCAGCGTACGCTGCGGGAACAGCTTGGTGATGATTTTCGCCTCTGCAGGCGGAAGGCCCAGCACGCGAGCCACGTCGGTAATCACCGCCTTCGACTTGAGCATGCCGTAAGTAATAATCTGGCCCACACAATCGCGGCCGTACTTGTCCGTCACGTACTGGATGACGCGGCCACGGTCCCTATCCGCAATGTCGGTATCGATATCCGGCATGCTCACACGTTCCGGGTTCAAGAAACGTTCGAAAAGCAAGTCGAACTTGAGCGGATCGATGTCGGTAATACCGATGATGTAAGTGACAAGCGAACCTGCCGCCGAACCACGTCCCGGACCCACGGGAATCCCATGCTCGCGAGACCAGTTGATGAAGTCCCACACAATCAGGAGGTAGCCCGCCACGTTCATGTTGCGGATACAGTTCAATTCCTTGTACATACGCTTGGCCACATCGGTCTCGTGCGCGGGGAACTTGAAATCTTCGTCGGGGAAGCGCCACTTGAGGCGCTCGTTACAAAGGTGCGTTATATATATATCTGCGTCGCCGCCGGGCTTACACCAGCGGTGCGTGTTCTTGTCCCAGGCCTTGTTGTCATCGTCGTTGAAGAACTCCGGCGAAGAAAGGCGCTCAATTTCCGCATTGTCTTCTTCGGTAAGCGCACCCGGTTCAATACCCTTCTCGGCGCAGTACTGCTCCGTGACCTTTTTCTTCTTGTCCTTGATAACGCCCTTCAGTTCGCGCTCACGGATGACCGGATACTCGGCATCGTATTCGGCCTTCATGTATCCCTTGATTTTCTGGTATTCTTCGGAAGCGAGGAACTCATCAGGAATCTTGAAACGCGGCCAGAAATCGTCGCCAATGCCCGTTTTCACGGTGAAATTGCACCGTTCTGCAATCTTGACCGTATTTTCGATTGCTCCCGGAATATGGCCGAACAACTTGACCATTTCCTCTTCGCTGCGGAAATAGAACTGGTCTGTGGGGAATCGCTTGTCCGTGAAATCGTTCAGGGTGGACTTGAGCGAGATGCAACGCAGCACCTTATGGGCCATGGCATCTTCGGACTTGATGTAATGGACATCGGCCACGGCCACAACCTCGCGGCCCATCTCGCCCGCAATATTCACGTTAAATTCGTTCAACAGCTTTTGCTGGGGGACCCCGTTGTCACAGACCGACAAGTATAGATGCTCCCGGTCGAAAATCTTGTCCAGGGAATCCATGTACTCGCGAGCCATGGCGTTGCGGCCCGCAGCCACGTTCTGCCCATACCGGCTAAAGAAATCACCGGCAATGGCAATCAAGCCTTCCTTGAACTGCTTTACCACCTCCAAGGGCACCGAGGGAATTTCCGCCCAGCGTTCGCTCTCTTCGTAGCGGTAGCTCACGATGCGCAGCAGGTTGTAATAACCCTTTTCGTTTTCGACAAGCAGCGTCAACCGTTCAAAAGTCGTCGGATCCTTCTGGCTTGCGCTCGAGGAATCAATGTAGACATGGCAGCCGTAAATCGTCTTTACCGGCGGAAGCCCCTGTTCCTTGCGCTTCTTGTTCAAGTCCTTGCCACGGGTCTGGATTTCCAGGATGCCGAACATGGCTCCATGGTCCGTAAGGGCGACAGCGGGTGCATTATCGGCGGCAGCCGCATTCAAAATATCGTCGAGACGGGCTGATGACTGTAAAACGGAAAACTCGGAATGGACTTGCAGGTGAACAAAAGGCATGACTGCAATTTAGTAAATAGTAATTAGAGGTTAGGGGCTAGGATCTAGGGGCTAGGGGGTATGAGGTCGCGACCTTCGGTCGCTTTGAGGCTCGAGCTCGGTCGCTAACGCCTCCTTCGAGGAGTGAGGCAGTAGGAAGTGAGAGGTTAGAATCTAGGGTCTAGGGAGAGATATCACGGCTTCGCCGTCTTATATTGACGCACGAAGTGCGTGACTCTTTTCACTAGTCTCTAGCCTCTAATCTCCAGTCTCTATTTTCGTGCCTAAAGCCTCATAGCTCATTGCTCACAGCTCATCGCTCACTGCTCATACCTCGAGCCTCGTGCCTAAAATTTGTATAAAAATGTAAAATTTACGCAGATGAACGTAAAATCTGCGAAATATTCAGCCACTTGCCTTATAAATTCTTATTTTGTGTGCATCTAACTCTAAGGAGCATATATGAAATTGTCTCATCTTTGCCTGCTCGTCCTCGGCGTCATGCTACTCTGGGGATGTTCAAATCGTTCTTCATCCCCGATCCTTATCGAACGCGGCGTAGGCCAAAACGAATACGAACGCGAATACTTCGCCATTAAGGAAAGTATGGGCATCGACAAGCGCCTCAAAGACGTGTTCAAGCAAGGCTATATCGAAGAAGGCATGACCAACGACATGGTGAACCTCCTTTGGGGACCTCCCGATCACGAATCTGAAACCGACACCAGCTGCGTGTGGGAATACTACACCCGCGAAGGCCAGCTCATCACCCGACTCATCTGGAAGCACCCCGAGCAGGCCCGTCTGAAGGGTTACGAAAACGAATGGATTCTCGAGAAGATCGAAGGCGACCGCTACGGCGGATCTCCGGCCCCGACGTCCAACCGTTCGAGCAATTACAACTAACCTTAGGCCGATTTAGGTCTACAGAAACGCGAATTTCAACAATTCGACAGAAAAAGAGCCTCTCCGGGCTCTTTTTCCTTTTATGTCAGCCCCTTTTTTTCTATATTTACGCCCGTTAAATTTTATAACCTCTCAAGGAGTTAATTATGCGTCAGTATATCATTGCTGGTAACTGGAAGATGAACAAGACCGTTAGCGAATCCGTTCAGCTCGCTAAGGATATCGTGGAAGCCGCCAAGGACGTGAAGAAGACCGAAGTCGTCATCGCCCCGACCTACCTCGCCGCTGCCAAGGTTGCCGACGTCGTCAAGGGTACCAACGTGAAGCTCGCCATCCAGGACATCCACTGGAAGGACCAGGGCGCATACACTGGTAAGGTTTCTGTCGACATGGTCAAGGAAATCGGTGCCGAATACATCATCATCGGTCACTCCGAACAGCGCCAGTACTTCCACGAAACGGAAGAAACCGTGAACCTCAAGGTCAAGAAGACCCTCGAAGCCGGTCTGAAGCCGATCATCTGCATCGGTGAAACTCTCGACCAGCGCAACGGCGGCATCCTCAAGGAAGTTCTCGGCCTCCAGGTCAAGGGCGCCTTCAAGGACGTCTCTGCCGAAGACGCTGCCAAGTGCGTGCTCGCCTACGAACCGGTCTGGGCGATCGGTACCGGCGTGACCGCCACCGACGAGCAGGCTCAGGACACTCAGGCCTACGTTCGCTCCGTGGTCAAGGAAATCTACGGCGAAGCCGTTGCCGAAGGCATGCGCATCCAATACGGTGGCTCCATGAAGGGCGCCAACGCTGCCGGCCTCCTCGCCCAGAAGGACATCGACGGCGGTCTCATTGGTGGTGCAGGTCTCAAGGCCAACACCTTCAAGGAAATCATCGACGCTGCCGAAGCTAAGTAATTTTCAACCAACCAAGGAATCGTCACCATGACAACACTCTTTTGGATTCTGATCGTCATTCACGTTTTCCTGTGCTTGTTCCTCATGTTGCTCGTTCTCATGCAGAACGACAAGATGGGCGGCCTCGCAGGTCTCGGAGGCATGACCTCTCAATCTGCCTTCTCCACCGCAGGTGCTGCGACCTTCATCCAGAAGTTGACTCGTGGCGTCGCCGTGGTCTTCTTCCTCGTGGTTTTCGCACTCGGCCTCATCACGGCCAAGCAGGACCGCACCGTGGAAGAGTCCGCCATGCAGAAGGCTACTCGCGAATCCGCTGCCCAGCAGCAGACGGCTCCGGCTCCGGCACTCCCGGGCAACTTTACCGCTCCTGCGGCTGAAGTTCCGGCCGAACCGGCAACCGAAGTCCCGGCCGGAGAAGCCAAGTAAAACTTTCATCCCAGTTTTTTCGCTGGGATAAGTTCTGCGGTCGTGGTGGAATTGGTAGACACGCTAGCTTGAGGTGCTAGTGGGAGCGATCCCATGACAGTTCAAGTCTGTCCGACCGCATACAAGAGTCCGCCCTGCTAACAAGCGGGGTGGATTTTTTTGCGCCGAAGGCGCCGCAATGAGGCCGGGCCTTCGGCCCTCTGAGGTATGAGGAGTGAGGCCGCGACCGTCGGTCGCTTTGAGGTGTGAGCACGGCGCTTTGCGCCTCCGAGTCTAGAACCTCACGCCTCGAGCCTCGAACCTCACTGCTCACAGCTCACTGCTCATAGCTCACCGCTCATTGCCCATTGCTATATTATCCCCCGAGGTTTTTTATCATGCAGAATTCAATTGTTGCCCCTGTTGGCGTTTTGGGCTTTGGCGTTGAAGGCCAGAGCACGTTCAACTATCTTGTCCGCAGCGGAATCAAGGACATCGTCGTGATGGACAAGAATCCGGTCAGCTTGCCGGAAGTGCCCGCTGGCGTAAACGTGAAGACGTTCAGCGGCGACAACTACATGGACGGTCTCAAGGACTGCGTGACCGTGGTGCGCTCGGCAGGCGTGTACCCGATGAGCCAGGAACTGTTCAAGTTCCAGATGAACGGCGGGCTCATGACGAGCCAAATCCAACTATTTTTAGAACAAACTAAATCAAAGAAGGTCGTGGGCGTCACGGGCACGCTCGGCAAGGGTTCCACCGTGAGCATGATCAGCCACATTCTTACAAAGTGCGGCGTGAACAACGAGATTGGCGGGAACTTCGGCGTGCCGGCACTCGACCTGCTGGAAACCGAGACTTCCGACCGCGTGAGCATCCTCGAGCTTTCGAGCTTCCAGCTGATGACGCTTTCCCTGTCGCCCGACGTGGCCGTGGTGCTGCGCGTTTCGACGGAGCACCTGGACTGGCACAAGAGTGTCGAGGAATACCGCGATGCAAAGGCGAACCTCGTCCGCTGGCAGAAACGCGGCGGCACCTGCGTCTTCTTGAAAGACGCCGCTCCGACGGCGAAGATCGCCGCCGAGAGCCCGGCCACGACCAAGTATGCCATCACGCTCGCTGATGGGCCGAACTTTGGCGACGGAGACGCCGTCATCGACGGCGCCACCCTCACCATCGACGACGAAAAATTGTTCCTTGCAGACTGCAAGGTGCGCGGCATCTACCAGCTCGAGAACATGGCGGCGGCGACCCTCGCCGTGAAGGCGCTGGGCATCAAGGTGGCCGACGCATTCGAAGCCCTCAAGAGCTACGAGACGCTCCCCTTCCGCATGGAATTCAAGGGCGAAAAGAACGGCATCGAGTTCTACAACGACAGCTACGCCACACGTCCCGACGCGACGATCGCCGCCACGGCAAGCATGAAGCGCCCCTTCGCGCTCATCCTCGGCGGCTCCGAGAAGAACGCCGACTTCACCGAGCTTTCGAAAATTCTCGTGGAGGAACGCCCGAACCTCAAGCGCATCGCGCTCATCGGCGCGACCGCGCAGCGCATGCTTGATTCGCTCCAGCAGGCCGGGCTCCAGATTCCTGCGAACATCTTCCCCACCCTGGAAGAAGCGTTTGCCGACAGTCTAGCCATCGGAAAGGGCGGAACGGTCATCATGAGCCCCGCCTGCGCCAGTTTCGGCCTGTTCAAGAACTACAAGGTCCGTGGCCAGGCCTTCGACAAGCTGGTTGCCGAGCTGTGAGCAGCGAGCGGTGAGCGATGAGCCATGAGCACCGAGTTAATACTCACACCTCATTGCTCATAGCTCATTGCTGATAGCTTTGGCCACTTTTTCCTGTCTTTTTTCAAAAAATTTCCATTCCGCCCCTTTACAAGGCCATCCTTTTAAACTAAATTTGTCTCCGTTCCGCTAAGGACCACGCGGTCGTGGTGGAATTGGTAGACACGCTAGCTTGAGGTGCTAGTGGGAGCGATCCCATGACAGTTCAAGTCTGTCCGACCGCAGAAGAAACCCGGCTGAAAAGCCGGGTTTTCTTTTTTCCCAAAAAGCACACGCAGCCAAAGCAAAACCCCGGACCTAAGTCCGGGGCTGTAAGATGGAGAACGTGCTCTAAATTCTATCCGATTACTTAGTCGTGTTGACCAGGAAACTCTTACCGCCCTGCACCTGCTTGAGCATGTAGACTCCCCTGGTATAGCCCGCGGCCTTGAGTGCGCTAGAGGCATCCGTACCGTCCAGGTCCAACGTACCGAGCATCTTGCCCGAGAGACCATATACGCGGTAGGCCTGCGAAGTCCTGTTCTGGATCCTGACGTCACCTATAGCCAGCGGGTCAATCGGTTCGGTATCTTCGGCATCCTTGCCCTGCAAGAAGTTGATGTAGTCAATATCCATCCAGTCCCCAGTCACGGTAAAGCGGAGGATATGCTTGCCGGCAGCGAGCGTCACGTTAGCCTTGACCTTGTTGTATTCATCATAGTTGTCTTCGCCGGATGTCGCCTGCGGAACGGCAATTTCTTCGGTAATGTCTTCACCGTCGATAGACAGTTTGAAACTGGAAGTCGCATTGGCCGAAGCCACCGCGGCATAAATGGTGTAATCGCCCGCAGCAGCCACTTCTACGGTGTATTCCAGCCATTCGCCAGTCTGGTTGTATCCAACTACGTAACCGGTAGCCTTCTTGTAGATATCGACGCCCGTACCTTCGCGGTAGCTCGCACCGCCGTTACTTTCGGCGCCTTGGTCATCGGTATCGTTGTCGGAGTAAGAATCGCTGCCGGCACCATAGCCCGGTTCGTCGAAATTTTCCATCTCAATCTTGCCCGGGATAGCCCAAGCCTTGCCGCCGAACGGCTGTTGCGGTTCGGGTTCACGCTTGGTCCCCTGGAATTCCCATTCCAGAACGCCCATGGTAGAATCCTTGCTTCCCTTGAACACGAAGAACAACTGGTCCACGACGCCAGTAAGGCCACTCATCTCGCAATCGTTGTCGGCATAGTCGTTCCAGCCGCTGGTCTTCGCAAGTTCGCAGGAACCGGCAAGCGTACCGGAAACGCTTCCCGTGTGAATTTCAATCTTGTTGCCGTCGCCCACGTTGGCGGCCTTGATGCGGAGGTTTTGGGCTCCGTTACCGAAGTCCACGCCAGAAACGCGAATCCAGGATTCCTTGGTGGCGAGCGGAGTCAGCACATGCACCACGGGCTTGCCCTTGGTCCAGTCGGTACGGCTACGCACGTTGCGCTGCTTGGAACTGGTCAAGGCCTTGTAGGTCCTGTAAGGGTCAAAATTCTTGATCTGCTTGGGGCCTTCACGAGTGAAGGTGAGCTTGTTCATCTTGTCGCCATTCCAGGTGAGTTCGTCGATGGACACGCTTCTATGGTTTTCCTTGTTCGGCGAGTTGGTGCACTGGCCCGACTGGGTACAGGAACCCGGATGTTCATCCGCGGTGACCAGGCGGCGGTCGTGATACACGGCGTACCACTTGCCCTGGAATTCGGCAAAGCCCTGGTGGTTGTTGCCGCCCTCGTTATGGGCATCGGGTACGGAACTGATTCCGGGAATGACCGTTCCAACGAACGTGTAAGGGCCCGTAATCTTGTCAGCCATGCCGTAATCGATGACCTGCGGAGGTGTATTGAAACTCAAGTAGTACTTGCTCCCCTTCTTGTGGATATAGGGGGCTTCGAAGGAATTCTGTGCACTGACGCGCGTCAGGGAATTCTTGTCGATGGTAATCTTGCCGTTGTTTTCGGTAAACTTGATGATGTCCAGGTTGTTACCATAGGGGCGCTGACCGTTTTCACCGCCGCCGAAAATCACGTAACCCGTACCGTCATCTTCGATGAAGATGCCCGGGTCAAAACAGTGAGCAATGCCGTCGCAGCCACCGATTACGCTGGAGCCAAAGGAAGCGGCAATGTAATTCACGCCATGGGTTTCCTTGACGGGGTCGGTATAGGGACCGTCAATGCTTGTCGCGGTAAGCATGCCTACGCCGCTGGCTCCGTTGGGGTAAACGATGTAGATTCTGCCCTTATGGACGGCGATGCCGGATGCCCAAGTATTGTTGGGGTAATCCCCGAATTCTCGCTTGGAGCGGAAAACCATACCGTGGTCGGTCCAGTTTTTCATGTCCTGGGAGGTGAACGCGTTAAGGCCCACGATGTCGTAGTCATAATTTTTCTGGGGACTGTAGTCATCGACATCGGTCAGGATGTAGAAGGTACTATCGTCAGCCGCCGCCGAAGGGTCCGCCAGATAATGATACGTTGAAATCGGGTTGTCCGCAAAAGCAGAAGCTGCCAACCCCAAGGTAGCCGCAATGGCCATTTTTTCCCATCTTTTCATAAAAACATCTCCATTCACTCGGTTTTTACCGTACCCACAATGAACCATTTTATAAAATATCTCCAAAAAATGAGCTTTTTAGGACAGCATTATATTATCTATGGATAAATTGACAACAGGTTAGTGGTTAGTGATTAGTAGTTAGGAATTCTCGAGGTTTTGGTTATTTTTTTAAATTTTTCATTGAATGCCATTTTCAGCCCCTTGTTTACGGGCTGCACCCTAACCACTGTTTACTAACCACTAAACACATGAATCGTTTCGAGCTCCTGAAAACCTCCAAGAAGTCCAAGGCCCGTCTGGGCGTAGTCCACACCGACCACGGCGACGTGACCACCCCCATTTTTATGCCGGTAGGCACCGAAGCTACAGTCAAGGCGGTAACCCCCGCCCAGCTCAAGGACATCAGGGCCGAAATCATCCTCGCGAACACGTACCACCTGTACCTGCGCCCCACCACCCCCCGCATCGCGAAAGCGGGCGGTATCCACAAGTTCATGGCGTGGGACGGCCCGGTGCTCACGGACAGCGGCGGATTCCAGGTATGGAGCCTGAAGGAACTCCGCAAAATTACGCCCGAAGGCGTGGAATTCCGGAGCATCCTGGACGGTTCGAAGCACTTTTTCAGCCCGGCAAGCGTCATGAACGCCCAGCGGGAAATCGGCGCCGACATCATCATGGCGCTCGACGAATGCACACCCTTCCCGAGTACGGCGAAGGAGGCGGAGCACAGCCTGAATTACACCCTCAAGTGGACGGCCGAGGCCATGCAATGGCTGAAGGAACACCCGCCCATCCACGGTTACGACCAGCAGTTCTTCGGGATTATCCAGGGCGGCATGCACAAGAACCTGCGTAAGCAGGCCATCGAGCGCATTGCGGAACTCGAGCCCGACGGATTTGCGATGGGAGGCCTCTCCGTAGGCGAGCCCACCGAGACGATGTACGAGATTGCGGATTTCTGCACCGACATTCTGCCACAGGACCACGCCCGCTACGTGATGGGCGTAGGAACGCCATGGAACCTGCTGGAGCTCATCGAGCGCGGTGTGGACATGTGCGACTGCGTGATGCCTACCCGCAACGCGCGAAACGGCATGCTATTCACGAGCGAAGGCGTTTTGCGCTACAAGGCGGCCCGCCATGCCGAGGAATTCGACAAGCCGGTCGACCCGAATTGCGACTGCTACTGCTGCAGGAACTTCAGCCGCGCCTACCTGCGCCACCTGCACCACGCCGGGGAATCCCTCGGGTTCACGCTGGCGAGCATCCACAACCTGCACTTCTACCTGCACCTGATGCGCGAAGCCAAGCGGCACATCGCCGACGACACGTTCGAGGAGTGGAAGAAGGAGCAGTGCGAAATCCTCCAGCGCGATTTGCAGTAGTTATCAGTTATGAGTTATCAGTTGTGAGTTGTCAGTTATGAGTTGTGAGTGATGAGGATCTTCTTCATTCCGTCTACTGTTTACTCCAACAGGGGTCGATTCCTTGAGAAATTCGTATTTTGGGACTTTTTGTAGAAAAAATTTCCTTTTTTTTCGTTCCATGAGCCGTTTAGAATGTTATTTTCATTTACATGGAACCGCTTCAGTTTACATCACTCGCTTCGATGTTTTTCACGAATTGCGACCGCTCGGATTTCGGCGGCTGGTTCCAGAGAAATGGCGACCAATGGGTCCACTTTTCCAGGTCAAAACTGAGGCGTGACGCAACGGCAATCGCGCTCGCCCTCAGGGACCGCGGAATCATTGCTGGCGAAAGCATCGGCATCATCGCCCCCAGTTCCGTCTACTGGCTCCTGGCCGACATCGCGACACAAATCAACCACGCTATGGTGGTGCCGCTGTTCCCGAACATTTCTTCCGAAAATTTCCAGTTCCAGTGCGACGACGCCAACGTGCAGGTCCTCGTTATTGAGAACATTGCCCAGCTTGACGCCCCGCTGCAGGCGCTGCTCCCCCGCTTCAAGGCCATCATCCAGCTGGACACGGGCACCGAGCTCCCGCCCAACGGAGTTTACTGGGACACCCTGATTATGGACGGGCTCAAAGTCATCGACAAACCGGAATCCGCCCTCTGGATCAAGACGCAAGTGTTTTCCATTGCACCGGACGACCTTTTCAGCATCATCTACACGAGCGGTTCCACCGGTCGGCCCAAGGGTGTCGAACTCACGCACAGGAACATGCTCTCGCAGATCCAGAACATCCTGCCGCTGTTCCCGCTGAACCGCAAGAAGGATGTCGCACTGACCATTCTCCCGGTCGCGCATGTTTTCGAGCGAATGGCAGTGTACTACTATATCTTGAACGGGATTCCCATCTACTTCGCCGACAGCCCCAAAAATGCAGCCGTCCTGATGAAAGAAATCCGGCCGACGGTCATGATTGTCGTGCCGAGAATTCTCGAACGCGTTTACGAAAGCATCACGATTGCAGCAGACAAATCGCGCGGCCCCAAAAGCTGGATTATCAAGCGCGCCGTGAAAATCGCCAAAATTGAGAACCCCGAAAAGCGCCCGAGCCTGTTGCGCCGTTTCTACGACCGCCTCGTGTACAAGAGGATGAGGGATGCCATCGGCGGCAATTTCAGGATGATTATTTCGGGCAGCAGCGCCCTCAACAAGAGTATCAGCCGTTTCTTGCTGAACGTCGGGTTGCCGGTCTACGAAGGATACGGCCTTACCGAATGTTCACCCGTCGTAAGCGCCAACTGCGAAAACAACCAGTCAGTCGGTTCCGTAGGCAAACCGCTTGACCACCTTTCCGTTAAAATCGGAGAGAACAACGAAATTCTGGTCAAGGGTGACAGTGTCTTTGCCGGGTACCACAACCGGCCCGACCTGAACAGCGAAGCATTCACGCCGGATGGCTACTTCCGCACCGGCGACCAGGGATTTATCGACGACAACGGATTCCTCTCCCTGACTGGCCGCCTCAAGGAACTTTTAAAAACCAGCACGGGCAAATACGTAAGCCCGAACCCCATTGAACTGGAAATCAGCCGCCACCCCGTGGTGGAACAGGCGCTTGTCATCGCGAACGACCGCAAGTTCGTCTCGGCGCTGGTATTCCTGAACCCCGAAGGGGCTCGCCGCCTGCTCCGCGTCCACAAAGAGGATTTCGAAATCGAAAAGGCCATGCAATCCGACCGCATCCGCGAAGCCATCAACCGCCATATCGGGAAAATCAACAAGAAACTGAACCACTGGGAACAAATCCGCAGGTGGACGCTTATCGGAGACGAACTCACCATAGAATCTGGACTCCTGACACCCACCTTGAAAATCCGCAGGAAAGCCACCGAGACCCGGTACGCAGAACAAATCGAGGAAATGTACGGGCAGCCCCACGAGCAGGAGCCGCAAAGCTAGCCGTCAGAACTTGTGTCGGAGAGCATTGCGCATCAGGCACCGGGAACACTGAGCCATAGAGGATGCCGGATTACCATAACGGCGCTCCGGATTGGGGCAATGTTGCACACTTCCATCCGGCAACACCCACAATTCATCATCGAACGGGCAGGGAATCGAATCTTCCCTGCATAGTTCCTGTGCAGCCAGCAGGGGCTCAAAAAAGAGCGATCCCTCGCAGCGAACTTTACTTGACTTTGCGGATTGAACAAGCAACGAATTCAACGCAAGAATTTTGTCCGGTTCCAAGGCGTACTGGCGAACCAATTCATCGGGAGCCGTACTCAAAAATACCGCCGGATTCCATTTAATACGGTCGATTCCAATAGACTGCGCCCAATGTAGAATAGAATGAACCGCACCTGCATCGGGAGCGAACTTCTTGTGCAACGTGACCTGCAACGAAATTGTGCTTACAGGTTCGTCTCCAGCAGCGGCCCGCTCTGTACGGGCCAGGGAAGCGAGCCTTTCCACGTTCGATTTCCACTGCGAAAAATCGCCGCCGGGCATCATCTCCGAAAAAACAGCATCGTCAAATCCCATGCAGCTCACCTTGATATCGCTGCATGCATGCAACAGGCGGCGCATTCCCTGCTCCGTCCCCCACTTTCCAGGAAAACTCCCGTTTGTCGTGAGGTTCAAGGGGACTCCGCTCGCCTCGCATAGTTCAAGCAGTTCTGCAAAATGGGAGTAGAGCAGCGGTTCGCCCATCGTACTCGGAATGACTTCGCGCAGTCCCTCTTTCAAGGCGTTCTCGATGGCCGCGCGCACAGTGGCGAAGGGCATTTCGCCCAGGCCAAACTTCGCCTGGCGCTGTGCCAAAAAACAAAGCGGACAAAGCATGTTGCATTTGTCCGGATTGGTTAAAAGTGTAAGTCGGCGAATCAAGGCAGCCCCTTCGCCATGAGCGCGCTACGCAGAGGCGTTGCGCTTTTCACGCAGGTACTTGATTGCCGCAAGCCCGGCCACAGCGCCCTCGCCCACGGCAACAGCCACCTGGAGCGTACCCCCGGTGCAGTCACCCGCAGCAAAGAGCCCGGGAACCGTCGTCTGGAAATCAGGGCCGAGCACGGGGTTCGCGCCGTCAAAGGCCGCGCCGGCCTTGCGAGCAAGGTCGGTGGCGCTTGCGCTACCCAGTGCGACAAACAGGCCGTCGAAGGCTTCTTCCGTGCCGTCCTCGAAACGGACACCCTTGAAGGCGCCCTCGCCGACAAGCCCGGCAAGTTTGCGGGTTTCTACCGTCACAGTTCCGGGGAACGTCGCAGTCGTTTCACTCCCGTTTGTAAGCAACGTAACGGATGACGCCATCGGCAAAAGTTCCGAGACCTCGTGCAAGGCATACTCGCCAGAACCCAGAACCGCGACCTTCTTTTGTCTATAGAAGAACGCATCGCACACGGCGCAATAGCTCACGCCATGCCCTTCGAGTTCCGCCATTCCAGGCAGGGGCTGTTTCTTGCGGGCCGATCCTGTCGCCATGATGCACGCCTTGCCACGATATTCCCCACTTAGGCCACCCGCCACAAAATCGTTCCCATCGAAGAAAAGGTCTGTAACTTCGTCGTCCACGATTTTAGCACCAAGGGCCAATGCCTGTTTTTTTCCCACTTCAGCAAGCTCGGGGCCACTGAGCGGTTTTTCCAAGCCATAGTAGTTCTCAATCATATGTGCGCGGGCGAGCGCCCCTGCATCTTTTCCGACAATCAGCACATCCAAGCCCGCACGGAGCCCATAGAGTGCCGCGGAAATTCCTGCAGGGCCATAGCCCAGAATCAAAATATCAGCCATTCGAGATCCTTAAAGGTTTCAACTAATTACCGCGCGTCTTGATTTCCGCCGGATTCTTTTCAAGCAGTTCCTGCAAAATTTCGGCAGACTGTTCAAACTCACCCGTCGAGGCACAAGTCTTGCTGCTCAAGATCTTCTGCAGGTACTGCTTCTGCTTCTCGACATCGTTGTCGGCAGCATAGAGCTGTGCCAGCTTGAACATCGTTGCGCACACCTTGCCCCCTTCAGGGAAGGCTTCCGCAAGACTTGCGAACACCTTCTTGGCCTTGTCTTCCTGCTTTGCATCAATCAGACACAGGCCCATCCAGTAAAGCGAGTTTTCGGCAAGTTCGCCGGTTTTCATTTGTTCATAAACCTGCTTGAACCCAGAATACGCCAGTTTGTACTCGCCACGGTGATAGTCAGAACGCGCCGTATTGAACATCGCTTCGGCTTCCACGAGCTTTTCCGCTTCGCGTTCCACGCTATCCATGGATACCGGAGCCGGAGCGCCGCTCACGACCACCTTTTTCGCAAGGATTTTGTCGGACTTGCCGAGCAACATGTCCAAGCGGTAGAGGACTTCTTCCTGGCGGGAATCATTGCGTTCGGACTCGTCCGAGACTCGGCGAGAAAGCATCGTGATTTCGGCCTGCATGCGATTCTGCACGAGAGCCGCCTGCGCCAACTTCGCTTCAAGAGAATCGATGCGTTGACGGAGCGAGTCCTCGAGAGTCTTCATGGAAGAATCTACCGACTCGATGACATTTGACTGTACGTTGGCGCCCACGTTCTCCATTTCTTGCGTACGGAGCATAGTAATCTGAGAGCACCCCGTAAGCGCAAATACAGAGAAAACCAGGCCTAGGGCCAAATACTTCATTTTCAAAAACACCTCGAATTACTTAATGTTCACACGGAAATTCGCGCGACGGTTCTGGGAATAAGCTTCCTCGGTAGAACCTTCGACCTTCGGATTTTCCTTACCGTAGCTCACGGATTCCATGCGGTCGGCAGAGACACCGTAAGCAATCAAGAATTCCTTAACCTTCATGGCACGCTTTGCACCCAGCGTGAAGTTGTAGTCTTCGGTACCACGAGCGTCCGTGTGACCCTCGATGGTAATCGTGAAGCGCTGTTCCTTGAGGAGGAGTTCGCCAACCTGGGCAAGGAGTTCCCTAGCCTTTTCGGTCAGTTCGGAACGGTCGAAGTCGAAGTAAACGTCTTCGGACATGATCTGGTTGATAAGAGCTTCAAGGCGTGCACGTTCAGCCTCGAGACGTTCGGCTTCAAGACGGGCCTGTTCGGCAGCGAGGGAGTCCGCATTCGGGCCAGCCTGAGCGGCCGTAGCAGTAGCTTCTGCAGCCGGAGCATCTTCAGCAGCGGGATCCGTTGCAGGCGGCTGCTTCTTGGAGCAGGCAACGAGGGCAAGGCAAGCGAGGCTTGCGGTGAGAACGATCTTAGTGATATTTTTCATGTTTGACCTTCTTTGTTTATGGGATTTATGGGTTAATTTCATCGTAGAACCAGGACCAAGTGGGAGAAGTATTCTCGCCACCCTTCGTTATGCGGGTAACGTTGGAACCGTCGGCGCGCATAATGTAGATCTGGTAGCTTCCGGTGCGGTTGCTGCTGAAAGCGATGAGCTTTCCGTCGGGCGACCACGTGGGATGCTCGTTGTTCCCGGCATTGGACGTAAGCTGCGTAATGTCGGAGCCGTCCAGGGCGCAGGTATAAATGTTCATGTGTCCATTGTCCATGGAGGTGTAAGCAATGCGGTCACCCGACGGCGACCAACTCGCGCGTTCGTTGTAGCGTCCCATGAAGGTGACACGGCGCATGTCGCTGCCATCCTTGCCCATCACGAAAATCTGCGGACCACCGCCGCGGTCGCTGGTAAAGAGCACTTCCGTTGCGAACGGGCTCCATGCGGGACTCGTCTGGTTGGATTTCAGATAAGCAAACTTGCGTGCCTTGCCGGTCTGCATGTTGCCAATGTAAAGGTCTGTCTTGCCGTCTACCGTAGAAGAGAACAGGAGTTCACCCGTCTTCGGGTTGACCGCAGGGCTGTACGTCTGGTCCAGGTGAGTGAACAGCGGATTTTCGACACCGCCGAAAGTCTTGAAATAGAGGCGCGGACGGCGCGTCTTGAAATTGACGTAGACAAGGCCCTTGTTTCCCTTCATCCACACGGGCATCATGCTGATAGAGGTATCACGAGTAATCTGGGAACGGTGGAAACCATCATAGTCGGCCACCACAACCTGTTTGACGCCCTCGATTTTGGACACGTAGGCAATCTTGGTCGATGCGACACCGCGGTCGCCCCACAGGCGCTTCACCACCTTGTCAAAGAAATCATGCACGGCGCGGCGCATGTCTTTCTGCTGAACCTTGTAGGTTTCGCCCAGGAGCAGGTCCTTGGTCTGCGAGACGTACAGGTAGCAGTCCAGCTGGACACGTCCGTCGGAAAGCACTACAGCCTTACCGGTGATGTAGTGCTTGGCACGGTTGCGGCTGAACAGCGCGAGATTAAACTTGTCCGAGGCAATAACATCGAAGCGTCCGGAAAGGTTCGCATCGCGGCTAACAATTTCGTGAGGTTTCTCCTCGATCCAGGAAACCTTGCCCTTGGGTTCGGCAAAGGGCACAACGCCAATCGGCATCGTCTTGAATACGGAAATGCCCACGTCGACAGCGATGGTATCGATCGCGGCAAATGCACTCGGCACCGCAAACATCAAGAAAGCAAGCAAGACAAAGATTCTTTTCATATAAACCTTGCGCTACAGCGCTCCATTAATCTCCATAATCAATGCTAACCCAGTCATCCTACCCTTCCCTAGTTCGGCGTAAAGTTGAAGTGCAACACCAGGCTCGGGGCACGGTAGTTCGGCGGCAGTTCAGGCACCTTAGAAATTCGAATCGCTCGGACAGACAGATGGTCCCACGACTTGTATCCCGACGACTTCTTAAGCACGACTGCCGAAATTCCACCAAAGCGGTCGACCGTAAACTGCACCGTCGTCTTCGCGTCCCTGGGAATGTTCAGGTGACTCGGCGGATTGAAATTGCTCATGATAATCTGCTTAAGCCTTTCCAGGTAGACCTGCATCAGCGGATCCATGTCGACAGATCCGACCGGGTTCAGGCTCGGGGCCTCGATAGACTTCGGCAAATCCAGGTCGTCCACCGGGAAATCGTCCACCGGTTCCGGCTCTGGTTCCGGATCCGGCTCGGGCGGCACTTCCTCGTGCACTTCCTCGGGCTTCTGCTCCGGTTCAGGCTTGATTTCGGGCGGGAGTTCCTTGTTCACCTTGGGTTTGGGTGGCTCCTGCCTGGGCTTGGGCGGCTGCGGCCTCGGGGTGGGAGGCGTCGGAGTCGGAGGTTGCACCTGCACCATCTCGAACACAGGAATCTGTTCGGGCTCCTGCTTGAAATCCACAAAATGCAGGGCGGCAAAAATGGCGACCACGACCAAATGGAATATCGCAGCACACACGACAATCTTTATGATTGTCCCGTCATCTCCCGTAGAGAAATACTGGATATTTTCCTTGCTCTCTTTCATTTACCCGGCTTATCCTTAGGATTCAGCGTAAGGAACCCGAGCTTGGTCACACCAAGTTTCTGGACCTGGGTAACGACCTTCATCACGAGACCATAGTGGACATCCTCGTCGGAGTTGATAACGACAGCCATCTCGCCGTTCCAAAGCGATTTGAAAACGCTGTTGAAACTGGAAAAATCGACCATCATGTCGGCGATGTAGATTTCCTCGTTCTTGGTAATGGAGACCTTCAAAAGCTTTTCCTGCTCCATGGTGGGAGCTTCGGCCTTGGGCAAGTCTACCTTGACACCCTGGCTCATGAGCGGGGCAGAGATAATGAACACGATGAGGATAGCGAACACGATGTCAATCATGTTCGTGAGGTTCATTTCCTGCTTGAGTTCTTTTCCGCGACTGCGCTTCACTTAGGGCCCTCCTAGCCGGCAACTTCTTCCAGGGCGAGCAAGTCGCCGCGCTTGAAGAGACTCAAGACCTGGGAACCGAAGTTGAAGTAGGAAATTTCGTTCTGGCTATTACAGGAGGTAAAGTAGTTGTAGGCTGCGGAAGCGGGAATAGCGACGACAAGGCCGCCAACCGTGGTAATCAAGGCCATGGCGATACCCGGAGCAACGACTGTCAAGTCTGCCGAGCCGTGCTGGCCGATCTGGAAAAAGGCAACCATGATGCCCCACACCGTACCCAAGAGGCCGAAGAACGGAGCCAAGTTGGAACTGGTCGCCAAGAAGCTCAGGTACTTGTCTTCATTGAGGCGCAGACCTTCGATGGAACGCTGGATGGTATCTTCCAAAAGGGAGGCGCGGTGCTGAATGGAGTCGTAGCTCACGAAGTTACTGAACTTGGAGGCTTCCTTGAGCACTTCGGCCGTGAGGCGGCGGAGCGCGCTATCGTCGGCAGATTCGCAAAGCCCCTGGAGCTGCACAAACTGAGAAACCGTGCTGAACTTGCGGAAAAATTCCGCATTGGTGCGCTGGTTTTTCTTGTATTCGAAGTATTTGACAATCATGATGCCCCAAGACCCGAAGGACATGATGGCAAGGATGCAAAGGACAACGATGGTCGCAATATCGGATTGCGCCACCATTTGGAGAAGAGGGACAGAATTGTTCAAAAAGACCTCCGCAAGGAAAAACCAAGGGCTTTCACCCCATTTACCATTTAGGAAAATAGTAAAAAAACAAATTGTAAACCAGAAATAAGAAAAAAAAGAACGTCTACAGCGTATCTGTCCGTCAAAGGACGTAAAAACTATTTAACAGAAAAAAAACTTCCCGTTCAAAAGAACTTAAAGGGATTTTGGATGGAACGACTTGCGGTGTTCCGGAGTTTGTCCTAAACGGCGGATGGCGTCCAGATGAGCTTTTGTCCCGTATCCGGCGTGTTTGTCGAAGCCGTAACCCGGGTACTTTTCTTCGAGTTTGTCCATGTACCGGTCACGGAAAACCTTGGCCAAGATAGATGCGGCAGAAATGCTCGCGATGCGACCATCGCCTTTGACGATGGGCATCTGGATTTCGGCCGGGATGCCGTGGATTTTGAGATTACCGTCGACAGCTATGAGCAGTGAGCTATGAGCTATGAGCGGTGAGCCGAGAATTTCTGCGAAGGAGCCTTTCACATCAACGGGAATTTCGGGGGCGGATTCGTTCAGGCCGGGCAGGCCCAAAGCCTGCAAGGCCCGGCGCATCGCCAAAAAGTCCGCCTCCAAGATATTCATCTCATCAATTTCAGCGACGCTTGCGCTTGCAATCGCATAACAGGCGCACGCCTCCTTCACAGCATCAAACATCGCCTCGCGTTTGGGCCGAGTGAGCTTTTTCGAGTCGTTCAGTTCGGGCATGATGTCCGGGGCTTTAAGCACAGCGGCACAGGCCACCACCGGTCCCGCCAAGGGGCCACGCCCCACTTCGTCAATCCCCACGACAACCGCATTCTTTTCCGCAGCATAAGCGCGCAGCGCCACCTCCCCCTCCACGGGGGTCTCGACGTTTTCTAGGAATGCGGGTAGCTTGAATTTCATAAGTTTAGGGGCTAGAGACTAGGATCTAGAGGCTATGAGGTCAAGACCTCACAGCTGAGCGGCGTATTCCTTAATGGTCTTCCAGTACAAGTTATGTTCCTGTTCGAGAACGCGGGCGGCAAGCACCTCCGGCGTATCGTCGGGCAAAACAGGCACCTTCGCCTGGGCAAGAATGCGGCCGCAGTCAATCTTCTCGTTCACCAAGTGGACCGTCGGACCCGATTCCGTATCGTGGGCGGCAATCACGGCCTCATGCACGTGGATGCCCCAGAAGCCCTTACCCCCGTACTTCGGCAACAGCGACGGATGGATGTTCAGGATGCGGTCCGGCATACGCTGGATCATACAAACGGGCAAAGCCTTCATGTAGCCTGCAAGAATCAAAAGGTCTACATTGTAGAGGTTCAGCACATCCAGCATCGCCGCATCGTATGCAGCCGGGTCAGGATGAGTCTTGCCAGAAATATGGTAAACAGGTATTCCATAGGAACGGGCATGCTCGACCGCACCGCAAGCCCCGTTATTGCTGATAAGGAACTTGCACTGGGCATCGAGGTCGCCCTCGCCAATATGGTCGATAATCGCCTTAAAGTTGCTTCCACCACCGGAAGCCATCACGCCTATTTTAAACATGGGCGCAAATATAGAAAAATCAATTACTTATGGTCAATTCCGGGAGGCGTGCGGAGGTAGTAAATGACGCAAGGAATAATAACCGAAAAGATGAAAACCGCAGCGGTCAGATACACGAACCAGCCTTGGACCGTGACTTCTACGGGAATTACAAAACTTTTCAGGAATGCGAACACCAAAATCAGCAGGAGTCCGGGAATCATGTGTGCAACCAATTTCGTCATGCCTACAAAATAGTCTTTTTTTCAAGAGGGGGCACAGGGGAAAGCATAAAAAAGCAAAATATTTGGCTATCCAGCGATTCCTAGTTTTACTACCTTTCTATCCGAAAAATTTAACCCTCATCATGGAATTCAATATGAGCATTAAAGAATACCTCGCCGGCGCCAAACAGGCCGGTTCCGTCCAGAAGCTGATGACCCCGGGCCTCGCCGTGGAATTTATCCAGCCCTGGTACACCCCGCTTTCTACGACTCCCTCTACCACAGGTATTGCTGTCGGCGGTATCGGCTCGACATTCACCGCCACGCCTGCTGGCACCACTCCCGTGATGAACGTGATGCCGGGCGTGCAGGTCCGCACCGAAAAGCCCTCCGACCTCCGCTTCAACAACTTCTTCTTCCGCGAATCCGTGATTGGCGCGAAGGCAGCGCTTGAAATCGGCGACTTCGCCGGCTTCACGCAGATGCTCGCCAAGTACCCGCTCGTGGATGCCAAGGGCGAAGCACTCTTCAGCGCAGCAGAACTTGCCAACCAAAAGAAGGCCGAAGCCAAGCTCAACAAGGCCATCGCCGAAAAGGATTTTTTCAAGAACAACAAGGCTGCATTTGAACGCTGGCACATCGAATGGAGCGACCGCACCGCAGCTCTCTTGAACAAGGCTGGTGCCGAACTCAACCGCAGCGCCGTCATCGACTTCTTCAACGGTGTCGTGGGCGAAAAGGTCGTGCGTCAGGGAGCCCTCACCGCCGCGTGGGCAAACGACAGCGAATTCTTGGGTCAGGCCGGTTACGATGCCGCCAAGATGCAGTACGCCGCCCTCTACCCCGTGAGCGAAACCAAGTACGAAGGCAAGGGTATCTCGATTACCAAGACCCAGTCCAGCTACGTGACTCCGGGTGACGAACGCCTCTCCAGCCTCCCGGTGAACGCGACCGTGTTCACGCTCGAAAATACCACCAAGGAAACCCGCGAAATCACGATTGTGCAGGTGCAGGACTGCATCGCCGGTTACATGGCCAAGAAGGACCGCCAGGGCGTTCAGGACTCGAGCTTCGTGCTCGTTCCGTCTGCACGTTTCCCGAAGGGCGTCAAGTTTAGCAAGCAGGCTAACGACGGTCGCGAAGTCCGCGGTCTCGAATTCTACAACGAAAAGCCGCTCGCCGAAAGCGACTTCAACGGCTGCATGGGCGTGTCTGTCGCCTGGAACAAGAAGGATAACCTGAACGTTTCCGTGAAGCCGATGTTCTACCAGGATGACGCTGCCAGCGTGCTGAAGGGCGCTCTCCGCAGCGGTCGCGTTTGCGAAGCCTGGGTCAAGAACGTTTACAGCGGTCGCGAAACGATGGCCGGTGCTGTTGCCGTTACCGCAGTACTCAAGCCGAAGCAGAAGGTCAGCTTCCAGTTCAACCTGGTGCTCGACTTCCCCGAAATCAAGCTGAACAAGCTTACTTCTGCCAAAAAGTACACCACATTCTTCCCCGAAGCTTATGGCCGCGTGGGCGCTATCCTCGAAGAAGCCCTCGCCGCCGACAAGAATATGGACGCTCGCCTCAAGGCGTTCGAAGCGCTCGTTCCGAAGAAGGCCGTGGCCAAGCTCTACAAGACGGCTGCCAAGCAGGACGAATTCAAGAGCCTTGCCATCAACACGCTCAGCTTCCTCGCCGAAGCCACCGTGTGGGACAAGGATGACCGCTTCCTCGTCCGCGAATGCGCCGACTATCCGTTCTTCAACTCCCTCGACGTTTACTTCTACGGCAGCTTCAGCCTGATGGCCCTGATGCCGCGCCTCGACGGTGTGGTGATGAAGCGCTTCGGTGATGCTATTCTCGCCGTGAACGACAACCGTCGCCGCCACCACGAATACGTGAACCACCCGTTCGCCGACCTGCCGGACCCGAAACTCGAAGGCCCGCGCGCCGTGCGTGGCGCCGTGATTCACGACCTCGGAAGCCCCTTCGATGCTGAACCCGATGCCTACGACTGGCACAACGTAAAGGAATGGAAGGATCTCGCTCCGAAGTATGTGCTGATGGTGCTGCGCCACTACGTGAAGACGCAGGATATCGAAAACCTGAAGGATTGCAAGGAAGCCGTTTACGCCGCCATGCAGTACCTCGAAAAGATGGTGAACGAGGGCGAAAACTTCCCGCTCACCCACGGTACCGACGACACGTTCGACAACCTCTCCAGCCACGGCATTTCCGTGTACTGCGGTAGCCTCTGGATTGCTGGTCTCCGCGCAGCCGCCAAGATTGCCGAAATCCTCGGCGACAAGGCTCAGGCCGACACTTGGAACGCCAAGGCCGATGCCGCCAACAAGGAATTCGACGAAGCCCTGTGGGACGAAGCCGAAGGCTACTACCACTTCTTCGTGACCCCGATGGAAGCAAAGGACGTTGTGGCAGACAAGCTCCCGCAACTCGCCGACGCCATCAAGGAAACGCTCGCCATCGACGGCAGCGACGTGAAAGCCGCCCTCAAGGCCATCAACGAATGGCTGAACGCAGGCGAAATTCTGAGCGACGTGGAACTTTCCAAGAACGAACTCCGCGGCCTCAAGAAGGCATGGCTCACCGCCCAGTGCAAGGACGCCTTTACCGCCAGCTGGAACGCAAAGATTGCAAACGACTGCGACGACGTCTTTGCCGACTCGATGCTCGCCGACACTTACCTCCGTCTGCTCGGCCTCAAGCCGATTAGCGACGAGAAGAAGGCCAAGGCCAACTTACTCCGCGTTTTCAACACGAACTACAAGGCCAACAGCCCGCTCATCGGTGCCGCCAACCTTGTCCGTAAGGACGGCTCGCCGCTCGATGAATTCAACTTCCAGGCTCACGACGTGTGGATCGGCATCCAGTACAGCATCATGTGCGCCATGATGCACCACGGCCTCGAAAAGCAGGCGGCCGACATGGGCGATTCCATGATCCGCAACCTCTACGAAGAAGCCCGCATCCCGTTCGCCGCACCGGAAGGATTCAACGGTTCTTGCCGCCTGCACCCGGAAGCACTCGTGAAGGCCTTCGGCCTCAGCGCCACCGCCGCCGACAAGATGCACAAGGAACTCCTGAAGAAGGGCGCCCTGCTTGCAGACTCCCGCATCAGCCCGAAGCTCCCGCGCAACCTGCCCGCCTTTACAAAGGCATTCGGCAGCATCGCCAAGGCCAACAAGGTAGAAGCAAGCGCGCTGTTCATGCTGCTCCACAGCACGGCTCTCAAGTACACCGCCGGTAAGTACTTTAGGCCTGGTATGGTGTTCGCGCTCCTGTACTAGTGAGACCGCTCGGCTAGTGTGTCATTGCGAGGGGCATATAGCCCCGAAGCAATCCATAGAACATAAAACAGGCGCTCCAAACGGAGCGCCCTTTTTGTTTTATAGATTGACATTCATCACAAAACCACCCCATTTTATAATTTTTCTGTTCATTCTGCCCATATTTAAGTTATTTCTAAAATGGAGCTATTAGGATTTTAATCGAGGGGAGGCTGTTATGGCTTGTAACAAAAAGAACCAAGGATTTTGGGGTAAAGCCATATTGTCTCTATTCCTCGGGATAGCTCTCATCAGTTGCGCTGGTACGGATTCCTCGGCTCAAAAGAAGGGGAATTCATTAATAACAGAACAGAAACTTCCCGAATATGCCACGGAATATTGGTACAATGGAAAGCCCAAAACTATACTAACAGGCATTCTTTATAAAGATAATCAGGGCATTATCAGTGTGGATAGCGGGCACTCGGAAGTATATTTCGAAAATGGGAAAATTAAAGAAAAAAACGACTGGAGGGCCAAGCAACCCGTTGCAAGCAAGCAATGGAACGAAAATGGAGCGTTGGTACTTGAGTTTGTTTTCCCCAAATATATCAAAGAATATTGGAGCAACGGAAATACAAAACAAATAGCAACGGGCAGCCTTTATCGAAACAATCAAGGCAAAATCCAAGTGGATAGCGGGCACTCAGAAATTTATTTCGAAAGCGGGAAAATTAAGGAACAGAACGACTGGAAAAACAAACAGCCCATAGCTAGCAAAAGATGGAATGAAAATGGAATACTGATAATAGAACTGGACTATCAAAAAAAATGCACCGAATACTGGGATAACGGAAAAATAAAACAAAAAGGAACAGGAATCCTATTCAGGGAAGACGGTTCAAACAACTGCAGTGTAGATAGCGGGCGCTCGGAGTTTTATTTTGAAAGCGGAAAAATTAAGGAACAAAAAGACTGGAAGGACAAGCAGCCCGTTGCTCAAAAAGAATGGAACGAAGATGGAACATTGATAAAGGAAACCGTGTTCCCCGATTATTTCAAAGAATACTGGAGCAATGGAAAATTAAAATTGATTTTGACAGGCCTTCTTTATAAAGATAATCAAGGCATTCTCTGGATGGATAGCGGGTGGTCAGAAGTTTATTCGGAAAGTGGAAATCTTCTAGAGCAAAAAAAATGGAAGGACAAATATGTTGTCGTATGCAAGAAATGGAACGAAGACGGAGTGTTGACAAAAGACATAAATTTCCCAGAATCTCTTAAAGAATACTGGGACAATGGAAAAATAAAAGGAACGGGAGCAGGCCTTATTTATAGAGACAATCAAGGTAATTTCAGTATGGATAGCGGGCACTCGGAAACATATTTTGAAAATGGAAAAATACACCAGCAAAACGACTGGAAAAATAGACAGCTCGTTGTTCAAAAAGAATGGAACGAAAAGGGTGTGCTAATCAGAGAATCTGATTTCCCAAAATATGTAAAAGAATATTATGATAATGGGAAAATAAAGAAAGAGATAACAGGACTATATTGGACTTCTCCGACTAAAGTCGACGTAGAAAATGGTTCTATAAAGGAATACTATGAAAACGGGCGGATGAAGCAACATTCTATCTACAAAGAAAAAGAACTCTATTCCTATAAGGAATGGCGAGAAAACGGAACCTTGACTTATGAATGGGATATCACGACAAGCTATTTCAAGCAGTATAACGAAAAAGGAACCCTTCTTCTAGAAATAAAAGGATATACAGGCAAAAAGGGAGATACGATAGAGAACGGCTATTCAAAAATGTACTTCAATAACGGGAATCTTCAATTCCAAGAAGAATATAAAGATAAAAAAAAGATAGGCCAAAAAATGTGGCATGAAAATGGAAAACTAGAATACGAATTTTTGTTCCCGAAATACGAAAAGATTTATTCCAGCAACGGTAATCTACATATTGAAAAAAAGGGAACATTATATTACGACGACCAGAACAAAATCCAAGTACAAGACGGATCCTGGAAAGCATATTACGACAACGGACAACCGAGTGTACATGAAAACTACAAAGAAAAAAAACTGACCGACCAAAAAATATGGTATGAAAATGGGATCCTAAAGAAAGAAGGCGATGTGTCAAAAGGATTTCATAAAGAATATTACCCTAGCGGCAAAATTGCCAAGGACGTTTCAGGGAAATTCCACTACAAAGACAACACTGTTATTTTAGAAAACGGCACCAAGCGATCCTGGAGCGAAGACGGAACTCTAAAAATCGATCTTGTTTTCCCGAAATACGAAAAACTTTATTTTGATAACGGATCACTTTTTGTTGAAGAGGTGGGAACTTTATACTATGACGACCAAAATAAAATCCAAGTACAAGACGGCTTCGTAAAAATATATTGTGAAAACAAAAAACCAAAACTACAAAAAAATTATAAAGATAGGAAACTAGTCGGCAAAACGGTGTGGAATGCATCCGGGATCGTAACTATCTCTGCAGAACTGCCAAACCGCTACAGGGAATTTTACGATGACGGAAAAATCAAGATAGAAGTCACCGGAACCATTATCGAAGAAAACGAAGGATTCAAAATAAAGGATGGCGTATATAACGAATACGACCCCAACGGGAAAATCACTAATTCTGCGACCTACAAGGATTTCCAGATAATTTCTGAATGATAGACCATTAGAAACTAATAATCAAGTCGTTTTTCGGAAATGAAGAATATCAAAAAGGCGCCCCATATGGAGCGCCTCTTTTTTTACATTCGTTGATTATTCGGAAATAGAATAACGCGGAATATTCGAAATTCTGAGCTGGTCGTATGCACCCGATGTCGTCAGGGCTTCGGAAAGTCCGACACCTTCCATGCAGCAATATGACTTGTAGCCAATCACAAGCAGGTTTTCGAAAGGTATGTCACGATTGGCCGGAAGATAGCTTTCAGCGTGCTGAACACGGGCAACTTCCTTACCATTCAGCCAAACGCTCATGTAGCCGTCTCCCCACTGACCGGCGATTAAATTCCAGCCACTATCAAGAGCCGCTTCACCACGGACAAAGTAATGGATATCAGCATGGTTCTTCTGGAAAACCAGCTGACCATTCTGATACAGGAACTGGACACGGGAACCGTCGTTGCCCAAAAGGGTTCGAGCCGGCTTGTTGGTAAAATCGCTGCCGGGACGGAACCAGAATTCCACCGTGCCCGCGGCCATGGGTTCAATCATATTGATACCAAGCGGAGCAACCTCGCCGTCTTTCAGTGAAACTGCCTTTCCGCAAACGCCATCGACCAATTCGCCTTCTAAATAAATCGTTTCCAATTCATCCATGAACAAAGTATTATCATCCATTGCAAGAGCGGGGGATTCGCACTTGCCCGGATAGGTCGAAGCTACCGGAGCCTCAGCATTGTTGAAATAGGCCGCGACGCCCAAGAAGTCAAAGTTTTGCCACAAGGAAACCGAGGAGTCCGTTACAGAGGAATCCTTATCCACCAAAACCGTGGAATCTTCAGGGCTAGTAGCAGGCGTATCTACATTCACATCAACGGAATCGTCATCCAAAGGATCTTCCGTAGGAGGGACAACATCCAAAGTATCCGTTTCTACGACAACTTCTTCACCATCATCGACATTTTCCATACTATAGCGAGGAATGTTCGATATACGGAACTGGTCAAACGCACCGGAAGTAGTCATGCCTTCGTACTGGCCGGGACCTTCCATGCAGCAATACGACTTGAAACCGATCACGAGAAGGTTTTCGAAAGGCTTGTTGCGCATGGCAGGCACATAACCGTGCTCGTGTTTCATACGGGCAACCATCTTGCCGTTAACCCACAAGCTCATGTAGCCGTCACCCCACTGGCCGGCAACCAAATTCCAGTCATTTTCAAACGTGACTGCGCCATTCACAAAGTAATGGATATCGGCATGGTTCTTCTGGAAAAAGAGTTCCCCATTCTTGTAGAAGAAATGCACACGGGCACCATCGTTACCCAAAAGGGTTCGTGCCGAGACATCGTAGAAGTCTTCTCCCGGACGGAACCAGAATTCCACCGTTCCGGCTTTCATGGAATCAATCAGGTTAACGCCGAGCGGAGCCACTTCTCCATCCCTCAACAGGAGAGCCTTCCCGCAGACACCCTCCACCAATTCGCCTTCCTGGTAGATCGTTTCCAGTTCGTCGAAATAGCGTGTATTGTCGTCCATTTTCAATGCGGGAGATTCGCAGCGGATTTTCAAAGGAGTCGAAGAGCTAATGTCAAACTTGCCTTCTTCGGCAGCGGCCTCAAAATACTCCGGCACGCCCTCTTCGGCTAGCGTACGCCATAAGGTCGCATTTGAATTGTTGAAATTATCCAATGCCTGTTCTGCCCCACCCGCAGAATCATTGGAACTACAAGCAAAAAATACAAATGAGCTCAGGATGAGGCTGCAAAGAATTTTTTGTTTCATTTATTTCCCCCAAATTACAGATAAATATATGTTTTTTTCCGGGGAATTATACGGAATGGGAAAAAATTGTATCTTTTACTACATGAAACGTGCACTTATTACAGGTATTACAGGCCAAGACGGATCCTATCTAGCGGAATTTCTCTTGGAAAAAGGCTACGAAGTCTACGGACTTGTCCGCCGAAAGAGCAAACTGGACTTCAACAACGCCGAACACCTCAAAGGCAAAGTCACCTTTATTTTCGGAGACATGACGGACTCCGCGTCCCTCATCCGAGCCATGGAAATATCCAAGCCCGACGAGATTTACAACCTCGCCGCCCAGTCCTTTGTCACGACGTCGTGGGAAACCCCGCTTTCTACGGCAGACATCAACGCCATCGGCGTGACCAAGCTCTTGGAAGCGGTCAGGCTCTGCAAGCCGGACACCCGAGTGTACCAGGCCAGCACTAGCGAGATGTTCGGCAAGGTGCAAGCCATCCCGCAAAACGAAGAAACTCCTTTCTACCCGCGCAGCCCTTACGGAGTGTCCAAGCTGTACGGTCACTGGATTGCCAAGAACTACCGCGAAAGCTACGGCATGTTCGCCTGCTCGGGCATCCTGTTCAACCACGAATCGGAACGCCGCGGCGCCGAATTCGTGACCCGCAAAATCACGATTGCCGTTGCAAAGATCAAGGCCGGCAAGCAGGACGTGCTAGAACTCGGCAATATGGACGCCAGCCGCGACTGGGGTCACAGCGCCGACTACGTTCGCGCCATGTGGCTCATGCTGCAGCAGGACAAGGCCGACGATTTCGTCATCGCCACGGGCAAGACGCACAAGGTTCGCGAGTTCGTCTACCTTGCGTTCAAGGCTGCCGGCATGGAAATCGAATTCCACGGCGAAGGCGAAAAGGAATACGCCACTCTCAAGGGTACGGACAAGGTTGTCGTAAAGGTAAACCCGCAGTTCTTCCGCCCAGCCGAAGTCGATTTGCTCATCGGCGACGCCAGCAAGGCAAAGAAAGTCCTTGGCTGGGAACCCGAAATCAGCTACGAGCAGCTGGTACAGCGCATGGTCGCAAGCGACATTAAACTCCTCGCCGAAGGCAAGATTTAATGGATACTCTAGTCATCGGGGCTGGCGGTTTTGTCGGCGGCTACCTGGTAAGGGAACTAGAGGCCGCAGGGCACAAGGTGACCGCCGTGGACATTCCGGAGGTCAACCTCCTGGACCGCGATGGCATTGACGCCCTGTTGCAAAGAACCAAGCCCGGCTATGTCGTGAATCTCGCCGCCATCAGTTCCGTAGGCGCCTCCTGGAAAGACCCCGTATCGACGATACAGGTAAACGTTGTCGGCACCATCAACTTGCTCGATGCCATTGTCAAGCATGCACCGCAGGCGAAGACTCTCCTCATCGGAAGTGCAGAGGAATACGCCCAGACCGCCGAAATGAACGTGACCCTCAGCGAATCCAGCGAGCGCGAGGCCAGCAGCCCCTACGGAATATCCAAGATTGCGCAGGAAAATTTTGCCGAACTCTACCGCAAGAAACACGGAATCAAGGTTGTATGCACCCGTTCGTTCAACCACACGGGTGTCGGGCAGAAGACGACATTCGCCCTCCCGAGTTTCGTAAAGCAGGTGGCAGACATCGAAAAGAGCGGGCAACCCGGCACTATCAAGGTCGGGAACCTCAGCGCATGGCGTGACTTCTCGGACGTGCGCGATGTAGTGCACGTCTACCGCATGCTGCTGGAGAACGAAACGGCATACGACGTTTACAACGTCGGTTCCGGAATCGCCCACAAGGTCGGCGATCTCTTGGATACCATCATCGGTTTTGCCTCCGTCAAGATCGAAACAATCCAAGATCCCGAAAAGATGCGCCCCGTCGACATTCCCTACCAGTGCTGCGACAACTCGCGCATCGTGCAGTTAGGCTACTGGAACGGCACCAAAATCGAAGACACTCTAAAGTGGATGTTCGAACATGAAATCGGAACCGAGAATCGCAATTGACGCCCGCATGGTGAGCCGCTCCGGCATCGGCACCTGCATCCAGCATTGGCTCAGGGATGTCGGCTACAGCACAGCACTTGGCGACCCGAAGGATCTTGAAGACTACAAGGATTCTGTTCCTGCCCAGATTCCCTTTATCAGCGGAATCTATGGTTACAAGGAGCAGCTAAAGTTCCCCTACAGTGCGCTCCGCAAGGAAAAGCCCGACGTATTGCACGTCCCGCACTGCAACGTGCCTCTGTTTTTCCGTGGCAAGATGATGGTAACCATCCACGATCTCACCCACCTTGTCTATCCGGAATTCCTGCCATCCAAGATTGTTCACCTGTATTTCAAGTTCATTTTCTGGTTCGTCTGCAAGCGAGCAAACCGCATCATGACGGATTCTGAAAGCACCAAGAACGACCTGATCCGCTTTTACAAGGCGGATGCAAGCAAGATGACGGTCGTCCCGCTGGGCGTTGGCAAGGAATTTGTCCGCAAGAGTCGCGAAGAAGTCGACTACCTGTACGAAAAGTACAACATTCCCCGCGACAAGAAAATTCTGCTTTACGTCGGGAACCTGCTCCCCCACAAGAACTTAAACATGCTCCTGGAAGGTTTTGCCCGCATGCAGGGCCGTGAAGATTGCCGTCTCGTGCTTGTAGGCAAGGCTTTCGAAGGCCGCACGCGCGACACCCGTGAAAAGGATTTGGGAATCGAAGATCTCACCATCCACGCAGGCATGGTGAGCCAGGAAGACCTGGTGAACTTCTACAACCTTGCCGACCTTTTCGTACTGCCATCGCTGTACGAAGGATTCGGGCTCCCGGTGCTCGAGGCATTCGCCTGTGGCACGCCCGTGGCCTGCTCCAACGTATCGTCGCTCCCCGAAGTCGGTGGCGACGTGGCAAAGTACTTTGACCCGAAAAATCCCGAAAGCATTGCGCGCACCTTGGAAAGATCCATTGACGACAAGGGAAAATACGACAAAGAGATTGACGCCTGGGTGAGCAAGTTTACATGGGAAAACAGCGCCAAGCAAATTCGTGAAATAGCCACGGAACTTGCTGCAAAATAAAGGTACGGAATGCAGCAGGGCTCGGCAAAAAAGATTCTTTCCAACTTGTTGAAGGTCGCCATCAGCGTCGGCGGCCTCGCCTATATCTTCTGGAAAGTTCCATTTGCCGAGGTTTGCGGACACTGGACCGCACAGGCGCTGCCCTGGATACTGCTCATCCTGTTCTGTACCGTGTTCAGCATGATCATCCAGGCAAACCGCTGGCGAGGACTCTTGCTCGAAGAAGGCAAGAAGATAAAGTTCCGCACCTTTTACGCCTATATAGCCCTCGGATATTTTTTCAACAACCTGCTCCCGAGCGGATTCGGCGGTGACGCCGTCAAGACCATCGCCTTCGGCAAGCGCTTCGGAAACATCGCCAACTCGGTCGCAGCCGTCGCCATCTCGCGCGTGATGGGCCTCCTCGCCATGTTCCTCTGCTTCTTTGCGACGCTCCCCTTCGTCGTCGCACGTTACGACATCCCGGCCATCTACACCGGAGCCGTCTGCGCCGTTGCGCTCGTCTCCGTCCTCGTGATTGTCGGCGGTCTATTCTCGGACAAGATAAAGCTCCCTGCAGGGCTTACCGCCAAGGTGCCATTCCTGCTCAAGTTGCAAGACGCATTCTCCATTTACCGCGGGTACAAGAAAGCATTCCTGCTTTCGGGACTCGATTCCATCTGGCTGCAGATTTCATCCATCGCCATCCACTACGCCTATTTCCAGGCAGTGGGCGTTCCCGTGGACCTTGCAACAATTACCGTATTCATGACCATCACCATCACGGTCTCGATGTTGCCGATTTCGGTGAACGGCATTGGTTTGCGCGAAGGCGTGAACGTGAGTTTATTTACAGGCCTGCTCGGGATTCCCGCCGACATCGTCCTTGCGGCAGCGCTCATCGGCTACATTCCCATGCTGTTCCAGGCGGCACAAGGCGCAGCCGTGCTTGCCGTTTACGGAAAAAAGAAATAAAAAAATCCGCAGGATTTTCTCCAGCGGATTCTTCTACAACATCACTTAAGTGAAACGATTTTTCGTCTTTCTTATTCCCACACTTCGGTTTTGAGTTCGCGGTCCCACATGGCCTTGATGACATCGTCCACATTCTTGCCCTCAAAGAGGAGAGCATGGACGGCATTCACAATAGGCATTTCGACACCGAGCTTGTCAGCAAGGGCCTTGGTGCTCTTGCAGGTGGGCACGCCTTCGGCCACCATCTTCATGCCGGCGAGAACTTGTTCAATCGTCTCGCCCTTACCGATGTGTTCGCCCACATAGCGGTTACGGCTATGCTGCGAAAGGCAGGTCACGATAAGGTCGCCCATACCCGCAAGCCCTGCAAAAGTTTCGGGCTTGGCGCCAAGCGCCTTGCCCAGGCGGCACATTTCCGCCTGGCCGCGGGTAAGAATCGCTGCACGGGAATTATCGCCAATCTTGTACTTGCCGCTCGCCTCGAGTCCGTAGAGCACGCCGGAGGCAATCGCAATCACGTTCTTCACAGAACCGCAAAGTTCCACGCCCACGATATCGGTGGAGCTGTAGACTCGCAGGTAAGAGCAGCTCATGACTTTCTGAACAAATTTTGCAGACTCCTCGTTCACGCAGGCGGCCACGATAGCCGTGAGGATATGGCGGCTAACTTCTTCAGCATGAGACGGACCGCTGAAAGCAACCATCTTGTCGTCAGTAAGCCAGGGAACGTTTTCAAGGAGCACTTCGCTCATCAGCTGGTTCGTGCCTTCAAGAATACCCTTGGTCGCACAGACTACAATCGGTTCCTTGCCCTTCACCGGGGTCCACTTGCCCAAATTCTTGGCAACACCGCCCATAAACTGCGAAGGAACCACGATAAGCACCATGTCACAGCCATCCAGGGCCGCGTTCATGTCGGTCGTATACTTGAAATCAGCCGGGAAAATCACACCAGGCAGTTTGTCCTTATACTGGTGCTCCGTCGAAAGCAGGTCAACTTCAGCCTGAGAGTTCGTCCAAAAGGACACATCGCACTTATTTTCGTAAACCACTTGGCCAAGAGTTAAGCCCCAGCCGCCTGTACCTAAAACTGTAACCTTCATAATGAAATTCCTTTCCTACAATCTACTTTTTTCTCTTGCTTCCAAATCCGTTTTCAGTGCCGTTCATGAGGCGCTTGATATTCGCCCTATGCTTAACTATAACAAAAACCGCGACCAAAAGGCAAGTAATCCACAGTCCCAAATTGATTTTTTCGGGCGGAAACGGCATTTCGAAGTATCCGAGTGTCGAAATGACGCCAAGCGCGACGCAGGCGCCGATGCTCCCGACCGAGACGTACTTCGTCGTGGCAGTCAGCACGACCCATACGCCGAAACTCGCAAGTGCGGTAATCGGGCAAAGCGCAAGGAACACGCCGAGCGCGGCAAGCACGCCCTTACCCCCACGGAACCCGGCAAAGCAAGTGAAGCTGTGACCGAGAATCACAAGAATACCCGCCACCAGCGGAATCCAGTGCGAATAGTCCGCACCACCTGCAGTCACCTGCATTTCGCAGAGCCGCATGGCAATCCACGGGCCAAAGAATCCCTTGAGCAAGTCCAGGAACACCACAGGAAGCGCAGGTTTCCAGCCCAACACGCGGAACGTGTTGGTGAGCCCCGCATTCTTGGAGCCGTAGTCCCTAATGTCGAACGCGCGGCCCTTTGCGAGTTTTGCTATCCAGATCGCGCTGGGGATCGACCCCAGCAAGTACGCTATTGGAAGACTCAGTAAACTGTGCAAGTTCTTCATCCTTTCTGAGAGTTAACTTCTGGTCGAAATTCAGGCGGAGCGGAGCGCCCTGCAACTGGAATTCCTCATAAAACTTCTTGAGCAAGTAACGCTTGTACGACTCGTCCACCAATTCCGGTGTACGGGTCTCGATGGCGATGACGGGCGGTTCCACCATAATCTGGCAGGCGCGGGTCAGCGCGACAACGCGGGCATTGTGGCTCGGAGGAGCCTTTTCCTGCAAGAAATTTGCAAAGCTTTCGGCGACACGGTCACGACCGAGCACACGGCGGCAGTTGGCATAGACCGTCTGGATGGCCTGGATAACGCGGTTCACGCGCTGGCCTTCCTTGGCGCTGATCGAGATAATCGGAACGTATTCGAGCATCGGCTCGCGTTCGAGGAATTCCTTCACCATGTGGTCAAAAGACTTGTCGTTCTTATTCGGGAGGATATCCCACTTGTTCAAGACGACCACGAGCCCCTTGCCGGCCTTGCGGATTTCGGTAATGATGCGGTAGTCCTGGATTTCCAGGCCACGGGTGCAGTCCACCATCAACACGGACACGTCGGAACGGCGGATGCTTTCGAGCGTGCGCATGTTGCTGAACGTTTCCACCTCGTCCTCGACCTTGGCCTTCTTACGGAGCCCGGCCGTATCGGTCACCACGAACTTCTGGCCGTCGACTACAAAATCGCAGTCGATGGAATCGCGGGTCGTTCCGGGAATATCGGAGACCACGGCGCGTTCCTCGCGCAAAAGGCAGTTCAGCAGAGTGCTCTTGCCGGCGTTCGGGCGACCAAGGATGGCAAAGCGGACGGGACGTTCCTCGCGGCGTTCACCCAGCACGGGCGTCGGCAGCACGGAGATAACCTCGTCCAAAAGGCTCAGGCAGGCATAGCCTGTCAGCGCACTGATGGTGCGAGGTTGACCAAAACCGAGTTTCAGGAACTCATAGCTTTCCTGACGGTCACGCTGGTTTTCGCTCTTGTTCGCGACCAGGATGACCTTCTTGTCGAGCTTGCGGACAAGGCGGGCGAACTGCTGGTCGAGCTTGGTGATGCCCACGCGGACATCCACCATGAAAAGCACCAGGTCCGATTCGTTCACGGCATTAAAAATCTGCTTACGGACGCTATCCGCAAGAACGTCGATGGAATCGTCCGGCAGGAATCCGCCGGTATCCACGACAACAAACTCATGGCCCTTGTAGTTCGCATTCTGGTAATGGCGGTCGCGGGTCACACCGTCACGGTCGCTCACGACTGCTGCCCTACGGCCAAGGATGCGGTTAAACAAGGAGGACTTCCCTACGTTCGGACGTCCGATAATGCAAACTACGGGTAATTTCATCGCCCCCAAATATAGAAATTGTGGCTAGTGGTTGGTGGTTTGTGGCTAGTGGTTAGGGAATAACCCCATTTATTTATCACCCTATCCTCTTCTACCCAGAATAATATATCTTTGTAATGGATTTATTTAGAGTTTTTCCCCAGGTGGGAAAGACATAGCGAGGATATATTGGCTTCCATAAACGGAAAGACAGAAACGCTCTGCATTTTCGGGCAACCCGTCGGGCACAGCAAGTCTCCGCTGATGCACAATGCGCTGTTCAAAGAGCTCGGCATCAACGCGGCATACCTGCCCTACGCCCCTGAAGGCAAAGACTTTGACGAAGCCATACGCGGATTCAAGGCTATGAAGTTCCGCGGGGCAAACGTCACCATACCGTACAAGACTCAATTCATCGATACCGCGACGGGAGAACCTCGCCTTGTCGACGAGCTCAGCCCCATCAGCCGCTTCACGGGTAGCGTGAACACGCTTTACTGGAAAGACGGCATTGTCGGCGGCACCCTGTGCGGGACAACGACAGACCCCTACGGCTGCATCAGGAATCTGGAAGAACACGGCGTGGAACCGAGCAACACGACTGTCGCCCTACTCGGGAACGGCGGTGCAGCAAAGGCCATCGCCTACACTCTGGTGGAACAGGGCAACAAGCTCACCATCGTCTGCCGCAGCAGGGAAAAAGGCGAAGCACTGGCCAAAGGTTTAGGCGAAGGCGTCCAGGTGGTCACCTTCTCCGAATTTGCCGACGTGTCTGCCAACAACAAGATTATCATCAACGCGACATCGGTGGGCATGAGCCCCAATGTTGACGAAAGCCCACTCCCGGCAGAATGCCTGCACGGCGACCAAGTTGTCTGCGACATCGTCTACACGCCTCCGCGCACAAAACTTTTGCAAATGGCCGAGGCCAAGGGATGCAAGATTGTCACGGGCGAAGGGATGCTAGTCCACCAGGGCCTCGAAAGTTTCAAAAAATGGTTTCCCGCAGAAACCGCCAACAAAAGCACAAGTTTCCTCGTGAATATCATGCGCAAGGGATTACAGGATTAAGATGAAAAAGCATTTATTCTTCACCGGATTCATGGCCAGCGGCAAGAGCCGTACCGGCCGTTCCCTGGCCGAACGTCTGGGTCGCCCGTTCATCGACACAGACAACGTTATCGTCGAGCGCGCAGGAAAGTCCATCAACGAAATTTTTGAACAGGACGGAGAAGCCGCATTCCGCAAGCTGGAGCACGACGTTATTGCAGAAATTGTCGGCAGCAGCAACCCGCACGTGATATCCCTCGGTGGCGGGGCACTGACGCAGCCCGAAAACCTCAAGATCATTCGTGAGAACGGCACTATCATTCGTCTGTGGGCCAAGCCCGAAGTCCTTTCGGAACGCATCGGTCGCAAGAATACACGTCCGCTACTTGCGAACCTCAACGACGAGGAACGCCTTGCAAAAATCAAGGTGATGCTCAAGGAAAGGGAAAAGAACTACGCCTGTGCCGACTTCAGCGTTGAAAGTTCCAATGAGAGCAGCGAAGGGCTTGTTATCGAGCATATCCTGCACATGCTGCGCTTCTGGGAAAACCACGCGCTGGACGTGTACCCCAGCGAAGGCGGACGCTACCCCATCTTCATCGGCAAGAACATCATCCCCGCGGCAGGCGCCATGCTGGAAGGCCTCCACCTTGCAGACGAATACGAATTCCTCATCTGCACGGACACTTCCATCGCAAAGGCTCAGCACCAAACGCTCGCCGAACTGCGCGGGCAGGCAAGGCACTGCCCCATATTCAAGTTCCAGGCCGGTGAACGCAACAAGACCTTGCACAACCTGAACCAGCTTTTCAGCTTCATGCTGCACCGCGGCTTCACGCGCAAGAGCTGCCTACTGCAAATGAGCGGCGGCGTCGTGGGCGACATGGCCGGTTTCGGTGCCGCTACCTACCAGCGCGGAATCCCGTTCATCCAGTTCCCGACAACGCTCCTTTCGATGGTCGACAGTTCCGTAGGCGGGAAGGTGGCCGTGAACCACCCCGAAGGCAAGAACATGATCGGTGCGTTCTACCAGCCCAAGGCGGTCGTCTGCGACATTGCCGTCTTGAAGACACTGCCCGAGAACGAATACCTGGCCGGTCTTGCCGAAATCGTCAAGTATGGCGTTATCTACGACGAAGAGTTCTTCGCCTACATGGAAAATAACGTAGAACAGATAAAGGCCCACGATTTCGAGACGCTCAAGCACCTGATTTTCCGCAGTTGCCAAATCAAGGCGGAAGTCGTCGGCATCGACGAAAAGGAAAACGGGCTGAGGGCCATCCTGAATTATGGCCACACCTTCGGCCATGCCATCGAGAAGCTGACCCACTATGAAAAATTCAGCCACGGCATCGCCGTAAGCCTCGGTATGCGCGTAGCGGCAAGGGCCGCCGTGCTGCTCGGCAAGATGGACAGCGCCGCGGAAGCCCGACAGAACGCCCTCCTGGACGCTCTCGGATTCCCGAAACATTTCGCAATTGACACGGAAGCCGCATGGGACGCCATGTCCATCGACAAGAAGGCCTCCAAGGGCAAGCGTGTCTACATTCTACCGACAAAAATTGGGACCGTCGAAAAGGTGGTCAATATCGACAAGGCGATTGTCGAAAATTCCTGGAAAGCCATCCAGGGGAGTTGTAGTGTATGAGTATCTTAGTCACAGGCGGAACGGGAGCCCTTGGCTTCCATATTCTATCCAGCCTAAACGGAACATGTGAGTTATTCAGCTTCAGCGACGAACAGCCGCAGCCATGGCAAAAAGTCGACGGGGTGGAATATCTCACGGGCAACCTGCTCAACTTCAGGGATGTCCTCGAGATGATGCAGAAAGTGCAACCAACGCACATCTACCATCTTGCAAGCCAGTCCTCGGTGGGGCTCAGCTACAAGAAGCCCTACGAGACGCTGAACATCAACCTGCTCGGCACGCAGACACTTCTGGAAGCCGCCCGCCAGGTTGTGCCAAGAGCAAAGATCATGCTGCTCAGCAGTAGCGAAATTTACGGACGTACCGAACAGCAGTTAACTTATCTGCACAAGGAGACCGACCTTCCCAACCCGCTCACGCCCTACGCTACTTCCAAGGCCTGCATGGAACTGCTCGGCAACCAGTTCAGGAACGCCCACGGGCTCCACATCGTATTCGTGCGTCCCTTCCACTTTACAGGCCCGCACCACAGCCGCCGTTTTGCCATTCCCTCCATCACCTACCAGCTCGTAAAAATCAAGTATTACGGAGCCGAACCGGTCGTGTACAGCGGAAGCCTTGACATCAGCCGCGACGTGGTGGACGTGCGCGACGTTGCCCGCGGAATGATCCAGATTCTCGACACTGCCCCCTCCGGGGAAGTGTACAACATTTGCTGCGGGAAGGCGTACACGTTCCGCGAGCTCGTCGAAATGCTGGTGGACATCGCCGGCGTGAGCGTCGATTTCCGATTTGACCCGATTTTCGAGCGTTCCAACGACATCCCGCTGTTGATCGGCGACCCGGCAAAGATTTCGAGTATCGGCTGGAAACCCATGATTACCATAGAGGACAGCCTGACCGACCTATTCAACGAGATGGTGGTCCGCCGCCGCACGGAGCTCAAAATGGGCTACGGCAAGGACCTGCGCCTCTAAAAGAACGACAAATAACAATACGAGCGGATAAAGGGATATCCTTCATCCGCTTTCTTTTTTTATTTTTATACCTGATGAGGTTTTTTGGAAAGAGGATTCTGGTTCTTCTGGCAACCGTATTGGCCCAGGCGTCCTTCGCTGTGGACGTTGTCGCCCCTGCGGGGCAATCCAGGCCGACCTCTACCGACGATTTCATGCCCCACCCCGTCTTGACCGACGATTTCAACGAAACATGGTCCTACCAGTTCGTCTTTGACAACGGCACACGCGCTTTCGTCAACTACACACTCATGGTCGTTCCCGGTTCGGGGAGAAAAATCGGCTGCGACATGACCTTCTGGAACTTCAAGGGAAAAACCTACACCATCGGCAGGCAGTATCCTCCGGAAAGGCTCAAGGCAAACAAAGCGACCTCAACCCTCGACATCAAGGGCGAATACCTGATGCAGAACAAGCCCGGAAAGGGCCACCGAGTTCTCTTCAGCGCCGACAAGAACGGGAAATACCTGCTCGACGTCACCTTCGATTCCGCAGAACCCGGCATGGTCATCGGGGACGGTGTGTGGAAAATCGGCAAAGAGAAATTCGGACAGTATGTCCACATTCCCTACGGACGCTTCAGCGGCAAGATTGCCTACAACGATGACACTCTGAACGTAAAAGGCTATGCCTACATGGACCAGACCTGGCAAACCGTACAGGCGACAAAAATTGTAAAGCGCACAATCAATTTCAATCCGACTGCCGCCACGCCGATGTATGCTGGCCGCATAAACATCACTCCCGATGGCAAGACATTCGGATACGCCCTCCAAAAAGACGGCGGCAAGGCCAGGACGGTCACGGCAAAGTCCATTACCGATAGCGGGAAAGAATACTCCGGCGAGAAATTCCCCAAGGGGGATCTCAAGTTTTCTTGGAACGAGGACGCCGAGCCTTTCAGTTTCCCCGCAACGAAGACCTACCAGAAGGCAAGCATCCTCGACAAGGTCGACGGGTGGTTCGCCAAGAAGGCTTTCAAGATTGCCGCCGGCGAAATCATGTTCTACCGCGGCAAGTCTACGGCAAGCAACGGCAAGACCGTGGACTGGTGCGTAACGGGAGGCAAGGACTGATGACGAAGTTTAGACCATGCATAGACCTCCACGACGGCAAGGTAAAGCAAATTGTAGGCAGTTCGCTTTCCGACAGCGGAAGCGGCCTCAAGACGAATTTCGAGACGGACATGTCCGCAGCGGCATTCGCCGAGATGTACAAGCGTGACGGAGTCAAGGGCGGGCATGTCATCATGCTCGGCAAGGGCAACGAAACAGCAGCCAAGGCGGCCCTCGCCGCTTACGAAGGCGGGCTGCAGGTCGGGGGCGGCATCACCGCCGTCAACGCAAAGGAATACCTCGACGCCGGAGCAAGCCATGTCATCGTCACGAGCTGGATTTTCCCGAACGGAGAACTGGACATCGAACGTCTGCGCCTGCTGACAAACACCATCGGCAAGTCGCGACTCGTGCTGGACTTGAGCTGCAAAAGTACCTCCCGCGGAGAAAGCCCCAGCTGGAACGTTGCCATTAACCGCTGGCAGACGCTCACGGATGTCAAGATCTCGGAGCAGACGCTCCAAAGCCTCTCCGGATTTTGTGATGAATTTTTAATCCACGCCGCTGACGTGGAAGGCAAGCAGCAAGGGATGGACGACGAACTCATCCAGTTCCTGGCCAGATACAGCCCCATTCCGGTCACCTATGCCGGCGGGGCCAAGAGCCTCGATGACCTGGAACACTGCAAAGAGATTTCAAGAAATAAAGTAGACCTCACCATCGGAAGCGCCCTGGACATTTTCGGTGGGAAAGGAGTCAAGTATGACGACTGTATTGCGTTCAACAAAAGTCAACGCTAAGACCGACGTAGTGGATACGCGACCGCCCATATTCGGCAGGACGGTCACCAGCACGTTCCGCAAGTACTGGGGAATGAAGCACAAGCCCCCGGGAAACATCCGTACCTGCTGGATTCCGCCTATCGTGTTCGGCACCTGCATATTGAACATTCCGAAATTGCTCAAGCTGCGCTGGTACATGAACAAGGAACGCAAAAAACGCGACCCCGAAGACGTACACGTCATCTTCTACAGCGACTTACTCGACGAGACAAACGGCATCGCGAACAACCTGCGTCATATCATTCCCTACATGCGAGCCCACGGCATGAAGGCGGGCCTCGCCGGCATCGCCTTCAATACAAGGCCCTGCGGCGTTGTCGAGAACAGCTACTGCTTTTTGCTGCCGCGCATTTTCAGCATGGAACTGCTCGGCTATGCGAACAGCGAACTCGACATCATGCGCATCGGTCCCGTACTTAGGCTCCTGAAGCGCTACCCGGTCGACATCATCGAGCTCGAGACGCCGAGTCCCGGAGCCTGGCTGGTCCGCTTCTGCGCATTCTTTGCCGGGGTGAAGGTTCTCAGCCACTACCGCACCGACGTGCCCACCTACACAAAGACCCTCGTGAAAGCCAAGTGGATGCACGTGTACGTTCTTTGGCTCATGCGCATTTTCTACGCGATGTCCCGCCCGGTCATCAGCCCCTGCGACGACTACGTGGAAATTCTCAAGAAGCAGCTGAAGGTCCCGGCAGACAAAATCGTGATGCTCCCCCGCGGGCTCCCGCTCGACCAGTTCAACCCGAGCTGGGCAGGCAAAGGCACCTGGGAACGCTTCGGCGAGAAGAAGGCCGTGCGCTTCTTGTTCTGCGGACGCATTTCCAAGGAAAAGAACATTCCCTTCTTGAACGAAGTGTGGAAGGAGTTCGCCAAGCGCCATGACGACGTGCAGCTCATGTTCGTGGGCTACGGTTGGTACCTCGAAGAACTCAAGGTTATCTACAAGGACAATCCGGAAGTCCTGTTTGCCGGAGAACAGGGCGGCGAAACGCTCGCCGGTCTCTATGCCGATGCAGACTTCCTCGTATTCCCGAGCACCACGGACACCTTCGGTAACGTGGTCGTTGAAGCGATGGCCAGCGGCACCCCCGCCGTGGTCAGCGACTTCGGTGGTCCCAAGAGCATTGTCAAGGAAGAATCCTGCGGGTTCATCCGTCCGCTCGACAAGGACGCATGGCTCGAAGCTCTCGAAAAGTGCTACGACCTCAAGAAGAACCACTCGGACGAATACGAAGCCATGAGCAAGCGCGTGTTTGACAAGAGCCGCATCTACACTCTCGAAAATGCAGCCAAGGCCCAGTTCAAGTACTTCCGCCAGCTCAAGAAGGAAGCCTACGGCATCTAAGGTTTCAAAGGCAGCCCCGGAAGAAGCCCTCCGCACCTGGTTCAGGAAAAACGCGACAGGGCTTCCTTGGCGCAATGCCGATTTAGATTCTAAACGTGACCCTTATGCTGTCTGGATCAGCGAAACCATGCTGCAACAGACGCAGGTCTCCACCGTACGAGATTATTTTGTCCGTTGGATGGAGCGTTTCCCGACAGTTGAAAAACTGGCCAAGGCCGACGAAGCTGAAGTGTTCCGCTACTGGCAAGGGTTGGGCTATTACAGCCGCGCCAGGAATATTCTCAAGACAGCGAAACTCATCGCGAGCGCCGGGGGCAAATTTCCCGAAACGCGCAAGGGGCTCGAAGCCCTTCCCGGAATCGGCGCATACACGGCAGGAGCAATTCTTAGCCTTGCATTCCACAAGCGCGAAGCCATCCTGGACGGGAACTTGGTCAGGATTTTCAGCAGACTATACGAACTCGCCTTCTTACCTACAGGAAAGAAAGAAAGCGAAACGTACTGGGACTATGCAAAAAAATGGGCGGACGCGCCCAAGGGCTACATGCACAACGAAGCCCTCATGGAGCTAGGACGCACCACCTGCAAACCACGGAACCCGCTATGCGCATCGTGCCCGCTCGCTGGGGCGTGCCAGTCCTTCAAGGATGGCCGGGTCTCGGAATTTCCGCCCACAAAGAAACGCACGCAGAAGGACTGGCACGGCACGGTGCTTGTCGTAGAAAGCACCGACGGCAAGATTCTTGCCGTAAACGGCGGGCAAGCTTTTCTCGAAGGGCAGCTTTCTCTCCCCCATTTTGAAAGTGCCAAAACAGCGACCGCAGGCCTCCCGGCCAAGGCAGAGGACTACATCAACGCGGACGACGTCGAAAGCGTCTCCGATTGCGGAAACTTCCGTCATAACATCACCGTTCATAAAATTGAATGTAACGTGCTGCATGTCAAGCTGAAAAAATCCAGCAAGTCCCGCACGCTTCCCGGCACGTATTCTTGGGTTCCCAAAGCCAAAGTTTCAGAAACATTTGCCAACAGTTTCAGCCTAAAAGCACTAGAACGTCTTGCGGACCGTGCAGACAAAGCGTAACCGGTCGTAGCTCCCGTTCGGAGTTTGCAGCACTTCGTCGGAAAGGACATGCAGCAATGTCCCGGTCAAGAAAATTCCGTACTTCGGGAATTGCTGTTCAAAGGTTGCGTCCCAATACCAGTCACCCTTGATGACCATCGGATTCGGCGAACGTAAGTTCCAACGCGCATCGCTGCGATAGCGCAAGGAATGAGCAATGCGGAAAGATCCGTTCAAGAGCCAATCCCCTTCGAATGCGGCATAATATTCAACCGGAGAAACTTCGAATTCACGGTTCGGGCCCCAGATGTGTTCATAGCCGCCAAGCGCCGTAAAGCTGAACATCTTGCCATAATCAAAGCCCAGCCACACTTCGCCCGAAAGGCCCTGGATCCATTCCTCAATTCGAGCAACATCTCCATACCTGTAAGTCAGCATCTTGTCTTCGACAAACCCCGTCGTATCGAACGTTTCCGCTCCATATTCAATCCAGCCAGCGACGCGCGCCCCCAAGCGGAACAGCGACAGGGAATCTTCGGCTCGCACATACAGCTCATGCATCTGCATATTGCCATCGGCTGCGAGGCTTATCGTATCCCCATCAAAATATTCTTCCGTATCGGCAATCGGGTTCAGGCGCGTCCCGGCAACATTCTTTTCGCCAAGAATCAATCCCAGACGAGGCATGGGACCAACCTTGAACTCCACGCTATCTTGCAAAAGCCAATCGCGGTTGTTCACACCAAAAGTCGCATCCAAAGACAAGGCCTTTAACGGGGTCAGGCGTAATTGGGCAAAGGGCCACACAACAACGTCGTCTTCCAATCCGGTATAAACCGTTCCCTCGTCTTCCACGGTACGGAATTGCAAACCGGCACCGAACCAAAGCAAGCCATCCCTACAAAGTTCGCCACAATGGTAGTAGGCCGACCCGTTCCATTCCGTGCGGGTTCCCGATTCTTTTTTCTTGAAATTCTGGTATTCAGCATTCTCGTAAGCAAGCGTGAGCGAAAGGTCCCAGAAATCCGCACGCGCTTCCACCCTGGGAGAATAATGCACCGGAATCCACCGGGAACTTTCTCCAAACAGCCAAACATATTCTTCGCCAGCCAGCACCGAAGCATTTACGCCATGACCGGTATAGCCCAACCCACCATATGCCGTGCTGAACATGGGCCAATTTTCACCAAACCACGAAAAATCACCATCCACCTGACTTCTACGGACGCCCTTACTATTGTCGGAATAATGGTCCACCTGGAACAGGCGCGCCGTAGCCCACAGGCCCATAAACGCAGGAGAACGGAAACCACCTTCCAAAATCGGATTTCTGTTGTCCGGCCGCTGATCCTTGTCGTAAAGAGGATCCTGGTAAATCATGTCGCCCAGTTCGTTGCCGGTGCGCAACCACATCGACGGTTCCCGCGGAGTCCAGCTCGGAGTTCCGGAAAGGCGGTTGAGCAGCAAGCGCATCCTCAACTTTTCAGGGGTCCAGAGTTCACTTTCGGAATGAATACCGCCCGCACCGTTTTCACGGTCAAAGCTATACGTTGGCGAACCGACCAAGAATGTACCGTCGTCGCGGGTAACGGCATCCATGCCCTCGGTCTCGGGCTCAATCAAAGCAAACGCAGGCAATGCCGCAAGAACAACGGAAGCGAAAAGTTTATGCAAGGACGTCGCAGGCATTACCACAACCTCCATTCAGCATAAAAACCTGCCGACAGCATATTAGAGCGCTCCGGCAGCGTCCAAAGTTCTTCCCAGAGCACGTCCAGGCCAACACGGACTCGCTCATACTTTAGGAACGGAACATTCAAGTGTACAAAATAGCCGAACTCGGTTTCGTTATCGACGAGCGTTCCACCCGGCCGGTCGTACTCCTTGTCGTCACCGCCATCGGCGCGGGTCCAGTTGCACGTGAATCCGCCACCAAACATAACAGGACCAAGCTGGGGGCCATGCCAATCAAGGCCGAGGCGGCCCATCGCCTGATGGACTCCGGGATACGGGACTTCCTTTATACGACTTTTGAAATACGTATAATCGAAATGCAAAATCCCATCAAAATTTTCCCAATAGGAATAACGGAGCCCCATGCCCACATAAACGGAGTTCTCCACAACATCCAAAAGATCGCCCCAAGGATAAATCTCGCCACCCTGAACCGATACGGCCACATGGGAGAAAGCAATGTCGGACGGAGATGCAACAGAATCCTGCGCAGGAGTTTCCGCGGCAAAGCTGCACGCAAAAGAAACTAGCGCAACAGCCAGTGTCCTCGACAAAGCCTTCACGAAATCCATCAGCCCTCCCCGACCTTTTCAAGCGCTTGAGCAAAGAACCCATCGAAACGGGCATCTTTCTTTCCGGGGAGTACCGGCTCACCCACCTTCGCAAATTCGGGATGTCCCTTGAGGAATTTCGAGACGACCTGAGTCGTTTCCATAGGATCCGGGCTGCACGTGGCATACACGAGGCGGCCACCGGGTTTCAGGAAACGGGCGGCACTTTCCAAAATGCGGAGCTGCAAACCGGCCAATTCCTTGAGCGATTCCTGCGTAAGGCGATACACCGATTCCGGACGGCGCGCGACAACACCCATGTTGCTGCACGGAACGTCGAGAAGGATACGGTCAAATAGGTATGAGCTGTGAGGTCGGTCGCCTTCGGCTCCCTTTGAGGTATGAGGAACGAAAGAAGGCGAGATGGCGTCAGCGCAATCAATTTTGACGTTTGTAAGGCCCAAGCGGTCCATCAGGTCCTTCATCTTTTCGAGGCGATGTTCCGAGGGATCGGTCGCAAGGATGTCGAGCGAAGGATCCATTTCGGCAAGGAGAGCCGTCTTCCCGCCGGGTGCCGCACAGGCATCCCACACACTCATTCCCGGCTTTGCATCCAGAAGTTTCACGACCTCGTAAGCAGACGGATTCTGGAAACTGATTTTCCCTTCGACAAATTCGGGAGAGGCCAGAATCGCCTTGACGCCTGCATCATGCGGCAATTCGACAAAGCGGTCGTAAAGAATCGAAGCCCCCGGAATTCCCAAGCGCTGTACGATTACGGGAGCGCTCGCCTTCTGCAAATTCACGCGGAGCCATTCGGTGGGGCGTTCCAGAGTGGCGCGGGCCATCGCTTCGGCTTCATCGCCACCATAAATATCGAACCAGCGGCGCACAATCCATTCGGGCACCGAATTTTCTATCGAGACACGACGCACTCGCTGCGGAGGAAGTTCAGGAGCGCCGGATTTGCGGGCTGCCCTAAGCACAGCGTTCACGAGACTTGCCGCACCATTCCCGAGGTTAGCGGAACGGGCCAGTTCGACACTCGAGTTGATTGCCGCATAGTCGGGCACTTCCATGAAGAAAAGCTGGAACAGCCCCATCTCGAGGACAATCCTCACCTCGAGCGAAGGCATCCTCTTGGTCAGCGTCTTGATAAAATATTCCAAGTACAAGTGCCTACGGCACACGCCGAGCGCAATCTCCATGGCAAACGGGGAAAGCCCGCTTTCCTTGATAAACGCGCCGTCCTTTTGCCAAAGCAACAGGACTCGATAAGCCTCTTCACGTTCCGTCAGCAAAATGCAAGTCCCTCACGCTTCTGGATTCCACGCATGAAGTCGGCAACAGGCATCGGCTTCTTGCCCTCGGCCTGGATTTCAAGCACTTCGAGCACGCCGTCGCCAGTCCCAACAAAGAAACGTTTGCCGTCAAATGCGACTTCTCCCGGAACAAGTTTCGGGCCGTTTTCAGGAGTGTCGGTCTTGCGAAGGTACACCATGCGTCCACCGAGTTTGCCGTAACCGCCCGGCCACGGATTGAACGCACGGATGCGATTGTGAATCACCTTTGCCGGCAACGAGAAATCGATCAGGCCTTCTTCCTTCTTGATTTTCGGAGCACCGGAAGCCTGCGCATGGTCCTGCGTCAAATCCTTTTCGCAGCCATTGTTCAGTTGGGCAATCGCATCGTCCAAGGCTTCGCAGCCGGGAGCGACCATCTTTTCGAGCAAAGACGCCGTCGTATCCTGATGGTCGATAACCACCGTACGCTGCGCAAGAATCGGGCCATGGTCCATCTTCTCGTCCAGGCGGAAAACCGTCACACCCGTTTCGGCAAGTCCATCGGCAATAGCTCTTTGGACAGGAGCCGCACCACGATACTTCGGGAGCAGGCTGCCATGTACGTTCACAGCGCCAAAGCGCGCCACGCCGAGAATGTTCTTCGGCAAGATGGAATAAGCGACAACGACAAAAAGGTCGGCATCGAACTTGCGGAGATCCGCCTCAAATTCCGGGGAATGCAAGTCCAGCGGCTGCAACACAGGAAGCCCGTGATTCTGGGCGGCCACCTTCACAGGAGGGGCTGTCAACACGCGCCCACGACCGGCCGGCCTATCCGGCTGAGTCACAACAGCAAGAACTTCGTTATCGGATGCAACAAGATGCTCCAAGAAATGTGCCGCAAAATCCGGCGTACCCATAAAAACAATCTTCATGAAACGAAATATAGGAAATGCACGGCTCCAAACGGATAATTGCTAAATTTGCGCCATGCCCATTCTCGTTCAATTGATTGTCATATTGGGAATCTGCCTCGCAGGCGACCTTCTGCATCGGTATGTAGGAATCCCCATTCCCGGGAATATCCTCGGGATGCTCATCCTGCTGCTGTTGCTCTGCTTCAAGGTCATCAAGGTCGACCACATCAAGGAAACCAGCGATTTCTTCCTCAAAAGGCTCCCCTTTTTCTTCTTGCCGCCAAGTATCGGCATCATGGTCGCGGGTGACGAAGTCCTAAGCCAGTGGCCGCTTCTACTCATCCTTTGCATTGCGCTCACCATCGTCACGATGGCCGCCACCGGCTGGACAGTGCAGTTACTCGCCCACAAGCGCAAACAACAGAACACCCCCAGCCACTAGAGTTAAAGATGTCCACCCCACTTTTCGGCATACTCCTAACCCTCATCGCATTCGAATGCGGAGTGGCCATCCACAAGAAATTCAGCCACACGCTGGTCAATCCGCTGTTGATTGCAAACGTTCTCATCATCGGATTTCTCTGCGCAACAGGCATCAGCTACGACACGTACAAAGTCGGCGGGGACTACATCTCGTTTTTCCTCGGCCCCGTCACCGTCGTGCTTGCCGTTCCGCTTTACAAACAAATTCAGCATCTTAAAAAGCATTGGTTCCCCATCCTCACCGGAATCTGCGTCGGTAGCCTCACGAGCATTCTCTGCGTCATTGCGACAAGCAAGCTCTTTCATTTGAGCGAAACCCTGATGCTCTCCATCGTTCCCAAGTCCATCACCATCCCGATGGGCTCCGTCGTTTCCGAACAAATCGGCGGCATCCCGAGCATCACCATCATCGCCATCACCGTCACGGGAATCACCGGAGCCGTCACGGCACCAATCGTCTGCAAGTACTGCCGTATAAAAGATCCCGTAGCGCAAGGTGTCGGCATCGGCACAGCAAGTCACGCACTTGGCACATCCACCGCAATGACCATGGGCGAAATCCAGGGAGCCATGAGCAGCCTTTCCATCGGCGTCGCAGGAGTGTTCACGGCATTTGTCGCGCCTATATTGCTATAAAAAAAACGCAACACCAATACTTTAAGAAAGAAATTAATTTTTCTTTTTCCGTTCTTTAATCAACTTCAACTGTTCCTCGGTGCAGAAACCGGAAATGTAGACTTTGGTGGAACCGGAATGATGAAGCCGAACATAATTCGAGTCGTAAGTGATTTCCCAATCTAGATCATAATAAGTATTTTTGATTTTGGTTAATTTAGATTGTTCTGCCTCTGTTGACTTTTGTATCTCATCCAAAGAAACATATTCTCTGTCAAAATTTTCCTTTAAACATCCTGATGCTTTTTTCTCATTATAGTTTGAATTATTACTCATTTGCCCAAATAATCCGCCATTTGCAATGCCATCGTCAGGGGAAAAAGAATATTTATACTTATAAGCACATGGAATATAAGAAAATAGATAAGACTGATTACCCTTATATTTTTTCCATTTCCATATAGTCCCCTCTTTAGACTTTTCTTTAGCAAAACAATATTCACCAAACACATCTTCTGAGGAAGAAATGTTTTTTTTATCGGGTTCTTCAATATTTTGAAATTCTGGACATTCTCCAGTAATTACCGCCGTAAAATTGGATGAAAGTTTTATTTTGCTATTATAAAGTTGAGCAAACCACTGGCCTTTAATCTTTTTCCCATAATAATTTTTCAACGACTCTTTCGCATTTTCCAAGAAATACCCCAAATAGGAATTTCCTTTTACCAACTCTGTCTTTAATGGTTCGACTTTCCTCTTTTTTGGGAAATTCGCTGAAAAACAGGAATGACCTCCCTTTCGCATGAACAACTCGAAATCATCTTCCTTTGTAGATTGCGGGGCATCAAGAAGATAATTGTATTCCCAAGAAGAGCAACCGCCATCAAGTGAATCTGGAATGTTCCACTTTTTATTTTTTGGAATTTCAATATTTTTCGTTAAAATAAGTTCATACTTGTTATCATCCAGAATATTTGCGCAAAATTCAGCAACAGAAAGGCTATGCTTTTGTTCAGAAGAATGAATCCATCCAAAACACAAAAGCATTGCAAATCCCAATTTTTTTACATATAAATTCATCTTTGCCTACATTTTTTCAATTGTATATTGTATAAACTATCCAAAGTCTTATCAACATCCGGAAAACTTATATGGAATCCTTCATTATTAGGGTCTTGATAATCCCAATTATTGTGTGCATTTAACAAGGATCGTACATTCCATTTTACAGCTACTGAGTTAGATTCAGATTCCCAAAATGAATCTACAATTAATCTACATTTTTCTTTTTTTGTTTTTCCTTTAGGTATATCAACACTGACGCCTTCCCATGAACCAAATGCAATGTTTTGGTCCATATAAAGCTCCTTGTGCTTATCTTCGTGAGCCTGCAACTTAGCATTCGTTGAAGTAAAATCATTCGTAATTTTAGTCGTCATTGCCACATTTAGAGTATATGTGATTTTTTCATCTTTTTTTTCTTTATTACTAACACACCAATCTATATTAATATCAGCATCAGTATGCCCAGATATGACATTTGTTGAGGCGAGCATTCTTGAGGAGGTGAAATCAGCATTGTATAATTTAATATAATTATCAGTCTTTTTTAACCCCCTTCTTCCAAGAAGATCAAAATACGTATTTCGGGACACATTTGACGAATATGTGACCAAATCCTCATACTGCATCGTAACGGAATGAACATTTTGCTTAAAAAGGGCATTTCCCGCAAGACACCGATCAAAGTTATCTTCATCATCTTCTTCAAAGGGGTCATAGCAATCAACTTGCTTGAACCAACTGTGAGTGGGGAAATTGTAATTCCATAGCCAATCCGCATTGCAATCTATGTAGTTCTTGCTGTTATCGCACACATAACAAGACCCATTGTGCGCATAACAGGCAGAAACTTTTTCTGGTTTAGAACCCGGGAACGCAGCACAATTGCCAATCCCTTTCTCGACCGGCTTTTCGCCTGTTTCACAGTCCACTTTGCGCCACCACCACGAATCGCTTGCATCGTAGCTGATGTTCCAGCCGTAAATAGTACCGCGATCAGGATTCAGAGAATAGCAGGCGCCCGGCTCCATATTCTGCAACCCCGAACGGAAAATTTGTCCGGGAGTGTACACTTGGTCAGCACCAGGAACAAATACATCACTCGATGAGGACAAAATACCGCTAGAGGAGCTCTCCTTCACTTCTGAAGAACTGCTCGATTCCATCCCAGACGACGGGAATTCCTTCGAACTAGACGACTCCTCGCTACTACTACTTTTTTCGGAAGAGGACGAAGATTCTGAACTAGACGAACTTGATTTTATTTCAGAAGAAGATGAGGATTCATGGCTAAAGCTAAAATTTGCTGACGATGAACTGCTTGCGCGAGAACTTGAGCTCCTAAACGAAGATGAACTTGCCGAAATCCGCCATTTATAAGAATTTATTGCAAACTCACAAAGCTCAACGGCACTTGAAAGCGTTTGAACTGAACCATCAAGAGTTCGTCCGCCAATATACTTTCCTTCATAATATACATGCATTTTTTTGTAATACTTGATAGCTTCATCACCTAATTCAATTGCCATTTTTTTGGTAATATTGGAAGGAAGAGTGCTTTCATAAAGTAATTCAAGTTCAACATTAAAAGATATTGTGCCTGAGACTATTGCACTACAAGAACCATCAGGATTAACATTGGTTCCACCATAACATTGATAATATGGTTGAAGTGTAGGGGAATCATCTTCTTCAGCATCATCTTCTTCGGCAAAGTCTGAATTTCCACAATCATTCTCATCATAATAACATTGATACCACCAGCCTATGGGCTCAGTAACATATTCAATAAAAGCATATTTCGCCCGATAACTCAATTCAATATTATTGTTCTCATAATCACAATAAACTTGTACCGCTCCATCCTCTTGATCTAAAACAGGTTCTCCATGCATAAATGGTTTTTCTTTACTGACGTAGCGTTCCACTTTACAAAAACCATACCCATCATCCCTATAACAGGGAACCACATTCTCATTTAAGGATGAGCTACTTTCCCCAGAACTGGAACTTTCTTCGCTGGAAGAGGATTCCTCAAAACTAGAGGATGAACTTCTCATTTCAGATGAACTTGATGATTCTGTACAGCCCGGTAACGAAGTATCAGTTAAGCCACAAGATTCAACAGTACCAGTTAACGTACTTCCCCAAGAATTAGGATTGGACATACATGTCATGCTAGCGGACTTACATTTTTCATTACAATAATTTTTATTTTGCTGAAGTTCCTCTTTTATCTCCAAAGATCCGCATGTATTACAAGAGAATCTCAACACATATGCATTTTCAGCAAACAACCCACCGCAGGTATTATTGGACGAACTTTTGGATACAGAAAAAGAGAAAACACCACCGCCACCGCCATAGCCTTCACAACTCTCACGATATGCCCGCGCACCTTCATTAGCATATGCTTCGTTTTCATAAAGCAGGCAATCAGCGGACACGATTTCACAAAGCAAAAAGAATATTGCAATTACTTTTTTATACATAATTTTCCCTATTCCCCGGCAAACTTGAGATTCGGATACTTTGCCTTGACGCAATCCTTGTACGCTTCACTTCCTTCGGGATACTTGGCTTTACATTCACTAAAGTCATAGAGTCCTTTAGTTGCTGGTTTCGGGGGCGCATAGAGCGTGCCCGGATTCGGAGGGACACCCTTGCCGTCCGCCTGATTTTGCACAGCATTTTCATTTTCCGCAGGGAGACTCGCTTCAACGGACTGCATTCCGTCCACATTCGACAAGTCCACCTTTTTCTCGGAACGAGATGCGTCCTTCGAGCAAGAAATGGCAAAAAGCGCCATCAAAAACAATAGTGAAATTTTTTTCATTTTCTCCTTCCCTAATAAACATTTCAAAATCCATATACAAATATAAACCCTTGCACTCTCACAACGCAAGTAAAAAAGCATTAACTTGCATACAAATCATCAATTCTTTTCCGAAATAGGAATGCTCCGCATGGGAGACTTTGTTCAAAATACGTGAAGAAACGTGAACGGACTCGGCGATGTAGCCCGCATTCATGTTTAGGTAACGATAAGCGCGACCCCATAACTTTTTTCCTCATCTCTCGGACAAAAAACTCCGTAAAAACGTCTATAGGAACAGACGGGCATGCGCCCGTCCGCGAACCGGCGCGTTCCGGCAAGGGGAAAACACATGATTCGAGAAGAATTTGCCGAATTTCTCAAGGAACTCAAGAAAATAAACGATAACGGTGGCGATGTCGACGCCTTCATCAAGGAGCATGAAAATAAAAACGTTTACTTCTACAGCGACGGCTGCATCAAGAAGATTCTCGCGAGCGAGCAGAACCTCGTGCTCACGACGGACCTGGTGAACGCGGCGCTGGGTCTCATCGGCTCCGACCGCATCGAAAACCCGAAACTCGTCAACCCCTTCATTCCCGGGGAATTGGGCTACCGCAGCGTAGAACCGGACATTCTCTTGACGAACGACCGCGATGGCGATGTACCTCGAGACCGGATATCTATCGAGGTCCAGCACGAGGATAACAATTCCTTGTTCAAAGACCGTCTGGTCCTCTACGTGGCTCGCCTTACAAGCAACATGGCGAGGAAAGGGAACGATCCCGAACTTGAAAACCTGAACGTGGTCAGCTTTCTGTTCTTTGACGCGTTTCCTGAGTCGGCAAACTATCGCCACACGGTGCAGCTAAAGAATCAGGAACAGCAGGTGTATTTTGACCGGCAGACAGTCACGCTGATTGAGGTGGAAAAGTTCTTCAAGGATGCCACACGTTTTGTTGGAGACAACTGCCGTCTGGCCCAGTGGCTCCGGGCCATCGATATACTGAATCGTGACGCCGATTTCAGCGAATTTGCAAACGACCCCATTTTCAAGCTATTGCAAAACGAAGTAAAATTATGTAATTTCAGTTCGAGGTATCTTATGACAGTAGACATGAGCGACTTTGACCGAGCTGTGGCTGAGTATACAACAAAGCTGGAAATCGCGAAGAAAATGCGCAACGCGAACAAGCCGATTGAGGAAATCATCGAGTTCACGGGCCTTTCAGAAAAGACAATTCGCGAGCTTTAATTTGTATATTCACGGCCCTGTCCCAAAGACAGGGCTTTTTTGTATTATCAAAACGTTTTTATCAGGAATCTTCCCTTCCGACAACGATTTCAGAAAGGATGCTTTCGCTTTCGGGAATGTTACACAGCGTCTTCAGTTCTTTTTCGAAATAGAAATGCTCCGCATGGGAGACTTTGTTCAAAATACGTGAAGAAACGTGAACGGACTCGGCAATGTAGCCCGCATTCATGTTTAGGTAACGGTAAGCGCGATCCCCGAGAATGTTGCAGCACTCGTTCAAATCGGCAGTCAGGATTATCGCAAACGTCGCGTTCTGGGCCTGCTCCGGGGCGGAGTGGCAACGGGCGAACTTTTTGTCGAACACTTGCGATGACTGCATGTAGATGGACTTTTGTATCGGGACGTACCTATAAACACCTGGATACACGAACATGACGTTGAACACGACCACCCATATCTTGAGCAAGCCTGCACCGAACATGTCAATTTGCCCAAGTTCCAACCAGCGCAAGATACTCGAGAAATCATCCAAATCCAGATTATACGGTTTGAAGGGGGTTATCAGCAAAGGCTTTTGCGGAAGCAATTCCGCTTCCCTGTAATAATAATCGTTCGTGAACTTCGCCGGGGTCAGCGGGAATTCATCGCCCGGCAAGGACTGCGCCTGCAAACGGCACACACGGATGCAGCGCGACAAATCGTCAATGCACTCGCAGCGGTTCTGGAGCATAAAACGCGAAGCGTACCGGTTGCCCGCCCCCGCCGATTCCACGGCATAAACTTTTTCCAAGGATTCATTGCGGTTCGAATACGAAAAGCGCCCGGCACCTTCGTCCAAAGAAAGGGCGTTCACGTTCAGCGAATCTGGATACACGGCCAGCGCAGACAATGGAATTTCTGTCGAAGCCAACTTAAGTACGTTCGCAACGGAATCGTCAACAAAGCCGCCCAAAACAGTCGTCCTGAAGCCACGACCATTCGAGAACAGCATTTGGTTGCCGATAACGGCACCCGCATCCTTCTCTATTTCGCGGTAAGCGGCCTCCTTGAGCCTCCACACGGTCCGGCTAACGGAGCCGGCATACAAAAAGAGCATGGGGACATTCCGAATAAACTCGCTATCCGTAAAGCTATTCGCAAGTGTTTCCATCTCGGCACCCGCCCCAATCCGCACCAGCTGATGGCGGGCCACATCGCAGTAAAAGACTCCGTCAGGAACTCCGTACTTCCGGAGAACCACATAGATATTTATGGAATCGAGCCCGTCAAATGTCGCAGCGGGCAAAGGTGGCAACATGTGCCTCGGCATGGCGATGCGTTCACACCCGGGGTAGCGTTTGTCCGGAATCGGCTCGTTTTCCCAATGCAGCGAAAGCGGGTCCCCCGACAATCGGGGAGCATATTGGGTGGATTCGTGGTAAGATTCCGTATAAAAACGCATAAGGGTTCACTTCCAAATTAGTAATTATCGTCAATTTCTACTTTTAGCCCCCTTCTTTTTTCTAGATTATGGCCGTATTTTTAATCAGGACTGAACTTTACGATGCCCTTAAACGAACGTCACAGAACTATCCCGAACTTTTTAGCCTCTGGCCTTCTTTGTACAATGTGCTTTACCCCCTTGGTTCCAACCGGGGCTCAGGCTATCGGTTTTTACGGGAACCAAAGTGACGTCCAGTGGAAAACGGCCGGCACGGAACACTTCCAGTACATCTATCCGACAGAATACAGTGAACACGCGGCCGCCGTTTCGGCATACGCCGAAGCCGTCTACGACTCGGTCGTCAGCCGTTACCGTATCGATTTGCCGGGCCGAGTAAGCGTCACATTGAACAACGCCCTCTACAGCAACGGCAGCGCCGTCCCCAGCGAAAACGGCATTCACCTTTGGCTCACCAACTGGGATTTCAAGGTCCGCAGCAGCCACGGCTGGATTTCCGACGTTGTCACGCACGAGTTCAGCCACTTGGTCAGCATCGAAAGCGGTAGCAAGATTCTCCCGAACATCTACGGGTTCCAAACCGGATATTCGGACTACTACAACGAACGCACCACCACAGATTTCCTCTCGCTTTTCCCGTTCACATTGCAACCGCTCTGGCTTGCCGAAGGTACAGCGCAATACGAATCGAGCCGCATGGGCTTTGATTCTTGGGACACGCACCGCGATATGCTCCTCCGCGTTGCCGCACTGAACGACGACCTGCTCTCGCTGGAATACATGCACGACTTCTCGTCGAACTCGCTTTACGCCGAGCTCGGGCCGTACAACCAGGGTTTCTCCTTGGTTCGCTACATCAGCAAGCACTATGGAGAAACGGCCGTACCGAAAATCTGGTCGGAAATGTCGCGTTTCCACAGGGTCACTCTTGACGCAGCCATCCAAAATGTTCTCGGCATCAGCGAACAGGAACTCTACGACGCCTGGAAAAAGGAAATCACGGAACAGTACCAGGCACAGAAAGATTCCCTCGGCACGCTCGTCGAAGGCACGAAGCTCACGGAGGACGCCTTCTGGCAGGACTTCCCGATTGTTGCAGGCAAGCACATCTACGGCATTTCGAACTTCGGCGGAGAATGGTTCGACGGCGGGATTTTCAAGATGCCGCTTGACAAGACGAAAGACGAAAGACGAGAGACGAAAGATAGTACCGAAATTGTTGATGGCGTAGAGATCGGGGAAGCCTCCATCGAAAACGAAAGCACGACCATCGACATCACGGACTACGCGAAGTCCGGCTTCAAGGCGAAGAAAGCCTGGTTCGACAAGGGCATCGACGTCTACGAGGACAGTCTGCGCGGACCTATCCTCGCCTACATCAGCTACCAGAACCGCGACAAGAAGGGACACGCCCATTTCGACGTCATCGCCTGCGATACGAACAAGAACCAGGTTTCCGTCACCTACCTCGCCGACGCAGTCTACCCCGCGATCGACAAGCAGGGCACCACGGTCGTCTTCGCAAGGCGCGAAAACGCAAGCACCCGGTTCGTACTGAGCAAGGCCCCGTTCCCGAAAGACTTCGACGAATACGTCGCCGACGATCCCGTCGACCTATTCGTCCCCGACGCAAAATACCGCTACTACAACATCTACAGCCCCAAGTTCAGCCCCGACGGCAAGCGCATCGCTTTCAGTTTCTTCGACGACACTACCCGCGGAATCGCCGTCATCGGAAGCGACGGCAAGGACTTCAAGGTCGTCAGCAATGCGGAATTTGACGAACGTGACGTCGAATGGCTCGACAACGACAAGATCATCTTCGCAAGCAACAGGAACGGCATCTTCAACCTGTTCGAGAAGTCGCTTTCCACCGGAGCCGAGCGCCCCCTCACGAACGTCGTGGGTGGCGCATTCACTCCGGTACGTTCCGGCGATACGCTGTACTTCACGCAGTACGACAAGGACGGCTTCTCGCTGTACCGCATGGACTACAAGAACGGCGCGGCATCCCCCAGCGCAGTCGCCAAGGACAGCATCGTCGTCACCTTCCGCGACAGCGTCGTGAAAGTAGCCGACACCACCTGGAGCACCTGTCCCGAAGTCAAGGATTCTACACAAGCCGACTCGGCCAAGTGCGTCCCGCAAGCCACCGTCGCTACACGCGACAGCACCATAAAGATTGAAGTCCGCGACACAGTGAAGGTCGCCGTCGCCTCCGGAGACTCTACATCGAAGGACGTTCCCATCGTCTTGCACGGGAGCCTGCCCAAGCGCACCCAGAAGTCCCTCCAGCTTGACAACCGCGAATTTGCAGGCGCCGAGAAGCCCTACAGGCCCATTCCCTTCCAGCCCTTGTTTGTCCCGATGCTCATGTTCAGCGAGAACGCCCCCGACCTGACCGTATTCGGCGAAGGCGAACTCAAGACCAAAGCGGGCCTCGCCGTGATCCTCTCCGACCCGCTCAAGAAGAACACCGTCCAGCTCGGCCTGCTACTTGAACTCGGCAACGGGTACGACTACATCAACAGTGACGGAATCAACCCGCGTCAAGAAAAGGAATTCTTCGCCTCGTGGCAAAACGCAAGCACGCCGCTTGATCTCGGCCTCGCTTACTCCTATGCAAACTACACCAGCAAGGACACCGTCCGCAACGAAGACGTGCGCTCAGAAAACGGAGACTCGCTCTCGCTAAGCCACTATGCCATGTCGCTCCAGAGCGTCACGGGGCTGGCCGGTTACAGCATATTCAAGTCCATCGACACGTTGCAATTCGCGCTGAGCTACGGCTGGTCAGACTTCAACTTCTACGACCTGGACGAATACGACGACAGTTTCAACTGGACCTACCAAAAGCAGATTAGCGCCATTCTCGGTTTGGGCCTGTACGGCGACCACGAAGACGAAGAAGGCACCGGCATCAGCGGGCAGGGCAACGGGCTGTTCGCCTACTACCAATACACCAACAGCGACCTCTACCGCCCGGGAACATTCTCCGAAAGCTTCTACGTGACCGAGAGCGGATTTGCCAAACCCAAGTACAGGAACTTCAATATAAACGAAGTCGGGTTGAACCTTTACGGAAGCCTGCAGCTCCCGGTTATCGGCACACGCGTTGCCGCAGGGGGTAAAACAAGCGTCATCGCCAAATGGAGTACCGACGCAAAGCAAGATACGCTGGATTCCTACTACTACAATCCCATTTTCTTGGAGGGTTACCCGTTCCTGCGCAGTTCCGAAAGCTACACGCTTGCCGGTACAAAAACAGCCATGGCGGAGCTCCACCTGTTGCAGCCCATCTACGACGACTGGCGCAATTCCTTCTGGATTTTCGAGACGCGCGACTTCTACGTTGACCTGTTCGCGCAAATCGGTTCTGCCTGGAACAACAAGTGGTTCGACATGGACAAGTTCAAGGATCACGACTTCTGGGACCGTTCCGTCGGCCTGAGTTTCCGCATGAGCAACAAGATTTTCTACAACGTTCCGCTAGACATCTCGCTGACGTTGGCACGTGGTCTGAGCCGCATCGGAGAAGGCGAGAACGGGGACCGCAGCACCAGCCGCAAACTGAACCCGATAGATATGCCCATCATTCCTGAATCCGTGGCGCCGACTCGCATCAAGCTGAACATCGGCATGGGATTCACGAATACTTGGCAGTAAAAACTTTACTCGTAATTTCTCTTGGAAGAATGAATCTCGCTCGGGAGTAGCTGACCCGGGCTGGTTCGCATGCCGTCCTTCCCAGTAAAATTCGGATTGAAATTCCCGGCCTTCTGCTTCTTGGCTTCCGCCTTCATTTCAATCAAATACTTTTCCCATTCCTGGATGGCATTGTCCAAATCGGCACGCGCGTTCAGCATCATTTCTCTCAGCTGAACCAGTTCCAGCATCTGGTCGCGCTTCATCGACCAGAGTTCTTCCTCGTCGGGCATGCGTTCGATATTGAAGAGAACGTTCAAATAGCGTTCTTCGGCTTCCATGTAAGCCTTGTACATGCCTTCGTAGGTGCTGGCGCGTTCCATGGCCATCGTCTGCGCAGCAGAACCTCCCGAAAGGGAGCAAGCCGAAAGGAACATAGACCCAGCAGTAAAGGCTGTAAGCAAAAAACGTTTCATCATTCTTCGGCCGGTTTTCTGATGTTATAAAGTCGCTCGAGAGTCACGTGGCTCTTGAATGTCGCGGTATCGTTGGTCGCAGGGTTCACCATCGTATGCGTACCGACCTTCACCTCGCGTTCCTGGCACGGGACACCGTTCGTCGGATCAAGCGTCACCCAGTACTCGGTATCGTACTCGCCCTTGAGACCCTTCTGGTAAGCCTTGTACTTGTCGGGCACGATGTTGCTGCCCACATGCTGTTCCCAGATGTAGTACGGGAAGCTCTCCGTTTCGTGCAGGTAAATCTTGTAGCCCAGGCACTTGCGCTTGTCAAGTTTATGGAAGCCGTCCATCACCACGGAATCGATAGCAATGAGGGCGAAGTTCAGGCGCCCCCGATCCTTGAGAAGGGCTGTCACGTTGCCCTTGGTGGGCACGGGGCCCTTGAGCAGGTGCGACATTTCCCAGCGGTGCTTCTCGAGGCGCCTCAGGTGCGGCTTGTAATCGGGATTGAGCAACTGCGCACGCCAGCGGGACGGCATCGGGGTTTCAGCAAGCAGCGTGTCATAACCGTCATCGAGGCCTTCAATCGAAAGCACCTCGCGGTCGACAGCCGACATCTTCACGTTCTTGATGCGCCAGACCAGTTCCGACGGCATGAAGTTCTTGAGGTAGCCGCGGGACCTGTTGATGACGTAATCCCTGTTGACCAGTACCGTATCGCCCTTGGATTCGAAGGTAACGTTGTTGAAGGCGCCGGTAATCGTACCGACACGTTCCTGCCCTTCGAGATCGTATGTCGAAAAATACCCTTCGCTAAACAGTTCCAGCTCGACGGGCGAGCCGACATTGTAGTTCACTTCGACCATGTCGTCGCTACAAGCGGCGACAACAAGAGCACAAGCACCGATAAACAGTTCTTTTTTCATAAACGTAACGTAAGGGGGATGGTCCCCAAGATGATTATTGTTCTTTCTGCAACCTGTTGTGGGTCAGGTTGATTTCTTTTGCAGCGAGGACCTTGCCGTTGGCGCTGAATTCAAACACCACCGGCCCCGGTTCATGGACTCGAGCGAGTTCACGGGCATCCATGTAGCCACCACGGTGGGCACGGCCCACAAGCGTGTAGGCCCCCATCTTCTCGGTCACAGCCACCTCGTGGTCCCAGATTTTTTCACCCTTTCTGGCCAGAGTTCCACGATAAACCGTAGTCGTGAGTTTCGGGAAATCAAAGTTCTTGCCATAGCGGAACTGTACAAACAGTTGGTCGTTCATGGCAAACTCTGCTCCTGTATCTGCAACTACCTGATGAGCGGGATTCCATTCACGGCCACATACAACATGTGGGTCCTCCGTCGAGCAGCCGGTAAAGAGCATACCTGCGGCAAGGGCCAATCCCATCACGATTGTTTTTTTGTTTGTAGAGTTCATGTCGTTTTCTCCAGTTTAAGTCCTTTTAGAACCAGAAACGGAGACCAATTCTGAAGTAGACGTCGGGGAGTTTCCAACTCGTGTCATCGTCGTCGTAACTATCATCATCGTCTTTTCCGTCATAGTCCCACCACATAAAGTGGACTTCGCCGACCGGGCTCAATTCCAAGTAAAGCTGCAACGGGACAACCGGGAATTCCCACTGGTAACCGCCGACGACGCCAAGACGAATGGCAAGGCCGGTCTCTTCCCAGTGATGGCCCTTATCGACATCCCACCAGCCGATACCACCGGTAGGACCGACATAGAAGCCCATACGTCCCAGTTCCTTGGGCACGTTCAGGTAGTAGTTCCAGTAGTAACCTACATAGCCACCCAAGGCATTGTCGCCCGTATAGAAGCAGAAGTGCAGATAGATATCCAGCGTAATATCACGGCCCAGGCGGTTTTCTACGTCAATACCAGCATGTTCACCCGGGTTTCCTGCCTGCAGCCATCCACCAACAGCCCAGTTCTTGTCTTCGGAACCCGTGGCAGCCAAAGCCATTGCCGCCGTAACCAAAATTGCAACCAAAAGTTTTTTCATTGATGAAGCTCCTGTCACCTCAATCCATCCCTAATGAAACTATATGTAAAGTAGCAAAAAGCCATGTAAAAAAGCGGTTTACACCCACTTTTGCACGAATTATATGCCTAATTTCTCTAAAAAACTACCGGGAAAGGACAAATAACATTTCCATGTGCGGGGTCTGCGGGTAAAAAGCGAACCCCTCCGCCCGTTCCAACCCAAATCCGGCCGTCGCCAGTTTGGCATAATCACGAGACAACGTCACCGGATCGCACGATACGTAAATCAGCCGCTTGACAGAACTCCGGACAATCGCCTCCAGCGCCTCCCCCGGCAAACCCGTGCGGGGCGGGTCCACGATGAGGGTCGCAGGAATGTCCACGACATGGTCGGCAAGCCACTCCTCCGCCGGGGCGGAGACATTTTCAACAGATGCCATGCCCGAATTCTTAGCAGACAAGTTCCTTTTCGCATGCTTGAGGCAACCATCATCGCGTTCCACTGTGGTCACGCGCTTGAACTTGTCCTGCAGCAGAGCCGCAAAGAAGCCGACACCGCTGAACAGGTCTATAAGCCAATCGTTACAAGCATTCCCGTTCGACAAGCCCTCGTCAACGGCCCGGCGCACGGACTGTACCAATTCCGGCAACAACCCCAGATTGCTCTGGAAGAATACCGAAGCGTCGGACTCTATTTTCCGCCCTTCAATCTCAACGATGCTGACGGCATTTTTTCCAAATTCTTCGTGAGACATGCCGCGATAATAGTAGCTCACCTCACCCTTGCCATTGTCGAACACGTTCAGCGAAACATCACCCGGTCGAGCAAGGCGCCGCGGCAACGAGCCGGATTTAAAAATTTTTCGGGCAGGCCCCTGCAAAAAGGCATTCAACGCGGGAGTCAGCACGGGACAATTCTCGAAGGGAATCAACGCATTGCTTTCCTGTTCGCGGAACGCGAAACCGCTGCACTCACCGTTACGGGCAAACTGCGGGACCACACGGGCTCGGTTACGGTAGCCCCACGGATTCCCGGTATGGATGACAAAATTCTCCGGCAGTTCGGCATGGGCTAGACGCCTGAAATTCTCCCGCTCGACCTGCGCCATGTATTCCGCCTGCTTTTGGCTATCCAGATGCTGCAAGCTGCAACCGCCGCACTTGCCGTAAAGCGGACACTTCGGAACGACACGATCGGGGCTCGGCTCAACAACGCGAACAACACGCCCCCGAGTAAAGTCCTTTTTCTGGAAAGTCAGTACAACTTCGCACAATTCCCCCGGCAAAGCTCCCTGCACAAAGCACACGCGTCCATCCGGCAAGCGGGCCATGCCGTCGCCCCCCTGAACCATCTTTATGATACGCAACTGCACCGGAGCCCCATGCGGATGTAACGGAGAATACAGTCCGTCTTTACAAAGGGTATCTCTTTTACGCGAAAACAGAGTTTTTTTCGGCATTTTTGACATACAACGAATAAATAATAGAAATTCATCTTTTATAATGTTTTTATTCTATATTAAAAAAAGCGAACATCAACCAAGGAGTATTTTTATGAAAGTTAAAAGTGTTTTTTTGGCAGCTGCTTTTTCTATTTCTTTCTTAATTGCGGGATGTTCCAGCGATGACCATTCCGTATCGACTCCCGACGACGAAGAGGTTTCTGTCGAAAGCAGTTCCTCGTTCACTCTGGATGACCTCGACGACATCCTGAACGAATTGTCATCCTCATCAGAGAAAAAAGCGACCTCGTCGTCTGCAACGAAGAAGACCAGTTCATCTTCTAAGACAACAGCCAAATCCAGCTCCTCGAAAAAGACCTCTGCAAAATCTTCCTCCAGCCAGAAGGTGACAAAGCCCGAAAACAAGCGCTGCATTGACGACACAACCAAAGCCATCAAAAAAGCACTTGAAAAAGTCAAGGCCAACTCCGTGGAAATGTTCAAGGCCTTCGGCAAAAAGGACATTGACAAAATAAAGACCGACAGCAGAAGCACTTTGGATATGTACAGGACGATTCTCAAGAAGTCCCCCAATAGTTGCGAAGCGCAGGTCGGCTACGCCATCACCTCCGTAATCAACCTTTCCAACGACACCCTGCTTAACGACATCATCGACGTCTACAGGAGCGGCGAAAACGCCACGAGCTTAAACGAAGATAATGTCATCAACAACCTCATTAACACGGCAAACGAATTCACGTCCGGAAGGAAAACAATCACCCAGAAAATCCAGGACGAAATCATCAAGAGTTCGCTCCCCACTGTTGACTCGGCCATCGTCTACTTGCAAAACATCCTCGCCGAAAAGGATTACGCCTTCGACATTTCCGTTGACGGCAACCCGAAGGAACTTGACAAGAGCGAATTCGCCCCGGCCCTTGGCGTTCTCTTTGCCGTAAAGGCATTCTTCACGATGGCATCCAGCATCAACCTCGAATTTTCTAACAAGAAAACATACGACTGGATCAACGACTTCCGTACAATCCACTCCGACCGCAAGGAACTCGACGGGAAACAGGTTCAGGCCGTCAAGATGGTCGTAAGCCTCATCGGGTTCGACAAGATGTTCACCTCGGTCTACGACAACAGGCTCGAAGCCTGGAAGACCATCCCCGATCTCCTCGACAGCGCCTTTACAGAAGCACGTAGCGGTTTCAAGTACAGCATAAAGGAAAGCACGACCCCCGGCATGCAGGACAACGACATCTACGTTGTCGGTGACGATGCCGATGCAGACGTAAGCATTGACGACATCCAGAATATCATCACGGCACTGGACATCGCTCTCGATGCCATCGAAGCCCCGTACAAGGTCAAGACCAATGACATCAACGTCACTATCGACGTGAGAAAGTTCTTCCAGAAGAACAAGGGCATCTTCAATTACGCCCCGTACTATTCGTACTCGGACGAAACGAACCTCTGCTCTTACTACTTTACGAACGCAAAGGGTGATTCCACGCTTTCGTTCTGCTCGTTCATTGACAGAGAAAGCCATACGAAGGAAGAGATGGAAACGTACATCACGTTCCCCGACCCGACATTTGGCGGCATCCTCCCCTACACCAAGACACAAAAGGACGTGTGGGACCTGTTGGAAGACATAAAAGACAATATGTAGGCTAGGTGATTTTTCTTGGAAACAACATAAATAAAAGGCTTCCTTGAAATTTTCCGACCTAAAAATCCTACCGGCATTGCTCCTGGCAACGGCTTCGTACGGGGCCTGGAGCACACAGGGGCTCGCTGATTGCAGCGGGCTTTTTCTGTTGGACCAAAAGAACCAGAAAATCCAGGCACGAAGCTGTACAATCAAGGATTCCACACAAGTCAAAAACATCTCGGCCATGGCCGGCTACACCCATGTCGGGATTGACCTGTACAAGAACCACATCGGCAAGGACGACCTGTATTCGTGGACAATAAAATCGGAGAATAGCGAAGACATCGGCTATGCCGCGGTGCAGGCGGATTTCAGGTACCTGGATTTCAGGATTGACGTTTACTCGTTCCCGTTTTTCATCGCCTCCACGAACTGGTACATGCCGGATTCCATCGTCTTTGCCGGAGCCTCCTTTGGCCAAGGCGAATTCAGTTTTCTCGACTTTTCATGGGTTTCGGCATCGAATCTGAGCGTCATCCCGAACATCAACGCCACTTTTTCCGACAAGCCCCACTACAGGCAATTTGACATCGGAACAAAAATCCAGAACCACACAGCAAGATTCAACTTTCTCTACGGGGATACAGACCCGTCCACCGAGGATGCCGGCTACATTTTCAGCGACTCGTCCCATTTTTGGGCGATAAACTCAAGCTATACCTATTCAGGCACAGCCAATACCGCATCCCTGCTCTACACCTACTTGACTGCCGACGTCAATGCCTTCGGGTTGCTACGGGAGAACAACAGCGTAAAACGGTTCTTCTTTTTACCCGCAGGTATCGACATCAACATGTTAAAAGCGGATTTCAGGCACCTATTCGGAAACAATCCCCAAACTGCGTCAGCCTTCTCGGCAAGGGCAATCATCCTTGACCTCAAGCTAGCCCTCCTGTGGGACGACAGACGCTTCTACGAAACGCTCGCCCCGAACCGCGCCCTGACCAGCTCGATTATCAAGACGCTCTCCTTCAGCGTCTACAATCGGTCCTTCCGCATTTACGGGACGGCAGAAGCTGTCGTGCTCGATGCCGGACTCGGCTACGAATGGAATCGCAGGATCGGCATGTTCCGCTTAAAGCCCAACATCTTTGCCGACTTTTTCTATGCGAAAGCCGACATCGACCTGCGGAACCGCACCGAGACTTCAAACATGTTTTACTCGGAGCACACCACGGACACCCTCATATGGGAACTCGGCGTCGCCGGATCCCTTGTAAACCTCGGCTTGTCGCTCGAAACCCCGAAGCATTTTTTCGCGGCCGTGAACATATACCAGGTAGTCCCCTTCTACTTTAACCTGGAGACTCCCTTCCACAAGGAAACTCCGGAAGAGGAGATTCCCCCTGGACCCGACCAGCCGCCTCCCGGACCCGACCAACCGATCCCCGATATTCCCGAAGAAACACCCCCAAAGAGCAGAACTACCTTAAAAAGCATCTTTTCAGGGGCATTTCGCAATGGATTTGCGATTAATGCCCAAATTGGCCTACGTTTTTAATAGGAATTTACTATATTTATGCACGTATTAGAATATTTGCATAAACCAAGGCTGGCTGTCCGGCCCCACACATAAGAGTTTTGACCCGCGAGGTGATATGAAAATCGTCGATATCCTGAAGCAAGACAAGATAAGTCTTTCGTTCGAAGTGTTCCCGCCCAAGAAGGAAACAAGCTTCGAAAGCGTGAAAGCCGCCACCGAATCCATCGCGGCCCTTGGCCCCGCCTTCATGAGCGTCACCTACGGCGCAGGCGGCGGCGTGAGCCACTATACCCTCGATATTGCGAAAAACCTCAAGCAGAAGTTCGGCATCCCGATGCTTGCGCACCTGACCTGCGTTTCCAGCAGCAAGGACACCGTCCACCAACGCATCGAAGAAATGAAGGCCGCGGGCATCAAGAACGTGATGGCTCTCCGCGGCGACCTCACCCCGGAACTTCTCGAAAAGGGGCGCGAAAACTGCGACTACCATTACGCCGTGGAACTCATCCGCGAACTCAAGGAAAGTGATTCCGACTTCTGTATCGGTGCGGCCTGCTACCCCGAGAAGCACCCCGAAAGTGCAAACCAGGCCGAAGACATCAAGCATCTCAAGGAAAAGGTCGATGCAGGCGCTGACTTCCTCACCACGCAGATGGTCTTCGACAACAACCTGTTCTTCAGCTTCCTCTACAAGCTGCGCGACGCGGGCGTGAACTGCCCCGTGCTCCCCGGCATCATGCCCATCACGAATGCAAACCAGGTAGAACGCGCCATCAAGCTTTCCGGTTCCTTCATGCCGCAGCGTTTCAAGTCGCTCGTCGATAAGTTCGGTAGCGACCCCGAAGCCATGAAGCAGGCAGGCATCATCTATGCGAGCGACCAGATTATCGACCTGTACGCCAACGGCATTACAAACGTACACGTCTACTCGATGAACAAGCCCGACGTGGCAGAAGGCATCCTCCGGAATGTTTCCGCCATCCTCGGAAAGAATTTTTCCGCATAACGCTCAAACAGAAAGAATCCGGGACTAACCCCACCAGGCAAACAAGATGACGCTACGCGAAGCTTTCGAAAGTAAAATGATGCTGCTGGACGGCGGCATGGGTTCCGTTATCCAGACCTACGGCATCAAGGGCGCGAACAACGACATGCTCTCCATCGAGAAGCCTGAAATCATCCTGGACATCCAGCGCCGCTACGTGGATGCGGGAGTCGATTGCCTGACCACGAATACATTTTCGAGCCAGCGTGTAAGCCAGCACGAATACCACCAGGAGCACCGCATCGCCGAGATGAACCGCGCCGCCGTAAAGATTGCGAAGCAGGCTGCGGCAGAGGCCATGGAAAAGTACGGCCGCCAGGTGTATATTCTGGGCGACGTGGGCCCCACGAGCAAGATGCTCTCCATGAGCGAAGACGTGAACGACCCCGCAAGCCGCAGCATTACCTTTGACGAACTCGAAGATGCCTACCTGGAACAGATCCAGGTGCTGGTGGAAGAAGGCGTTGATGCGATTCTGATTGAAACGATTTTTGACACCTTGAATGCAAAGGCCGCCGCAAGCGCATTCACCAAGGTGATGGAAGACCGCGCAGCTAAAGCCGGCGACAAAGCCGCCGACCTCAAGCCTATCGAAGTCATGTTCTCCATGACGGTGAGCGATGCCTCGGGCCGTACGCTTTCGGGCCAGACGGTCGAAGCGTTCGCCGTGAGCGTGATGCACATGCACCCGCTTTCCATCGGCTTGAACTGTGGTCTCGGTGCCGACGGCATGGTGCCGTACCTGCGCCGCATGGGCAAGGTCGCTCCCTGCTACATTTCTTGTCACCCGAATGCGGGGCTGCCGAACCAGTTCGGCGGTTACGACGACACGCCCGAAGACATGGTGCGCCTCATGGGCGTGTACCTGGACGACAAGCTCGTGAACATGATTGGCGGTTGCTGCGGTACGACTCCGGAGCACATCGCCGCGATGCGCAAGATGCTTGATGCGCTCCCCGCCGATTATGAACGTCGCAAGCCTGCGCCCAAGTACGCCACGAGCCCGCTGCTCCGCCTCGCCGGTCTGGAGCCGCTGTTCAAAGAACAGGTGCGTCCGAGCAACGGCGCCGACAGCTGCAACGCCGAAGACTTTGTGAAGGTGGGTGAACGCTGCAACGTGGCTGGTTCCAAGAAGTTCCTCCGCCTTATCAACGAAAAAAATTACGAAGAAGCACTCGATATCGCCCGCAAGCAAGTCGAAGACGGCGCCGACGTAATCGACGTGAACATGGACGACGGCCTCTTGGACGCTACCGCCGAAATGCAGACATTCCTGAACCTGCTCGCTTCGGACCCGGCTATCAGCCGCGTGCCGATTATGGTGGACTCTTCCCGTTTCGAAGTGATTGAAGCGGGCCTCAAGTGCGCCCAGGGCAAGTGCATCGTGAACTCCATCTCACTCAAGATGGGCGAACAGGCTTTCATTGAGCACGCGCTCACCATCAAGCGCCTCGGCGGTGCGGTCATCGTGATGCTCTTTGACGAAGAAGGTCAGGCCACCAACTACGAGCGCCGTGTGGAGATTGCCGCCCGCGCTTACGACATCATGGTCAAAAAGCTCGGCTTCGACCCTTCCGACATCATTTACGACCCGAACGTTTTGACGGTCGCTACCGGCATGGCCGAACACAACGCCTACGCCATCGACTTTATCCGCGCCGTCCGCTGGATTATGGACAACCTGCCCGGCGTGCGCATTTCGGGCGGTCTTTCGAACCTTTCGTTCGCTTTCCGCGGCAACAACTACCTGCGCGAAGCGATGCACACCACCTTCTTGCATTACGCGATTCCGAACGGCATGGGCATGGCCATCATGAACCCGAGTGCGATTATCGAATACAAGACGATTCCGCTTGAACTCCGCATGGCCATTACCGAAGTCATCTACAATACGGAACCGGATGCGAGCGAAGCGCTCATCGAAATTGCAAGCCGCATGACCGCGGCCGCCGCTGCCGCCAAGGAAGCGGGCACCAAATACGACCCGAAGGCGATTTTCGCCATGAGCACAGGCGCAAGCAGCTCTTCTGACGACAACGCGAACGCCGCCGCTGACGCCAAGCCCACGACACCCGAAGAACGCCTGCAAGAGGCTCTCCTCAAGGGAACTTCCACCACACTTCAGCCTGACCTGATGGAACTCATCAACCGTGGCGATAGCCCCGTGGGAATTATTTCTGGTCCGCTCATGGACGGCATGAACGAAGTCGGCCGCCGATTCGGCGAAGGCAAGATGTTCTTGCCGCAGGTGGTGAAAACTGCACGCACCATGAAGAAGGCCGTGGAAATTTTGCAGCCCTATATTGAAGCGGGCAAGGATGCCAACGCATCGAGCCGCGGCAAAATCGTAATCGCCACCGTGAAAGGCGACGTGCACGACATCGGCAAGAACATCGTCTCCGTGATTATGGCCTGTAACGGCTACGAAATGGTGGACCTCGGCGTGATGGTTCCCGAAGATGTGATCGTGAAGGCGGTCATCGAAAACAAGGCCGACATTTTGAGTCTCTCCGGACTGATTACGCCGTCGCTCGAAGAAATGTGTACTGTCGCGAAGGCCATGCAGGATGCTGGCCAGCGCATCCCGATTATCGTCGGCGGCGCAACGACCTCGCCCACGCACACCGCCGTAAAGATTGCTCCGTGCTACGACGGTCCCGTATTCCACGTGCGCGATGCCGCCAGCAATCCGGGCCTCGCCCAGAAACTTTTGGATCCGGCCACTAGCGAACAGACCATTCGCGAAAACCGAGAAGAACAACAGCGCATCCGCGACAAGCAAAACGGCATCCAGACCGAAGCCGCAAGCGCCATGGCCGCAGCCGAAAAGACGCCCGAAGAACGCCGCTACCTTTGCGACTGGACCAAGTACCAGCCCGTGGAACCGCCTTTCATGGGCGAAAGCAAGCTCCCGCCGATTCCGCTCGAAAAAGTCATCCCGCTTATCAGCTGGGAATACTTCTTCTTCACTTGGAAAATCAAGCCCGAAGAGGAAGAAGCAAAGAAACTCAAGGCCGACGCCGAAGCGCTCATCAAGTCGCTCACAAAACCCGAGTATGCACTGCGTGCCGTGCAGGCGTTCTACCCTGCTGCCGGTACGGCAAGTTCAGTCATCTTCAACACGGGCCGTACCGGCACCGACGTGGACCTTGTCGAAGTCGCCACGGCACGCCAGCAAAATCCAGAAGGCACTTGCCTCGCGCTCTGCGACTACGTAGCCCCCGCCAATGCGAACACCGCAAGCGTCTTCGCCGCTCCCGCCGGTAAAGATGTATTCCGCGACATCGTGGGCGCCTTCGCCGTCACCGTAAGTGACGCCTTCGTGAAGCGCCTCGAAAAGCTGAAAGCCGAACAGGGCGGCAGCGACTACGACGTGCTCCTGATGCAAACGGTCGCCGACCGCCTCGCCGAAGCCGGAGCCGAATACTTGAGCCAGGAACTCGCGCACAACAACGGCTGGAAAGGCATCCGCCCGGCCGTCGGCTACCCCGTGCTCCCGAACATCAAGGAAATCTTCAACGTCGCGCGTCTCATCGACTTCGGCAGCGTGGGCATCAGCCTCACCGAAAACGGCGCCATGTACCCGCAGGCCTCCGTGAGCGGCCTCTACATCAGCCACCCCGAAATCGACTACTTTCACGTGAAGGTGTAGACAAAAATCGGTCTCATTCTGATTTTTTTCTACCTTTCTTTTCATGATTAAATCGCAAGTTATTGTGCATCCTTACGGCATGGCGCAATCGGATTGGGTCCGTTGCATTTCTCCTCTGACTCAATTTATGGGGGGGAATGATTTTGAAATCATACCCTCGATTACGCAAATCATCTGCAACAACAAAGACGCGCTCAACCAGACAAGGGCGGTGATTTTGCAAAAGCCGACGGCTCCGGGACGTGCGCAAATAGCGCTGTTCTATTCGAAGCTCAAGAAGGAATGCGGGTTCAAGTTGGTAACGGACTTGGACGATTTGCAGTGGGACCTTTCACCCGTCATAGCGTCATATGCGAAGCAGATTCCGAATCACGACCAGATGATGATAACGAGTCTCAAGCAGGTGCTGCCGGTTTTCGACGTAGTGGTCTGCTCGACACGTTACCTCGCCAGCCGCATCAAGTCCGACCTCGGCATAAACGCGGTCGTAATGCCTAACGGGATTTCCAAATCACTGTTCGGGATGGGACAGAGAACATCTGCGTTCACGGGGAGACCCAAGGTGATGTATGCCGGCAGTCGTGGACATTTCACGAGCGAAATTCCAGGAGACTTCGAAGGCGCATGGATTCCATGGATTCGCAAGCACATCGAAGACGGAAGCATTGACTTTCAGATTTTCGGCGAGCCGGATTTTTTGAGCGATCTTGAAGGGAAATACACAAAGATCCCTTACACGAATTTTTTCCAGTTTGCTTCGACAGTCGCAAGTTACAAGCCCGACTTTTACATCACTCCACTTGCAAACAACAACTTCAACAAGGCAAAGAGCGACCTGAAGCTCAAGGAAGCGGCAGCACTCGGAGCCGTCTTTATCGGAAGCGACTTTGCCGGAAGTCCGTACAGCTACGCCCCGAAGGAACAGCTGGTCGGCATAAACGCAACCGTCGAAGAACTTGACTCCATTTTCGCGAAACTCTGTGAACCGGAAAATTTCATGAAAGCCCTTAACTGGCAGTACCAGGCAATGGCCGAAAAGCACTGGGCACACGAAGATCCGGAATACCAGAAAAAATTCGTCGCGACCTACTTGTAGTCTTCAATAGTTGCCTGAAACTTGTCGGGTTCGCCCTACCGGCGAATTACCGGCACGCTCGCAAGCAGTTTCTGCGTGTACTCGTGCTGCGGGTTCGCGAGGACCTTGTCGGCATCTCCGCGCTCCACGACCTTCCCGAAGTACATGACCAGCACCTCGTCGCTGAGGGCACGAACCACTTGCATGTCGTGACTGATGAACAGGATACTCAAGCCGAGATCGTTACGCAGGTCATCCAGCAAGTGCAAAATTTGAGCCTGCACCGAGACATCGAGCGCGCTTGTCACTTCGTCACAGAGCAAAATCTTCGGCTCGACCATCAGGCTACGAGCGATGCAGAGCCTCTGGCGCTGGCCACCGGAAAATTCATGCGGGAACTTGTCGAGCGCCCCATCCGGAATGGACACACGCTCCAAGAGGCGTTTTGCGCGAGTCCTCGCTTCATCAAAAGGCACTCCCCTCGCAACAAGAGGGGCTGTCAAAATTTCCACTACAGTCTGGCGCGGGTTAAGACTGCTGAAGGGGTCCTGAAACACCATCTGGACCAGGTCACAGACACGCTTGCCCCCGGAAATTTTCCCATCGACCACCGGATTGCCAAACAGCTTGTAGTCTACAAACGCTGCCGGGACCAGCCCGACAAGCGATTTCACGAGCGTGGACTTACCGCAGCCGGACTCGCCCACGATACTCAGTATTTTCCCCTGCGGGAGAACAAAGGACACATCATTGACTGCAGTAAAGTAGTCCCGAACCTTACCCAGCACACCACCGCGGACCGGGAAACGGACCGTCAGTCCGTTCACCTCGATAGCGGGAATATTCTGTTCCTGCAACATTGGGTCCGTATCATGCATCGGCTTCACCGTCCAGGCTAGCCAGGGCCTCCTGCACATTCTTCTCGGTCGCAAGCAGAATCTGGCGGCACTTGCGCAGCAGTTCCGTGGCTTCTTGCACCTGCCCAGCCAGTTCGTCTATTTCCATTTCGGAGTTATCAATTCTTGACAAAATCTCCTCAAGACGAGCCATTGCGTTTTTATATTCAAAATTTTCGGTACTCATGTTTTAGAATATAGTTACATTTGTATATGATGGTATTGAATAAGACCTACATATCGAGAATTCTTTCATCTTTGGCCATGCTATCCGCCGGCATCGTTCTTTCGGCATGCTTCGAGATACCTAGCAAGCCGAACGAAAAAGAGAGCGTAAAAAGCATTTCCGTCTATGTGAAGCAGGACGGAGTTATCGACTCGACATTGTTAAAGATTCATCCACAGGACCCTGCGGAAATTTCTGTAACAGTCCACCCGAATGAGTATTCCGATGAGCTAGAGTTCAACTGGTACCGGGAAGAGGATGGCCGCAAAGCCACCCGACTCGGGGACGGCACAAAATTCCATATCAATAAAAACGCATCGGCCAGCAGTCTACCGAACAAGCTGGTCGCAACAGATGCCGAAGGAAACTCCCTTGTTTCAAGATTCGACATCATCATAAACTCGCCCCCCAAGATTGACTCGATCATCAAGCCCCAGCCATCCGACACCCTTTATGGCAACGAAAATACATCATTCCTGTTTGAATGGATTTCGCACGATCGGGACAACGAAGAATTTTCGCACACCATACTGTTAGACGGAAAGGCTTACGCCGTAGGAGACTTTTCCAGCATCCGGCAGTCGGGATTTGAAAAAGGGGAACACACTTTCCAGGTCATCGTCATCGACAATTATGGCGACAGCGACTCCTCCGAAGTCATTGACTTTTTCGTTATGAACAAGGGGGACAAATGATTAAGCGGATTCATACATTTGCCCTGACTATTCTTGCGATCATATTGTCAGTCATGTTTAGCGCATGCACTGATTCGGACAATCTCGTCTTTGACGAAGACAACACCAGCCCCATATCCGTAAGCGCCTTCATGGCGAAATCCTTTGATTCCACTGCGATAAAGGTCAAGTCCGACACCATCATCCATGGTGATTCCATCCTATTCATCGCAAACATCTATCCTTCGAGATCCATCCGGATTCGCAACAGCTATTGGCTGTTGGACAACAAGTTCTACGCATCCGAATTCAATGTTCACGATGCAATTCCCTTATCGGGTGAGCACGAAATCGTCTTTGTCCTTATCACCTACTTCGGGGACACACTGACCGACACGCTTCACCTGTGGATTTCTTCGCCACCCATCCTCGACAGCAAGAAATATATTCCCGCCAACGGATCGCAGAACATTCCGCCGCAAGAGGACATGCAGTTTGTCTGGAGCGCCTACGACATTGATTCCATCTGCGCCCTGTATTACCATTTCACACTGGTGAATCTCTTGGACGAGGAAAACAGCGAACCGAACCTGATAGACACCATTATCAGCACCCCCTATTTCAACATGAACCGAGAGCTTAAGCCTCTATCGCAATATCGTTGGACAGTCCAAGCCTACAACGAATACAACGTTCCATCAACGGCTACAATCAGCAGTTCATTCACCACGAGTGGAATCGGAGACGAGGGTGCAATTGCCGGAAAGCTCAAAATGTCCAACGAGGACCTTTTTACAGACATTGACTTGATTGTCCTGGACAAGCAAAAGAAACCGACAAACATCAAGACCTCCATAGAGAAGACCCCAACAAACGGATTGTTCGAAATCAAGCCTTTGCCCCCCGGAAAATACAACATCACAGCCCAATGCAAAAAAGGCAAGGACTTCGTTGCCGACACCATCCAAGCGACAGTCAATGCAGGCCAGATAACCACAATTGGCACTTTATACATGGCCGACAAGACACCCCCGACAATCCAATCCGAAGCCGGCACGGACACACTCGACTTTGCAGACACGCTCAGATTCATTATTACCGATGGTGGCGCAAAGAACGCAATCGGCAGCACGACCGTCTATATCGGCAACCGAAAGGTTACGCAATACATCACCGAAACTCAGAAATTGATTGTTCCCACAATCGAAGAGGACCGCACATGGGTTCCGCAGTTCGTCACCATCATCACAACAGATGACAGCGGCAACACCACCACAAAGTCGTTCGTTTTGCGGCCCAGCATACTCTGGTTCGATACAAACCACGACACAACGATCTCCAGACAATCCAACATCACCATTTTCATCGACGACCACAACCCGTACAGCTTTAAACTAGGTTCAGTCAAAATCAACCCGAACGGAGACGTTAAGGGAACCATCACCTTGGATGCCGAAGGCGAGACATCCATCAAGTACGAGATGGAAGGCGAAGCTTTCTTTAAAAACAAACAAGAAGTGGTCACGACCGTATTCTACACCAACGGAATCAGCCAATCCAGGTCATGGACGATTACGCTCAACGAGCCCCCAGTCATGAGTTACGAAAACAACTGTTATAGTCCATGCAGTGGCGTTTCAACCTCATCGGTCCTATTCAGATGGTATCCAGCGGAAGACGCCGAAAAGGATTCTATCCTGTATAGACTCAACATCGCTCTTGCCTCCGACACCTCCTCGGACACAACTCACTACTACTACAGGTCCAAACACTTAAAGAGAACCCAACTCCTTCTCAAGGACTTACCCGAAGGAGCGCTATTCTGGTGGGTCGAAGCGGAAGACCCCTACGGAGGCAATTCCGGCGAGTGGTCTCACAAAGCGAAGTTATTCATCATGTCCGACGAAGACTACGAGAAGTTTATGCGCGCCGAGTCCGACAGCACTTCCACTCTGGAGGGACAATAATGATGAAAAAATCCCGCCAGATTCTTTCGGCAATGGGCATCGTCCTATGCGCCTTCGCTTTTTCTTCTTGCGGTGACGAAGTCCGTTTCACCGACTCGCAGACAGATACGCTCGAGCAGAACATCTATATAGTTCCAGAAGGTGTTAATGGCGCCGTTCACTTGTTCTACACACCGAAAAAGAAAGTTTTCCTAAATATAAACGAGAATGTCCGAATCCAGGCCGTCTACCAACTGAACGGCAACTTTTTGGACACGGATGTAGCAACCAACTACTACCAGAGCCTGCTTTGGAATATAGACGGGAAAAAAATAAACATCCCCAACTTCCATCACTCATTCCATAATCCGGGAGAATACGATTGTATCTTGCAAACAGTCGACAATTTCGGAGACACCTTGAGCGATACGACAAAGATTTTTGTCGACACTCCATCTGAGATTTCGCTGACAAGCCCGCGAAACGGATTCAATCAAATAGACCCGTTCTCAGATAAAAAGATTTCACTCCAGTGGGAAGTAACAGGAGTGGACCCCTGGGAATCGGCCTTCTGCGCAATATATGGTTCAAATTCAGAAAAAGATCTTTGGTCACATAAGATTGGCTCCGTAGCCTGCGATGACGACGTCAGCATCAAAGGACCGTTAGTCCCCGACAAGGACGAACTCGACTCTTTCAAAATTGACCTATCGAACAGTTCCATCACATACTACTGGGGTGTCATCATGACCGTGTACAACGGGAGCGAAGTCAAGGAAAAAGACACCTCGAACATATTCCACTTTTCCACCAGTCTGGTCGATACGGATTCATCAATATTGAGCATCCCTATCGCTTACAAGTTCTTCCAGGACAAGGTCCCACCAGACACAAGAATCACCATTGTAAACATCAAGGGCGACACATTAAGCCAAATTTACAGCACAAGCAAAAAAACAACTGAATCCATAAAGCTTGCAGCGCAAACAGGCGTCATGGTATATGTGGAAGAAATGTATTTCGACGAATACAAGGCGGAATCCTTTACAGTAAACATTCCCGAGCATTCCGTAATCAACGCAGACACGGTGTTCTTCGAAGACAAGATTTCCCCGACCGTATGGCCCCTGAACTCGTACTATCTATCTGACGCTCCCATCACCTTCTCTATTCTGGACAAGGGAAGCGGAGTCGCCCCATCCAAGATAGACATTCACTTCGATGAGCCCAAGGAAATAAGATACACCTATTCAGATACGCGACTGGAAGTCTACGCCAACATTTCAAAGCCTATGAGGATTTACATCAGAGCCGCCGACAACGCCGGAAACCAGAGTGCTCCTCTTTTTTGGAATCTGAATCCTAAAAGCGATGCTATTTATATCGAAGGTCCCTTCATTAACAAGGAGGACCTAGAATGAAGATGAAATTTCTAGTAATCCTTGCGGCCATTTTGTACAGCATGTCTTTTGCAGAAGCGGCAAAAGATTCTGCAAAAGTACAAACAAAGGCAAGCGAAGCAAAAGTGCAAACAAAAGCAAGCGAGGCAAAAGTCCAAGCAAAGGCTAGCGATGCAAAAGTCCAGAAACCGGCAGCGGAGCGATACCTGCATGTGGCAACAAACCCAACAGCAGTGGACGTTTACATCAACCGCCCCCGCGCAGACTTTTCCACGGAACCCGACTACGTAAGTCCAGATTTCGTAAAGGTCCCGCAAGGAGACTCCACGGTACGCATCACTTTATTCCAGGTCGGGTACAGCGATACAACCATCAAGGCTTCCCTTTCTGAAAAGGACACTTCATACCTCATCGTCTCGCTCCAGCAAAGCTACGACGATGAAATAGCCAATTCCCAGAAAAAATTGCTTGCGCACAGAAAACGCAAATCGCTGGGGCACAAACTGATTTGGGCATCGCTGGTTCCGTTCACCGCAAGCGCAATTTCTGCAATCGTCACGCAGAAATACATCCAAGATGCGAGGGATGACCGCAAGGACATCGAGAACAGCCGTATCCGCAACAGTGACAGTTATCAAGACAAAAAAGACAGTTTTGCAGACAACCGAAGCAAGGCGAAAACAGCCAAGGCCATTGGAGGAACAACACTCGGCTTAGGCATTGTCGTCTTGTCAGCAGGGCTCATCCTTTCTTTCTAGGAGAATGATATGAAAAAGTTTTTCTACATTCCGCTCCTAATTTTTGCAACAATGCTCCACGCAGCCGAATCCAAGGGAATCGAGGCTCAGGTGGAACTGATTTCCGGAACAACGCAAAAAGCTCAATTTTTGGGCATCGAGAACGACACGGTAAATCTCGGGGGCTACATCAAGGACCAGTTTACCATCGTGCGCATTCACAAGGGTCAGTTCAAGAGCATTGTCGACAAGCAGGGAAACGACCTGCTGAACCCGACAAAAGCCGATTCTAGCACAACGGTCGCAAGCACGGACTCTACAGCAACAACAAACCAGAATGGCGAAGCCGTCACTGCCGAAGCAGACACGACAAACACGCAACAAGCCGAACATGCAGACACAACCGCATCGGCACCTGCGGCGACAAACAAGAAAATATTCGTAGGCTACGAATCTGAAGGAATCGAACCACAAAAAGAAGCTCTGCTAACCACTCTAACGGCAGAACTGCTTAGCGAAGACGATACCAACTACACTTACGCCGACCGCAAACAGCTTGAAGATTGCACGGACAACACCTGCATCCAGAACAAGTATGCACAACTCGGCATCCGGGAAATACTCTTCGGCAAGATATCCAGGAGCAAATCAGCGGATTCGCTCGACTTACAACTGAAGCGGGTTCTATTCGAAGATTCGCTACCCACCATCAGCATCGCCAAAACGACAATTTCTACCAAGAACGCACTTTCCGATGCCGTCGTATCAAATAAAATCAAGGACTTCGTTCGTGAATCCCAGGGTATCAAGGCCAAGCAGACAAATATCAAGAGCTACATCCACGTAGAGACGGATCCCGAAGGCGCCATGCTTTCAAAGTCCGAAAAGAACGCCCTGTGCAAGACTCCATGCACCTTCGTGACACTCGATACCGGAAAAATCGTCCTGAACGCCTACTGGAAGGTGGAGCACCTCTGGGGCGCGCAGACGACCGTACGTCCCATCCCTGGCGACACGGTCAAGGTTTCACTCAAGCTTAAAAGGATATCCCCAGAAATCCGCATCATGACGCAGCCCTCCGGAGCAGAAATCTACACGAGCACCGAAGAGATAACAAAGCGCAGCAAGCCCATCGCCCATACCCCGAACAAGTTTACCTACACCGATCCCGGGCTGGTCAATCTGCGCCTCCGCAGGGAAGGCTACCGCGATAGCCTCGTGAGCTTCTACCTCGCTCCTGTTCCCGAGACGACACTCAACATCGAACTCCAGGAAATCAAGGACTTCGACGAGTTGCAGGCTCAAAAAGACTGGATCCGCAGCCGCAAAATCTACCATCTCGGACAGACACTCATGGGCAGCGCGATCGCCCCCGCTGTAATAGGCACCCTGTTCCTCTATCTTGGCCAGCGTGACTACAGCGACGCCAAGGATTTGAAGGACGAGCTGAAAATGCCCACCGACCCCAATGGGGAAAATTTCCAAAAGAAAAAGGAAAAAAACAACGATCTTGCCGAGTCCGGAGACCGAAAGACCATCGCTGGAGCCTCCTTTATAGGAGCAGGAATCCTCCTATTTGGAATAGGATTATACCTCACTTTCTAACAAAAACGCCATTTTACCCGCAAAAAGGACATTTTTTTTAGAAACAACATCCCCCTATTCCCTTGGAAAAGCTAGATTTAGAGCAATGCGTAGACTAATTGTATTCCTATTGTTGATTTATTCGGCAGCTAGCTTTGCCGCCGACTTTGAGCGTTCCAACTGGCGCACCCAGTTCTACCTGCAAGGTGAACCCGCCTTCCTCGTATTTGAAGACAAGGATCCCGAGTTACTGAACCAACCCATTGACGAGGAAGTCCTAACCGTTCCCTTATCCGTGGGTTATTTGTGGAGCCCCCTGATTACTCCATTTGCCAAGGCAGACATTCCTTTCACCATCTGGCTCGGTTTGGAAGTCAACAGCATCCAGTTCGGCACTATCGGTGAAGAACCTTCTTATACCTATACCGATAACGGCGAAAAGAAAAAGGGACCCAAGCAGGACCGCACACTCAGTTTCCTTACCTACGCTCCGTCCGTCCTTGCAGGTTTCAGCTTTAACCTCGCAGGCGACTTCGACATTCGAGTGCTCGGCGGCTACGGCATCCATTTCTTCTCTTTCTATGACGAGTACCTGGACAACACGAACCAGAACACCGAATACGCCCCCACCGCATTTGTTTCGGGCGCACTTGAATACAAGATTACCGAAATTTTCCAAGACGTCGACCTCAAGATCGGCCTCAACGTACGCAAGGAGTTCCTCCCCTACGAAAACATCAAGGCGACGGACAAGACCTCCCGGTCCAACGACGACGTGAGCATCCCGTCCGGCTATGCCGGTATAACAATGGACAAGATTTCCTACAAGTGGCCCGTACGCGTCGGTTTGGAAATCTCTTTGGACTTCGGCCGCGAGAGCAGACGTGACCGCCGCATGCGCTACGCATTGCACAGCCGCGACGACATTATCCGCAAGAACAGCGAAGTCAAGGACACCCTGAGCGATTGGGACTGCATGGCTATCGAACGCGATTACCGCTTCTTCCTCGACGAAGATGGCGAACTGCCCGACATGAGCGAAGCCTACACGCGCACGCAGTTCTCCGACGTTCTTGAAAGCTTCCTCGCCTTCTGCCATCCGGCAGACCTCGCCACCAAGGAAAAACTCTACGCAGCTTTGGATACGGGCAAGGTCGAACTGAAGCACTACCAGGTGAAGCAGGAAGATTCCCGCTTTGACCAGGTCATGGCGTCCAACGATCCTGAAATGCTCCAGATGTTCCTCGAGTACTATCCGGACTCTCCGCGCCGTGCTGAAGTCGAACACAAGCTCATGGTCCTTTCTGAATACCACAAGTTCCGCGAGATTCAGGCTCAGAACACCTTCAAGGCCTACCTCGGTTACCTGAACGACAATCCGGATGGAGCATTCCGCGAAGAAGCTGAAGCCGGAATCTTCGAACTGGTCAAGGAAGGAAACCGTCTCAAGGACTACGAAATCTACCTGAAGCGCTTCCCGAACGGACGTTATGTCGAAGAAGCCAAGCAGGCCATCCGTGATGCCAACACCGAGAGCCCCTCGATGATCGAAGTGCAGACGGAACAGCAATACATCGAAGAACCGCCTGCCGAAGAGGTTCATGAAAAGCCTGCCTCGCACAAGAAGGGCAACAAGAAAACAAAGCCCAAGCACAAGAAAAAAGGCAAGAAGAAATAAACCTTTACAATCCATTATAACGCCGCCAGTCTGACGGCGTTCTTTATACACACAACATACAGAGCCATGAAATCATTTAAAATCATCGTCCCCATATTAATCCTTGCCGGTATCGCATTTGCCGGAGAAACGGAAAAAGCCAACATCTACACGCAAGTCATTGACTGGTACAACAGCAACCTGAACTACTGGACCATAGCCCTTCTGATGGCCATTGAAAGTTCGTTCATTCCATTCCCGTCCGAGTTGGTGATTCCGCCCGCAGCCTACCAGGCCATGCAGCCCGGTTCAAACTTGAACATCGTATTCATCGTCATTGCTGGCAGCATCGGCGCCCTAATCGGGGCCTACATCAACTATTTCCTGGCAAGGATTTTCGGCCGTCCGATTGTGTACAAATTCGCCGACAGCCGTCTGGGACACTTCTTGCTCATTGACGCGGCAAAGGTCCAGAAGGCAGAGGACTACTTCCGCAAGCACGGTTCCATCTCGACCTTCGTCGGCAGGCTCATCACGGTCATCCGCCAGTTGATATCCATTCCGGCGGGTCTTGCCAAGATGAAACTTTTCCCGTTTACTTTATACACATTCCTCGGTGCCACTATCTGGAACTGCGTTCTCGCATTCCTCGGCTACCTCGCCCACGGGCAGAAGGACCTCATCGAAAAGTACAACTCCGAGTTGGCCATTGCCCTACTCGCCGCAGGAGCACTCTTCATCGGGTACATGGTGTGGAATGCAGTGAAAAAGAAGTGAGGCCGGTCGCCTCCGGGCTCCCTCTGAGCAGTCAGCAATGAGTTGTAAATCTACGGGAATCACAGCTCACTGCTCATAGCTCATAACTCACCGCTCACTGCTAAAAATTACAATTCTTGACGCAGCGGTTGTTCTGGAACTCCGCTTCCATGGTCATTACGCCTTTCGTGTAACGGCGATAAACACCGTTGCGGATTCCCCGTACAAAGGTCATCTCTTCCTTCAAGGCACCTAGTTCATCGAACACTTGTGCCCTGCCGTGAATCTGTCCATTCTCGTAAGGAATCCGACGAACGAGGACTCCCTTTTCGTTCCATTCTTCGCTGGCCCCGTTAAGGATTCCAGCCTTGTACGATTCGCGGAGCGCTCGAACTCCGTTTTCATGGAACACGATAGAAAAACCCTCTTCGATATTGTTCCTGTAGCCGATCGTCTTCCAGACCTTGCCGTTCTCGTAATAGCTACGGAATACGCCATCCAGTTTACCCGCCACGTAAGGAGCCTCAATGGCCACGTTGCCGTTCGGATGGTATGTCACGGAGACTCCGTCTCGAATTTCCGTCCCATGCAAAACGTAATAGACGCGGGATACGGAGCCGTTGTCAAACTTCGAGACAATCGTATCGTGCGAAGGCACGGCCGGCTTTACGCTGCCGACAGCAGCGGCGCTGTCCGCCGCCGGAGCGGCGAAAACGGGAGCACAAGCAAAGCCCCAGGCAGCCAACATGAAAAGGATTTTTTTCATCGGCGCAAAATCTAGCTATTTTTCGCTCCGTTTTTATAAAACAAGAAACAACGCCCTCGAAGATGTAGCTATTTTTGCCCACATATTGTATCATGTGTGAATCTATGCGCATTACCTTTCTAAATCCGCCTTTTCATCCGATGTTCAGTCGCGAGTCCCGCAGTCCGTGCGTGACCAAGTCCTCCACACTTTACTGGCCCATGTTTTTGAGCTACGCTGCCGGAACGGTCGAAGCCGACGGTAACGAAATCCAGCTCATCGACAGCCCTGCCATGGAACTGGACCTTGCACAGACGCTCGAAGGCATCAAAAAGTTTGACCCGACGCTTGTTATTTGCAGCACGAGCACGCCGAGCATTTTGAATGACCTCAAGGTAGTGCACGCCATCAAGGACATGCTCCCCGGAACGAAGATCGCCATCATGGGGACGCATGCAACAGCCGAGCCTCTCGAATCCATGGAAATGGAGCCGAGCCTCGATTTCGTGATTATCGGCGAAGCGGACTACACCGCAAGAAACCTCGTGCGTTACCTCCGCGGAGACATCAAGGATATCGCGAGCATCGCGGGTCTTGCCTTCCGTAAGGAAGACGGCAAGGTGGACTTCCAGCCCGAAGGCCCGAAGATCGAGAACCTCGACGAGCTCCCGTGGGTCTCGAAGGTTTATCGCAAGCACCTCTACAGTTGCTACAAGAAGTATTTCTACGGAGCAAACCTGAACCCGCTGATCGTGATTCTCTCGGGTCGTGGTTGCCCGAACCGCTGCAGCTACTGCGTGATTCCGCAGACGCTGAACGGTCACAAGTTCCGCCGCCGCACGCCGAAGGACGTGGTCGACGAACTGCAGTACATCAAGGACAATTTTGAAGACCTCGGTGAAGTGTTCTTCGAAGACGACACGTTTACCGCAAGCCACGAGCACGTGCGCGAAATCTGTAACCTGATTTTGGAACGCGGACTCAAGATTACGTGGAGCTGTAACGCCCGCGCCGACGTTCCGCTCGACCTGCTCAAGCTCATGAAGAAGGCTGGCGGCCGCGAGATGTGCGTGGGATTCGAAAGTGCCTCCCCCGTGGTGCTTGAGAACATCCACAAGGGTGTGAAGAACACCGACAAGGCCATCGAGTTCACCAAAAATGCCCGCAAGGCAGGTCTCTTGGTGCACGGCTGCTTCATGGTCGGCAACCCCGGCGACACGCCGGAAACGCTCCGCATGACGCTCGACTACGCCAAGAAGTTGAACCCCAACACGGCGCAGTTCTACCCCATCATGGCCTACCCCGGCACCGAAGCTTACAAGGAAGCCCTTGAAAGCGGCGCGTTACAGACAAAGGATTACAACCAGTGGCTTGACAAGGACGGGTTCCACCGCACCACCATCCAGCGCGGCGAACTTACTAGCCAGGCACTTGTGGACTTCTGCGACAAGGCCCGCCGTGAATTCTACCTGCGCCCGAGCTATATCCTGCGCCAGGGAATCATGGCCATCAAGAACCCGCGCGAACGCTACCGCGTAATGCGTGGATTCGGCACGCTCGTGAAGCACCTGTTCCGCAAACACGGACAGCTCGCTCCCGTGGCACGCCAGGCCCCGACAATCAAGGAATAACACAAGCCGTCATTACGAAAAAAGGATTGCGACAATGGCCATTTCAACAAAAAAACTCTGGATCTTAGCCATCCTGACCCTTGCAATCACGTTGTGGAATTGCACCGCCAATGGAGACACCGTCACCGTCGGCAATGACGAACTCAGCGACGTCCAGGTAGTTGACGATTCTATCTTTGACGAGCCGGATGACGAAGAAGATGATGATGACGAGGAAGCGGAAGAAGCCGAGAAGTCCAGCAGTTCAAAGGCCGACAAAAAAGACAAATCCAGTTCCTCTAAAAAAGCCTCTGCAAAATCAAGTTCAAGCAACGATTCAGAGGACGACGAAGACGACGTGTCCAGTTCGAGTTCAGCGAAATCCAGTTCCAGCGCAAGAAAAATCAGGGTCCCCGGCGTAGAAGACCAGAAGGCCTCCTCCAGTTCAAAGGGCAAGTCATCCAGTTCCAAGGCAAAATCATCCTCTAGCGAGGAAGAAGATGATATTCCCAGCCTCACGGAAATCGACAGTGCAGCATTCAAAGCTATGGACAAGTTCAGCAGTTCCATGCAAAAGGATATAGAGAAGCTGGTTAAGATGGAAGATTCATTTATCTATAAGAGCAAGTCAACCGAGATTGACCTCAGCACCTTGGATTTTGACCAGAACGAATACCTCTGCAAGGCCAAAGACGGAAACTGGTATTCGATAACCGAAAAAACGGTCGAAAGCATAATAGAAGCGATTTTCCACAAAACAAACATAAAGATTACCAGTGAATACATATTCAATTTCTCAAATCTCTGCGACGCGATCTACATCGGGGCAATAGAGACCGAATAGCCCCATATAATCATTTTTTTCGCTAAAAACCCCATAAAAAAAACGGGTTTTTAATTATTTTGTAACTTTTTAATTACATTTATTGATGGATTTATATAATTATTCTAATTTGGAGTAAAAGGAGATCCGTCAATGAGGAACCCCATCAATAAAGTCTGCATATTTGGAGTACTAATCCTAGCAGCAGCGTTCTGGAGCTGTTCAACCGATTCCGACGTCGTAACCGTCGGAGAGGATGAATATAACGGGATTCACCTTGTAGACGACTCCATTTTCGACGATGAACCGGCAGCCGATGAAGATGAGGTAAAGGCTACCAGCAGTTCTTCGAAGAAAACTGAAAAAATCAGTTCCTCTTCCAAAAAGTCCAGCGTTTCCAGTTCTTCAAAGAAACAGGCAAAAAACAGCTCTTCCAGCAAAAAGAGCGCTGTCTCCAGTTCATCCGAGAAAGCCCCTGCGGAAGACCCGGCAGAAGACAGCACAACGACAAAGTCCAGTTCAAGCAAGAAAACATCCAGCTCCAGCAAGATTGAATCTTCCGAGTCTGTCGAAACCAAGAGTTCCAGTTCCAGCGCAAGAAGAATCAGGCCCCCCGGTACAGAAGACAACACCCCGTCAAAAACAAGTTCCTCCTCCAAGGAAGAATCTTCTACTTCCAAACCGGAATCCTCCCCTTCCGAAGAAGTGCAACCCCCGAGTTCCAGCAGCGTAAAGGGCCATTCCAAAGACACGACAACAGTCCTTACCGAAAAAGACAAGGAAGAAAACATGGAACAGCTCGACAGCACCGAGCAGTCCACAATAGAACAGCTCATTGAGAGTGGGGACACGACAATCATTAAGCTCGACTCCATGGTCGTAAACCCGGACACGCTCGATTTTGACCACAATGAATACCTGTGCAAGGCCCCGGACGGAACATGGCATAAGCTTTCAAAGAAGAAATTCCTATCGTGGGTAGAAGTGATACTTGACGTCTTATCGGTATGGTTTACCGGCAAGCACCTGTACGACTTCACGGAAGTTTGCGACGAAATGTATATAAGGCCCATAAACCGATAAAAAAGGTGTGAAATTAACCTTTGATAGGACTTAAACAACTGCTATATTTAAGGAACTTTTCAAACAGGAGTAACTATGAAGTCTCTCAGCCACATCCTCGGTGTAAGCGTCATCCTCGCGTTGGCCTTAGCCTTTACCAACTGCACAACCGATTCTGATGTCGTTCAGGTCTCAGAAAACGAGTTGGAAAGTGAAGACACCAACAACTCTGAAGATTCTGGAAAGACCGAGACAAAGGCAAAGTCGAGTTCTTCCAAGAAGGTCGCCAAGTCGAGTTCCTCCAAAAAGAGCTCTGCCAAGGATGACGACGAGAACGAAGGCAGCTCGGATTCCAAGAAAAAGAGTTCTTCTTCAGCCAAGAAGAATTCCGACAGCGAAGTGAGCAGCAGTTCCGCGAAGGCCGAGGCAAAGTCCAGCTCCAGCGCAAGAAAGATCCGCGTGCCCGGTGTCGAAGACAACAACGGTGAAGAAGCCAATAGCTCTTCGTCCAGCAAGAAGGATTCCACCGTAAAGCCCGACACCGCAGCTGTCAAGGACACCATCGACAAGGACACGACCTCCGTCATCAAAGACAATAACGAAATGGACAAGCTCGACAGCAACGAGCAGGAAGTCCTGGACAGCCTCATTAGCAGCGGCGACACCTCCATCACCAAGATTGACTCGCTCGTCATCGACAAGGACAGCCTTGATTTCGACAACAACGAATACCTCTGCAAGGCTCCGGATGGAAACTGGTACAGGCTGAACGAAAGCAAGGCAAAGACCTTCTGGAAACTCCTGTGGGACCTCACCGTGTACATCTTCACGGGTCACCACTACTACGACTTCACGAAGGCTTGCGACGAGCTCTACATGCGTCCGAAGAACTAACCTTCGATAGACTGAAAGGATATCTAAAATACCCGTTGGACAAGCCAACGGGTATTTTTTGTATAATGAAATGGCGGCTCATGAATTCATGGGCCGCCAATCTTTTAAATTACTTCGCTGCGCTAGCAGCGACTTCGAAAGCCTTGCCGAGCTTTGCAAGAGCTTCGTCGCACTCCGCGGCGCTCACATTCAGCGGCGGCAAGAGACGCAGCACGTTACCCTTGGCACTCAGCACCATGAGCTTTTCGGCGCGGGCAGCCGCGATGATGTTGCCCACCGGCATGGATTCATCGAGGGCGACACCGAGAATCAGGCCTTCACCGCGGATTTCCTTGGCGAATGCGTATTTCTCGACGAGGGCGTTCAGGCCAGCCTTCAGCTGAGCGGAACGTTCGGCCACGTTCTTCAAGAGCGCGGGGTCGGCAATCTGCTTAGTGACAGCGAGACCGGCTGCGCAAGCAATCGGGTTGCCGCCAAAAGTCGTACCGTGGTCACCGGCCTTGAGCTGGTCGGCAATGTGCTGGCGCAGGAGAACCGCACCGAGCGGGAGACCGCCACCGATACCCTTGGCAAGCGAAACGAGATCCGGCTTCAAACCGTACTTTTCAAAACCGAGGAAGGTTCCCAAACGGCCCATGCCCGCCTGCACTTCGTCAACGATGACGAGGCAGCCGAATTCCTTCTGCAGGCTGTTGATGGTCTCGACCATTTCCTTCGAAAGCGTCATCACGCCACCTTCAGCGGCGAGGCTTTCTAGCATGATAGCGCAAGTATCCTTGTTGACTTCTTTCTTGAGCGCTTCGCAGTCGTTCCATGTGACATGCACGAAGTCGCCCGGCATGGAGCCGAAGCCTTCGCGGATAGAGGGCTGGCCCGTTGCAGAAAGAGCGGCGAAAGTACGGCCGTGGAAGCTGTTGATGAACGTGACAATTTTCTGCCTGTTCTTCTCGTTCTTCCGGTCGAAGTACTTACGTGCGAACTTGATGGCGCCTTCGTTGGCTTCGGTACCGGAATTGCAGAAGAAGGCCTTGTCGAACTTGGTCACTTCCAAGAGCTTCTTGCCGAGTTCGATCTGCGGGTAGTTCGGGTAAAGGTTGCTGATATGGTTGAAGTGGCCCATCTGGTCCACCACCGCATCCTTGATAGCCTGGTTCTGGTGACCGAGCGCATTCACGGCAATACCCGCTACGAAGTCCAGGTACTTGTTGCCCTGGTCATCAAAGAGGTAAGAGCCCTCGCCCTTCACGAAGTTGATGTCCGCCTTGCCATAGAGCGGAGCGATAATCTGTTTGTCCTGTTCCAAGAGGTTAGCGCAAGATTGTGCCATAGTTTAAATCTCCATTAATTTGTTTACCAAAGTGTTCCGCGTCCTTCCAACCCACGATGTGGATACTCTTGAGTCCTCGTCGGATCGACTTGAAACTCTCGCGGACTTTGGGAATCATACCGCCGGAGATGACGCCTGCTTCGATCAGCTTTTCGGCGTCCGCCTCGCTCAGTTCGGGAATCACGTTCTTGTTTTCGTCCATCACGCCGGGCACGTCGCTCACCAGCACGAACTGGTCGGCTTCGAGCGCCACAGCCAGTTCAGAAGCAGCAGTGTCGGCGTTCACATTCCAGCTCATGCCGTCCCCGATAGAAATGGGGCTTACCACCGGGGTCCAACCAGCGCTGAACAAATCCTGAATAATTTTCGGGTTCACCTGCTTGATTTCACCCACCAAGCCGAGGTCCACCTTGCCCTGCTTCTTGACGACCTGGAACAGATTGCCATCCACGCCGGAAATGCCGATGGCGTTGCAGCCATTGGTCAGAAGCATGCGCACAAGTTTCTTGTTCACATGGCCCGAAAGGGTCATCTCGACCATCTTCATGATGCCGGGCGTCGTCACGCGCAGCCCGTCGATAAATGTCGGTTGTTCCTTGAGCAAGGCGATGTTCTCGTTGATGTCCTTGCCACCGCCGTGAACCACGGCTACCTGACAGCCACTGCCGGGGAGTGCAGAGACTGCCGAAACAAAATCAGCGAGCTTGGCTTCATCGATAGCCAGGCTGCCACCAATTTTTACAACCACTTTTTTCATCGTGGGCGCGTACCTCTCGAATTTGTCTTGTCAGACAGTTAAAAATACGGAGACAAATGTAGAAAAACTGCATTCATCTGCAATGTTTTTATTATATTATAGCCATAACTCAACCAATTAAAGAGGTATTTTATGGCAATCACGAAAGTTTGGCTCGACGAATCCAGCGACGAATGCGTTTCTTGCGGCGCTTGCGAAGCTACTTGCGACGCAGTGTTCAGCGTTCCGGAAAAGATGCAGGTGAAGGAAGGCGTCGATTTCTCCGCTTACGAAAGCGAAATCAAGGACGCTGCTGACAGCTGCCCGGCCGGCGTGATCAAGTACGAATAATTTAATCGTCCGTACAACGAACAGAACCCCGAAGAAGCATCTTCGGGGTTCCGTTTTTATTTAAACATTAATGTAATTTAGACAAATCCTAGAACGCAAGCGCAAGGGCGAGTCCACCCTGCGGAGTCGGAACGACTTGAAGTTGCAAGCTCGTCTCGTATCCGGCTTCCCTGTTGTAAATCTGAATTGCGGAATTGAAATACTTTCCGGATATGTAGTAAAGCACCACGCCAACACCAGCAACGCCAGCGCCAGCCAAGGTAACCGGCATACCGAAGTCCTCACCCGTAGACCAAGAAATAATGCCATAAGCCAAAGCAAAGCCACCAATACCGGCAAGCACCATACCTGGATAGCAGAATACCTGATATGTGCGATATTCACTGGCTGACTTAGAGTTGGAATTCAATTCCTCGGCAATGATTTCCTTGTCGACCTTCATGCCATTGAGAAGCCAGTTCTTGCCATCGCGAGAAATCTTACCCTTTGTCGTATTGGCATACGGATCTGCCGTAGCTTCCTCATCGGAGGACTGGGACTCTTCGTCGGATGCCACCGTCTCTTCGCCAGACGATTCATCATCGCCGGATTCTTCCTGTTCAAGCGCACTTTCTTCGCCAGTGGGCAGAGCCTCGTCGGCATCCTCCTGTGCAAAAGCCGATGCGACGAGCATCAGGAACGAGAACAAGACAACGTAAATGGACGAACGCATAAAGCCTCCTATGAGTTTGTCCCACAGCACCCAATATAAAAATACCCCCCCGCAAACGAGATTGCGGTAATTTTTGTGTAAAATCGTGTTGACTGGACCCTTTTCGCTTATTTACACAAAAAAGAGATGCCCGGCCGGAGCCGGGCATGACAGTTTATGTAGGTTGGCGACTACTTCGCTTGGCGTCACATTCGCGACGCTCGGCTACTACTTCGCTTTTTTCATGATCTGCTTGAGCATGGAGTTGAGCTTGCCGACTTGGACAGGAGCGGCAGGCTTTTTCGGAGCAAAGCCCGGACGTTCCTTGCCCGCAATCTTGTTCTTGAGGTCGGCGAGCGTAGCGTGGCCCTGGATGCCGCCCTGCGGGCGTGCATTGCCGCGACCATTGTCGCGGCCGCGGCCACCGAAGTTGCCGCGGGGACCGCCAACTCGCTGGCCGCGAGGGCCACTGGCACCCGCACCGGCAACGCCGTCGGTCTGTTCCTGCTTCATGGAGAGGCTGATACGCTTCTGGTTCGCATCCACAGCGACCACGCGCACCTTCACCACGTCACCCACGGTCAGGACTTCCTTCGCGTCGGTCACGTACTTGTCGCTGATCTCGGAAATGTGAACGAGGCCGTCCTGGTGAACGCCGATATCCACGAACGCACCGAAGTTAGCGACGTTGGTCACGACGCCTTCCATCCAGCTGCCCGTCACGAGGTCGTTGATGGTCTTGATGCGGTCATCGAACTTCGCATAACGGAATTCCTTACGCGGGTCGCGGCTCGGCTTCTGGAGTTCCTTCAAGATATCTTCGAGCGTTGCCTTACCGACTTCATCGGAGAGGAACTCGTCAATCTTGATGGCCTTCACGGCTTCGGCATTGCCGACCATGTCCTTCACGGGAACGCCGACCTTTTCGGCCATCTGTTCCACGAGGGCGTAGTTTTCAGGGTGCACGGCAGAATCGTCGAGCGGGTTTTCGGCACCCGGGATGCGCATGAAGCCCGCAGCCTGCTCGAAGGCCTTCGGACCGAATCCCTTCACCTTCTTCAAATCTTCGCGACTGGCAAACGCGCCGTTCTCTTCGCGGTACTTCACAATCGCTTCGGAAAGCGTGTTGCTGAGGCCAGCCACATGAGAGAGGAGCGGAGCGGAAGCGCTGTTCACGTCGACACCGACCATGTTCACGCAGCTTTCCACAACTTCGTCAAGGCGCTTCTTGAGTTCGCGTTGGTTCACGTCGTGCTGGTACTGGCCCACGCCAATGGACTGCGGGTCCACCTTCACGAGTTCGGCAAGCGGATCCTGCAGGCGGCGGCCAATGGAAATAGCGCCACGGGTCGTCACGTCTTCCTTCGGAAATTCCTGGATGGCAATCATGCTTGCGCTGTACACGGAAGCGCCCGCTTCCGAAACGATGACGCGCGGCGGCACCTTGCCCTTGAACTTGAGAGCCATCTCGCCACAGAAGGCGTCGGTCTCGCGGCTAGCGGTACCGTTACCGATGGCGATGAGGTCAATCTTGTACTTGTCAATCAGCTGCATCAGGTAGACAGCCGCGCCAGCCTTGTCGTTGTGCGGTTCATGCGGCTTGATGATGCCGTGGTCCAGGAACTTGCCGTTCTCGTCGAGCACGGCCACCTTGCAACCCGTACGGAAACCCGGGTCAAGCGCGAGCACGGCCTTGTGGCCGGCGGGGGCGGCAAGCAGAACGTCCTGGAGATTCTTGGAGAACACCTTGAAAGCTTCCTCTTCGGCGGCGTCCTTCAATTGGAGGCGCACTTCGCTTTCCATACTCGGCTGCAACAGACGTTCCCAGGCGTCCCGGCACATTTCTTCCAGATACGGCTTCCAGACGGAGTCGCCCTTGATAACTTGGGCCTTGAGGTAATCCACCATCTCCTCGTTCGGGACTTCGATGGAAAGGCGCAGCACTTTTTCCTTTTCGCCGCGGCGGAGCGCCAGCATGCGGTGGCTCGGAATCTTGCCCACCGGTTCGCTGAAGTCGTAGTAATCCTTGAACTTGGTATCTTGCTTCTCGAAATCCTTCTTGACCTTGGAAACCATGACGCCCGTCTTTTCCACCTTGTTGCGGAGGAACTGGCGGAATTCGGTATTGTCGGCCACTTCTTCGGCGAGAATGTCGCAGGCGCCCTTGAGGGCGGCCTTCGGGTCGGCGAGGCCCTTTTCTTCGGAGAGGTAGATGCGGGCGATTTCTTCGGCAGTGTTGCCGGTATTTTCCTGTTCCCACATCAGGCGGGCCAGCGGTTCAAGACCGAGTTCCTTTGCAATCGTTGCACGGGTGCGCTTCTTGGGCTTGTACGGGGCGTAAATATCTTCGAGGAGAGTCTTGTCCTTACAGGCTTCAATCTGGGCCTTGAGTTCGGGAGTCATCTTGCCCTGTTCTTCGATGCTCTTGATGACCGTTTCCTTACGGTCTGCGAGTTCCTGCAAATAGTCGCGACGGTGGCTGATGTCGCGCAGTTCAATTTCGTTCAGCGTACCCGTCTGGTCCTTGCGGTAGCGGGCGATGAAGGGGACCGTTCCCCCCTGGTCCATGAGTTCGAGCGCCTTAGCGACGCGCCACACTTCGAGGTTAAGTTCTTCGGCGATAACTGCAGAAAAATCCATTTGATAATCCTACTTGTAGAATTTTAGGGTCATGAATGCCCTGGGTTGACACAGCGGCACGGCTTTCACCGCACGCACCCCCATTCGGGAGTAAGCGGAATATAGCAAAAGAAAAGTGTCAATTTTTGGACAAAACAGGGTTGTTTGGAAAAAAAATTTAGGGAAAACGCGCGGAATTTTACGCTAATTCATTGAGCATCAAGGAGATAGGGATGCAGCAGTGAGCGATGAGCAATGAGCGATGAGCAATGAGCGGTGAGCGGTGAGCATGAGGCTCAGTAGCTCATACCTCAAAGCGCAGCGACCTCAAAGGCACGAAGTGCCGCCCTCATACCTCGTCGGCTCTTTACTCTTAAACCTACGATGCGTAAATCCGTACCAAAATCCGGGATGTTCGCGGACTAGCCCGCCGAGCCAGTCGTTAAACGAGTCCATCACAGATTCTTTCCGGATTTCGACGGCATGAAGAACCTTCGTCGCATTCCCCCGCTCCTCCATCCAACAGACGAATACAGGGGTTTTCGGACGGTGATCCAGCAAAAATTTCGGGAGCGGGTTATTGTGTACGGGCTTTCCCAAAAAACTCCCGTCGGTTGCACTCGGGATGCGACTATCCTGGTCGGCAAGCAGACAGAACAGCTTCCCGGCATCAAGCAAACGCAAGAACTCTCGCGGAGTACGCGCATCCACGGAATAGCGATAGCCATCGACCGCACGGATGCGCCCTTCCAGAATGCGGTTGAGCCACACCGGCTTCACGGGAATGTAACTCGCCGTGAGCGGAATTCCCAGACAACAGAGCCACGGACCGATAGCCTCGTAATTGCCGTAGTGGGCCGTTAGGAAAATTCCTCCCCCACGCATCTTGTCGAGGACATCCGCCGAGCCTTTCGCAATCTCGAAATTCCAGCCGTCAACACGGCAGGGATACGCCGAGAGAGCCGCAGGCAAGCGCTTGAACGTTCCGAAACGGAACAGGAGCTCGGCCACATGGCGCGAGAGGTTGCGAAGAATTTCACGGTAAAGTCTCCGGGCACAGGCTTTATCCGCAACAATACCGACATGATGCAAGTTCGCAAGAACCGTCGCACGCTTCCACCCGGCAAGGCAGAGCACATTGCAAGCAACACGGGAAAAAAACGTGGCACATATTCTGCGGAAAAAAGTCATCACAGGCACAATATACCATTTTTTGCCATCCGGGTTCCGAAAACAAAAAAGACCCCGCGGCATATACCGCGGAGCCAATAGTCTTTTCTCGGACCTTATTACTTCTTCGGGAGCTTGACTTCCTTGCCGAAGTCGACGTTCGTCTTGTTGCCAAGCAACAGGGCGCGGGTCTTGAGCGGGAGGCCATAGCAGCGGATGAAGCCAGTAGCATCCTTCTGGTCGTACATGTCCACATCGGTGAATCCACCGAGGCCCATGTCGTAGAGGCTGTAGGGGCTCTTGATGCCGGCCGGGATGATGTTGCCCTTGTAGAGCTTGAGCGTCACTTCACCGGTCACAACGCTGTTGACTTCGTTGAAGAAGGCGTCCATAGCCTGGCGGAGCGGAGTGAACCACTGGCCATTGTACACGAGGTTCGCGTACGTCATGGACATCTTCTGGGCTTCGAACAAAGTTTCCTTGTCGAGCACGAGCTGCTGCAGGCATTCATGAGCCTTGTACAGGAGCGTACCACCCGGAGTTTCGTACACGCCGCGGCTCTTGAGGCCAACGAGGCGGTTTTCGACGATGTCCAAGAGACCGCAAGCGTTCTTGCCACCAATCTTGTTCAGGTATTCGAGGAGTTCGACAGCGCCCATCTTCTTGCCGTCGATAGCCACCGGATTACCCTTTTCGAAGGTAATCGTCACGTGGTCGGCCTTGTTCGGGGCCTTTTCGTACGTGGCGGTGTGCTTGAGGAATTCGTACTTGTGTTCCTGTTCCGGGAATTCCAGGACACCACCTTCGTGAGAGAGGTGCCACAGGTTACCATCTTCGGAGTAGATCTTCTTCTTGCTGATGCCGTTAAGCGGAATCTTGTGGGCGGCAGCGTAGTCGATAGCGTCTTCGCGGCTGTGGAACGTCCACTTCGGGTCCTTCCACGGAGCGATAATCTGGAGCTTCGGGTTCAAGGCGGCGTAGGTCAGTTCGAAACGGACCTGGTCGTTACCCTTACCGGTAGCACCGTGGGCCACGGCGTAAGCGCCTTCCTTCTCGGCAATCTTCACCTGGTACTTGGCGATGAGCGGACGGGCGAAAGAAGTACCCAGGAGGTAGGTACCTTCGTACTTAGCACCGGCGCGAACGGTCGGCCAAACGTAGTCTTCAAGGAATTCCTTCTTGAGGTCAAGAACGTAGCACTTGGAAGCGCCAGTCTTGAGAGCCTTGTCTTCGAGGGCCTTGGCGTCCGGGAAGTCGTTCTGACCGAGGTCGGCGGCGAAAGCGATCACTTCGCAGTCGTAGTTTTCCTTGAGCCAGGGGATGATGATGGAAGTATCGAGTCCACCGCTATAGGCGAGGACAACCTTCTTCTTGGATTCTTTCTTAGCCATTTTGAATGTCCTTTTAAGAAAATTTTTAGACGGAATAAATGTAGCAAAAAAAGTGGCTAGTGATCAGTGGTAAATAAACAGAACCGTACGATAGTTACTATATTCAAAACATGAAGATTTCCAACAGGGCTCTCGGCTACATATCGATGATTGCGATCATCACCCTCTTCGCATACATCGGATACAGCATGTACATGGCACAGCAAGGAGTAAGCCACGTAGCCACAGTCGACTTCAACGAACTCGGCACCCTACAACCCGAAGACCCCGTCGTCATCCGGGGATTCAGGGTCGGCACCATCGGGACTGTCACCTGGCTCGGGGACAGGGCCCGCATCACAGTCAAGTTCGACACCCCCGTCGTCCTGCGCGAAGGAACCGAGTTCAACAACGTGAACTTCGCCCTCATGGGCCAGCGCCGCCTGGAAATCACCCCGTCAAAAACGGGAAAGGTCATGCCGGAGGACCACGTATTCACCGGGCACTTCGAGCCGGGCATCGCCGAGGCACTCCGTTTCATCGAGAACGTCAACCAACAGGTATCCGTCATCCGTGACGTCATCCACGTCCTCACCGAAGGTGATTCAACGCACCAGTCCGCACCTGAAGTTTTCGAGCAGACCTTCAACGCCGTCGAGGCGTTCCTCGACAGCGCCGACATGGAGGCGGCAAGGATGTCGCCCCAGATTACGCAGCTGTTCAACCAGCTCAACCAGACGAGCAAGAGCATCGGCGAAGCGACCATCAAGGCGGACTCCACGATAAAACTTGCGACAAGCACCGTCAACGAGAAACTCGACAGCATCCAGAGCACCATCAGAACAATCTCGGAAACCGCCGAAAAGACGAACAAGGCCATCACGGATATCGAGAACAGCACGCTCTCCACCGAAATCCTGAAGACGACGCAGACCGTCGAGAAGATAAACACCATCATCGACAAGTTCAACCAAGTCGTCAAGGCAATCAACACCAAGGGCATCAAGATTTACGACAAGGACGGCAAGCCCGTCAAGCTCATCAAGTGGAAGAACATGAACATCATCGGGCAGACGGCCCGCAGCAAGGCCAAGGACCGTGCGGACTCCGCCGCAGCCGTTCCAGCAAAGACAGAAGCCCCGAAAACCGACACCTCCGCAGCTAAGCCCCAGGACGCCAAAAAACAGTAGGTGCCGGCATGGACCTTTCGCAGTTACCGGGGCTCGGCCCCAAGAGGCTAGAAGCTCTGCACAAGACGGGAATATTCACCGTCAGCGACCTGCTCTACAACATCCCCCGTACCTACCTGGACCAGACAAAGGTTTCAAAAATTGCAAACTGCAAGGTCGGCGAGAAGGTCGTGCTGATCGGCACCGTGAGGCGCGCAGGCATCGTGCGTGGGCGAACGTCCAGATTCATCGCTTCATTTTCCGATGGTACTGGCGAGATTTCGCTTTTGTTCTTCAAGGCATGCCACTTCTGGAGCAAGAAAATCAAGCCGGACTCTCACTGGCTCGTGACGGGCACCGTCGGCGAGTACAGGGGCCTGCAGATTACGCACCCCGACATGCAACCCTTCGACGAGGGTGAAGAATTTAACGGGCGCATCCTCCCCGTCTACCCCATCAGCGAAGCCTGCCGCGAAGCGCGGATGGAACAGAAATTTTTTAGGCAGCTGTACGCCACCGTGTTCAAGTTCCCGGGCCTCACTCTTCCCGGAGTCTGCCCGCGCGAGCTCACGGACTACCTGCACTTTGCGCCGGTCCTCGACAATTTGAGGGTATTGCACAATCCCGTGGACTTCGCCGCCATCCGCAAGGCCAAGGGCGAACTCAAGATTTTGGAACTCATGCCGTTCTGCCTGCGCATGATCCGCAGGCGGCAAAACCAGATGGTGCGCGGTCACGAAAGGCAAGTTGACCTGGGCCGCGTCATGCAGGCGCGCGCAGCACTCCCCTTCCAGCTCACCGACGGGCAGGAGAACGCGCTGAACGAGATTGTCGCAGGGCTCAACGGGAAAAAGCAGTTCCATGCGCTGCTGCAAGGAGATGTCGGCAGCGGCAAGACCGTCGTCGCCATGCTCGCAATGCTTGCCGTGTGCGGCGCGGGCGAACAGTGCGCCCTGATGGTACCCACCGACATTCTGGCAAGGCAGCACTACAAGACGCTCAAGCCGTTTTTTGACGCCGCAGGGATGCACCTGCAACTTTTGGTAGGCGCCACGTCCGCCGCCGAGCGCAACGTGATTTTGGGAGAGTTGCAGATGGGCCTTTGCGAGGCCGTCATCGGCACCCACGCCTTGTTCAGCAAGGACGTCGCATTCCGCAACCTGGGACTCGTCATCATCGACGAACAGCACCGATTCGGCGTGGGCCAGCGCGAAGCGCTGCTCGCAAAGGGCGAATACCCCGACATGCTCGTGATGAGCGCCACCCCTATTCCGCGCAGCCTCGCCATGACGCTCTACGGCGACCTGAAAGTCATCAGCATCAAGGACAAGCCCGTTGGCCGCAAGCCCATCCGCACGCGCCTCGTACCATCCGAGAAGCGCGACGACATGAAAAAGTTTATCTGCAGCGAAGCCGCAAACGGGAATCTCTGCTACTGGATCGTGAGCCGCGTGAATGCCGACGATTCGGGCGATTCGGCGAGTTCAGAGACAGGCGAAAGGAGCGCCTACAGCGTCGACGACATTGTCAAGGAAATGCGCGGCTACATCGACGCCACGCAGGCCGAAACCGTCGGGGGTAAAAAACTCCGCGTCGAGGGAATCCACGGACAGATGGACGAAGCGAAGCGCGACGAAATCCTCAAGCAGTTCGCCCAGGGCGAAATCCAGATTCTCGTCGCGACCACCGTCATCGAAGTCGGCGTGAATGTGCCCGCTGCAAACCTCATGGTCATCGACCAGCCCGACCGATTCGGCCTGGCCCAGCTCCACCAGCTACGCGGGCGCGTAGGCCGCGGCAGTGTGCAGGCATGGTGTTTTTTGATGTTGCCGCCGGGAGATGCCGCCGAAGCCTCGATGGAACGACTCACGAAATTCGCGGGCACCGAGGACGGGTTCGAAATCGCCGAAATCGACTTGCAGACGCGCGGCGCCGGCAACCTCGAAGGCAACGAACAGAGTGGCGCATGGGTGTTCCGCTGGTTCGACTGGATTGCCGACCAGGAACTGATTTCCAAGACGCTCACCATGGCCGAGAACATCCTCGCAGATGCTGGCGCATTCGATGATGCCGCCCGCGAAAAAATCCAGATCTGGTACAACGAAAAGCCGTCCGCCAATGCGGACGGAGTACACTAGATATGAGCTATTCCCGCAACATAATTGCCATCCTCGTATTCTACTTTATCTGCACCGTCAACGCAAACGCGATAACGTCCTGCGAATTTGACGAATACTTGATGAAATCCTACCGTTACATGACCTTCGATGATGACATCATCCCCAGGAAACTACTCCATTTTATCGAACAATATGGAGCAGATGTCGAAAATACACAATGCACAACAGAAAGCCTCCGCAACATACGGAAAGGGGCCTCGACATTCATCCACCTCGACGGGAATCATGAAAGGCCAAAATTCAACGCACAGAACTTCACTGACGAAGATGTCGTCGTGTTGAACCTGTTCTTCGAATACGTCATGTCAAAGTACAACAGTTTCTATTCGGCAAGCAGCAAGAAAAAACACGAACAAAAAAACCTAATCGACCTTATATCCGAGCTTTCCAACGTAAGTAAATCCATACTCATCTCTGCGGCGAACAATCCGACCCCCCAAGGAATCGTGACAAGCGTGGCAACAAATTATGTTCCATCGTGGGTCTACTTGTGGATCCGTAGCGACAACCCCTTCAAGCACAATCCCAACTACGACATAGACTACTCTTGGCTAACCTTAAAGTGCGACATATTCCTGCAATCTTTCCCAGATAGCAAATACTCCGCCGCAGCGAAAAAAGCAGTCAACAACGATCTTGTCATAGAATTGAGGGAAAATATCAAGGACCGGCTCAATTTCCATTTTGGATTGGGATTTGCCGCAGGAAAGACCTTCACAAGTTCCGTTTTCAATCCCCATGAAGACTTTATTTCTGTTTCAATAATTCACCTTCGGCTTCAATTCTTCTCATTTGTTGCATTGAACCAAATAGATTATAGTATCGGCAATGGAGAAACCTCCATCGTAGGCGTAGACATGTTCGGAGGATATGCGCTTGTCGACAGAGAGTCCTTCGGCATTGATATTTTTGGAGGTGTAGGCTTTTCCGACGTAACTCTAAAAACACCCGACAACAAAGAGAAAGATAAAACCTACGGATACCTCGCCGCAGGCACGCAGGTATTCAAAAGGTTCCCGCTAGGTGATGTCTTTGACGTTATGCCGAAAATCCAATGGATAATCAAATACCATCCAGCATGCTCAAACGAGGTTACCCATAAAGAAGGAGTCGGGTATATCAACCAGATTTTCGGAGGTCTTAGCTTCGATGTCAAGCTTCCGATGGGAAAGGCCCGAAAAAAGAAAGGCTAGTCCAGCACTATCCTAGCAGCTGCGTCATGGTGCCGAACACGAGCGCGGTGAGCACGACGTTCAAGAAGAAGAACGCGCGGCGCACGATCATGAAGAACAGCGACTGCCAATGGAAAATGTTGTCGCTCGGCAACACAAGTTCCTTGAGTCCCAAGAAAATGCTGATGATGCCAGTCACCACGAGCATCAGCGCACCGACGAAGTAGCCTTCCTTCCACACGATTACAGTCAGTCCGATGCCGAAGATCACGGCGATAAAGCCGATGATAATCTCGATGCGCAGGATGATGTTCTTCCACTTTCTCTTGAGCTCGATTTTCTCTTCGTTCGTCATTGTCGCCCTGTTCCTGTTACAGTTCCTTCGTTACCGTTATGGAGTAATGCGGTTCGCCCTTCCCTGCCCCGTTCAGCGGGAAGCTCACGTCAAGTTTGTTGACCAAGTGGCTGATGGACTTCGTCTGCACGAAACGCGCACCAAAACCAAGCACATAAATCAAGTCTTTCCTGTTGATGTCCTTGATATCCCACGCCGTCTCGCCGACATCGCCGAATACAACGAACACAGGCATAAGCGTCGCGATTTCGAAATCCGCAAAGTAGCGCTGTTCCAGGTTGCCAAATACGCGGGCCTGTCCAGCATAGAACCCAACAGGGAACCCAACAAAGCCCCCTTCTGTTCCACCCAGCGAAAGCTGGTAACCATAACGAGCTTCCTTATAGAAATCAACTCGACCCTTCAGCACCGTAGAGAACGTATTGTTCGGATGGAATATGTACTCTCCCGCAAATGCGCTGTAGAAGTCACGACGGTGGCCGTGATCCAAGTAGAAATTCATCACCGTCGCAAGGTTCAAGTGGTTCCAGTCGCGGCCCAGGTACAGGTTCGTCAAGAAATCCAAACGGATATCGTTGTCCGCAGAGCCCAACTGCTCGTAATTCTTCGACACATGGCCTTCCAGCACGGCGCCCTTGTTAATATCCTCTGTCCATTTTACATTGCGGAAATTCTTGATCTTCTCGTAGCGCAAGTTGGCATACCTCAGGTACATGCCCAAGCGGGAATCCTTGCGTTCCGGCACCCACTCGTCAGCCGCCGAAGCGGAATCGATGGCATAGTATCCATCTCCGTAGATGAATGGATTGGGGATTACTCGCCCATAATCTGCAGTCTTCCGCTGATAATCGTAAGTTGCGCCAAGGTAGAACTTACGCTGGACACCACCGAACGACCGGCTCAGGCGGAAACTCAGCGAATCCTCGATATAGTCCCTCACCTTGATGAGTTCGACAGGCTCATCGTTATTGAGTTCCGGCAACGATTCAACCTTTCCCGTAGTATCGTGGGAAATCCTGACCGCTGCGGGGGGCAGATTCCCAGTCCCATAGCGATAGCTGGGGAAAAACAGCCTTGTCATTTTTGATGTCGGCAGTTCACCGCTTCCGTAGAAAAGAGCAGTGCGCTTGTTTTTCAGGCCCTCGAGCGTGTACGCCCACTGGTTCACGCTTCTGCTGAGAAACGGCCGGTACATTTTCCAGTAAGCCAAGTAGCCATCGCTGTTATAGCTATACAAAAAATCCAGACGGTTGTAACGAATCAGGAAATGCGGGTCGCCGTACTCCACCAGCCACTTGTTGCGGAACCTGTCGTGCCCGTAATAAAAACCCAGCTGTTGCCCGAACCCCAGGAAATTGCTCTCGCGGATACCGACAATGTAATTCAGGTTGTCATAGGTAAATTCCTTGCCCTCGAAGCCGCCGCCAACGGTAGGCGTCAGCGTCCAGTTGTCACTCGTGTGTACCGTCGCGATATTCTTGCCGTCTTCCTCCGACATCGTGATGCTTGCGTCGCTCAAGAAAATCTGGCTCCGCAAAAAACGTTCCGACTCGAGGAGGTAATCCAAGTTCACTGAATCGCCTTCGTCAAACAGGAGCAACTTGCGCACAGTCATCTCGCGAGTCTCGACATGCCACCAGTTCAAGATATCGTAGGCCCACTTGTCGTATTGCGTATGGCTCTTGGAATCGTCGAAGGCGTCGCCGATATCATAGCGAATGGAATCCACACGGAAAACCGCAGTGGAATCCTCGGAAAAAGCAGAACCGGCCCACAGGGCAACAAATAGAAATACGCAAGCAAGTAGTCTAGACATAATAACTTTGCCAATATAGAAAATTACGGGCCTTGGCGGCCGGGCCACAAAAATCTATATTTGCACTGGGTAGCGGATGGCCGCCGGCAGCAATGCTGGAGGAAAGTCCGGGCACCGCAGGGCAGGATGCTGGATAACGTCCAGGCGCGGAAACGCGACAGAAAGTGCAACAGAAAGCAAACCGCCCCGTTCGGGTTTCGGCCCGTCGTGGTAAGGGTGAAATGGCGAGGCAAGAGCTCACCGCATTCCTGGTGACAGGGATGGCATGGTAAACCTCATCCGGTGCAAGACCAAGCAGGAGTCCGTCCGCAAGGACCAGTTGCTGCCCGCAGCTGTTGGACATCCGGGTAGGTCGCTTGAGGCGGTCGGTAACGATACGTCCAGAGAGATGGTCATCGCCTTCTTCCGAAGGTACAGAACCCGGCTTATAACTACCCTACACGAATGCCCCCGCCAAAAGCGGGGGCATTCTCCATTATCTTGAATTTTTTCTACAAACTCACAAACTTTCGCGAACTCAGGAAAGCGACAAAAGCGCAAAGCGCCACCGACAACGCGAGGACGACCGCCGGGATTAGCAGCCCCTGCAAAAAGGCCTCGTGACCCAGTTGGACTAGCAACAGCAACGGGACCACCACGAACAAGGAAAGGTGTGCTGCCGCGCGCACCGTTTTGACCCGCAGCGAAAGCACCAGCGAAAACGAGTTCGTTACAAGCACGGCGGAAAGCGCACCGAGAAAAGACGCCACGGCTTCCGTCATAGAGACTTCGGAATGGGCAAGCCAATAGAAGGATTGCACCAACAACGAGAACGCCACCGGGAACGGAAGGACCGCCAATAGCTTACCCCAGAAAAGTTTCGCAGGAGCAATCGGGGACAGTTGCAGGAGTTCCATCGAGTTGCGTTCGCGTTCCCCCGCAAAGCTGTCCGCCGCCAAGGGCGCCCCCATCGGCGCCATGAGGCAGCCGAGAAGGAGCATCATGTAACCTTCCATGCCCTCCATAATCTGCCCGCCGTAACGGAACACCGCAATTCCCTGCGACGCGGCCAATATGACCGGCGGGATGATAAAGGGAATCCAGAACCGGGGTTCCCTAAATATCAGGCGTATCTCGTGGCGAAACACATGGAGCATATCGCAGGATTACAGCAAGTCCTTGAAGAAATCGTTGCCCTTGTCGTCCACGAGGATGAACGCCGGGAAGTCCTTGATCGTGATCTTGCGGATGGCTTCCATGCCGAGTTCCGGGAAAGCGACGATGTCGTTGCTCAGGATGTTCTGCTCGGCAAGGATGGCAGCCGGGCCACCGATAGAGCCGAGGTAGAAGCCGCCGTACTTGTGGCAGGCGTCGGTCACGTCCTGGCTGCGGTTACCCTTAGCGACCATGATCATCGAGGCGCCCTTGCTCTGGAAGCGCATCACGTACGGGTCCATACGGCCAGCAGTCGTCGGGCCGAAGCTTCCGGTGGGCATGCCTTCCGGCGTCTTGGCCGGGCCGGCGTAGTAAATCGGGTGGTTGGACACGACTTCGAGAACGGTCTTCTCGATATCGGTAAGAGCTTCGCCCTTTTCCTGCTTGTCGAAGATTTCGGCAATCTTGGCGTGGGCCATGTCGCGGGCCACGATCATCGTGCCCTTGAGGTTCAGGCGGGTCTTGACCGGGTACTTGGTGAGTTCGGCAAGCACGTCCTTCATCGGGCGGTCGAGGTCGATTTCCACAGCCGGAGCCATGTTCACGGCGTCGCCCTTCGGCAGGTACTGTTCCGGATTGTGTTCCATCTTCTCGAGCCAGAGGCCGTTCTCGTCAATCTTCGCCTTGATGTTGCGGTCGGCGGAGCAGCTGACGCCGATGGAGACCGGGCAGCTTGCAGCGTGACGCGGGCAGCGGATCACGCGCACGTCGTGCACAAAGTACTTGCCGCCGAACTGGGCGCCGATGCCCGTCTTCTGGCAGATGTGTAAAACCTTCTCTTCCATTTCCACATCGCGGAACATACGGCCACCATCGCTACCGGTAGTCGGAAGATCGTCAAGATAACCGCAGCTCGCAAGCTTCACCGTATGGGTGTTCATTTCGGCAGAAGTACCGCCAATCACGATGGCGAGGTGGTACGGCGGGCATGCAGCAGTGCCGAGCGTCTTCACCTTGTCGCTGATAAACTTTTCAAGGGACTTCGGGTTGAGGAGCGCCTTGGTCATGGGCCAGTAGTAAGTCTTGTTGGCGGAACCACCGCCCTTCGCGACGAACAGGAACTTGAGGTCGGCACCTTCTTCGGCATGGATGTCGATCTGGGCCGGGAGGTTGCAAGCCGTGTTCTTTTCTTCGTACATGGTCAATGGAGCGATCTGGCTGTAACGGAGGTTCTTGCCGGTGTAGGCATTGTAGATACCTTCAGAAATGGCCTTCGCATCGTCGGCGCCGGTCCAGACCTGCTGGCCCTTGTGGCAAATACAAATGGCAGTACCGGTGTCCTGGCAGAACGGGAGGATTCCCTTGGCGGCCACGCAGGCATTCTTGAGGAGTGTAAGGGCAACGAACTTGTCGTTATCGCTTGCTTCCGGGTCCTGGAGAATTTTCGCGACCTTCTGCGTGTGGGCCGGGCGGAGCCTGAAGCTCACTTCCTCGAATGCCGCTTGGGCAATTTTGGTGAGCGCCTCGGGGGCAACCTTCAAAATCTTTTTGCCTTCGAATTCGGCGACAGAAATGCCTTCCTTGCCGAGGTTCACGTATTCAGTCTTGTCTTCGCCGTGCTGCACGGTCGCTTCGTATTTGAATGCCATAGTAGTAGTCGGGTTTGAGGTTTGTGATCGGGCGCCAGAGGCACCCTTTGAGGTTAAAGGTTATGAGTTTTGCATAGCTCGTTCCTCTATAAAATTAAAATTTCTCTCCTCGCCCGTCTCTTATCTCCCGTCTGTTTTTCCCTGACTAGATGGAGCGGTCCCGCCCGACATGGGTGCCTTTTTTGCAAAAAAAGCCGATGAGAGGTCAAAATGGAGCATTTTTTTTACTTTTTTGAACTTTTTTAGGCACAACCGCCAATAGAAGTGTTATTTTTTGAGCATAAAAGTTTTTAACCCCAAAGAGGAATATCATGATGAAGAAGATTCTGTTGGCAACTCTGGTTGCATCCGCAATGGTCTTCGCTGCCGAAGCCGCAGCTCCCGCTGCCGCTCCCGCAGCTGCCGCTCCCGCAGCTGCTCCTGCCGCTGAAGCCGCTCCCGCCGCTGAAGCCGCCGCTCCTGCTGCCCCTGCTGCTGAAGCCGCCGCTCCGGCCGCCGAAGCCGCACCTGCTGCCGAAGCACCCGCCGCCGAAGCTGCCGCTCCGGCCGAAGAAGCCGCAGCCCCTGCTGAAGCCGCCGCTCCGGCCGCCGAAGAAGCTGCCGCCCCGGCCGACTCTGCCGCTCCGGCTGCTGAAGAAGCCGCTGCTCCGGCCGCTGAAGAAGCTCCTGCTGAAGTTCTCGAAACCAAGGCCGAAGAACCGGCCGTCGACAGCGCTGCTCTCGCCCAGGCCGAAGCCGACAAGAAGGCTGCCGAAGAACAGGCTGCTGCTGAAGCCGCCGAAAAGAAGCAGCAGGAATCCAGCACCATGGGTTCCGCCAAGACCACCATCATGGAAAACCCGTGGGAATTCCTGATCGTGTCTGCCGCCTTCGTGGCTTCCGTGCTCGTGATCATCTTCACCGGCAAGGACTAAGTTCTTAGAACAACCGATATTCTCGGCGCCCAGCGACAGCTGGACGCCTTTTTTGTTTGTTGTCGTTTTTTTACAAATTTTGGAATCTGCCCCAAATGCAGCAATTTGCGTTTTTTAAAGCACAATCGCAATGTTGTTTTTTGCTCAACGGAAATACGTTGTTTTTTTTAACAACAAAAAACGCCCCCTATATAATAATGGTTATGGGCGTGTGATTAATTTCACATATAGACTATATAACTATTTCCATATGAGGAGGCAAAATGGAAAAGTCTATCTCTAAAGCGGTAAAATTCGGTGCGGTTCTCGCATTCGGTCTTGCCGTGAACAACGCATTTGCCGTGGATGCCTGCAACGAGGATATGGGGCATTCCGGAAACGGATCCAACGTGAGCGGAAACCAAGTCGGTTCCATTAATGGCACGCCTTGGGGCTTCGAACAGTGGTACCAGGGCGGCAATGCAACCATGACCTACTACAGCAACGGCACGTTCAAGGCCAACTGGAGCGGTTCCAGCGACTACCTGACCCGCGTGGGCTACCAATACAATGGAAACGGAATAGACCACAAGACAAAACACTTTACGGTCGACTACAAGTACACCAAGACCGGCAACGCCCAGTACGGCTACATCGGCGTGTACGGCTGGACCAAGAACCCCGAGACGGAATACTACGTCGTAGACGACTGGTTTAGCAAGCCGAACGAACAGTACATTGGTGAAAAGTTCGGCGAAATCACCGTGGATGGCGCAAAATACACAATCCACGCATTCCTCCGCCAGCAGGAACCCTCCAAGTCCGGCACTTCCACATTCGTACAGTTCTTCAGCGTGCGCGAAACCCCGCGCCAGTGCGGACACATCGACATTTCTGCCCACTTCAAGAAGTGGGATGAACTCTTCACCGGTCAGAACCAGCAACTCCGTGGTTCCAAGGGCGGTGGATCCGCTCAGCTCAAGTTCGGTAACGTGACCGAAGTGATGCTCATGACCGAAGCCGGTGGCAATGCTTCGGGCTCCGTGGACTACACCTACTTCAACATGAGCGACAACGGCGAAGCTAGCCCGGTTGGCGGCGGCGAATCCGCACAGAGCAGCACAAGCGGCGACGCCGGTGCCGGTCAGGGTGCTGGCCAGGGCGCAGGTCAGGGTGCTGGCCAGAGCATGGGCGGCTTTGACATGGGCAACTTTGACTGGAGTTCCTTCGGTCAGGGCGGCGGTCAAGGCGCCGGCCAGGGCGGCGGCCAAGGCGGTTTCAACTTTGGCGACTTTGACTGGAGTTCCTTCGGTCAGGGCGGCGGTCAGGGCGGCGGCATGGGCGGCTTTAACTTTGGCGGTGACCAAGATGCCGGTCAAGGCGGTGGCAACTCCGACTTCAGCAACTTTGACTGGGGTGGAACCGGCGACAACACCGGAACCGACAACGGCAACACCAACCAGGGCACAACCACTCCGGATCCGGTAGCCGTAAATCCGACAATTACCCCTGTCGACAATGGCGGAGCCTTCGCGGCACTCCCCACCGACATCAAGGCGGTCAACGCAGCCAAGACATACCAAGTCTTCAATGCGACCGGACGTTACTTGGGCACACTCGAAGTCTCCTCCGGCTTGACACTCAGCGACGCCATCTTTGCCAAGTTCGGTAAGGTAGGCATCTACATGGTCAAGAACGGCTCCAAGACGAAGTCCGTCAAGGTCACACACTAAGCTTCATTCTGAAGACTCCTTAACAGAAAGGCATCTCGGGAAACCGGGATGCTTTTCTTGTATGGTAATTTTAAAAGAATCATTTCAAACTATCTGGGAAATTTTATATCAAGCTAGCCAGCTAATAGCACATACAATGTAATACGCTTTTACTTTGTCAAACATTCGCACTAGCTTATTTTAAATAAAAAACATAAAGTAACGTTTCAAAACATCTTTTTTTTGTAAAATTTTACTTAGCACCATAGGAGGAGCCGATACACTCTCCTACTTCTGGACAAGCAGCCATATCTTTTCTTACAATGTTCGCTTTTTACTTAGATCCAACAGCAATCAATTAATCCGGCAAAACCCTATAATTAGGATTTATATATATGTTCCTGACGTAGGCCCCGATCCTGATGACGAGCCCGAGCCAGAAATCCGCAGCTACACCCAAAACTCCGTCCGCTGCATCAAGGACTAACTCTTTCAATCCCTATACCAAAAGGGTCTGCGGAAAACCGCAGCCCCTTTTAGTTTGATTTAAACCATTCGCTAGTACGCTACGTAGCAGAGCACCTGCATAGAAGCCTTCACCGTAAGTTTCGTACCGGCAGCAGAGCCATCCTTACAAGCTGCAGGCGTAATATTTTCAGAATAGTTAATCGTATATTCCTTACCATCGATTTCGAGAATAATGCCATTACCCTCGGCACTGCAGATCAGCTGGCAGTTAACCGCATTGGACGGATACTGCGCCACCAGCGTTTGACCCGACGTGAACGCCTTAGATTCATCGGCCTTCGAGTGAGCAATCACCACATCCACCTGATCCGGGTCGACAACGGACACCGACTCGCAGGTATACTCCTGGACGGTCTTGTCGCTGTTGGTCACCGAGACTATGGCATTCACGGTTTTCTTGTGCATTTCTCCCGTTGCAACCATCGTTGCAGACGTTCCGCTGCCAGAGACCTCGGCATCGTTCGATTTCCAGGAGTACCCTGTAATTTCCGCCTCGGATTCCGCTTCGACAGTCCAAGAAATCGTCTCGCCCGCATTGACGGAATTCTTAGCCGCCTTGCAAGACGTGACCGTAATGGGAATGCCCTGCACGCGGAGCGGGTCGCACTCGACATCGTTACCATCAACTTTCAACGTAGCCTTATAGATACCGGAAGTTTCGTAGGTCTTGTTCACCTTGTCCAAGCCGTTGCCCTTCAGGACCTTGCCATCATCAAACGTCCAGACAAACGGGGCCATGATTTGATCAAACACGTCGCCAGCAGAACGGAAGAAAGCCCAAGTGGCCATCCCCCCCTTTTCAATTTCTGCAGTCGTCGGAGCACAGGACCCTTTAACGACCTTGTTCGCTTCGGCAAGTTCTTCCTCGGAACTCACAGTTTCTGTCACAGGCTCAGTCACCGGCTGCCACTCGGCAGTCGATGCCGATTTAGGAGTAGGCTTGCTGTCGTCGCCCGACGGAGATGTTGAAGATTTTCCGTCCCCAGGTTTCTTGTCTTCCGCTTTACCCGAGTCAGGATCGGTCGTATTACCGCCCTCTCCCTCTTCCGAAGAAGACGAACCATATAGGTTCTGGCCATCCTCAAGGCTCACGATCGAATCACCGGCATCTTCCGATCCCGATGACGAATCCGAGCTGCAACTAGAAAAACAGAGCGCAAGCGCAGAAGCACCCGCCAAAACAGGAACAAAAAAATTATTCAAACGAAGCATAATAGAGAAATATAAAAAAAGAAGCGCATAATCATCGTAAAAAAAGATTACGTGTCAACAAAACGTGATTAAAATGGCTATTTTCTATATAGTTTAATATATGGCTTTGGGATTACACGTTAAGGAGGCTTTATGCCGTTTTTTATTGTTCTCTTTTTTGCACTTGCGGTAAACCTTATCGCAGCAGAACAGGAGCAGCCCACCCCCTACGATCTTATCAGGCCCATGTGGCCGATGAAATGGGACACGGCCGCCACTGACGATGGCGGAACCGTAGAAAGTTTCAGCAAGTACGTGCCGAACAAAAAAAAGCATAACGTAGTCCCCCCTGTCGGATCCGTCCCCCAGGACTTCGTCGCGAACGGGTTCATCCCCGATACGCTGAACCAGGCCTTCCGTGACGCCCAGAACCTCCGCATCGGCCGTATCCGCGTGAACCAGGCCGGCTACCTCCCCGACGATCCCGAGATGCAGTTCTACTACGTTTCCAACGGCTCCTGCTCCGAGACATTCTCCATTGTCGACCTCGAAGGCAACGAAGTGGCCACCGGCGGAACATTCACGTCCTCCGGACTCAAGACGTCTGCACACTGGGAAATCAAGGCCGGCACGGACGCCGCGACCGCCAACCAGGGCCGCTACGAAACCACGGCCGACGCCCCCTCCGGAACCGTATGTATTGGTAACATCGTCCAGCTGGCAGGCAGCCTTTCGCTGGAGACCCGCTACCGCATCAAGGTTTTAAAGCAGCTTTCCTCCACGTTCATCATCAGCCCGCGTGTCTACTCCATGGTGCGCGACGCACTCCTCAAATTCTACGGCATCAACCGCAGCGGCAACTCGGAATCGTGGTTCCATAAGCCGAGCCATACCAAGGACGGTGCAGGCCCGGTGGTGAACGACATCGGCGGAGCCGTGGCCGGTACAGTCTCCTTCAAGGAAGGCGACCTGCAGGGCGGCTGGTACGACTGCGGTGACCACCTCAAGGAATCTTACACGCAGGCCTACGCATTCATGGTGCTTGCCGTGGTCGCTGGCGGCAACCCGGACCGCGACGACGACCACTACGCCTACAACCAGGGCGAAACGATCAACACGGACGGTATCCCCGACATCTTGCGCGAAGCCAAGCACGGGGCGGACTTCTTCCTGAGAGCTTACCGCGCCGCCAATGGCGTCGTCGACAACATGGCGGTATCTATCGGAAACTTCGGCGCCGACCACAGCTGGTGGGGCCGTCCCGAAAACCAGGACGCACTCCCGGCCACGCTCGCCCGTCGCGGTGGCCCGCACGAACGCGATGTGCGCCTGGGCGAACTCAACGCGAACGTCTCGAGCGAAATCGCCGCAGGTCTTGCCATCTTGGGCCGCGAATACGCCACCTACGACAAGGCGTTCGCCGACTCCTGCAAGATGGTCGCCACGCAGATCTATGAATTCGCCAAGGACTTAGCCCTGGGCCGCAAGACTTACGGCAACAACAAGTACAAAGGCGACTGGGGAACCCCGGCCTATAGCGGCAGTAACTCCTACCTCGACGACATCAGCGTCGCGGCCATCGCCCTCCACTTCGGCACCTATCCGGATTCCGGTATGAAGTACTTGAACGACGCCGTCGAAGACAAGACCATCGGCGTGGAACAGGAACCCGGCGTGGGATTCTTCCGCGGCGGTTGGTTCGCCGGCTCCCGCGACGGTATGCGCAAGTCCAGCAACACGGACTGGGCCAACGTCCAGACTTACGCCCTTTACGCATTCTACAAGCTCCTGCTCAGGGACGACGCCACCGCCGAAAGCTTTGGCATCAGCAAGGAAGACCGTCTGTGGTACGCCGAAAACGTCGCCTTCATGCTGGCCAACAACGTCGCCGCAAGGTCTGGCGAAGGCTCTACCTCCATCACCATTCCGCACCCGAGCAATGGCTCGGCAACCGTTTCGGCAAGCGATCTGTGGTACCAGATGCAGTACCAGATGGCCTGGATTTACAACCGCTACCAGGCAGGCAACATCTTTGACGTGTTCGCCTATGCCGACGTGACCAAGGACCTCGAAGGCATCCGCCTGCCGCAGAAGGGCGTACAGAACTGGAACTCCGCCAAGATGAAGCAGCTCGGTATCAACCAGCTCAACTACCTCTTCGGCGTGAACCCGTGGGACATTTCCTTCCTGATTGGCGTGGGCGACAAGAGCGACAACCACCCGCACCACCGCGGCGCCAACCCCGAAGGCAAGAACATGCCCGGTGCAGGCTACAAGTACAACCCGCCCACCGGCGCCATCTTTGGCGGTGTTCCGCCCGAGGGCACCAACGAATGGATTCCGAGCACGCTCAGTTGGGAAGACTACTTCAAGTCCGAAACCTGTATCGACGGTACGGCAATGTTCCTCGCCGCAGCGACAACGGCCATCAAGGAAGAGGACCGCAACCGTGCTCCCTCCAAGATCAACGTGGAAATCCGCTACGTCGGTTTCGATTCAGCCATCGTGAAGATTTCGCAGGATGTCCGCGGCCCGGCAATGATCCTGTACAGCACCAACGAGACCGGCCCCTTCAGCACCGCCGTCAAGGATTCCGTCCCCGGAGTCTCGCATGACATCCACATGACCGGCCTCCAGAACGGAACAACGTACTACTTCAAGGTCATCGCCATCAACGCCCGCAGCGAGGCCTACACGACCAAGTGGCTCGTCGACAGCACCAGCACCCCGTTCTCTTTCACCACCCTGGCTAGCCAGCCGGGGCCGGCCGATATCCAGAACGTAAAGGTCTGCAACCTCTCCGCCGACAGCGCCGAAATCATGTGGTACACCCCGAACGGCCAGTACGAATCCAAGATGTACTGGGATACCGTCCAGACCACTTACGACAAGATGCAGTGGAATACCGGCGACGGCAACGCCGACGTATCGGGCATTCCCACGAACTTCCACTACGTAAAGATTGGCGGGCTCGAAGAAAAGACGACCTACTACTACTGCGTTGAAAGCAATGGAGTCCGCAGATGCAATAACGACAAGAACCAGCCGCTCAAATTCACGACTCCGGTACGCCGCTACAACTTCGATGTCAGCGTGTACCAGTATGAGTTCACCGGCTTGGACTTCTTGAACTTGAATCTTATCAACAACGAAGACAAGCCCTTCAGCGACCTGACACTGCGCTTCTACGTTACCGCAAGGCCCGAAGAAATCGAAGCCACGCCGGGCGTGAACAACCAGCCGGGTACCTGCCCGCTGCTCGTTGATGAAGATATCTGCCAAGCTTACGACGAAGCGGGCTTCAACAGGCCCTGCGTCAACAAGAACGGCGAAAGCGTCGACGACTCCCTGCGTTACTACCTGAGACATGCAGTTCCCGTCAAGCTCGAGGACACCTACGACGCCGCGACAGGGACATACGACTGGTACATTCCTATCCCGCTTGGCGGCACCACGATCAAGTCGTCTTCGCGCATGCGTATCGACATCGGTGTCTCGTCGGGTATCTACCAGAACGGAATATGCGAAACGCTCCGTACCCCAGCCAAGAAGCGCCTTTCCGCGACTTCCGGGGACTGGTCCTGGTCGCCGCACACGCGTGACGAAGACGGCGCGGACTACGACGGCGTTCCGGTCTGGGACAAGGACCAGGGCGATATCGAGCAGGCTCCGGTCAACCCCTACATCGTTGTCTACCGCAAGGACGAGTTCATCTCCGGTTTCAGCCCGTCTTACCAGGAAATGGTGACGAAAAAGGCTGACTACAAGATGACGGTCGCCTACGATCCTCCGTTCAACGTGTCCAACGGTTCTTACATCAAGATTGACTCGACCAAGAGCACGATGCATGTTTACGGAACGGCGCTCATCACCGAAAGCGGTTATGTGACCGACATTTGGGTAAACGGTGTGGCGCTTACCCCCGAGCAGTTGAAGAATGCGGCCATATATAACTACGAAACGGGCAAGTATGACCTCGACATTCCGGTGAAATTGACCATCGGCACGAACAAGGTCGACATCACCGTGTTCGCCGGCCCGAACCCGGAATGCTCGGAATGCCAGGAAAATGGCGGCTGCGCATTCAACAACCGTACATATTTTGTGCAATTCAGCAAGGGTGACCGCACTGCCGGCAAGATCCAGCTTCTCCGTGACAACGGCAGCACCGTCAGCAGCCCTGTGGTCGACAATCCGATGAAGTTCAAGATCTTCGTGAGCGACAAGGATAATGCGAAGAATTCCACTGTAAGCGTCACGTTGCGGAACTCCCGTACCAACGAGACGTCGACTGTCACCCTGAAGAGGACCAACGATGCTCTCGGTTACTTCGAAAGCGACTGGCTCACCGCAATCAGGGTTGAAGACGCCAGCCTACCCGAAGTTGCTCTGTTGGGTGGTGACACGGTCACTGCAATCTACATTGACGCCGAAGACGAAGAAGATTCCACGTCTCAGTACTTCTACGCCAAGCCGACGACCCCGATCCCGCAGCTTGCGAAGCTGGTAGACACCGACTGCAATTCCGCAGCCGACGTCATAGAGATGACCTTTACCGGAAGCAAGTTCGACAACAGCAAGGTCAAGCTGGACAGCGTCGCTATCATCCTCAACGAAGACAGTTCAAAAGTTCATATAGCAAGGCCTTCTGGCTCTATCACTGGAGATGAAGTCCAGTTAACACTAGAAAGCGATTTCCCGGCAATTGCAGCTCCCAGCGGAAAGGTGCAAATCTACATGACGGAATCGGGCTCGGCCAAGTTGGCAGAGATCCAGATTACCGACGGAATTGCCCCGACACTTATGGGCGTGACCATTTTGGAAAACGAGAACCACATGTATCCGCAGGACACGCTCAAGGTCGTGTTCTCCGAACCGGTCAACCTGCCCTCCAAGACCACATGGCCGTTCCGCATCACGAATGGTGCTGCAGACATTTCACAAGAAACAATTGTTGTTCGCTCGGCCACCTCAACAGACAACGGCAAAAGCTGGCAATATGTCATCGAGGGTAATACCGACGGCAAAATTGTCAAGCAGAGCTTTAAGGCAGAAATTGCTGCCGGTTTCACTGTTACCGACATAGTCGGCAACACCCTTTCCACCTGTAACGGACCTGTCACCATCACAGAATCGGTCCGTCCGGTGCCGGCACGCTATGCGGCAATCATCGACTCGACCGGAGACGGTCAGCCCGACGAAATCTACATTGAATTCACCAAGCTTCTCCGCGAAAAAGACATGTTCGATACCATCGACGTCTACTGGGGCAACCCGGACATCTACAAGGTCTTCGGAAAGCCGCAGAACGGCTGGGCTCTGGACACCCTCCTAGGAGATGTTGTCGACAAGATATCGTACGTCGTCGACTCGTCTAACGGAACCTGGTCCACCAAGGAAAGGACCTCCTGCGAAACGGTCAATGTTCCGGATACAATCTACACCACTGTCGAAGACGTCGACTCCACAACCGGCGAAATAACGAAACGCAAAGTTGTCCAGTCGGTCGGCTTGAAAACAGTGGAAGATCCGACAACGTGCAAGACTACGATTGACTCCACGTTCATCCCGGCAACGACCGAAGTCGTCGAGAAGGTTCAGAACCAGTACTCTATCATCCGCATCCCCATACCCGAAGGCACATACAAAAACGTGACCTACGGCAGCAGGGCGGGTAGCGGCCTGATTCTGCCGAGGCAAGGCCCGAGGGGTGGATTCTTTGACGACAATACGGCACCTCTTTCCGACAAGTGTCCTCCAGTTATTTTGAAGGCTTCTTGGAGGGGAATCGACTTGCACGATGCCGGACAGACAGACTTGCTGACGCTGACTATGTCCGAGCCTCTAGACTCCGTGCCGGAAAAGACCATCCTTATCGAAAGAATGCGCGACGACAAGTCCGGAGTCTTTATAGAGAAGGGTCATCTTGATCGAATCGAGAACTCCATAACCAATTCGACAATGATTACCTACTACTATAATGACGATGACAAACTGACGACTACCGTTCACATCGGTGACTACGTAAGACTCGTTTCCAATGCGGAAACAAGTTACTACAAGGATGCTGCAGGCCAGTTTGCCGGAGAGGAAACCCCCTGGGTTCCGGTGGTAGGCGTCGTTAGCAACGTCAAGATCAAGGTGTCGATGCCCGAGCACCTCGTTACAGGTAAAAAAGAAATGGCTTACAACGGCGCTGCCCTGACCAAGGACCAGGCGTTTAGGCTTTCGATCAAGAACAAGAGCGACGACGAGATTGTCATCGCCGAAGGCAACGACAAACTCCATCCGGTCTCGGCTCCTCCCGTGAGCAACTACATCCACGGCGGTCCCGTGTTCCAGATCGACCTGACATTGCCGCAAGTCCTCGAAAATACCATTTCCGGGGAAGCAAAGCGCGCTTACAAGCTTAATTTGGAATTTGACATATTCACAAATCTCGGTTCTTTCGTAAACAAAGTAACATACAGCATGGACATCAACCAAGTGAAGCAATACATCAGCGCCAACAGCACTATAAGCCTGTACTTGGAATGGTGTTCTATTGAAGGGGCACCAATCAGCGAAAAGAGCAAGAAGATCGGCACCGGCGCATACATCGCACGCTACGACATCTCGGCGAAGAGCGAGTATGTAGCAAAGGAGCCGGACAGCGGAGACAAGACCGAGACCAAGAAGAAGAATACGGACGGAACCATTTCGTTCGGCTTCCGCCGGCCTCCGAAAAAGTAAGCATTACGCAAGTTTTTTAAAGCAAGGCAGTGAGTCCAGACGGATTCGCTGCCTTTTTTTACAACAAAAACCCGACATTTTTGCGTGATTGGAAAAACGGAGATTCAACAGAGGGTTTCAGATTGAGCCAATTTAAAGTATATTTCCTACTAGTACTCTAAAAATGTTCGCTATGAAAAAACTTTTATTTTTTGCCATTTTTATCGGCGCATTCTGTTCCGAGGTTTTCGGAGCTGTTGGCGCCCTCCCCGTCATTGACCGTACCTGCACCACCTGCGAACGGCGCTACCTAGACTCACTGAACGTCTACAACAGGCGTCCCATCCGCGTCAACCAGGCCGGGTTCAGGCCGCAGGACTACAAATATGCCTATGTGGCCGATATTCCCGTCGGGACAAAATTCTCCGTCATCGATGCAAACAGCGGTAAAGAAGAATTCAGCGGAGTCACCACGAATATCGGACAGGCAATCAAGCCGAACATCTGGATTAACGGTGCATTCAACTCCATCGCCAGCGTTTACGAATTCGGTTCGCAGGATTCCATAAGCAACAAGACCGAGCTTCTTACACGCGCAGACTTTACCCAGCTTAACAAGCAAGGCGAATACTTTATCGTCATCAAATCGGACACGTCAGCAACATTCCACATCCATCCGTCCATCTATAACGCCATTCTCGAAAACGCGCTCCAATTTTTTGGTGTGCAGCGCTGTGGTGACACGAAATCGCATTTCCACGGTCCATGTCACCTCAAGGACGGCTCCGCCATCGGGCACGACCTCTCTGGCGGCTGGCACGACTGCGGCGACCATTTCAAGGTTTCCGAAACGCTCGGCTACACAGCCTACGTGCTCTCAATGGTCTACTTGGTTTACGAGGACAAAGCCGAAGACCGTTATGGCGAATCCTATGACGACACCGTACATATCGACGGCATCCCCGACATTCTCTACGAAGCAAAAATCGGCACAGACTACCTGCTCAAGCTCTACAAAGCATCGAAAGCCGACGGCCTGATCGACAAGGGCGACATGTACCATTCCGTAGGTGTTGATGACGCCGACCACCAATACTGGGATTTGCCGGAACGCCAGGACGCCCAGTCAGCGAGCAAGGGCGGTCCGGACCGCGTTGTTGCCAAGGGAATCGGAACCAACACGGCGGGCGTCTTCGCCGCCGCCATGGCCAACGTCGCCAAGGGCTTCGAAATCCTGAAGCCGGATTACCACGACGAACTTTTGGAAGCCGCAAAGGACATCTACGCCAAAATCATCGCCCCCAGCTTCTTGAACGGCAACGGCTGCTCCGTGGGAGGAGGCCAAAGCACGGACGGACTCAAGGGATTCTATCCCGGCGCAGGCGTCTGCTTTGACGACGCCGCTGCGGCGGCACTTGCCCTGTGGTATGCAACCGGCGACTCCAAATACGCCGACGACCTATTCAGGGACACCAAAATCAACAACAACTCTAACGCAATCCACAACCTGGAATACTTCAAGGCCGGCTACCTCGGCAACGGCTACGGTTTCCATCCCGGTGGATGGGCTACCGACTACGAGAACGTTCACGCCTACGTGCTGTTCGCGCTGCAGAAATTGATTCTCGGAAAAGAAGATGTCGCCCGTTCCCTCGGCTTGTCCGACATCGAAAGAGACTCGCTCTCCATGCGCGTCATGGCGTCCTTCCGCAAGCTCATCAACGACAGCACCAACGATGGCGATTCCCTTGTGCTGACGAACCCGGGAATCCAGGGCGAGCCTCATGAAGGCGATACCAAACTTCACGTGATTACCCCCTACAACCTCGTCTGGACGTCTTTTGACTGGGGTGTCATCCGCTACAACCTCGGTACGGCAAACGCAATATTCCTGATGTACGAGCTGACCGGTGACGAACGCTACCTCCGCGTGGCCCTCGACAACATGTACTATGCACTGGGCGCAAACCCCTGGGACATCTCGTTCCTGCTCGGCGCTGGCGACAAGAACCCCCAGCATCCGCATAACCGCGCCGCAAACCCGGACGGATACAATGCCGGCGGCATGCCCTACGAATACAAGTGCCCGAAGGGAGCGCTTATGGGCGGCAGGGCACCTAACCTCACCCTGATTGAGGACTGGTCCAAGTATACCTCCACAGAAACCTGCGTCGACTTCTCGGCCCAGTTCCTGTTCCCGGCACAGAGCCTCGCGAACACGCTGCCCCCCGACAACGAAGGTCCCCTGTTCAGCAACATCATGGGCACCCCGATTTCGGAAACGGAAGCCATCATCAGCTGGAACACCAACGAAGTCGCGCTGGTCACCGTTTTCTACAACACACAGCCCAACGAATCTAACCTCAATGTCGCACAGCAGGTCGAGCCGAGCAAGGACGGCAGTCTAACCCTCACCGGGCTCACCCCCAACACGACCTACTACTTCTACCTGGAAGGCGTAGACACAAAGAGAAACATCTCTAAGGACAACAACCACGGGCAATGGTACAGCTTCACCATGACCCTTGAACCCATCGAGATAAGCGGTGTGACCATTTGCCAGGTAGACCACCGCAGCGCCAAGATTTACTGGTGGAGCAGCAGCCGCGCCAACGGCATCGTCAACTACGGGACTACCTCCAAGTCCCCGACCGAAAGCCAGACCGCCTCCGGCGGCGCCGTGCTCTTCCACGAGGCAGAACTCACCGGACTAAGTCCCGGAACCACCTACTACTTCACCGTATCCTCGGGTGCCACAAAATCCAGCGAATACTCGTTTACCACGGAAAAGTTCGCTTCAACCGTGGATATGGACATCTATGTAAAGCCCCTGAGCAAGAACGGCTGCACGAGCAGTTCCGACTGGAAGCAGTGCAACACGTTCCTCGTCATAGTGACCAACAGGGACACGATGGCCTACCAGGACCTCGACCTGAGATTCTATTTCCCGGTCGCCGTCACCGGCGCTAGCGACAACAGGTCCGTCTGGGACGGAACCGGACAGTCTGTCGGCAGGCCCAACATGGTATTCGACGCCCCTGTCGCCTATACGGCAGTCACGAACAAGGGCACCACGGAAAGCGGTTACTACACGCAGGTCCACATCGAAGGAAACCTCGCCGTTTCCGGTAGTTACTTCTTCGAATTCAGAATAAGCCCGTCCTATGGAAGTATTGAAGACAGCTGGTCGTTCAGGCCCCATACCGATGCAGACGATCCTGCACAGTTCAAGGGTATCGACCTGACCCGCGGCCCCCAGTACAAGGAAGAATCCAATTCCACGATGTACATCGAGAAGGTCAACGGAAAGAACGAGCTCGCATTCACGAAGACCCCGTACGTTACCGCCTATTACCACGGCAAGTACATTTACGGCTATGGTCCCGACTACACGCCAGAGAACGGACCGCAGATGAAGAGAAACGTCAAGCTCGCCTTCGACCAGCCCTTCGTCTCGCCCCTTTACTCCATCGAAAAGGACGACCCGCTCACGACATACTCGGCAACAGCCCGAGTCTCGCCCACCGGTCTCCTCGATGACGTCGAAAAGAACGGAAGTTCCATCAGCATCGTGCCTGTCGTGCCGGGCAGGACCGACGCCGTCTCGTTCCAGATCGACACGACACTCGCCTACGGCAACAACTATATTGAATGGGTCGCCTGGCACAATCACTTTGCTAACATGAAGACCGAAAACAAGTACGACTGCGCCTGCGATGTGGTGAGGAGCAATGTCGAAATCGACACCATCACCGAGCCCCCCGAGCAGCGCTACCTGGAATTCACGGTCGACACCATCAACGTCTATACGACCCGCTTCGCCGAGGTTCACCTGATTCTCAAGGACAGCCTCAAGCAGCAAATGACTTCCGAGAACCTGGCCGTCATGTTAACGTCTGACAACTCGCTGGTACAGTTCTTCACAAGCCCGACAGCGACCCTCCCGACAACGACCATCAACATCGTGAACGGAGAAGCCGTATTCTACGTGAAGGCCGATTCCGCCCTGACAGCCCCCATTTACGCCATAGCCAACTCTACCAAGATTATCGCCTACGAAACAGCCAAGGCCATCCTGGTCGTTGAAGACCTGCCTCCCTGGCCCATCATCACCCTAGCGAGGATGATTGACCAGAACTGCGACAATGTCCCCGACGCCATAGACATCACGCTGTCGAACGCCTACATGGACAACACGAAATTCTCCATGATCCGTTTCACCTACGGCAACGATACATTAACCTCGGACAAAGTTGAAAGTCTTGACGGAACAAACCTCGTCGTCAAAATCGACCTCAGGGATACCACCGCCAACACGTCGCCAAGCGGCAGCATCACGCTGGTCAGTACTGTCGAAGGAAGTCCCAAGGAATCCAACGACTTCTACCGCGACGGCATCTCGCCAACGCTTCTATCCGTATCGGTTCTGGAACGTCTCGACACAGCAACAGCAGACCGCGTGTACCTGCAATTCAGCGAACCCGTCGCCATGGCCGGACTGGAATGGCCGATACAGCTCTACAACGGCAACAGCCCGGTAGCAACACCTGTCACCGTGACCAACGCGCAAATCTACAACGACTCCCTGAACGTTTGGGAACTCACCGTAGCCTTCGCGCAGGACGGTTCTTCCATCGTCAAGGAAGGCATGGGTGGACAGCTCCTGCTCTCCAGCGCTCTCACAGACCGTGCAGGCAATGGAGTAGGAACATGCCAGCAGCCCATCCATACCATCACGCTCAAGATTCTCCCCGTCCAGATGACATACGCCTTCATCAGCGACAAGGATGAAGATGGTCTTGCCGAACATGTGGAAGTCACCTTCATTTCGCGAGTGGACGATCGCCACAAGCCCGATAGCATTTCCATTGAATTCGGTAGCGCAACACCGGAAACCCTCTGGACCTCCAGCTACACCTTCAGTGACGACCGCAAGACCGCCATACTCAACCTGAAGGAGCCGTTCCGCCTGGGCAACACCAACGGCAATTACTCCGGCCAAATCAACGGCAAGGAACTGATTGGAGCCGGTCTCGTCATGCAGCACCTCGGTGCAGGCGCCGCCTACGAAACGAACAAGGTTATCGCCGAAGACAAGGCTGGCCCTGTATTCACGTCAGCAATCATCAAGTCTACATCTGATTTTGAAGATCTCAGCATCTTCGCCAGCGAGCCGTTGCTTGTCACGGATTCTACATACAAACTGTACCTACGCGAACGAGGCGATGCAAGCATCTACTCCCACGACCTGCAAAAGTGGATTTTCACCAGACAAAACACTGCACTTGATGTATTCTTCAAGAGCGAATCGGAAAAGGCCGTCGTGGAAGGCGACCGCATACGTTTCGCTCCGCAGGATGCAGGAGCCTTCATGGACAAGAGCGGCAACAGGCCGGCAACCAACAATCCTTGGGTCACGGTCAACGGCGACGGCAAGCCCAAAGTCAAATACAACGTCGACCTGCAGAGCCCGGTCATCACAGTCGATCCCAAGAAGGTTTCGCCGCCGATACCTGGCAATTCCGACTTCCGTGTCTACATCTACAACCCGGTCACGCACAGGCTGGACGCCATTCAAGACGGCAAGGTCGTTGCCTCTATCGATACGAACGTCACGCCGTTGCAGGGCGCCATCTGGACCATCGACATAACCATCCCGCGCGGAGCCGCCTTTGACGAGCATCCGGCCTGGGACACGATGTCCGTCAAGTACAGGATTCCGATCTTCACCAACCTCGGAGGATTCGTGAATCTCATCAGCGACAGCTACGAGCTTACGCCGGACGTGTACCTCACCTCCGAAAACCAGGTCACGCTCTTCATAGAATGGGCAACACTCGACGGAAAGGGACTTCGCTCCAAGAACGGGCGAATCGCTGGTACCGGAGCCTACATCTACAAGCTTGAGCTCGAGACCCGCTTTACGCCCAATCCGAACCTGGACGAGGAGACTCAAAAGAGATTCAAGTACAAGAGTTCGTACGATAAGACCAAGAAATTCGGCTTAAAGCGCATTCAATAAAGGAAGCCCCCCTATTTTTCCTAAAAAGCTCGCACAACGCGAGCTTTTTTTTTAGTTTTCATTTCGAGTATGCACGAGGCTTTGTACTCCCATTCGCCATACATCATAGCGCTGTCTGCCATAGCGCTAGTGGTTTCGCTTTTCCTGAAAAAAATGCTGTGGAGGGAAACCAGCGCGAAAAAGTTGCCCTCGCCAATCTTGAAATTCATCCACATCAATATCGTGTGGAATTTCTGTGCGCTCGTCGGATCACTTTTCTTTTGGCAGCAACAGACATCGACGATTAAAATCATCCTATTTAGCATCCAAGCACTGGCCTGGGTCCAAGCAGGAACTACGATATACAGAATTGGCAAGCTCGATACAGACCACGCAGACTCCAATCCCTCCAAGATATGGAACACTATCGCCATCTGCGCCGTTCTACTCGTTTCCATCTTCGCCATTTTTGACATCCGCATAATCACCGAAATCAGCATTATGGGATTGTATCCTCTAAAGAACTATCCCCTCGCCATCATTTTCTCGTCATACTTCATCATTTTCGTAGTCCCTCTCATCATTGCAACAATGTACCAGCTATTCAAGAGGTGCATGCAGTCCAGCAATTCCAACATGGTGAAGGTCAACACGAAAATTCTCACGAGCTTCATCATCATATTCCTCATCGCCTATTCCTTCGATTTCATCCTGCCCATTATCCAGACAACATCATTCAAGCCAGACAAGATGCATTTCCTTTTCTGGAACCAATGTTGTAGCATTATTATTGCCATTCTCGCCATCCAGTATTTCACGTCTATTTCGTACAAGAACAAAAGCTCCTATTGGCTACTGAGCAGAATCGTCAACCAGATTAACGACGGCATCATCATCTACCATTCCGACGGACGAATCAAGGCCGCAAATCCGACGGCACTCCAGATGTTCCAGACAACCATTGACGAGCTGCAGACGAAATATATCCAGGAAATTTTTTCAAAGAACATCGAGTTCTTCCGTGAATCCCATTACAAGAGTCAAAAGATTTCTATCAAGAACGAGATTCACAAGTTCGACATAAAGATATACCAAAGCCATATCAGTATGCTTACCAGTGAGTTCATGATTCAGTTCAGTGACCTCACCAACACGCTTTACTACCAGCAGCGCATCAAGGACCTGAACGAGCAGTACGTGGAATACAAGCAGGATCTCATCCGCTACCAGGACCGACTCAATATTTCTGAAAAGCGCTCCGACGAAAACAAGAATTTCCTGTTCACCTTGATTAACGCGCTTCCTTTCCAGTTCTGGTCCAAGAACGAACAGGGTGTCTACGTGATGCAGAACCAGAAAGATATTGCAAACCGCGGGAACAAGTCATCCTCGTTCGACAATCCTGAACAAATTACGGACTACGAGAATGAAGCCCGCATGAGCGGCGTCTCGAAATCGTTCATATCGTACGAGACCGTAAGCGGAAGAATTATCACCCAAGACGAGGCGAACGTTCTCTTCCGCGAAGGCAAAGATGTTTTCATATTCGACAACCTGTTCATCCCCATCGTCACGGACACAAGTCCATACAAGGTCATCGGCCTGAAAATCGACATGACAGAGCAGCGCAAACTGGAAAAGGAACGTGACATGCTGCGCGAACAGAAATACATCCATTCCCGCCTCGAGGAACTGGGCACATTGTGCGGCGCTTTTGCGCACGACTACAACAACATCCTCGGATCGCAGATTGGATTCTGCGACCTCGCGAAGGAATCCATCGCCGAGGACCATCCGGCCTACATGTTTATCTGCGAAGCGCGCAAGGCTGCAGAACGCGGCAAGCAGTCCCTCGAAGAACTGCTGAGCACCATCCGCGGCAACACCTCCGCAGCCATTCCACCTATAGAATTCTCGCCGCACATCATCATCAAGGATGTCGTCCTGAGATTCACGCAAAGCCTCCCGAACGGAGTGCGCATCGTCTCCACCGAAATCGACGAAGACATCAAGATCATGGGTGTCGTCGCCTCCTTCGAGCGCGTCATCACAAACATCGTCAAGAACGGTATCGACGCCATGAAATCCTCAGGTGGACAGCTCACCATCAAGATGCATTCCGAGACGCTGGAAGAAACGCTGGATGTGCCCTATGCGGCCCCCATCCCAGCAGGTTCCTATGCCAAGATCAGCATCTCGGACACGGGAACCGGAATGGACGCCGGGACGCTGGAACGCATATTCTCGCCATTTTTTACAACAAAAGCCCCCGGCGAAGGCCTCGGACTGGGGCTGTCTTCTGCCGTCCGGCTGCTAAAAGAAGCAAAAGCAGCCTTCAACGTACAAACTACGCTAGGCAAAGGCACCACATTTAATCTATATTGGCCTAAAAGGAATGAATAATGGAGGGACCATGTCCACAATCCTGATTATCGATGATGACGAACAGTTCAACCTGATGCTCAAGTCGGCCCTGACCATCAAGGGTTACAATGTCGATACTGCATCTAACGGGAAAGAAGCCAAAGCCCTGTACCAGAGCAACGTCTACGACGTAATCATTACGGACATTATCATGCCCAACGTCGACGGTTATGAAGTTATCCTTGATCTCCGCCGCATGGGAATGGGAGACCGTATCATCGCCGTCAGCGGCGGCGGACGTACCGCAGCCGACGACTACCTTATCACGGCGAAGCACTTCGATGTCGCGGCAACGTTCAACAAGCCCGTAGACCTGCAGGCACTTAGAGCGAAGGTCGAGGAAATCATCCAGAAGCACTAAAGCCTATGAAAATTCTGATCGCCGATTTAGACCAAAACTTTATCAGCGACATCCAGCGTACGTGGTCCATACCGGACACGGATTTTGTCGTGTGCAGCGACAAAGACGCTTTCATGCCTTTGGCCAAGGACCAGCCGGTGGACCTAGCGTTCATCGAGGTTCCCTTCTTGATGCTCGAAAACATGGACATGGTGAGCTACCTGAAGGAAAGGCACCCCGGCATCGAAATCTACGTGCTCTGCAACGACAAGAACTGGCCCGGAGCGACCAGCGCCATTTCTAGGGGCGCAAGCAGCTTCTTGATGAAGCCGCTTTCCGTATCGCAGCTCGAGGACGTGGCCAAGAAGGCCATGGCGCAACAGCAGAACAAGTCTACCGCACAGCTGATGGAATCGCAGGTGTTGGACAGCCTGCTCGGCAACACGCCGGAAATGCGCAAAATCCTCAAGACGGTCTACAAGATTGCCCCCACGACAAGCACAGTGCTCATCACCGGCGAATCCGGCTCGGGCAAGGAATTCCTCGCAAAAATTGTACACCGCTACAGCAAGAGGAGCGAAGCTCCCTTCGTCGCCGTCAACTGCGGCGCCATTCCGGAGAACCTGGTCGAAAGCGAACTCTTCGGCAGCAAGAAGGGGTCGTACACCGGCTCCACAGCAGACAAGAAGGGCTTATTCGAATCTGCAAACGGCGGAACGCTGTTCCTCGACGAAGTCGGTGAACTTTCCCCCGCCACGCAGGTCAAGCTCCTGCGCTTCCTGCAGAACCACGAAATCCGCCGCGTAGGCGAAACCACCAGCCGATACGTAGACGTGCGCGTCATCGCGGCAACAAACCGCGATCTCAAGGACGCCATGCTCGAAGGTCGGTTCCGCGAAGACCTTTACTACAGGTTGAACACCTTCCACCTGCAACTGCCTCCCCTGCGCAACCGCAAGCCCGTCATCCCAGCACTCGTACGTTACTTCATCCTGAAGTACAAGGAAACCCACGGCAAGGACATTGTCGACCTGGAGCCCGCGGCACAGTATGCGCTCAGCCGTTACCGCTACCCGGGCAACATCCGCGAACTCGAGAACATCATCGAGCACGCCATCGTGCTTTCGGAAAACGGAGTCATCCGCCTGGAAGACCTTCCCGAGGAAGTCCAGAACGAGGCCAACGAAAAGCCCATCGCCATCCCGCACATGAAGCAGGCCGCCATCGCAAACGGCGAGACCGGCTGGGACAGTGGCGACACAACCGCCCTGCAGGAGAGCTCGGAGGAACGCAGCGGAACTGGAAGCGAGTCTTATTCCGACAAGGTCCAGGACAGCTATGCAGAAATCACCCTCGGCGAAAAGAAGGACTCAAGCAGTTCCGACGAAATCCTCTCGCTCGAGGAAATGGAGCGCAGGCATATCCTGCACGCTCTCAGCATCTGCAAGGGCAACCGCACCGAAGTCTGCAAGCGACTCGGTATCAGCCGAGCAACTCTTTGGCGCAAGCTGAAAGAGCTGAAGATTGCGATGGAAGAAGGCGACGAAACCTAACCCACGACAGCCTAGTTAAACTTCGACAAGTGTCGCAACAAGGCAGGAATCCTTCGTGGATCCGCTGCCAGCAAAGTCGATATCCTGCCCGCGCTTCCAAGCTGTGCGGGCATTTTTGTGAACCGACCTTACGGCATTGAGCACGTCGCGCGAAAAAACGTCGAGCGCGAACTCGCTGTAATTGGAACTTACCATGAAGAACCCGTGCGGATTCAGGATTTGAGCACATTCCGAGACAAGCGGCATCAAGTGTTCGCGTACGTTGAAGTTGAATCCCTTGAAGCGAGCGAAACTCGGCGGGTCAAGCACGATGCCATCGAAGCGGAGTCCCTTCTTGCAAGCCCAGCGCACATATTCGAGCGCATTGCCGCGGAAAAATTCTCCCGGGCGCAAGTCAAGCCCGTTCAGCGCATAGTTTTCGCGACCCTTATCCAAAATCTTCCCGCTGATGTCGGCATTCGTTGCAACAGCGGCGCCACCGAGACGCGCATGCACCGAGAAACTGCACGTGTAGCTGAAGAGGTTGAGGAAGCGCGGACCTTCGCCGGATTGAGCCGCGCCGGACAATGCGCGGAATCGTTCCTCCACTTCGAGACGCACATGGCGCATGTCGAGGAACAGGCCTGGATTCACCGTATCAAGCAAATCCACATGAAAACGCGCGCGCCCCTCGCGCACGATGCCCACGGCATCCTCTCGCGAGCCAAAGGCAACTTCCATCGGAGCATTTTCCAAAGACTTGCCCGAGCGCGAGAGACGCTCCTTCACCACGACGCAAACGGGATTGAACGCCCCGACAATGGCCTCGACGATTTCCCGCCGACGCGAAAGCATTTCCGGCCCAAAGAACTGCACTTGGAAACGGTCACCAAACTTGTCGAGAGTAACCCCCGGGAACCCGTCAGCAGCCCCGTTCACGATGCGATAGGCGTCGGTCACATCAAACAGCGCTGAGCGTTTTTCGAAAGCGGATTGAAGGAGGGAGAGCATGGAAGGTTAGGGGCTAGGATCTAGAGGCTAGGATCTAGGGGTTAGTAGCGGTGAGCTTTGAGCCATCAGCAGTGAGTAGCGAATCTACGAAAATCATACCTCATTGCTCATCGCTCATTGCTCATAGCTGTCAAGCATCACTTGTCCAAATTCTTGATTTGGTCCACGAACTCGCCGACTTCCTTGAACTCGCGGTAGATGGAAGCGAAACGCACATAAGCCACAGGATCGAGTTTTTTGAGTTCCTGCATGGTCATGTTGCCAATCTGGTCGTAGGTCACCTCGAAGCTGTCGTTGACTGGCAGGGAATTCTCGACATTGGTCGCCAAGTTTTCCAGGTCTTCCCTGGACACCGGACGCTTCTTGCAAGAATCCATGAGGCCCTTCATCAGTTTCTCGCGCTGGAAAGGTTCCTTGCTCCCGTTTCTCTTGATAACAGTAAGCGGCTGCAACTCGATATATTCACGAGTTGTAAAACGGCGGCCACAGGCAAGGCATTCGCGGCGGCGGCGTATAGAAGTTCCGCTCACGCGGCTATCGACAACCTTGTCGTTGTCGGTTTTGCAAAAAGGGCAAATCATGGCTTGAATATAGGTTTTTTCGAGGGGAAAAAGCACTTTTTTTGAGATTTCGTCATTATCCGTGAGGCAAAAGGGCTTTTTTTGTCATAAAAAATTTCCTTGCACACAAAAAGCGACCGAACTTCATCCGGTCGCAATTGATTTAGATTATCCAGGGCACTTGCCTTAACGATTTACCCGTTCACCTTCTTGAAGTCGGCGACGTTCTGGGCAAACTCGGCGAGGTATTCCTTGGCCTTCGCAGCCACAGCCTCGGGCACGTAACCGAATTCCTTCTCGAGCACGCCAGCCGGAGCGGAAGCACCGAAGCGTTCCAGACCGCAGGCCTTGCCGAAACCGCCAACCACGCGGTCGAAGAGGACCGGGAGACCACTGGAGAGAGCGAACACCGGAGTCCAGGGCGCGAGCACCTGGTCGCGGTACGCCTTGTCCTGCTTGAGGAAGAGAGCCGGGCTAATCATGGAGACGACGCGCACGGCCTTGCCTTCGGCACGGAGGAGTTCGGCGGCCTGATGTTCCAGGAGCACGTCGGAACCGTTCGCGACGAGAGTGAGGTCCGGGTTCTTGCCGGCGGCAGTATTGTCGCTCACGATGTAGGCGCCCTTGCGGCAGGCCTTCGCGGCTTCGTAGCGGTTTTCGCCGGGGAGCGTGTTCACCACCTGGCGGGTAAGGATAAGCGCCGTCGGGCTGTCGTTGTTCTCGAAAGCCATTTCCCAGGCGGCAAGCGTTTCGAAAGCGTCTGCCGGACGGAGCACGAGCATTTCGGCCTTGCCGTTTTTCTTCGTGAGGTCTTCGAGCAGGCGAATCTGCGTTTCGTGTTCGATGGGCTGGTGCGTCGGGCCGTCTTCGCCCACGCGGAAGCTGTCGTGCGTGAACACGTACTTGACCGGGAGACCCATGAGGGCGGCCATGCGGATAGCGGGCTTCATGAAGTCGCTGAACACGAAGAACGTGGCGCAGATCGGGAACAGGCCCTTCTGCAGCGCGATACCGTTCATGATGGCGCCCATCGTCAGTTCGGCGACACCCACCTGGACAAACGCGCCCTTGAAGTCGTTCGGACGGAAGATGCCCGTCTTGTTGAGGAACGCCTGCGTGTTGTCGGAGTTGGAAAGGTCAGCGGAACTGCAAATGATGTTGTGGAAGTTTTCGGCGAGGTAGCCGAGAACCGTACCGCTCGTAACGCGGGTAGCCACGCCTTCCTTGATCGGGAGGTTCGAGAGGTTGAGCACCGGAGCCTTGCCGGAGAGCCATTCATTAAGAGTAGCAGACTTCTCGGCATTTGCCTTGTCCCAAGCGGCCTTGGCCTTCTTCCATTCGGCGACTTCCTTGCGAAGTTCGTTTGCGCGGGCTTCGAAACCGGCCTTCACGTCGTCGAACACCTGGAACGGGTCGTCCGGGTTACCGCCGAGGTTCTTGACCGTCGCGGTGGTAGATGCACCGGCAGCGTTGAGCGGCTGGCCGTGCGTAGAAACTTCGCCTTCGTAGCTCTTGCCGTCTTCGGCAACGGCGCCCTTCGCCATCGTGGTGTGGCCGAACACGAGCGTCGGCTTTTCCTTCTCGGCCCAGGCTTCCTTGAAAGCCTTGCGGAGTTCGGCGATATTGGAACCGTCGCATTCAATCACGCGGAAACCCCATGCCTTGTACTGGCCGACGAAGTCGTGGCTCATCACGTCTTCGGTCTTGCAGCTCAACTGCACCTGGTTCGCGTCGTAGAAGAAGATGAGGTTCGAAAGCTTGAGGTGACCGGCGATACGGCCCACGCCGTAGGCAATTTCTTCTTCGAGGCCGCCGTCAGAAACGAGGCAGACCGTCTTGTGCTCGAGGATGGAACCGAAGCGTTCCACCATGAAGCGTTCGGCGATGGCGGCACCCAGTGCAATGCCGTGGCCAATACCGAGCGGGCCCGAGGAGTTCTCGATGCCGAGCATCACGTCCAGTTCGGGGTGACCCGGAGTGCGGCTACCGAGCTGACGGAAGTTCTTCACGTCGTCGAGCGTGAGGCGGTTCGTGAGGACGAGCTCGGAGTACAGGAGCGGGCTCATGTGGCCCGGGTCCATGAAGAAGCGGTCGCGGCCCATCCATTCGGCGTCGTCCGGATCGTAGCGCAGGAACTCCGCAAACAAAAGCGTAATAGCATCGGCGGCGCCCATGGCACCACCCGGATGTCCGGACTTCGCCTTCTGCACCATCGCGGCAGAGAGAATTCGGACGTTGTCGGCTGCTTTCGTAACTAAGGAGTCTTGCACTGTAAAACCTCTTTGGGTGTTGTTTTTTACGCGCCAAATGTAGTTTTTTCTAGACAATCTCTCAAGGCATAAAGGTGAAAAGTCATTTAAGCCCCGCCCTTTTTTTGATAAAAATCAACATTTTCAGAAAAAGTTATATTTTCACCCGTCGCCACCTCGTGTGGCAAAATCGCCCCCGAAAGGAGCGGTTTTAATTGTTTTTTGGAATGGAAATATGAAGATTAAAAACTTTATCTTGGCATTACTCAAGAACTTAGCACATCCCGTCGGAATCGCGGGGGTGATTATCGCCCTTGCCATCCCCTTCCTCGTCTATCTCGCCCCCAACATCGGGCACAAGGAGACCATCCGGCAGCTGGACCTCAACCTTCCCATCCCCCTCTTCTGCGTGCAGTTCGCCCTTGGCCTCCTCCTAATCGTCGTCCTGAACAAGGACTTCCGCGAATGGTTCCGCAGCATCCTTCCTGCCAAGGCGTTCAGCATCATGGCCCTCGTATTTGCGGTAGCCGTCTCGATCTTCGCCGCAACGCAGATTGAAGCACGCCACCGCGTCCAGAGCGACGAGAGCGTGTTCATGGCCGTCGCACAGAACATGTTCTACAACCACGAGAGCGGCACCTGCAACCAAGGTCTCTTCTCCGACGGCAAGCTGGAATGCACCTCCAAGTCCAACAGTTTCAAGACCAAGGGCCTCTCGTTCCTGTATTACCTGGGCATGCCGTTGTTCGGCAGCGACCTCCACTGGATTTTCAACATGGAACTCCTGATGCTGCCGCTGGCGTTCTTGCTGATGTTCTTCGCCATCGTGGCCTGGACAAGGCAGCCATTACTCGCCTTCTTCGCATCGCTCCTTCTTGCACTGCAACCGACCGTGCTGTTCCAATTCCGCGCCATGTCGGTGGAACCGCTCTACATATTCCTCTCCGCACTCTCGCTCCTGGTGTTCAAGTGGGCTTTTGACCGCAACACCATCAAGCACTGGGCCCTGCTCGCACTCATTCTCGCCTTCTTCGCACAGACCCGACAAGAAACAGCCTTCTGCCTGTTCGCCTTCATCCTATTCGCCTTGCCCAAGCTGCTCGACAAGAAGGACTACAAGGCCCCCACATTCTTTGTCACCCTGTCCCTGTTCTCGGTCCCCGCACTCCTGACGATCAGCTACTTCCAGGGATTCGGTTTCCAGGGCGGCGAATACGAAGCGCACGGGCACTTCATCGAAGACCTTCTCAAGAACTGGGAAATCATGACGAAGCCGCTCAACGACAACGGCGAGCTTTCGAACCCGTTCCTCAGCTACTTCAACTACCTGTTCGCACTGGGCGCAGCCTACCTGCTGTTCCGCGCATTCTACGACCTGCGCAAGAAGAACTTCTTCTACCTCGAGGTCCTCGCATTCCTCGCCATCTACCACCTTCAGACCTACGTCATTCTCGAGAACGTTTCCGGTGACTTCGGCATCGAAATCAACCAGCGCTACAGCCTGGTGATGTTGCCGAGCATGGCATTTGTCGCAGCGCTTCCCATCGCCCACTTTGTCGAAACCATCGTCAAGACAAGCATCGCCCCCAACTCCAAGAACGCGGGACGTTTCACCATCATCGCCGCAATCGTTGTCGCCGCAGTGCTTTCCGGATGGACCGCCCACTACAAGGCGGACTTCAACAAGAACATCATGTACAACCGCAACCACCTGACCATCGAGGAGCACGAAATCCTCGGCTGGCTCAAGGAACAACCCGCAAAGAACAGGCTGTTCATCTACGGGCGTCCGTGGCACTTCGTCGGGTACGGGATTTCGTCCATCCATTATGACCAGGCTCGTAAAATGAATGCAACCGCACTCGAAGACCTGATGAGCAAGTTCGACGAAGTCTACTACATCCGCGGTCTCGACTGCTGGGACAGCCAGACCTACCACAAGAAGGCCGTCGAGCATCGCATAGCAACTACCTGCGATATATTCGAGAAAGAAATGGAACTTGAGGGAGTCAAGAACATCCTCATCACCAACAACTACTGGGTACAAATCGCGCGCTTCCTGGGACGCAAGTCCTATGACCCGACAAAAATTCTTTCCGTCGCCGACCCCAAAACGACAGACTCCACGCTCGTCATCGGAATCCAGCTGAAAGACCCGCGCCCGGAAGCCAAGCAATGGACTTTCAAGATGGAACTGAACAACGTTACCGTCATCAAAAAGCAATACGAAGCCGGACAATTCGAAATCAACGTAACCAACGACAGCATCAAGTCGGGCTACAACAAGTTCGTATACACGGTCACGGACCAAAACGACAAAACCCTCGGCATCCTCGAAGATTACTACTTCAGCACGAAGGACGGCGCCCTGGCCCTGAACGGAGTCCAGTACGAAAGCCATAAGCAAGCCTGGGGTACACTCCATACAAACGAGTCCATTGAAGGCAACAAGATTACAGTCGATGGAAAGAAATTCAAATTCGGCTATGGCACCCACGCCGCCTCCGAAACCATATTCAACATTGAGGGCAAATACAACACGTTCTCCATGCAGTTCGGCCTCGACGACGAATCGCTATGCAGCAACGGCGTAAAGGTGCAGGTGCTCGGAGACGGCAAGCTCCTCACAGAAACAGGCTTTTTCAAAGCAGGATACCTCGGCTCGCTCACAGCAGACGTCAAGGACATCCTAAAACTCACAATCAAGTCCATCCCCAACGGCAGCATCGACTGCGCCCACTTGGACATCATCAACCCGGAAGTTAAATAATGCTCCTATCCGTAATCATCCCCGTATTCAACGAAGAAGAAATTGTCGCCGAAACCTACCGCGTCTTGGAAGAAGAACTCAAGAACGTTGAGCACGAACTTATTTTCGTGAACGATGGTTCCAAGGACAAGACACGAGAAATTGTCGAAAGTCTGTTGCCCAGCAACCCGAACAACAAGATCGTCAACTTCAGCCGCAACTTCGGCCACCAGGCCGCATTCAGTGCAGGCCTTGACCACGCCATTGGCGATGCCGTGGTAATTATCGATGGCGACCTGCAGGATCCGCCGAGTCTCATCCACGAAATGCTCGAAAAGTGGCGCGAAGGCTACCAGGTTGTGTACGCACAGCGCAACAAGCGCAAGGGCGAAACCATCTTCAAGCGTTTCACGGCATTCGCTTTCTACCGCATCATCGGCAAGCTCACGAGCATCGACATTCCGCCTGACACCGGTGACTTCCGCCTCATGGACCGCTGCGTAGTGGACCAGCTCAAGAATCTCCCGGAACGCAGCCGCTTCTTGCGCGGACTCGTCTGCTGGGTCGGCTTCAAGAAAATCGGCGTCAAGTACGACCGTGCCGAACGCACGGCAGGTACTTCCAAGTATCCGCTCAAGAAGATGATGCGACTTGCCTTCGACGGCATCACCGGTTTCAGTTCCGCCCCGCTCAAGATCAGTTTCTACCTCGGCTTCATCGCAGTTATTGTCGGGTTCGGCCTTTTCGTCTGGTCCATTCTCGAGAAGTTCCTCAACCCTGCAACGACCGTCCCCGGCTGGGCTTCGCTCATGACCGCCATCGTATTCTTTGCCGGCGTGCAGCTGATTTCCATCGGCATCCTTGGCGAATACATCGGCCGCATCTACGACGAAGTCAAGCAGAGACCGTTGTACATCGAGGATAAGAAATAGTAGGAAGTAGACAGTGATTAGGGGTTAGGGGTTAGGATCTAGGATCTAGGGAGAAATATCACGGATTCGCCGTCTGTTACTAACGCACGAAGTACGTGATTCTTTTCACTAGCCTCTAGCCCCTAGTCTCTCAAAGACTCATCGCTCACTACTCATTGCTCGAGCCCCGAACCTGGAGCCTAAGATATGAAAAACAAGCTGTTCGTCATGAGCGCCGCGAGTGGCGCAGGCAAGACAACCCTCAAGGACAAGGTCATTGGGGAATTTCCCGACATCGTCTATTCCATTTCCGCCACCACGCGCAAGCCGCGCGAGGGCGAGGTGGACGGCGTCCACTACTTCTTCAAGACCAAGGAAGAGTTCGAGAAGTTGATCAAGGAAGACGGCCTGATCGAATGGAACGAGGTCCACGGCAACTACTACGGCACGCCCAAGTTCTTTGTCGAGGACATGCTCCGTCAGGGCAAGCGAGTCATCTTCGACCTCGACGTTTTCGGCAAAGTGAACTTCGACAAGGTCTACCCCGATGCGACAGGCATCCTCATCCTCCCGCCGAGCGAGGAGGAACTGGAACGCCGTCTGCGCGGGCGCGGTACCGACTCCGAAGACGTCATCCGTCTGCGCCTCGAAAACGCGAAGAAGGAAATGGAATTCGCAAAGACGAAGGGCAAGTACGAATACACCATCATCAATGACGACCTCGAAAGGGCCGCCGACGAGCTGAGGGCTATTCTTAGGAACCGGTAATTCCGGCTATTCTATTTCCACCTTGATCTCTACGCCCGGAACCCATGGTTTCGCGGCATTCACGACAGGCCACAGAATTCGACGAACGGGCGTAAGTTCGTTCGTTTTCAAATACAGTTTCGCCCAGCGCACGTTCTGCACCACCGGGACAAACGCATCCACCGGTCCCATCACCGTCATTGATTTTTCTGCACGGCAGAGTGCCTCTATGCGGCCCACAGCTTCGCGCAGGAGCGATTCGTCCTTGCTGCCGAACGACACTTCCACCAGTTTGCAGAACGGCGGGTAGCACGCCTCGCGACGGTTGCGCATTTCCCAATCCGCAAAGCCGACAAAGTCGTGCTGCAGTGCGAACCGCATCACCGGTTCGTCAGGATTGAGCGTCTGTACAAGCACATTGCCACCATGCGCACGGCCAGCACGACCGGCAGTCTGGCTCAGCAACTGGAACAGGCGTTCCGTATTGCGGAAGTCCGGCAACCCTAGGCCGCTGTCGGCACCCACAATGCCCACGAGACTCACGCCTGGGAAGTCGTGCCCCTTCGCGACCATCTGTGTACCGAGCAAGATGTTGTACTCGCGCTTCCTGAAACTGTCGAGAATTTTTTCAACGGAACCTACGTTCTGCGTCGTGTCACGGTCCATGCGCACGACCTTCGCACCGGGCACCCACTCGGCAATTTCTTCTTCCAGTTTTTCAATGGCACCGCCGACAAATTCAAACGTTTCCGCACCACAAGAATGGCACGGCGAATTCACTGGATAGAGCAGTCCGCAATAATGGCACATCAAGGAACCGTACTGCTTGTGATAAACGAGCGGAACATGGCAGTGCTTGCAATAGAGCGTCTCGCCACATTCGCTGCACACGCGGATTTTCGAGTAACCGCGACGGTTCATGAGCACAATGGACTGTTCACCGGCCGTAACGCATTCGACCAAGGCGTCGCGGAGGTCCGGCGACATCATGAGGCCTTTCTGTTGGCACACCTTGCCCATGTTTATGATACGCACGTCGGGAAGCGGCGCCGATGTCGCACGATTTTTCAGTCTCAATAGTTTTAAGTTGTTTGAAACCGCATTGCGGTAAGTTTCCAGGCTCGGCGTGGCGCTACCGAGAACGACCAGGGCACCATACTTGTGCGCCACGTGGTAAGCCAGTTCGCGGGTGTGGTAACGCGGGGCCGGGTCCTGCTGTTTGAAGGAGGAATCGTGTTCCTCGTCCAAAATGACGACATCAAAATCAAAAGGCGAAAGAATTGCACTACGCGTCCCAAGCACGACACGAGCCTCGCCTCGCAGCACGGACACATAGGCGGCTCGCTTCTTGGGCGCAGAAAGAGCGGAATGCAGCACCTGCACGGGCACATGCAGAAAATCCTCGAAACGCTGCGAAGTCTGTGGCGTCAGCCCAATTTCCGGAACGAGAATCAGGACTTTCAATCCGCGGGACAGAGCCTCCCAGGCCAGTTCCTGATACACGCGAGTCTTGCCCGATCCCGTCACGCCATGCAACAGCGTCCCGCGGAATCCCGCGCCCGAAAGGTCAGCAACAAGCGAATCGACAGCGCGTTTCTGTTCTTCCGTCAAAGGAGGTTCATCGTGCGGAGCATCCAACTGCGCACCCTCTGCAACGGCAGCAACGTCCACAGCAGACGCATTCCCCGCTTCCACAGCAAGTGCATCCAGATACTTTTCAAAATCGGCTGGCCAAAACACGTCCAGGGACTTCATCGGAGAGCTGATGTAGTAGCGCGAAGTCCATTCCAGCATTTCCATGTAGCGTTCACTGAAAACGTACCCGGATGCATGGGGATAAGCACAACGCACGTCGAATTCCGGACGATCCGTAGTCACCTTCGACACAAGCGCGAGCACCGGTTTCTTGCGGTTGGCCAGCTGAACCCAGACAACGCTCCCACGTTCCAACAAGACCCCTTCGGGGACCCCGTAAGTGAACACGGACGGGGCCTGCGGGATGTACACCTCGCAGAACTCGGACAGAGAGGCGGCCTTCATCTTCGCCTTGACCGTCTCGGGAGCTTGAGTTTTGGGGATCCGTTTCGACATTGGGCTAAAAATAGCATCAAACCCCGCAAAATAAAAGTTTTTTAAAATTTTTTAATATTGTTTTAATTAGATTATGTTGCACAGGTTCACATAGGGCCTGAACCTTCCCTGGAGTTTACTATGAGCTTATTGGACGCATTTAAACCGAAATGGCAGAATTCCAACCCCGAAAAACGCATCGAGGCGATTGACGAGTTGAATTCCCAGCATCAAGACATCCTTGAAAACATCGCCTTGCGCGACGAAGACAAGGAAGTGAGGACCGCAGCTATCAAGAAATTGAATATTGTCGCTGTACTTCTGCAAATCTCGAAGAACGACCCCGAAGCGACAGTCCGCCGTCTTGCCGAAACACGCTATTTTGAAGAAATCACCAAGAAGCTGAAAGATTTCCGCGAAGCTGCGACCCCCGAAATGATTGCGCACCTGGACGAACTCAAGGACACCCGCTATGCCGAAGAACTGGTGAAGTCCATGAAGTCCTCGGAACTTAGACTCGAACTCGTGAAGAAGTGCACCAAGCAGTCGCTCCTCACCTACGCCGCAAACCGCGATCCCAAGGAAAGCGTCGCCAAGGCAGCATTCGAACGCATTGAATCCGAAAACGCACTCCAGGACATCAGTAAGAACTCCAAGCACACCACCGTCCGCAAGATGGCCGCAGAAAAGCTCCGTGCAGCCAAGGAAGCCAAGGATGGCGGTCAGAAGGCAGCAGCCCTCCTGTTCAGCAAACGCGAAGCCCTCATCCAACAGGCCCACCACTTTGCCGCCCAAAAAGATCCGCTGGCCATTCGTCCCCAGTTCGAAGCGCTCATGGTTGAAGCTCAGACCTTGGGTATGGGTCCTGCCCAAGCCACGCTCGACAAGATTCACGAAAGTTTCATCAAGTTCTGCAACGAAGCTAACGAAGCCAAGCTCGCTGCAGCCAAGGCCGAACAGGAACTGCTCGCCAAAAAGCAGCACCTCGCCGAAACGCTCGACGAACTTGAAGCTATTCTCAAGGAAGATAACGCCAAGGAAAAGAGCGAACGCATCGAAGCCATTATCGAAGAATGGAATGCGGACAAGTCCATTATGGACACCGCAAGCGTCAAGCGCTTTAACCAGGCATTTTTCAAGGCCCAGGACTTGAAAAAGGAATCGCCAGAAGAAACGTCCAAGAGCGAAGAAGACGCAACCAAGGAAGCTTCCCGTCCTGAGCTGCTGGAACGACTCCAGGCCCTTGCCGACACCGACACGAACGAGAGCACATCCAAGTACCTCCACTCCATCGTACGCGAATGGGAAAAGCTCCCGCTCCTCGAAGGTGCCGACCCGATCCTCCAGAGCTACAACGCGCTCCGCAACAAGCTCAGCGAAAAGATTACCGCATTCAACGAGAACGCCGAAAAGACCATCGCCGAAAACAAGGTGAAGCTTACCGCGCTTATCGAACGCGTCAAGGCAATCAACGAAAACGAGAACTTCAAGGAAATCAACAAGAAGCTCCGCGAAACGTTCCAGGAATGGAAGTCCATCGTCGGTGAACAGAAGTTCAAGTACCACGACCTGTGGCAGGAATACAAGAGCGCGACTGCTCGATTCCAGGAAATGCAGCAGTGGGAATCGTGGCACAACGAAAAGGACCGCGACGAAATCCTCACCGAAATGGAAACGCTCTGCAACGAGACTCCGAGTCAAGCTGTGCTTTCGAAGTTCCGCGACCTCAGTAGCAAGTGGCGCGAGATTGGTCCTATCTCGCCGGCCAAGCTCAACGAGTACCGCGAAAAGTTCCAAGGTCTCTGCGACAAGATCAAGGAGAACTGCGCTCCGTTCATAGAAGAACAGCAGGCCGAACGCCAGAAGAACCTGGAGGCCAAGGAAGAGCTCTGCCAGAAGGCCGAAGAGCTCGTCGCCAACACGGAAATGTTCTGGAAAGACAAGTTCAAGGCCATGCAGGAAATCCAGGAAAAATGGAAATCCATCGGCATGGTGCCCAAGGAATCGATGACTGCGCTGTTCGACCGCTTCAAGGCGGTAACGAACGCCTTCTACACCCAACACAAGGAAAATCTCAAGCAAGAAGACCAGACTCGCGAAGCGAACTACGAGAAGAAGGTCAAGCTTTGCGAAGAAGCCGAAGCGATTAAGGAATCCAGCGATTGGAACGCAACTTCAAACAAACTAAAGCATCTCCAAGAAGCTTGGAAGGCCATTGGTCCCGTACCCAAGAGCAAGTCCGATGAAATTTGGACACGCTTCCGTACGGCATGCGATTCCTTCTTCGAAAAGAAGCGCGCTCACTTCGAGGAAATGGATGCATCCAAGCAGAAGAACCTCGAAGCAAAGCAGGCCCTCTGCGAAAAGCTTGAAGCACTGGATTTGAATAACATAACAACAGACGTTATCGAAACGGTAAAGTCTATTGAAGCCGAATGGAAGACCATCGGCATGGTGCCGAAGGAATCCGTCGAAAGCATTAGCGACCGCTTCAACGAGACCATCAACCAGTTCCTCGGACGCTGTGCAGAAAAGGATGACGCCCTCCGCCAGCAACTTGAAGACATCAAGATCAAGAAGCAAGACATGATCGAGAAGGTCCGCCAGTTCGCCGAAAGCGCCGGCAGCAACCAGCTTGCCGAAGCCGTCCGCGAGATCCAGAAGGAATGGCGCACGCTGGGCAGCTGCGGTATCGACGATCTGCTCATCCACAAGACATTCCGCGAAGCCTGCGATGACTTCTTCACACGCCGTCGCGACCAGCTCGACATCCAGGAACAAGCCCGCCAGAACAACCTGCAGAAGAAGATTTTGCTCTGCGAACAGGCCGAAGACCTGCTCACCGACCTGAACGAGCAGACCGTAGGAGCCTCCATGAACAAGGTGAAGCACCTGCGCCACCTGTGGAAGGAAGTCGGTGCGGTTCCCCGCGAACAGTCCGACAAGATCTGGAAGCGCTTCAACACGGCATGCGACCAGGTATTCGCCTTCGGACGCAAGGACGAGCCCAAGGCAGAAGCCCCGGCTGCGGCCCCCGAAGCATAAGCACAGGGTACACATCACAATTCAAGGGATGGCAGCGACGCCATCCTTTTTTATTTTTGTGCCATAATGAAATTTCCTCCATGGACAAGTGTAAACGAAGCCGCCCGCCTGCTCAAAGCGGGCGAAGTCGTCGCCATTCCGACAGAGACCGTATACGGGCTTGCCGGCAACGCGTTTGAGCCCAAGGCTCTCGCCAAAATTTTTGCCGCCAAGGAACGCCCGACATTCGACCCGCTCATCGTGCATATTGCAGACATTGCGCAACTGAGCGACATCGCCAAAGACATTCCCGAGGCCGCATACAAGCTCGCCGAAGCCTACTGGCCCGGCCCTATGACGATTATCCTGCCCAAGAAGGATTGCATTCCTGACCTGTGTACCAGCGGATTGCCTTCTGTCGCCGTGCGTTTCCCGAGCCACCCTGTTGCGCAGGCAATCATCAAGGAATCGGGATTACCGCTTGCCGCACCGAGCGCAAACCTGTTCAAGCATGTGAGCCCGACAACCGCCGAGCACGTGGCAGCACAGCTTGCCGACCGCATCGCGGGCATTGTCGATGGAGGCCCCTGTACAGTGGGTGTCGAAAGTTCCATCATCTCGCTTGCAGGTGACAAGCCCGCGGTGCTCCGGCCCGGCGCCATCACGCCAGAGATGTTTGCGAAGGTACTCGGCAGCGTAGACGTGAAGGATTCCACAAGTAAACCGGGACAGCCCATGGCGGCGCCGGGCCAATGCGATACGCACTACCGCCCGCAAGTCCCGCTGTACTTCGGCGAACTCCCCGCCGGTTACAAACTCCCCGCAAACACCGTGCGCATCGCATTCGGCAAGCAAAACGGTCCCATCCCGGAGACTGTTAACTTGTCTGTATCAGGAGACATGGCCGAAGCGACAGCCAACCTGTACGCCTTCATGCACGATTTGGACAAGCCCGAATACGACTTGATTCTCGTGGACCCGATTCCGAATACGGGAATCGGCATGGCGCTGAACGACAGGTTGAAGAGAGCAAGCGTCAAAGCACTACCATAATCACACGGAATACTTTATACAGGCACCCGTTTTTTTACATCGGGAACAACGGATAGTTTTCCTTCGTGTACGTTCTTGTGTACGCGTTGAAATGCCACCATTCGCTGCTAAGCGGGACCCAGCCAGCACGCTTCATGATCTTGCGGAACAGGTTCCGGTTATCAACCTGTTGCTGCGTCAGGCGCCCGCTCTGAAGGGCATCTGCCTCACCCACCTCGCCTGCGCACCGTTCGAAAGAATCGAAATCCGTACCCATGTCAAGCATCACACCCGTACTGTCGGCGACACCGATATCGAGGGCGAGCCCGTAATTGTGCAGCCCGCCCGTCTTTCCCGAAGACACGTAGTTCGAATAGGGCGTTCCCGCCACGGCACGCTTGAGCGCGCTCTGCGCATACAGCGGACGTGCCGCATCGAACACCACCAGCGTAGCCCCCGGCATTTCCTTTCGTAATAGCGTAACGGCCCGTTTTAGCTTGGGCAATGCATCCTTATGCACAAACGCACGACGGATTCCACAATAGAGGTCGTGCCCGGTAACGTTGTCGAACGTCGCATAGCGCAAGTCCATGCGAAGCCCTTTCATGTACGTAATCTCAACTAGGTTGGAATCGGTCTTTGCATAGGCAATCCACTGTTTGGCAGCCTTGCAAAAGCGCACCGGCTTCGCCGGTTTCTTGGGGACAAACAAACTATCCGTCTCGTGCGCCCACGCAACCATACACAAGCAGAAGAGCAATAGAACGATTCTCATACCACAAGGCTCTCAGCCTCTAGTCTCTAAATTCTAGCCCCTAAATTCCCAACTGCACTTCCACGCCAAACTGGAAATACATTCCCATGCCCTTCGCCATGAAAGGCACTAGATCGTAGCCATCTGAAGTTTTGCCATTGCCATCCCGTGTCACCCAGGAACGTTCACGGCCATTCGCAGTTCCGAGGAATTCCAGGGCCGGCACATCCAACTTTCCTAAGATATTAGGCAATTCCAAATAGAACCGGGCATGCTTGAAGAAATACTTGCTCGTCGTGATATCCAGATTGACGCGTAAATCCGTACGATAGAGGTTGGTAAATTCGTTCAGGTCGCGCAGACGACGAGTCCCGTTTGTCCGGTACGACTTTCCGTTTTCTTCGTCCAGGGAAGACGGCATTATAGAGTAGTAATACAACGGACGGTGATACAACGCATGGTGCGTCAGGATAACCGAGATCACGGAGTCCTTACGTGGGTAGTAGCGGAAATGCGAAAGCATGTCGAGGCGAGCGTTCGCTTCCCAAGGAATCGAGCTTCCGTCTTCCAGTTCATATTCACCGTACACGGAGTTCACGTTCGTGGAGAACGAGAAGTGGTGGGAAGTCTTCCATTCCACCTTCACGCCACCACCCATCGACCAAGCGTAATCCACCGGGGTCACGTCCCTGTAATACGCATAGGCCTTCGGCATCGGTAGCAGCGGATCGGCATAATAGCGCCCATAACCGGCCAACTGGCCATCGAAATACTTTGACCGGTAACCAAGGCCCAGTTTCGCGGACGTTCCCGTCTCGAGGCGGCCCGTCAGGTCCCCGTCGTCATAATAAGGCTTCCAGTCGCTACGGTAGGCCGCATTGCCGAACACGTGCCAATAGGCGGAATCCGCACGGGAAAGGTTCACGTCGGCATCAATGGAGCCCGTCGGTTGCGCATTGTGGTCCACAGCGTCAGCCACGGCTCCTGCAGAGAGGATGTACCTATCGTAGTCGCCACTCCAGTCAAAGCGGCTCGCCCCCGAAAGAACTCCTGTCTGGTAATCACCAGAAGTCGTCCCACCGAACTCAGGATAGTTACGTTCGATAATCTGCTGTTCGTACAGCACGGCACCGCTCAGACCGGCACCTAGAATTTTTCCATTGAAGTTCTTGCTCAACCCACCACTGATTGTAGAATGGATTTGCTCATAGGCATCAATGAAGGATGTCTCACCTGCATAGTTGCTCGTCCGTTCGCGGAATCCGGTCGTGTCGCGGAGCGTATCGCTCAGGTATTCCCGCACAAAGCCAGCATGCACACTCGTACCGAACCGAGAATTGTATTCGGCTCCGAGCACAAGGTATTCCTGCTCGCCCGAGATGATGTTCACGGAATTCACCTTGTCCATCTTGGTCGCCGTATCCTGCCGGACGGCGTACTCATCGTAACTATACAGCGTGCGCAACGCCCAGGTATCGCCCAGGGAATCGGAGCCGTTCAGCTGCGCATACACGTCGTAGGCGGAAAGGTCGAACGGGTCAGAAGACTTGACGCGGCAATCATCATCATCATCACATTCCGCACCGCGCTTGCGGAACTCGGTAAAGAACTTTTCGCCCAGGTTCTTGAGCATTTCGGGATCCAAGCGACGGAACGAAATCCTAAAGGAGTCCCAGAAGAACCACGGCATGTCGAGCACGACTTCCTGGACCGTGAGGCCCATGGAGCCCTTGATTCCCCATTCGCCCGGAGTCTGTTCGGGGATGTACTGCACCGAAGTCGCAAGTCCCTGCCCCAGCGGACCCGACCCGTAGTGGTCATGAATCTCGATTCCACTCAAGGTATGCGGGTTCACCACAGAAAGGTTACCTGGGAAGCCCATGTCCAAGTGGCGCATGTTCGGAATGCGAAGTTGGCCCAAGTGGTAGGCCACGTCACCCGCACGGGAGCCTTCATAATAAAGGGCACTGGAGAAATCCTTCTGGCCCGAAATGCCAGGCATCTGGCTCAAGTGTTCCGTCAAGTCGAAGCGCATGCCGGCAGCATCTTCCAGCGACTCGACCTTCACCGTGCGTTCCGGCTCCCATTTTACGGGCTCGCCGCCACCCACCACGGTACTCGCCCCGAGATCGCGCACATTGGGAACAAGCGAGACGACCATGTCCAGCAAGTCGGCAAAATCCTGCAGGTCAACGAAAACGCTGTCATATCCGTCCTTGCTAAACACCAAGGAGGCGTTCTTGGAATCCACGTCGTACTCGAACCGGCCATCGGAATTCGTCTCACCCACGACCTTGCCGCTACGGTAAGCAATTTTCACGCCCTTGATGGGCAAGTCCGATTCGGATTCTAGGACAACACCAATGATGGTGGTCGGGGTCGCCGCAAATACACAAACTGCACAAAAAGCTAAAATCCAAAGAACGGAGCGAAATTTCATAGAGTATAAAATAGAAAAATTGGGTTTTCGGGCACAACGTTATTAAATTTTGACAATGCTGAAAGTTTATTTAATCCAGATGGAGTCCATTCCGGGCAAAAAAGCTCGCAACCTGAAGCACGCTGCAGCACTTGTCCGCAAGGCCGCCGTAAAGAAGGGCGGAATCATCCTGTTCCCCGAGATGTTTGCCACAGGATACCTCCCCCACGACACCCTCGGTTCCGCCGAGGTATTCAAGGACACCTCCGGAGAGACCGCCAAGTTCCTCTCCGACCTCGCCAACAAGACCGGCTGCACCATCATCGGCGCCGGGATAGCCAAGAAGGGCCGCACACTCACCAACCACAGCAGCGTCTACATTCCGGGGCGGACGACCGAGTTCGCCGGATACGACAAGATGCACCCCTTCCTCCGCGAGCAGAGTTCCATCAGCGCAGGCAAAAAGGTTACTTTATTCAAAGTAGACGACTGGCGCATCACCCCCACCATCTGTTACGATCTCCGTTTCCCGGAAACCTACCGTGCGGCAGTTAGCCGCGGCATTGACCTGATTACAGTGCAGGCCGCATGGCCCAAGAGCCGTGTTACACACTTCGAAGCGCTCCTCCGCGCTCGCGCCATAGAGAACCAATGCTACGTCGTCGCAGTAAACGCCTGCGGGCTAGACACAGGAGGGAACGCCTATGCGGGCAACTCCCTCGTCATCGACCCCGAAGGAAACACCGTTGCATGTGCCGACGATGCCGAAACCGTCCTCAAGGCAGAACTCGATATCAAGAAGGTGCAGACTTTCAGGAGAAGGATTCCCGCACTGAAGGATGCCGGATTTACAGTTTAGAATGATTTTTATCACACGGCTTTTATTTTTCTTTGTTTGTAAACAAAAATATTCATTTCGTTAACTTGTTAAGCATCAAAAGATTAAAGCGAACAACCTTTCTAAAGGGTCGTTTTACTGCACATTTTTTCACCTAAAACCCCTCGCATTTTCCTTAAAAATATCTTATTATTATTGTAAACGGAAACTTAAGCGAGGTTAAACAATGACTTCTCCAGATATAGACAAGCTCAGTTACGTGCGGGCATTGATCAAAGCTGGTCTCGCTCGTGACTTGATAATCAAGATAACTTCCATATCCATGTACCAGTACGCCCAGATCCAGCGCGACCTCATGGCCGCCTAGCACGGGTTCAAGAAATTGGACATTATCGTAAAAATTCCGGCGCAGCCCGCCACCTCCAACGAGGAACGGTTGGCTGCGCTTTCTCTTTGCTTCCGCGACGGATCGCTCCTGCTTACGGGACGCGACGCGAAAAAACCGGCCCAGTTCACGCTCAAGACTGCCGACAACTTCCCCTGGGGGGATTTCCTCGACAAGCTCCTGGTCGCCTGGCAGCTGGGCGACTACAGCGACATCCCGCTAGCCTTCCGACCCCAGAAACGCATTCCCCAGTTCGTCATCGAAGGACTCCCGAACGAGAGCATCCCTAACCGGCTAAAGGTTCTCGCCACGCTCCGCAGCCAGGGCTACTTCCTCCCGCTTCCCAACCCGGGGCGCTAGGCCTAGGACATACAAAACAATGCAGGGCACAATCGACATCGAGACAATCCGCAGCAAGCGCTGGTTCATGGGCAGGAACAGGCCCGTCTCGGCCGTTCACGTGGCGGACTCCGCAAGCATCGGCGACACGGAGATAGTCCTGCTCAACGTCTCGTTTGCAGACGGGGAACAAGACAAGTACGCCATAATCGCCGACGAGGCCCGCATGGGGGCCATCCTCGAGGCAGGTTTCGCCGGGAACTCCGGCAGCCGAGAATTCGCCGGGAAATGCGGAACGTTCGCCTTCCTCAGCGCCCGCACCCGCGAAGACGGCCAAGCCGCGGAATGTGCAGAGCAAGGGGACTTGCTCGGTGCAAAAGCATTCCCGGGGGAACAGAGCAACTCGTCGTTCCTCGTCCCGGGCCACAGCATATTCAAACTGTACCGGCGATTGCAAGCAGGAACCCATCCCGAAGCCGAAATCCTGCGCCACCTGGATTGCACTGGAACATGTACCTCCCCGCGACTCTACGGGGAATGCCTCTACAAGGCTTATTCTGGGGAAACATACGCGCTCGGAATCCTAGAGCAGCTCGTCCCCAACGCAAACGACGCCTGGGAGCAGTTCTGCAAAAAGATGGACGCAAGCGAAGCCGCCTCACTCGGCAAGGCGACCGCCCGCATGCACGCCGCACTGAAAACGCTCCCCGGCACCGATGTCGGGAACGAGCCCCCGCCCTTCGACAAATTGGAAAAACTACTCCAGGCGAGCCACGACCCTCTGGCCAAACAGTTGCTGGAATCGATGGACTCCCTGCGCGGGGCTTTCGCCCGCATGGGAGCCGAAGCGCGGGGCCTCGAAACCGGAAACCTCGCCCCGCAGCGCATCCACGGGGACTACCACCTGGGCCAGGTCCTTATCCGCGAAAGCGTCCCCGGCACCACCCCCGGCGATGACGACTCCGAATTCAAGATTCTCGACTTCGAAGGGGAACCCTCCCGCACCCTCGCCTACCGACGCAGGTTACGCTCCCCCGCCGTCGACATCGCCGGAATGCTCCGCAGCTTCCGCTACGCCGCAGCCACCGGCGGCCGCGACAGCGCCGCCGCAGAAGAAGCATTCTTGGAAGAATACGCACGCACACGCCAAATCGACTTGGAAAACCTGAAGGCCGCCGCAAGGCCCCACATCCTCGCCAAGGCCGTCTACGAAGCCTGTTACGAACTGGAATTCAGGCCCGACTGGTTCCACATCCCGGCGAAAGCACTCCTCGCACACTAAGCCAAGGAAAACAGCCTAAGAGGCTTTACCCTCTTGGTTTATTTTCGCGTCTTGAATCTTCTGAGATTCCTTCAAGACCTCTTCCAGCGTAAACTCCTCCTGCGTAAAGAAGAAGGTATTTTTGCCTAAATCTTTGAGAGATGCACCAAAATGATAGGCCGTATCGTCAATGAACAAGAAGCGGTCGTGCATTCCGTAGCTCGGCAAAACCCGCATCGGGCTGTCGGGATACTGCTCGTTGTAAGTCGCCAAATCCATCTCGAGAACCTTGCTCTTGTCGTAGGTATAAATAGTCACGGAGACACCTTTTTCGCGTTTGAGCATCATGCTCAACGTTTTCTCTGTCACGAATCTATCAACAAGGACGATTCTCTTCTTTGCTTGGCGAATCAGCCCGCACACAAAAACGTATGCGTCAAACTCCTGGTTGTTGTAGAAAAGCCCTTTGGATTTAAGCTCGCCACGATCCATTGCTTCAAAAAGCGAATCTATTTTTTTGTCATGATCGAGAAGGCGAGCATCCTGCTCCATATCTTTTGCCTCCACATTGGAAATGCGATTGACAAGTCCGCCGTTCTGAAGCATATAATGTCGCATTGCAACAAAGACCTTTATGATATCAATGCTGACCTTTATCGCCTTTTCACTACGCAATACAGCAGAAAGCATAGCTACACCTTGTTCGGTGAAAGCTGTTGGAGCGTAACGAAGTCCTTTTTTATCTGCCGTGGAGGTAACAAATTGTGACCTCCATGCACTGAATTCGTCTGAAGATAATTTGAAACAAAACTCTTTCGGGAATCGTTCAATATTGCGTTTTACCGCTTGGTTCAGAGCCTTCGTCTCCACCCCATAAAGTGAAGCCAAGTCGCGGTCAAGCAACACCTGCTTGCCACGAATAACCCGTATCATCTTTTCAACCCCAGACTCCACGAGCGAATTTTTCGCCACAAGGTCCCTATTTTCTGATTTTTCCTTCATTTTTCCTCCCAAAAACAAAAAAAAGCCGGCCGTTGCTATATATCAATTCCCAACACAAGCTGGGCATATAACAAACGGTCGGCTATTCGTCGATCACGGCATGTAGACGGAAACCCGCTACCGGCGCCTTTCGTAGGACAATATACAATTTTTTTCTATATTTGTACGCGCTATGAAAATCGACGAAATGGAAACGCGCCTCCGCGAAGAGGCCCAGGAACTGGTCAAGAAAGAGCCCTTCTCCAGAAGCATGCTCGAGGAACAGGTTCTAAACCGCAAGGACTTTGCGGACATGCTTTCCGTTACCCTCGCCTGCCAATTGGCCGGTGAAGTCGTCGACCGTGCGGAACTGGAATCCATTTTCAACTCGATGTACGTCAAGTACCCCGAGCTCCTCGTTTCCGCCTGCAAAGATTTGAACGCGACCGTCCTCCGCGACCCCGCGTGCACCAGCTACCTCGAGCCGCTCCTGCTGTTCAAGGGTTTCCAAGGGCTCCAGGCCTACCGAGTCGCGCATGCGCTCTGGCTCGAAGACAGGCGTTTCCCGGCCAAGATGCTCCAGAACATCATCAGCCGCAAGTTCGGCATGGATTTCCACCCCGCGGCAAAGATCGGTCACGGGCTCCTGATTGACCATGCGACAAACATCGTCATCGGCGAAACCGCCGTCGTCGGGAACAACGTCAGCTTTTTGCACGGCGTCACGCTCGGCGGTACCGGCAACGAAGTCGGCGACCGTCACCCGAAAATCGGCAACGGCGTCATGCTCGGCGCACACGCCCAGCTTTTGGGAAACATCCACATCGGCGATGGCGCAAAGATTGGCGCGGGAGCCGTCGTGCTCTGCGACGTACCGGCGCACACGACGTTCGCCGGAGTCCCCGCCGTGGAAGTCGGACACCCGCACGACGAAATGCCCAGCTTCAACATGCAGCAGGACTTCACGCGCGACGCATAAGCAAAACACCGGAAAAACTTTTTCCGGTTGTTTTTTATACAAATTAGAAATTACAGTCTGGCGATTTCTTCTACGGAGAGGCCGGAAACTTTCGCAATAATGGAATCTGCCACGCCCTGCTCACGCATAGCCTTCGCCATTTCGCGTTCACGCTCGTTGACCTTCTTGGACGCACGCTCTTCGACCTTCGCGTTGATCTCGTCCGCGAATTCCTCGAACACGCCCTTCACCATGACGTTATGGTCCCATTTTTCGTGATACACTTTCTGGTAAGCCTCGAATTCTTCCTTACTGAATTTAGACACTTTTGAACTTTCCGTCAACTGTTTGAACAATTCCATTTGGAACGTCTATATAATTAAGAATTCTCTAATTGCCTGGTTCTTTTTTGGAATCGTCAGGATTCATTTCGGTTTCTTCCAGCATATTTAGCTTTAACTTGAACCAGCCTTCTATTTTTTTACGCAGCGACCAGACTGTTTGTTTTTCTGTTTCGCAGTGGAAGAATATGGAATTTAAGAAATTTTCATCATTCCAATAAAAAGCATTCAAAGGTTCACTGCAACGTGCAGAATCCTCCCACATTTCGGTTTTGTAGGAATTTAAAGACTCTTGCATTTCATCAAACGAAGAGATGTCAGCATCTTCACTCGTCTTCAAAATTTTTCCATGTTCACTGTGTTCATATACAACGCGATTATCTTCTATAAAAGCCCTGAGATATGAGTTTGTATCCAATTTCTCTACCATAATGAAATCTGCGGCTGGCTCCATTAAAACAATCTGTTTTTTTTCGGAGAGACGTTTATCAAGACTTTTGGGCAGCTCAGAAGCAATTAAAGCAGTCTTGGAAGCTTTTTCTTTGTCAAAGATTTCCAAAGGTCTAGTCCAATCTTTCCACTTCCCAATACCGGCATCAGAATTGCGCAGAGTATTGACAACAGAATAAAATGGAATCCAAATCTTTTCATCATGGCCATACAGGCATAGTGGCCAATCTGACGGGATATAATGAAGTGTATTCGATTCATCGGTATAAAAAAACAAATCCATACCAGAAATGCACTTCTCCGAATTAGAGGATGTCAATCGTCTTATAAATTCATTAAATTCGCTACAAGAATAAGCAGTCCAATGAAGTCCCACAATTTCATCTTTCAAAACAAGGCGAAACTCATCCCCAATCCTCCGTGCGACAATTACACCTACAATGTCAGCCTCACAGGACAGTTGTATTTCATATGATTCGCTAACATCAAATTGCATTGCGGGGGGAGAAAGCCAAAACAAAATAGAATTTGGTTTATTTGGAAAAAAGAAATGGCTAGTTTGATAAGTATGCGTCTCTACCCTTTGCATTTCGGCAGGATTTTTCTTGGGGAAGGTCCAATATTCTTTGGAGAAAGGTCCAATACAAGACATCAGCATGGACGTCAAGCCAACCAAAACAACCAATAGCACTTGTTTCATATTCAGACCTATACAGCAAAATTCTGTATAGATTTAATCTAAATTAATTTGTGCCAGTGAGCAACGTTTAATTACTGCATCTTTGACAGTATTACAGTCGCCTGGAGGGCGGCGTTCAGCAGGCCCGCGACGACGGCAAAGGCGACAAAGGCGTTTTTCCATTTCTCGGAATCGAGCGTCATGTACATCCGGATGACGATAAAGAGCAACAGGATGCTTGTCATGTAATAGACGCGTTCACCCGAAGCGTATATCGTCGGCGAGAAATGCATCACGAATTCGCAGGCGATGGCTCCCGTAAATACAAACAGTGGCAGGAGCGACTTGCAGACTTTCCACAAGAAGGGCACCGTGAAGGTAATCGCGGCGGTCCACCAGAAAAGCGCCACCTTGTTCATGGCGGTCATGGCCGCCCACGAAGGCAACTTTGTTAACGGCACGGCAGGGTCAATACCGTACAGGCCGACATCCGAGAAGATGTTCACCTTTGCAAACGGCAACAGCGCAGCCACGCCAAAGAGTGCAGCGGGAACAATCCAGCGGAAATCCTTGTCGCCACGGCGCAGCAGAAGCATCACACCGAGCGCCCAAATACCGAGGAAGAACAGGCGCCCTTCATTCGCGAACGAGGAGATGAGCCACTGGAACGTAAGGAACAGATGGCCGCACGCGCCCAGGTTCCTGAATTCGGGAGGGAGCCAGTCCGCATATTCCGCCTCCGTGCGCAAGGCGTTGCCCGGAGCCACAAAAAGGACGGCAAAGGCGACCAGCACAATCGCGGCCTGCGCCACGAGCCCCGTATCGATGCGGCGCTTGCGCAACCATACGGTTACAAGGGAAATCAGGATAAAGGCGATGAGAGCGGCACCAATCTGTTCGATGGACATCGTGGCGACAACACCGAGCGGGATAGCATACGCGAGTTCCCACCTGCGGTAACCGCCGGCATAGGCGCACTTGACGGCAGGAGTCACCGCCAAAAGTCCACAAACGATACTCCATGTGTAAAAGATGGAACCGTTCACCCACACTGCCGCATGGCCAAACGTCATAACATCCATCAGCAAATAACCCGTCAATGCGAGAACGAACAAGCGCACAAATTCCCAGTTGGAAAAAGCGTCTTGCTCATCGCAAACAGAGCGGCACGGACAAACTAACCTTCTAGAGGCGCTGATGGCGCAAAGGTTCAACAAGCAAAGAGGCAGGGCCGCAACCATCAAGGCATTCGCGACACGCCAGAACCAGATGCCGCCGCAACGGAATACGACGTACACCATCGATTCGCCGCCCATGCGCCCAGTCCATGTCTCGTAACGGAACTTGAGATACTCGAAAAAGCCGCGCGTGGATACCATCTCGTCAAAGATGGCGTCGTCACCGTCAGAGTAATGGATAAGGCAGAACACGCCAAAGAAGCAGACTACGAAAAATGCGAGGACTGCGCAGGGAACCCATTTCCTTTCGTTCACGAAATCGACGATTCGCTGCACGGTTCCCTCCCGGGTTATTCAGCCCAATGGTTCCCGTTATAGTTTTTCGCTGTATCGGCGTCCATGCCGATTTGCCGCACAAGATCCTCGAGGCTTGCAAACTTCTGTTCCGGGCGCAAGTAAGCGAGCAAGTCCAGCGCAAGATGCTGGCCGTAGATATCCTCGTCAAAGTCGAGCAGGTACGCTTCGATGGCAAGATGATGGTTGCCCGGAGCCGAGGGCTGCGTACCGATATTCACCACCGCGCGGAAGATCCGTTCTTCACCCTGGCCGCCACCGAGGCGCGCCGACGCGACATACACGCCACCCTTGGGCAAGAACTTGTACGGTTCCACCTGGAGGTTCGCGGTCGGGAAGCCGATGGTGTGGCCCAAACGCTTGCCAACGACTACAGTGCCCGACAGACGGTAAGGGCGGCCGAGATACGTCTGAGCGCGGGCGACATCGCCGTTCAAAAGCGCATTGCGCACCGCCGAGGAACTCACGCGTTCACCCTTGTGCAGCACGATGGAAAGCATCGCTGTCGAAAGTTCGGGGAATGCCTGCGTGATGGTCTCGTAGTTGCCCTTGCCGCCAGCGCCAAAGCAGTGGTCGTGCCCGAAGAACATGGAACACACGCCGCGCTTCTCGATGAGTTCACGGCGCACAAAAACATCGAACGGGAGCTTTGCAACTTCGGAGGTGAAAGGCAGCACCAAAAACTCGAGGCCGAGGCTTTCGATAAACTCGCGTTTTTCTTCGGTCGTCGTGAGCAACAGCGGATCGCCAGGGCCGTAGAGCACGTAATTGGAATGCGGTTCGAAGGTAATCACCGTCGGAACAAGCCCGTTCACTTCGGCAACCGCCTTGAGCGTACGGAAAAGCGCCTGGTGGCCCATGTGGCAACCATCAAAATTTCCCATCGTCACCGCGCGGCGGACCGCAGGGCGCTCGACGTTATCCTTCAAATTCTTTTCGTCTTCCGCACTCATTCAAATAACCTAAAACTAGCCGTCACTCGCCAGATACACATCCGCCATGATCCGGCCCGGCTCATACTTACACAAACTTAGCACTTCGCCCGCGCTGTTGGCAGCAAACACGCGGCCTTCGGGGCCCACATTCTCTACTGGAAGCTTCCACGGGATCCAATTTCCGTTACGGATAGAGGCGAGTTCCTTGTCGTTCATGCGCACGACCGGGAAATCCAGCACCTGGTCGACCGGCACCAAGTCGGCAGCGGTCAGGTCGGCACCCTTCACAGCGCGCTCCAACGTCACCTTCCCGATGCGCAGGCGGCGAATCCGGGAAACGCAACCGAACGTCCCCAGGGCACGGGCAATGTCGCGACCCAGGGCTCGGATGTAGGTGCCCTTGGAACATTCGCAAACAAGGTCGAATGCGGCAAAGCATTTCCCTGTACAGGTCGGGTCGGCTTCTTCGACACAGCCGATGACCTTGAGCGAAGAGATATGGATTTTGCGGGGCTTGAGTTCCACGTTGCGGCCACGCTCCATGAGGTCGCTTGCGCGCACACCGTTAATCTTGACGGCGCAATACTTGGGCGGGATTTGCTCGATATCGCCCGTGAACTGCGGAAGGACCGTTTCAAGGACAGAACTGTTTACAATGCCATTGGAGATTGCTTCGCTACGCTCGCAATGACAAGACTCGTCTTGAGCGACCACCTCGCCGTCCCATTCGAGCGTGTCGGTCTCGTAGCCCAAATGCAGGCGGAAACTGTAGCACTTTTCCTTCGCTTCGACAAAGGGCAAAAGCCTTGTCGCACGGTCGGTCGCGGCGATTATCAAACCGGACGCCCGCAAGTCGAGCGTTCCTGCATGGCCGACGCGCTTAGTACAAAAGACCCTTTTCAACGGGAAAAGGGCCTTGAAAGATGTTTCCCCGGCCTCCTTGTCCAGCAGGACAAAACCGGGAATGGTCGATTTAGGGGCCAACTAGAGTTCCCCTTTATTCTTCAGTTCGGCGAGGATGCTTTCGATGCGCATCGCATGCTCGAGGTTCTCGTCCAGCACAAAGGAGAGTTCAGGAATCTTGCGGATCTTGATGCCCTTGCCCAGGAACTGGCGGATGAACCCGGCCGAATTCTTGAGGCCGATGAGAGTGTTGCGCTTTTCCTTGTCGCTACCCATCACGGAGACGAGGACCTTCGCATAACTCAGGTCTTCGGTGATGTCCACGCGGCTGATAGTGGCAAAACCCACGCGAGGGTCCTTCAAGCCCTTCTGCAAGAGCTTGGAGATTTCCTCGCGAAAAAGTTCGCCCAACCTGTCGGTACGACGGCTCATTATTCAGCATCCTTTGCAGCGGCTGCAGCGGCTTCGGCCTTCTTCTTCTCTTCGGCTTCTTCGCGAGCCACGTCTTCGAGAGTACGGGCCACCTTGATTTCCTTGAAGAAGATGAGGCTGTCGCCTTCCTTGATATCGTCGTAACCCTTGAGGCCGATACCGCACTCAAAGCCACGAGCGACGGACTTGACGTCGTCCTTCATGCGCTTCAGAGACTGCACCGCGGTAGAACCGAGTTCCACGCCGTTGCGGTAGACGCGCACGAGGCTCGTGCGGTCCACTTCGCCGTCTGTAACCATACAGCCGGCGATAAGGCCGACCTTCGGCACCTTGAACACCTGGCGGATTTCGGCTTCGCCCACGAGTTCTTCGCGGAGCGTCGGCTTGAGGAGGCCTTCAACGGCGTTCTTGATGTCTTCGATACAGTCGTAAATCACGCGGTAGTTGCGGATTTCGATACCTTCCTTCTGAGCCATTTCGCGCACGGAGAGCGACGGCATCAGGTGGAACGAAATAATGATTGCCTGGGCGGTCGTTGCGAACAAGATATCGGATTCCGTAATGGTACCGACACCCTTGCGGATGATGTTCACGCGAACTTCCCTGTTGGTAAGCTTTTCGAGGGATGCGGCCAGAGCTTCGGCAGAACCACCCACGTCGGCCTTGACGATAAGGTTGAGTTCGGAGAGCTTGCCGTCCTTCTTCTCGTTAAATTTGTTCTCGAGCGTGATGGTGTTACGGGCGCGGAGGTCGCGTTCGCGGGCGGCCATGCGGCGCTTGCTCGCGATTTCGCGGGCCGTCTTTTCGTCGTCCACCACGATGAGGTCGTCACCGGCCTGCGGAGTACCGTCAAAGCCCAGCACCTGGCAGGGAGAAGACGGAGGCACGACCTTCATCTGCTCGCCACGTTCATTGAACATGGCACGCACACGGCCGGCATAGATACCGCAAACGAACGGGTCACCCACATGGAGCGTACCGTTCTGCACGAGGATAGTCGCCATGGAGCCCTTGCCCACGTCGAGCTTGGATTCCACCACGGCACCGCGCGCATGCGCATCCGGGTTGGCCTTGAGTTCCAAAACTTCGGCTTCGAGGGCAAGCGTTTCGAGCAAGTCGTCCATGCCCTGGCCAGTACGGGCGGAAACTTCGATACAGCTGGTCGAACCGCCCCACTGTTCCACTTCCACGCCGCGTTCGGCAAGCTGCGTACGGATCTTGTCCGGGTTCGCCGTCGGAAGGTCGATCTTCGTGATGGCGACCACCATGGGAACCTTTTCGCGCTTGGCGAGTTCAATACATTCAACAGTCTGCGGCATCACCATGGAGTCGGCCGCGACCACGAGCACGATAACGTCGGTCACCTGGGAACCGCGAGCACGCATAGCGCTGAACGCCTCGTGACCCGGAGTATCGAGGAAGGTCACCTTGCCCTGGCTGGTCGTGACTTCGTAAGCACCGATGTGCTGCGTAATACCGCCGGATTCGCCGGACACCACGTGGGTCTTGCGGATCCAGTCGAGGAGAGAAGTCTTACCGTGGTCGACGTGGCCCATGACGGTAACCACGGGATGACGCGGTTTGAGATTTTCCTTGGATTCTTCTTCGACGCCGAGGACTTCTTCTTCGTATTCTTCCATCATCTGGGCTTCGTAGCCAAACTCGTCGGCCAAGAGCTGGATGGTTTCGAAATCGAGGCGGGCGTTGATGGTCACCATCATGCCCATTTCCATGCACTTCGCAATCACGCGGGCCGGCATCTGGTCCATGAGACCAGCGAGTTCGCCGACAGTGATGAAGTCGGAAGTCTTCAGAATCTTCTTTTCTTCGCCCGTATTGTTGTCGGAGTGATCCTTGTGATAAACTTTCTTGACAGGCTTCTTGGAGAGGTCGGCCATCACGCGCGAAACGTTCTGGCGTACAGCTTCTTGCTGCTGCTCCCTCTGCTGTTCCATGCGGTCCTTGTTGTTGCCGCGACGGTTCTTGTCGTTGCCATGGCGACCGTTCTGTCCCTTGCCGCCCTTGCCGTTCTGCATGGACGAGCCCATGTTGCCAGCAGCCGAAGCATTGAAGGCTTCCTGCATGGAGCCGCTAGAGAAGCCGCTGTTGCGGTTGTTGCCGCCATACGGACGGTTTCCGCCTTGGCCACCCTGGTTCGGGCGACGATTGCCGTGATCCCCACGGTTATCGGCACCGGAATTCTGGAGACGGCCGAACGTGCCCGTGTAACCCTGGGCATTGCCAGCACCGCGAGGACCGTTCGGACGGTGGCCTCCGCGAGTGGCCTGCGCCTGCTGGCGGGACTTCTCGATACGCGCAAGAATCGCGGCATCGGGCTTGAACACCTGCGCCTTCATCGGAGGCTGCTTGAGTTCGGTGTTCGATGTCATCATCGTGGGAGCTGCAGCCGCTGCGGCGGGCTTTGCCGCGGGAGCGGCAGGAGCCGGAGCCACGGGGGCGGGAGCCGCCTGGGGCTTCGGAGCGGGCGCCGCCGCGGGCTTCGCTGCGGGAGCGGCCGGTGCCGCCGCGGGGGCGGGAGCCGGAGCAGCGGGCTTGACAGCCGGAGCTTCAACAGGCTTTGCCGCAGGAGCGGCCGGAGCTGCGGGAGCCGGAGCAGCGGGCTTGACAGCCGGAGCTTCAGCAGGCTTTGCTTCAGGAGCAGGTGCTGCCGAAGCTGCAGGAGCCGCAGCCGGTTTAGCAGCAGGGGCGGCCGGGGCAGCGGCGGGTTTGGCCGCAGCAGCCTTCTTCGCAGGCGCCTTCTTCACAATCGCCGTAAGACCAAGTTTGGTCTTGGTCGTAACCGTAGAAGATTCCTTCTTCTTCGGAGCGACAGGAGACGCTTCCGCAGTTTCGGAAGATGCAGGTTTCTTCAGGTTCTTGTTTCGGGCATCCTGCTTCTGCTTTTCTGCAGCGGCGGCCTCCTCGATCTTTGCGTATTCGGCGACATCCACCTTCGACATGTGTGTACGCACAGTTACGCCGGCATCGCGGAGCAACTTCATCACGACATCTACTTTGACGCCGTGCGATTCAGCCCAGTCCTTTGGTTTAATCTGATCTTCGCTCATGTATTAGCCTGTTCCAATTTCCTTTTCGTCTTATTCTTCTGTATTGGCCTGTTCGTTTTCAGCAGATTCCACAGCCGGGCTTTCAACAGCTTCGGCAGCCGGGGCTTCTACGGGTTCGGCAGCGGCTTCTTCAGATTCCGCAGCAGCTTCGCCCTTTGCAAACAAATTATCAGCCTTCATCTGGGCATAGCGGTTCACCTCGTTGGGGCGCGGTGTCATGACCAGGGCCTTGGCCTCTTCGTCCTTCTCGGACCATTCCTTCTCGCCGAACACGTCAAGGTCGCGTTCCACAAGCTGGGAAGCGAGCTTCACGTTCTGACCATTCTTGCCGATGGCCTGAGCAAGGTTTTCGTCGTTGATAACGACCACCACGCGGCGCGTGCCCGGAACTTCGCTCATCTTCACGATGTTGGCCGGAGCGAGGGAACGCTGGATGAACACGTCGAGATCCGGATTCCAGTGAACGATATCGATGCGTTCGTTGCCGAGTTCGCGGACAATCGTCTGCACGCGGGCACCCTTCATGCCGACGCAAGCGCCAACCGGGTCCACATGTTCGTCGCGGGAGTAGACGGCAATCTTTGCGCGGAGGCCCGGTTCGCGGGCGACACCCTTGATTTCGACAGTGCCTTCGTAAATTTCCGGAACTTCCTGGCGGAAGAGTTCCTTGAGGAAGTCTCCACTTGCACGGGAAAGAACAACCTGAGCGCCGTTCTTGCTGGATTCTTCGACGCGGGCGATGACCGCCTTGATAGAAGCACCCTGAGCGAGACGTTCACGGCTGATCTGTTCACGCGGCGGCAGCACAGCTTCGGTCTGCTTGCCGAGAGAAACGATAACGTTGCGACCTTCGAGGCGCAGCACTTCGCCGCTCACCATCGTGCCGATACGGCCACGGTAGGTGTCCATGATCTTCTGGCGTTCTGCATCGCGGATGTGCTGGGTCAAAAGCTGCTTGGCAGTCTGGATAGCCTGGCGACCGAAAGCCGTCACCGGGATTTCGATTTCCAGCAAGTCGCCGGCCTGGGCGGCTTCGTTGAATTCCTGAGCTTCCGGAACGAGCATGTAGCCTTCGTCCATAGCCTCGACTTCTTCGGCGGTCATGTTCGGATCGTAATCCGGGAAGTCATCCACGACTTCGACGCGGAGCATCACGTGAACTTCGTTCGACTCGGTGTCGATGTCCACTTCGATTTTTTTCTCGATGTGAAGGTACTTCCTGGCAGCCTGGATCAAGGCCTGCTTCAAAGCGCCGATGACGACGGTATCATCCATGTTCTTCGCGTCGACCACGCCCTTCAAGACTTCGAGTAAATTGACTTTCGGTTCGTTCTTCATAAAATGACCTTCCTATTATATTTGTACATCCACTTTCGCGACGAGCACCTCGGCAAGCGGCACTTCAATATCACCCGCGTTGCCCTTGAGCGAGAGCTTCAGGCTCTGCTCGTCCGCGTCCACCAGTTTGCCCGTCAGGGGCTTCCCGGTGCTCCGGGTCACGCGAATAAAGCGACCCTTGTTACGGAGAAAATCTGCGACCGACTTCAAGGGGCGGTCCAATCCCGGCGAAGACACCTCAAGCGTGTAGGCGCCCTCAATCAAATCCGGATTCTGGTCGAGCGCATCGGAAAGATAACGGCTCACAGCAGAACAATCGTCAATGCTCACGCCCTCGGGCTTGTCGATATACAGGCGAAGCGTCTTGCGCTTGCCAGCCCGGAACATGTCGGCTTCCACCAACGTCACATGCTGGGCCTCGCAGGCCTCGGCAATAAGAGCATTCAGCTTTTCTTGGCTTACCAAATAAACCTCGTATATTAAAATTGCCGTCCGTATGACGGAGGATGTCTTGCCCCGAATCAAGGTTCCAGGCGGGACGTCCTCCACGGACAGTCAAAAAACCGCGTACAAATAGAGAAAATTTAAAGGGATTATTCAACCCCCCATATCCGAGAGAGCCCCGCTTTAAAGCCATTTAACGCATCCCGATGCATGCCAAGGGGCCCACGAAGACCTTTTTTGCTTTTTCCGGAACAAAAACGGGCAAACACCGCAAAAAAAAGTTATCTTCTACCCCGCTATGGCATACGTACTACTGATTATCGCAAGTCTTATTGGTCTGGGCATCAGCCTTTTCTTCCTAAAGAAAAACGTTATTCGTATTCGCGAAAAAAACAAGAACGAGCCCAAGGCCTACAAGCGCAAGTTGAACTACGTCCTGACCGGACTCTGGTACGGCTACCTTATCGTGTTCTTCGTCGGCCTGACAATCAATAACACAATTTTTTAGCTATGAGCTATGAGGTATGAGGCTCACCGCTCACCGCTGATTACTCACTGCTGATTGCTCACCGCTGATTACTCACTGCTGATTGCTCACCGCTGATTACTCACTGCTGATTGCTCACCGCTGATTACTCACTGCTGATTGCTCACCGCTGACTGCTGTCTCTGCCACCGTTCGTAGAGGAACAGGGCTATCAGGTTCTTCCCGTCAACAAACTGGTGTGCGGCCTCCTCGTAAGGGAGGACTTCGGTTCGAATCCACTCGTTCTCGTCCGTGTACGTTTGGTCCTTGCCATCCATGGCGCGAAGTTCTTCCGGGGTCACGGTTCGCTCAATTGCATACAAGCGAATACGTTCATCCAGCAAGCCACAACTGCATGCGAAACCGTCCACAGAATCACCCCACCAAAAACGGGTCAAGTCGATGAGTTCGGAATCCTCGGCGACAATTTGGGCCTCTTCGGCAAGTTCCGAAAGCGCCACCTTGCGGAAGTCGCCCGTCCAGTCGAGAATGCCCGCAGGCATTTCTAGAGACGCCCTCTCGGAAATAGGGAACCTGGGCTGGCGCACCAACAGCAGGTACTTCTTGCCCTCGCAGTTCAAGACTACCAGCACGCCGACCGCATTACCCCGTACAAGAACAATCCCATGCACGGGCTTCCCATCGGGGAGCGTTGCCGTCGCAGTCAGCTTGATGAACAGGGGCTCGTGAGTCTTGTTCAGGAAGTCAACCGACGAGAAATGGATTTTCGATACGATAAATTTTTCTTCGGAACGACGCAGCCATTCCGTGTATATGCGGCTATTCAAAACCACGGGCCTGTCGGCCTCGGCGATTTCAGGCGAGAAAGTATATTCAATCATTTTTTTGCCTTGCGCGGAGCGACCTTCGCCTTCTTCCACGCCTTGTATAAGCTATCGGCAATCACAAGTGAATCGTTGTCAAGGACCATCTTGCCCCCGGGAACGCGAATGGCCATCCAACGGTTCCTAGTCAACGGGCCGCACGATGTTTCGCTGGAATCGGGAGAGAACAGTTCGCGGATAAACGTACCCGTATACCCCACCAGCATATTCTTCATTTCATAACGGTCATACGTTGCACAGGCCGGCACAGATTCCGCGAGGTACATACTCGTATTCCACACCGTATCACGATAAATGCGCACATCGCCCAACGAAGAGGAATCATTTTCCCAATAAGACGACATGCAGTAGGTTTCATCAGAATCAGCGCAAGCCAGGCGCACCGGAACAAGCAAAGTATCACCGAGTTTCCATTCCTTCGGGAAAAGCGTATCGGTAACCAAGGAGTCGCATTCGGTAATTTTCATCCGGCACTTTGATGCCATCGGCCTCCAATAAAACTCCTGCGGAGTAATTGAATCCAAAACCTTCAGAAGCGACGGAGAGCCCTTCGTACGTAGGGGCAAGCTGTCTTTATTGTTAAAGATGGAATCAACATATATTTTGAAAGTATCCCTCGAAATACTCCCGCGGCGGACGGCAATCGTATCGAAAACGGAATCATTCGTACTCTTGGCAATAATACGCGACACCCCTTCAAGATCGGCTTCATCAAAAGTAATCTTGAGCGCATAACTTGGCCTGTAGAAGGGCGAAGGGCAATCCTCGGAAGACTGCTGCAAGTGGAGTATCGGCTTGACATAGTATGTGGAATCTACTTTCTCACCATCGTAAGTAACTCGTTTGAGCGCACAGTTCGAATATGTCCACATGCTGTCCATGTACAAGTAGAGCGTATCCTGAACCAGGTGGATAGACTTGCCGGAATCCAGCTGTGGCCGCAAATAGTAGCCAAAACGGACAAGTTCAACGTCTTCTAGGGAAATATCCAGCGGGCCGTCCTCGCTCTGCGTACATGCCGACACGGCGGCCAAAGCCGCAAGCATGGCAAGTAGAACTAGAACAAGGAAGAACTTCGAACGCACAGCCGCCTCACATCAAAAACCGATTCTTTTCTTGAATATAGCAATTGAGGCGGAATCCACAGGATGCGTATAACCGTAGAAATCGTTCCACCGCACGAACAGGGCATTCCGGCGGACCGTCAGGAAAAACGAAGCGCTGTCCTGCGACATAAGGCGACCTACAGGGACATCGGCATAAACGGAATCCCCCACCGAAAGCGGAGTCGACCAGAACCCCATCCCGGAGGTCCTCGTCGTCACGTTGTCGCCATGGTCAATTTCAACAAAGTAGCCGAAGGAATCCTTTCCCACCTCAAGCACCACGCCCGAAAGCACCGGATACACAGGAGACTCGCCTTCACCGCAGAACACATCCTTCGTGAGAAGCGAATCCTGCCCCTCGAAGTCAAAATTGACCGAGATGGGAACTGCAGCCCAACCGAGCGGACGGCGCGGGCACAAGCCTGGGAACAGGCATCCTGTCTCCTCGTCGATCCAGGAACGGGTCGAATCATTCTTGGCAACCTGCAGATAGTTGTGCGCCATGGAATCGCCCTCAAGGCGCACCAGCAAACCTTCCGTAAAATCATCGCTGTCCGAAACCCAACGAATTCTGGACGCTCCGGTATTTCTCATCGAGGCGATATAGCGCAGCATCGGTGTCGGGTACTCCGCCGCAGTATCGCCAAGGGTCCACGCACATTCGTGGAGACCTTTCTTGAGTTCGGCAAACGTACCGCCAGCGCTGTCGCACAAGTCCTCCCAAGTCAGCACGACCGGGGCCGGTTTGTTCATGCGCATAACAACGGCATCGGAAATTTTACGGAACAGGCCGAGAGCAAAGGCGGCGGCGACAAGCGCAACCAGAAGCAAAATTCTCAAGAGAGGGAACTTGCGCTTATGGAAAGAGCGTCTTCTCTTCCCGCGGTATTCCGAAAACTCGACAGCCATTTTTTACAGGTTAGATAAGCAAATAAGCCAGCAAGCCACCAATCAGGACGACCAGCAGGATAATCGTCAACACCGTACGCGCCGGGGACTTTTCCTCGTCGAAGGGCATGTTCATTCCCTTCTTGGCAAGTTTTTCTTCGTCCTTGGAAATAGCATTGAAGCTCTTGGTAAACTTACGGTGCGAACCCGTGCGACGCTCCAGCGAAGTATTCGGAGCCGGAGCCGCTGTACCGGAATAGGTATTCTGCGAAGCCACCTGAGGTTCGGCAACAGGCTCTACCGGATCGATGGTAATCATCGACGGTTCCTGCGGGGCCTGGTTATGCAGCGAGAACGCCATCATCTCCGCTTCGAAGGCAAACACCTTCAACTTCTTGTCGAGACCGGCCTTCTTGAGTCCATCGATAATCGTGGTGTTGTTCGTAAGCATGGCCATCATGCCACCACGGGCGGACAGTTCCGTCTGGAAAAGGAGCAAAGCGTTATAGGCATCGCTGTACAGGAAATCTAGGCCAGCCAAGTCGACGGCGACGAACTTGTCTTCGGAGCGCTCGTCCAACAATGCGCGAACATCTTTCTTGAATTGTTCTGCGTCAAAAGCGCCAATGGGATTCAGAGGCGCCGACAACAAATCAAAAATTCCTACTTCACGATAGTTCTTCAACTGGTCCATATACGACCAAATTTATAAAAAAATCTTCAAGAAAGTGAGAAAAATCACCAAAAATGGCAATTATTCTTCCCAGAAGGTTCCCCCGGACGGAGTCGGGTACTGTTCCGCCGCCGGCGTTTCGGCAGTTTCGTCAGCACTTCCACCGCTAGCGCCCCCTCCGACATTGCCCGTATCGGCCGGTGAAGCCGGCTCCGAAGCGTCCGACTTCCCCTGTTCTGCGGAAGGTTCCTCGATCGGGGCCTCGTCGTCGCTGTCGTTTTCCTGGAGCGGGCCACGGGCGGCATCCGACGGAGACAGATGCGGGCGAGCCCTCTCTTCATTATGGCTAAACAAGTACGGGCTAACGCTCACGCTGACCCTGTGCACGGCAGAGAGCTCCGGATGGGATTCAAACGCATAGTCGATTTTCAGGAACTTTGCCACGACAAGGCCCGCACCGGCAGTCACACTCTTGAAAGTGGAAAAGCTCGACAAACCAAGGCGGACAGACAGGCCAAAATCGAACAAGAATTCTACACCACCACGTCCGCCCGAAAGCCAGTCCAGCGGGTCCTTCCAAATCGGTTCACCCCGGTCTTCGTCCGTTTCGAGTTCAAGGTCGCGAGCCTCGGAATGGAACAGGCCAGCACCCTGCCAGTAAAGGCCCAAGCTACCGTACAGGTAAGGGACGTTCAAGAAGTAGCTGGCCGCAGCGTACAGTTCCGGAGAAGAATATTCCGTCGTACCGGATTCCCAGGTGACAGCCGAAGAAGTCCAGCCCTTGAGGAACGCCGCCAGATAAAGCTGATCAATAGCGCGGTAGCGAAGTCCCGCGTCACCACGGAAACCCCAGCCCGTCTGGTCCATTTCACGATAAAGAACGTTAAACGCAGCACCCACCGACAACCGCTCGGTCAGGCGCCGGCCCCACGAAATACCAAACACCCAGTCCGCGATGGAAAGCGTTTTGTAGTTGGAACCCTCCGGCAAGGGTTCACCTTCCTTGACCCAGGGAATGTCGTCGGCGCCAAAGCGGGAAAAAGAAATGCCCAAAGCCTGGCCTTCGGAAAGCGGGGTCACGACAGATGCATAGTCGTACTTCGTGTCTTCGTAATATGCGGTATGCGAGAAGGATGCCCAAGTGTAATGCACACCCGACAGCTGGTAGGGATTGGACATGAGCCCGAGATAGTCGCCGTCGATAGCCATCGTCGCCGAGCCCAGCGCGGCAGAGCGCGCACCCGGTTCAATATCCAAAGTCGCGTTGGCCCCGGAAACCCGTTCCATAGCACACAGGGATCCCGAGCATACAAACGCAAACACAACGGCGACCGCTACCTGCGGACGCCCCAAAAAGGGACGCAAAGCGCAACACTTCTTCAAAATACCGTCAATCATCATTTTACGAGACCTAAAATAGAATATATTTTTTCCGCAGCCCAGTACCGAATTTCCCATGACGCTTCGAAACCGCATCACCGACTTCTTGACCTATCTTTCTACGCAGCGGAGGTTCTCGCCGCGCACGGTTTCCACATACAAAAAATCGCTCGACAAGTTCGCTGACCGCCTAGAACAAGACGCAGCCGTCGAGGCGCTGAACGAGCTAAACATCAAGGGTTTCGTCTGGGACCTCAAAATGAAGCAGCGGCTCGCACCAGCAAGCATATGCGAACATCTCGCCGCACTCAAAAGTTTCGGCAAGTACCTAGTGCGCTCAAAGGTGCTGGAGATGAACCCGGCAGAAAATGTGCCAATGCCCAAGAGACCCAAGAGACTGGTCGCCGTTCTCGGACAAAAGGATTTGTCTGCCGAGAAATTCCCCGAGCTGGACAACCCGACTCTCGCGGACGTCCGCGCAAGGCTCCTCCTGGAACTCATCTACGGCTCCGGACTGCGCATCTCGGAGTGCCAAAGTCTCTGCTGGAACCAGATCCGTACAAACGAACACCTGGTACGCGTAATCGGCAAGGGGAACAAGGAACGCATCGTCCCGGTAACGGAATCTACGCTACAGTACATGGAAATGTTCAAGACGTTTCTGGCAGAAGACGGGCGCACACCCCTCCCCTCCAGCCCCCTCTTCCTAGGCGAAGACGGCAAGCCCTACAGCATCCGCACACTGCGCAACGATATTCACGACCTGCTGCGGAAAATCGGCTGGGAAGGCAAGGCTAGTCCGCACGTGCTGCGACACAGTTTCGCCACGCACCTGCTCGAGAACGGAGCTGAAATTATGAGCGTCAAGGAAATGCTAGGGCATTCAAACATCTCGACCACGCAAGTCTACACGCACGTGAATGCCGAACGATTAAAGCAAGCATTCAAGAAGACACACCCGAGAGCGTGAGGGGAGTGAGGTCGCGACCTTCGGTCGCTTTGAGCAATGAGGTCGCTGCGCTTTGAGGTCGGCACTTCATGCCTTTGAGGTATGAGGTGTGAGGTCGGCGCGTTGCGCCTTTGAGGTATGAGGAAGTAAACTGGAGCCTTGTCGCTCACAGCTCATGGCTCATTGCTCACCGCTCATAGCTCACAGCTAGAAGAAGCACCCCTTGATGCCGACAGCGATGGTCCACTGCTGCAGGAAGTCATCCCAGTCGGGAGCATCCCATTTCTTCATCGGGGTTTCATCATATTCATCGGCAGGATCCGCCGCATTCGCCTTGTCATGGAGAGGAAGCGAAAGCGCAAGGAACACCGGGAACGAAGCATCAGAGAATTCTATGCCATAGACAAAGGCCCCGGACCACGCCTGGTGATCGGGATCGGGACGAGGATCATACGTGCCGACCTTCTCCGAAGAAATCCAAGCCACGCCGAGAGGCGCAGAGAACGTCACGCCGAACGACTGTACAATACCTGCACGACCGCGATACCCGTAGGCAACGGATGCACCCACAGACGGCGGCGTAAAGGCGCCAAGGTCGTTTTCGCCATAAGGCTTGAAACGGTACTCAAAGCGGTCATCGGAATGATCGTAATTTTTCCAATAGGAATCGTTAAATTCGTTCTCGCCCGAAATCAAGTGCATTGCAAACGGATGCGTATAGGTGAGTCCGTACAGCCAGATTCCCTTGTCCGTATCGCGGCTGTAGTCCCAACCGAGCGTGAGCGAATAAAGGCCGGAGCCCTTCTGGAAACTCGAAGGCAGAATCATCTGGGAAGCATCCGTACCACGCTTCACGTCGTATTGTCCGGTCGGAATGGAAAGGGACGCCGAAAGCGAAGCCGCACCACCACTACCGATGGTCTTCGAAAAGTCGAACGACACATCGCCAAGGCCACCCGTGCTGCGATCCTCGGGGGGCTGGTTGGAGCGGTACTGGACCTCACCCCTGTGAGACATCCACGGAACGGTCACGCCCAACTTGGTCGACCAGGTCGGCTTGATGGAAAAATGCGGAGAAAGCGAAATCGCCGAGAAATTCTGGCCCACGCTGTACTTCGTAAACACTTCCGTCTCAAGGTAACCGCCCGACACGCCCTGACCAATCCACTTGATGCCATCGCCCGAACCACCGCCGGAGCCGCCAGCACCACAGCCGCCAATGGACTCCCACGGAGTCGAGACTTCGACAGGAGATTCAAGGCCGACAAAGAACGCACCCGCAACCGCAAAGGCCACAAACAAACCAAATCCGATATTTCTCTGTTTCATGGCAAGCCTCACGGAAGTTCAATCAGGAAACCCTTGCTCGTTCCCGTCGCAAGATAACGGCCATCCGGCGAACGACCACCGATCATGGGTAGTTTAGAAATTTCACGAACGTCACCGACCCACTCTACAGTAAGGTCAGAGGCGGTCCCCGAAGCTAGGCGTATTTCGCGCATGGCCGTACGCCCGGCGGAACCATCCTGGATAGACTCAACCCTATAGTCGCTCTGGTTGGTCATGAATGCCCCCGAAGGGAATTCCGCCCACACAACAAACAAACGGTCCCCGAACTTAAACCAGCGGGGCTGAGCCGGAGCGCTGAGCATACCCTTTTCCGTTTCAATCTGTATAGGAACCGAATTCTCTGAAAGTTCCTGAATGTAAGCCTCCCAAATGGATTCGACCTTGCCAATGACATTATACACGACAAAGCGCCCATCCGGAGAAATGACCGGGTTATCTATCGTTTCTCCCTTTTTAACTTGCGGGAGATTAAGCTTTATTTCCTTGCCGCCCTTTGCAAAATCACGGAACACAATCTTGTTGTTCTTGTCATCGTTGCTTCCAGTCACGAACACCAGACGGACGTTGTCCGTTCCAAAGAAGCCCTTGATGGTCGTGTCCGAAACGGAGGTGTCAGGTTCAGTTACAGTCGGGTCAACCCAGATATGCGGATTCCCGTACAGGCTCTGCTTTTTTTCATAAAATACAAAGCGCTTCTTGTCCGAAATGCGAACCGCAATGATGCCGTAGTCAAGATTTTCATCAGAGCACGATTTGCTTCCCGTAACGTCGTAAGCGCGAAGCGATGCGATGAAGTTGGGATGCGTACTCCATTCCGGATCCTGGAACTGGCAATCTCCGATGGACGTATCGCGCATCAGGTACCAAAGAACTTTTTCCGAAGTATTGGAAATCGTCAAGCGGTCGTGCTGAAGAATTTTGCGTTCCTTTTCATTCACATTATATTCCGAATTGGGAGACTTCACTCCCAAATCATGACTGAAATTGAGCCACAGCATCGACGCCGGATAGTTCACCGTATCCTGCGAGACAGACGGGTTGCAAATTTGCTGGAACCCATTCACCACGAATATCTTTCCAATCTCGGAATTGGTTGAAGATTCGCTCGACGAATCATCGTCTATATCGGCAACATAGGGTTCGGGAGAATAGCACGCAGCCAACAACAGAACCGGCAAATATTTAAAAAATCCTTTTTTCATCGTAACCCAATATAGAATTGTTTCATTTACACACCGACAGACAAACCCGCTTTCTTGAACTTTTCGCGAATTAATTGCAGGTCATGCTGGTACGGATTCCTCACAAAATCCTCAAAAGCCCACTTTGTCGGGTGAAAAACGCCCTTGGAATAGGTCAAAAGCATGTCTAGCCAAACACCTTTGCCAGCATAGAGTTTGTAGGGACCTCTCTTGTAACTGGGCAGGACAACCTTGTCCAGGTCCATGTAACCGATATCGATGTTCACACAGCGTTCGACTTCCGACTGCCCTGCCGCCAACGAAAGTTCCAATGCATTGCTCCGTTCTTTTTCCTGAGCAATAGATTCTGCAGGGATCGTCTTCTCGAACGAAATCACTCCGCGATAAAGGTCTGTCCCCATTTCGGGTTCATAATATCCGGTGCGGTCGAATGCAAAAAGTTTACCCCTATGACGAATCGGGCCCCAAGTTCTTTCTAGCGCATCAATAACAGTATTGTCCCAGCATTCTCCCTTCTGCAAAATAAAAGCGATAAGCTGAACCTGTTCTGAAAACTGCGAAGCAATCATTATTCCGCCTAGCCTAATGAGGCATAATCGTAAGATTCGTTTGAATGACCTCAAGTTGCTGTGCGCTAAAACCGACAACTTTCGTATCGGATTCCATGGGGAACATGATATTAGGCGCATCAGGACAGGCGGAGATATTCATATCCGCTTTGGGGTATACCGAGATATCGAAGCGAGGGGCCAACTGGTGGAAAGGTTGTCTAAAATCGGCAACCACATTCTTCTTTGCTCGCATAGCCTTGGTGCTCGCCTTTTCAAAACAATAGGGAGTATCAGAGAATCCGTCATCAAAAATCGAATAGTCTCCATTTGACAACTGGTCCGAATAAGTTGCTGTCGTATGGCGGAGTCCAAAGAAATGTCCGGTTTCATGCAATGCTGTATACACAATACGTTCCGCACTGATAACCATGTCTTCGCCATCCTGTCGATTATGGTTTGCGACAACAACCGTACTTCCACTACCGCCAGCTAAGTTGGCGCCAAACAAGTCCGACAGGCCAAGCAATCCTTCTTGTTTGAACCGATGAACAAGAACAATATCCAACGCATCATAAACATCCGGCTCGGGCCATCCACCCAGTTCCACCATCATCTGATCATCGGAGGTTCGCCCTGCAATCCACGGCTCCGTTTTTGGATACTTTTTCCCAAGAATCGGATGTTCATTTGCAAAACGCACATAGACGGTATCCACCTTTACGCTCGTATAATATCGGTCGAAACCTTGCTGGAGCATCTGGGCAAGACTATCATAGCTGACATCGAGATCCTTGATTTTCCCAGCTACAATCAAGTTGATCGAGAAATGCTTGGAATATGCGCCACTGGCCTTAAGCCGAACATTTCTGGTCTTACCGCTGTAAAAGTCATCGCCATCGTTGAGACTTGTCACCCAAATAGCGCGGTCGTTTTCTTCACATACAAAATTATATACGTAGCGACCATTTTCTTCAGTGGGATTGATGGTGCGAACCCAAGAAGGGAAATAATTCTTTACGCGTTCATTCCAGTAGACACGGAACAAGCGCAGCTGGGGTTTCTCCTGAGCATAGACGTCTTTATCAAACGAAAGTTCATAATGGGCTTTTGGATGGACAAATATTCTCACCCCATGAGCAAGATTCGCATCAATCGAATCTCCCGGAACATTGTCATTAGGAACAAGAGTAAACCTCAAGCTACCATCAGGAACAAACCTCTCATCCGCTTCGGGAGGTTCAACCGTTCCGCATGCAACAATGCATATCGCAAAAAAGAACAATAAAAAAATTTTTTCAAGACAAAAAAGCTTCATGAAACGTCTTATAAGAGTGAACATATACAATGTACAAAAAAAAATAGAAAAAATGTTCTTAAAAATTCAGGAAGCACTAATGTCCGTAAAACTCACATTTACCGAACTGCTAGCCCCTATCGTTGGCAAGCCGGCTCTCATGAGTGCACTTGTTCTCATGGGAACATACGCCAGTTTTGACTTTCAGACCTATGCACCGGCACTCCTACTTACTCTAGCAATTGCGAACCACTTCTTTCCGCGTTCAAGGCAATGGGTTGTATTCCTGAGCCTTGCCGCAGGTATCGTGAGCTATGACTTTGCACACAATCCCGCATGGCAAATACTTCCTCTAACGAACAAAAGTTCTGCATACGAACCTGGAGAAAGTATTCCCCCCAAAGACGGATGCGGACGAGTAGAATCAGTCATCCGCAGAGCCAAGGGAAACGCCTACATCGTGGAGACATGGAACGGTAACGCGACCTACCGTGTAAGGATTGCCGAACGCAAGATGCAGAACAAGTCAAAAGAGAAAAAAACTCTAAACGAAAAGCAGGAACCCATGGTTTTTGCAGACGCGAACAGTGCGGGTCAGCCTCTGGATTTGTATTCCGTGACAAGCGGGCCAATCGTCGCACCACCTTGGGCAACAAAGGCAACCACGGCGAGGGCGGCGAATCCGGGCGACACCCTGTGCTACAGCGCATCATGGTACCCGGTGTCGCCCCCGCGGGTGCCGGGCGCGTTCGACACCCGCGGCTGGCTCAAGAGCCAGGGATTCGCCGCGTACGGACGTTTCAAGGATTACAGGATTATCGGCAGCCGCTGGACTCCCGAGCGGACCTTCGCCAACTTCCGCAAGTGGATACAGGCACGCTTCGCCGACTACCTCGACCCTGCCGAGACCGGACTCCTGCTGGGCCTTCTCGCAGGCGACCGGAGCGGCATTCCCGAAGCCCTCCGCAGCGATTTCCAGCGGTCCGGACTCGTACACGTACTCGCCATCAGCGGTTTTCACGTCGTCCTCCTCGCAGGCATCCTCATGATTTTCCTCAAGGCGACCGGGCTCCCCCTGCGCGCCGTACGGATTATCGCCGTCGCCTTGCTGTTCCTCTACATTCCCGTCACGGGCGGTTCCCCCGCCGTACGCCGCGCCGTCCTCATGTTCTCCGTACCACAAATCGGCGCGCTCTTCCAGCGCCCCGCCAACACGATGAACAGCCTCGGGGTCGCCCTCATCATCATTCTGCTCCCCGAGCCGGGCATCCTCTGGAATCCCGGCTTCCAGCTCTCCGTCGCGGCCACCGCGGGCATCCTTATCGGAAGCCCGCTCAACCCGTTCGCCAACTTCCCAGAATCCCTGAAAAAGAACAAACTTTGGAACACCCTCCGGGCTTTCGCCATCGACCCCACTTACGTCACTTTGTGCGCCACCCTCGCCACCGCCCCGTTCCTCGTCCACCATTTCAAGACGCTCTCCCCGATGGCTTGGCTCGGGAACATCGTGGTCGTTCCCGGAATTTCGTGGGGCATGCAGGCAGGCCTTTTCGCCCTGATTTCACCTATCGACTTTCTTCGCGAACACTTCTGCTACGCCGCCAGTTTCTTTTTGCGCCTTGCAAGCCTCCTTACTCGGCTCATCTCGGACTCCTCTATCGCCTCCGTCACCATCGGGCCGTTCAGCCCGGCCATCCTGCTACTCATCGGCTTCGCGCTGGCCTTCATTCCCGCGATCCGGCGCAACCGAATTGCCCGCATCTATTGCGTCTCGTGCCTAGCCCTTTTCGCCGGGATATTCTGCTACAACAGCTACGCCAAGGCAATGCACCCGACATGGAAACTGACGACCATCGACGTCGGGCAAGGCGACAGCCATCTCGTCGAGGCTCCATCGGGCAGGCATTTCCTCGTGGACGCCGGTGACAACAGCAGGCAAGATTCCGGCAAAGACATTATCGTTCCATTTCTGCACCACATCGGCGTGCGGGAACTCGACGCGCTCATCATCACGCACCCCGACAAGGACCATTTCGGCGGTGCCAAATCCATCCTGAAAACGTTCCCCGTCAAGGAACTTTGGGCAAGCGACTGCGCCATCAAGGAACGCAAACCCGAATGGCAACAAGTCATCCAAGAAGCCCGGAAAAGAAACATTCCCATCCGAAAAATCCACCGCGGCATCCTGTGGAAAGAAACCTATTTCGAAATGCAGACCATCCACCCGCGAAACGACATCTGCGTCGAAGCCAACGAAGGGAGCATTACGCTTCGGCTCAAAGGGCTCGGGCATTCCGCCGTCCTCACCGGAGACCTCACCGTCAAAGGCGAAAAAGAAATCATGAAAACAGACGCTTATCTGAAAAGCGACGTGCTAAAGCTCGGGCACCATGGTTCCAAAACGTCGAGCAGCGTACCGTTCCTGAACGCCGTCAATCCCACGTACGCCATCATCCCGAGCGGAAAAAACAACCGGTTCCGCCATCCGAGCAAAGAAGTCGTGCAGCGGCTCGATTCGTTGAACATTCCCTACATCAACACGGCTGAACGGGGAAGCATATCAATTACGTTCTCCGAAGACACCACCATTATCCAGACCATGCTGGAGTAGGTCCACATTTTTTGAAGGGTTATTTCCCGGAAAGAGCGTTCAACGTGACTTCGTGCAAGAGCCCGTTCGTTGCGACACTCGTAAAGCCTTCGTAAATCGGGGCCGTGGGCTTGCCATTTGCATCGAAAAGTTCCGTCTTGCCGTCGATGGTGCTGAACTTGCCACCCGCTTCCTTAAACAGCAGCGGATACGGGGCAATGTCCCACAGGGAAACGACCGGATCCACCATGATTTCGGCACGGCCTGCGGCCACCAGGTAATAGCCGTAGCAATCGCCCCAACCACGATGCAGGCGAGCACTGCGGCGGAGCTTCGCAAAACCTTCGCCAAAGCCCTTGTCTTCCATCGTGTTCACCGTACCCGAAAGCACGAGCGCATCTTCGATCTTTTCAACCTTCGAGCAGTTTACCGGGCGACCATCCAAAAAGGCGCCGCCACCGTTCACCGCCCACACGGCCGTATTCATCGCCGGGATGCGGATAAGGGAACACACGGGAACATTCTTCCTGTAAAGCGCAATGAGCGTGCCGAATAAGGGAACGCCATGCACAAAAGCCTTCGTGCCGTCAATCGGGTCGATGACCCACTGGTATTCCGCATCGGGGCTCTCGATTCCGAACTCTTCGCCAATCACGCCAAAGCCCGGAGTCTCCTTGGCCCAGAATTCGCGGGCCAGTTCTTCCGTACTCTTGTCGGCAATCGTCACCGGAGTATTGTCTTTTTTCCACTCGACACCCACTCCCGTCTGGAAATACTTCAGGATGTTTTCCTGGGCCATTTCCGCCGTCTTGAGCGCGATTTGTAGCAGTTCAGAGTTGTCGGCCATGTTACGCCTCCAGCCACTTCTTCACGAGTTCCAGCAAGAAAGCATTCTCTTCGGGCTTACCAAGCGTAATACGCACATGTTCGGGCATGCCGAAGCTCGTCAGTCCGCGGATAATCATGCCGTTTTGTTCCAGGAAGGCCACCATTTCCTTCGCACGTTCGCCGATGCGCACACAAATAAAGTTCGCCTGCGTCGGAAGCACCTTGAAGCCGAATGATTCAAAAGCATCCGTCAGCACCTTCACGCCTTCGGCGTTCATCTTGCGGGTATTCTGCACGTGTTCCTCGTCGCCGAGGGCGGCAATCGCAGCCACCTGCGCAGCCTGGTTCACGTCAAACGGCGGTTTGATTTTCCACATCGCCTTGATAACGCTTTCATTCGACATGGCGTAACCGATTCTAAGCCCAGCCAGCCCGTAAATCTTGCTGAACGTACGGTTAATAAACAAGTTCGGATATTCGTCGAGCAACCCTGCCAATTGCGGATAGTCGTCAGCCGTCGCAAATTCCGAATACGCCTCGTCCAAAAAGACAAGCACATCCTGCGGGACCTTCTTCAAGAAATCGCGGATTTCGGTTTCGCTGTAGTAGGCACCCGTCGGGTTGTTCGGGTTGCAGATAAAAGCCACGCGGGTCTTTGCATTTATCGCCTTTGCAAGGTCGTCAAGCGAAGCCTTCTGTTCGCCCTCGCCCACACCGATGAATTCGGCGCCGTTCGAAAGCGTCGTAAACTTGTATACGGAGAACGTCGGCGTAATGCCCACGCAGTTGTCGCCCTGGCGGATGAACGCCTTGCCGATCATATCGATAATCTCGTCGGAGCCGTTACCGATGATAATCTGCGAAGTCTTCACCCCGAATTTCTGCGCAATGGCGTCAATCAGCTTCGGAGCATCGCCACGCGGGTAGAGGTGCAGACTGTCCGCAATCTGGTGGAACGCCTCGACCGCCTTCGGAGATGCACCCAGCGGATTCTCGTTGGACGCAAGCTTGACAATGCGGTTCAGGCCGTAGCGCTCGCGGATTTCCTCGATGGATTTTCCGGGAACGTAATCAGACAATTTTGAAAGTTCTGGACGCGGTTCAATCATGTTTACCTCAATTTACGCGATAAATTTAGCTAACTTTTAGGCGTATGAGAAAAGTCCTCACAGCCCTATTCGTTATTCTGGCTACAAATGTATTTGCCCTCGACAACATCTGGGACATGCGCTATACATTCGGCCCCGATAGCCGCCCCTCCCCCAAATTAGGGTTCGGATTCGGAATGCGTTCAGACTATGACCCAAATGTCCTTTTCCCCATCAACCTCACAAGCGGGCTAACAAAGAATTTTGACGTCGGCTCCAAAGTCAATATTCAGACGTACGACAAAATGGACCACATGCAGGCCTCCCTTGACATCGGCGGACGCTTCCGGTTCAACTCAGCCTCCTTTTTCGAACTGGACGGTTACTTTGGTCTCAACAGAAACAACGGCAGCGCCCTTGTGCTTACGCTCGGTTCCGACCAAGTCATTTCTAAAAATTTCCTGAATTATTACGAAGCCCGCGCCGGTTTCCTAGACGGAGTTACTGGCGACGGAGGCTATGTAAAGTTTGCATTGGGTATGACCCCGACACTCATTTTCGGGAGACTGTTGCGTTGCATGGTCGAAGTCAACACGTCCGGAAGCGCAGGGCACCTTCGCGACGACTTCATGATCGACATCCTGCCTAAATTCGAGTTCACATTCGGAGGTACCCGAATCCGTCTCGACTTCGATATCGGGGTCATGCAAAAGAAGAACAACAACCGCAAGGGAATCGGCCTGTACGTGATGACAGCGTTGTAAGAGCTATGAGGTCGGCACTACGTGCCTTTGAGGCATGAGGTTCGAGGTTCATGGTGCAGAATTCAACCATAATAGGCTTTCTTTTGCACAAAACAAAGCTATACAAGACTTGCCAATTGATTGGCATTGTCGCTTTATATCCTTTGGGTAGACCTCAGAGGGGCTTTAGCCCCGACCTCATTCCTCAAAGCGATCGAAGGTCGCGACCTCACACCTATTTCACCACAAATTTCTCGCCGTCATAGTCGATGGTTACCGGCTTTGCGGCACTCACTTCGCCTGCAAGGATTGCATGGCTCAGCGGGCGTTCCACGTTCCTTTCCAGGTAACGCTGGATCGGGCGAGCACCGAATTCCGGCTGGTAAGCCCCATCGGCAATCGCTTCGAGCGCCTTGTCGGTCAGCGTGAGCTGCAAATCCTGACGGGCGGCACGTTCGGCGAGTCCCTTGAATTTGAGTTTCACGATGTCCTTGATCTGCGGCTTCGTTAAGCTCTGGAACACCAACACTTCGTCCAAACGGTTCAAAAATTCCGGCCTGAAGAAGCCGCGGAGTTCCGGCTCGATTTCCTTCAAGGTCACAGGCTTTGCATCACCCGCGCGGTTCTGGAAATGAGCGGCGCCCAGATTCGACGTCATCAGAATCAAGGTGTTCTTGAAGTTCACGGTACGGCCCTTGCCATCGGTCAGTCGACCGTCGTCAAGCACCTGCAACAGCGTGTTAAACACGTCGGGGTGAGCCTTCTCAATTTCGTCGAGAAGAATCACGCAGTACGGATGCGTACGCACGGCTTCGGTCAGCTGGCCGCCTTCTTCGTAGCCCACGTATCCCGGAGGCGCACCAATCAAACGGCTCACGCTGTGCTTTTCCATGTATTCGCTCATGTCAATACGCACCAGGGCCGCTTCGCTATCGAACAGTTCGGTCGAAAGCGCACGGGCAAGTTCCGTCTTGCCGACACCTGTCGGGCCCAAGAACAAGAAGCTACCAATCGGCGCATTCTCGCGGCTAAGACCACTACGGTTGCGCAAGATGGCTTCAGAAACTGCTTCCACAGCTTCGTCCTGGCCAATCACGCGGGCATGCAGGCGTTCGTCCAGGTGCAACAACTTGGCCTTTTCGCCTTCGCAAAGTTTCGTCACCGGAATTCCGGTCCAACGGCTCACCACGAGGGCAATCGTCTCTTCGGTCACCTCTTCGCTCAGGTCACCGTCGCCTGCAGACTTCTTGATTTCTTCCGTCTTCGCGGCGATTTCCTTTTCCAAGTTCACAATCTTGTTGTACTTGAGTTCGGCAGCGCGGTTCAAGTCGTAGCGGGCTTCGGCCTGCTCCATCTCGTCTTTCGCCTGCTGCAAGGATTTCTTAAGGCCCTGCAACTCGGCATTTTTCGCGCGCCTCTCCTGCCAGCGGTCCTGCATCAGCTTGACTGCGGCATCCGTCGTCGCGAGTTCTTCGCGCAACTCTTTCAGGCGCTTTACGCTGGTGTCGTCGGTTTCCTTCGCCAAGGCCTGCTCCTCAATTTTCATCTGGAGTTCCTTACGCTGCAAGGTATCCAAGGCTTCCGGCACCGTATCCATCTGCGTCTTCACAAGGCTTGCGGCCTCGTCAATCAAGTCAATGGCTTTGTCCGGCAAGAAACGGTCGCTGATATAGCGGTTCGAAAGTTTCACCGCCGCCACGAGCGCGTTATCGTGCAGACGCACGCCGTGGTGCGCATCAAAACCGTCCTTGATGCCACGGAGAATCGAAATAGATTCCTCTTCGCTCGGTTCGTCAACCGGCACGGGCTGGAAACGGCGTTCCAATGCGGAATCCTTCTCGATGTACTTGCGGTATTCCTGCGTGGTCGTCGCACCGATGCAGTGCAGCTCACCACGGGCGAGTTTCGGCTTGAGCATGTTGCCCAAGTCCATGGAGCCTTCCGTCTTGCCCGCACCTACGATGGTGTGGATTTCATCGATAAACAGCAAGGTATTGCCGTCTTCTTCAAGCGCGTCAAGCACGGCTTTCAAACGTTCCTCGAAATCGCCGCGGTACTTTGCGCCCGCCATCAAGGCAGACAAATCCAGTGCAAACAACTTCTTGCCCTTCAGAGCGTCAGGCACATCGCCGCGATAGATTCGCTCGGCGAGCCCTTCGACAATAGCGGTCTTACCCACGCCCGGTTCACCGACCAGGCACGGGTTGTTTTTCGTCTTTCGGCTCAAGATCAAGATGACGCGGCGGATTTCTTCTTCACGGCCAATCACCGGCGAAAGCTTTCCGTCGGCAGCCATTTCCACAAGTTCACGCCCGTACAATTTCAAGGGAGACTGTTCTTCGGCATTCGCGGCACCCGCAAACGGGTCCGAAAGCCAGGTTTCCACGACTTCCACGGAACCGAGCGCATCTTCGAACACCTTCGCAAGGCCACGGTCGCCCGAGAACTTCATCAAGGCCACGAGCATATCGCCCGGGGTCACCATGCGGTTCACCTGACGTGCCGCCTGCACAGAGGCACGCAAAATACGGTTCAAGTCGTTATCGGGTTCCACGTCGGGGTTCACACCTTCCATACGTGGAATCTTCTGCACGAACGGCTCCAGCTTGCCGCGGAGTTCGTTCGTCTTCGCGCCCTTCGACTTGTAGAGTTTCTTCAAGGTGGCATCCGGGCCTTCTACAAGGCCGACCGCCAAATGGGCCGCACCCAGGTAGGAATGCGAGCAACGGTCACGCAGGCTCTGCGCCTTGGCCAATACTTTTTCTGCATCATTATTGAAATCGGACATAAAAACCTCGATTTTTGCATTTTTACCGCGATTTACAGTGCAAAAGCCATGCCAACACCCCAAAAAAGGCAAAAACAGCAAAAAAGGCCCAAAAAACAAAAGAATGTTGCATTTTATCGCAGCATTCTTTCAAAAAAAGACACTCCCCTGTTCATTAAGGCAACACCCCTACAACACCCCCCTATTTCTCCTAAGACCTTTTTTTTCAAAAAAAACGCATTTTTCCCTTAAAAAGGAACTTTTCCGTTGTAAACCTTTACACCGGAAAACAGCCCCACATATACCTATTTAGACTATACTAATCTACATTATAAGAGCAAACGATAAAAGTTAGCAACAAAACCAAACATCCCATACACCAAACAACGGCGTTTCGCAAGGGGCGCCGTTGTTTTAATTTATACAGTTATTTTTGAATGAATTTCCCTGTCAAGCTGCCTAGCGGCCGCCAACGAGAATCTGGTCTACCTTGATGCTCGGCTGGCCCACAGTTACAGGCACATGGCCCGAAGAGGCTCCGCAAACACCTGCGGCCTGTTCAAAATCGGACCCCACCATGCTGATGCGCGGCATGATTTCGTGGCCCTTGCCGATAAGCGTTGCTCCGCGCACAGGTTCGCAAATTTTGCCATTGCGGATAACATAGCCTTCGTCGACAGCGAAATTAAACTCGCCTGTAGCCGGGTTCACCGAACCACCGGCCATGCGGGCCGCATAAAGGCCGTTATCGACACTTGCAATCATGGAATCGAGCGTATCCTTGCCCGGCGCAATGAACGTATTGCGCATGCGGCTCACCGGAGCATACTTGTAACTTTCGCGACGGGCCGATCCCGTAAGGGGGACGCCCACCTCGGTAGCGCCCACACGGTCGCTCATATAGTTTTTCAGGATACCATTTTCAATCAGGACGGTGCGCTGCGTCGGCGAGCCTTCGTCATCGTACTTGAGGCTCCCCCACACACCGTCCAACGTTCCGTCGTCAATCGCAGTAAGGCAGGGTTGGCCAATAGCCTCACCGAGTTTGCCGCAGAAGGGGCTAGCATTGCGACGGACCGATTCCGTCTCGAGCGGGTGCCCGCAAGCCTCGTGGAAAATCACGCCGCCAAATCCGTTACCCATCACCACAGGCATCTGCCCACCGGCAATATATCCGGCATCAAGCATACGCAACACACGTTCACCCGTAATGGTCGCAAGCTCTTCAGGAGAATAACAATCCAGCAGCTCGTAGCCGCCCAAAGCTCCCGGAGCCTCATGCGACGTCAAACGCTCGGTACCGTCGGTCGCCGTCACATTCACGTTCACGCGCAGGCGCCCACGAGTCATTTCAAGGTGCAAGCCCTCGCTGTTCATGAGGGTAATGGCAGAATGGCTGTCCACGACGCTCGCTCCCACCTGCACAATCTTCGAGGAAAGCGCACGGGCCGCATTGTCGGACCGGAACAGGAAATCCTGCTTGATAGCTTGGCCTAGCAAGCGCGGGTCTTTGTAGGCCGCCTGGTTAAAATCGCAAACACGCTTTTCGGGAGCGAACTCGAAAGATTTCGGCGCAGAGCCGGAAATGCGCCCAAAGGCAAGCGTCTGCACAAGTCGAAGTAACGACTCTTCACTGTCGTCACTGGTAAAGCCGTAAAGCACCTCGGTCCCGTACAAAAGACGGACACCGATTCCATACTCGGTTCCTGCAGTCGCCGTCTCAATATGACGATCCTTTAAGCCAAGGCAGGAACTGCGAGTTTCCTCTTCGAAAATCTCGACAAAGTCGGCACCGGCACTGCGGCCCGCTTCGAAAATCTTTACGGCAACATCCTGATTCACCTAGACCTCGCCGTTCATCTTCTTGCGCACGGGAATCCCGGCAGCAAGCATCTCGCCCTTGATTCCGGGCACTGTATAATCGCCAAAATGCACCATCGAAGCGACCAGCGCTGCGTCAGCAGAAGTCTTGCGGAACAAGTCGACAATGTGGGCCGGAGTGCCCGCACCACCGCTAGCAATCACGGGCACCTGCACCGCCTTCGCAATCTTGTCGGTAATGGTAAGTTCGTAGCCGTTCTTCACGCCATCCGTATCGATGGAGTTCAGGCATATCTCGCCAACGCCCAAGTCTTCGGCTTTCTTCGCCCACTCAACGGCATCGATGCCCATCGCCTGCCTACCGCCGCGAATAAACACCTCGTAACCGCTCGGAATCTTCTCGGAGACGCCGACAAACTTCGCATCCATGCCCAGCACCACGCACTGCCGTCCGAAGGCCTTCGCGCCATCGGCGATGATTTCGGGGTGGAGCACGGCGAGGCTGTTCACGCTCACCTTTTCGGCACCGGCCAACAGGGCCTCGTGCATGTCGTCGAGGTTGCGGATACCACCACCCACAGCAAACGGGATGAACACGCGCTTCGCAATCTGGCGAATCATCTCCATATCGCACGGACGGTTCTCCGCACTTGCGGTAATGTCGTAAAAAACAAGTTCATCGACACCATCGGCGCTGTACTGCGCCCCCATTTCCACGGGGTCACCGATATCGATATTTCCCTTGAACTTGACGCCCTTCGTGACCTTGCGGTTACGGACATCGAGACAGACTATAAGACGTTTTGTCAGCATCAGATAAAATGTTACAGGTTCCTGTCGATGACAGCCTTGACCGTAGCCTTAGGAACAGCTCCGACCACATTGCCGACCTCGACCCCGTTCTTAAACAGTTTCATGTTCGGAATGTTGGTAATGCCGAAGCGGCCACAAATATCGCCCACGCCCGGATCGTCCACATTCATCTTGGCAACAATCACGCGACCATCGTATTCTTGAGCCAATTCCTCAACAATGGGCCCCATCATCATGCACGGACGGCACCAGGTAGCCCAGAAATCCACAAAAACGAGCTGGCCGGAGCCGATAACCTGGTCAAAATTCTCTGCAGTCAAAGCAATTGCTGCCATAAAAATCCTCCACGAATTTTTTCCTAAAACTAGAAAAAACAGCGATGCAAAAAAAGCGGAATCAGTAAATAAACCTGAAATTATCCACAATCATGGTGGCCCCTTCCTTTCCCCTGTAGTGGTTTCCGTCTGCACTTGAAGCCGCAACGAGACGGATATGGGTCACATCGTGGGAACCATCCCCAACTACTAAGTGGTTGTCAATGCCGTTCTTGTTGGCCAGGTTCCCTGCATAAAGGGCCGAAACCTTCCCATCACCGATACCAACGTTCATTATCGGGGAATTCTCATAGGGTTCGCCATATTTCAATTTCAATCTCAACCGGCGGAAGCCATCCGCATTCCGGCCCGAGATGCTGACCACATCCGGATTTCTAAACGAGCTATCCGTCGAAGCCCTGTACCAAGCCGAGGCAACCAGCGTATTCACGTCATTTTTCGTGCGCCCGACATTCGACCCATTATCGGCAGTCCTCGTTCGGTTTTCCAAAAAGATATAGATGTCGCAACTATCCTGGCCATTTTTTTCGTACTTGAAGTCCACTTCCAGGTAGCGGGGACGCGCCTTGAAGGGCTTTCCGAAATCAATCAATTCATTTCCATCATCATATCCCGTCATTGAAAGTTGCCCGACGCCTTTCGGATTGAAGGTTCCGATAAAAAGATTTCCGCTTGCAAAAGTGAAACCGGCAACATTTTTCGATTGCATTGATGCGGCATTACCCGATAGCGTCGTTGAGACGGGCTGCGTCATATACGTCGTTACAAGGCCCGAAGTCTGGTTTCCATTATCCCAATTCGTCGGCTTTTTCTTGCTTGTATCCCAACTTTCCAAATCGCTGTTAGGGTACTGGTACCCAGCACGAATTTCGTACTGCACAGATTCCTCTCCATTAGACACAGAAACACTCACACCTCGTTCCAAATCGTAGCTGCTCCCATCCGACACCCCCGAAATCGACGCACCTTCCGTCAATTCAAAATCGCTCACGACAATTTGCTTCAAATCGGCAAGGAAAGTCATATCATCGTAATGGACATGAAAAACACGAGAACCATTTTCTTCCGCACTGTCAATTAGCGCCGTATTCCCAGCAATCTTCATCGAGAGCAGTCTAGGCGGAACGGCCTCCTTCTCGACCGTAACCGACACAGTCCAAGTGGCTTCAGTCCCGTCCTCGGCAACCACGACTATTTCGGCGCTGCCATCACTCAAATCCAAATAATCTTCGGCAGGGGAACTCTTCCGAGCCGACTCAGAATAAACGGCATCGAAATAGACCTTGGAAAGTTTGGACTCATGCTTGGAAGACACCGTAAACGAAATCGCTTTTTTCTTGGCATCAAGGTCTACTTCGGCAGAAAAGCCGTTGCCCGCATCATCCAGTGTAAACGAGCGGATCTCGGCTTCGCTTGACTTCACGTAATCCCCGCTCACGGTCCATTCTGCAGTCGATTTGTCTTCGGCAGTGATGACCATTTTCTGCGGCTGACGCAAGTCTACCTTCGATTCAAGATTGATGTATGCAGACGGGGACACCTGAATGGAAATTTCCACCTCGGCAAGGTCTTCCGCTTTTTTCATGTGCACAACGACCGTCTTCTTGGAAGCATCAATTGTTGCCGCCTTGACCTCGTTTTTCGCAGTCACGGACACGAGTTCTTTTTCGTCAGAAACGACTTCGTCTGCATCCGCTTCGACTACAGTTACATACCACTTTACCTTGGAACCATCTTCTGCGGCAATTTCAAACTTCTGCAATTTAGACCAGTTCTTTACGGAATCCGGTTTCGGCGAAATGGACGCCCCTTCCGACACGCTCCACGAATCTACGGAAGCCTTTCCCACATCCGAACCATTTTTCAATCGCACCACAATCGTATCGCCATTTCGATTTGACTTCAATTCATTCTTGAAAATTATTTCAAAAGCTTTCTCGCTACTCGGGAGCGTCGACACTTCCACATACCAGATTTTCGACACCCCGCTTTCCGAAGTCACCACGAACTTCTGGACCTTGCTCCAATCTTTTACTTTTGTCGGGTTGCTGTCCAAACTGGACTTGCGAAAGACAAACGATTCCGAAGTATCCACCTTGATTTTCGAAAGATTCGTAGCATGTGCAAAAATCACCTTAATCGTATCGTCCGCTTCACGGGACTCCAGCTGGTCAACAAACTTTATGCCGAACGACACGTTGGAATCCAAAGCCACTTCACTGCTGGAGGATTCCTCATTTGAATCCTTGCCTGACGATGAACCGTCCGACTTTCCCGAGGAGCTCGATTTCTCTTTTTTGGACGAACTTGAAGATGTCGATTTGGCATCGTCTGAATTTTCGGAATCATCGTCCGAATCATTCGATTTCTGGATTGTTTCCGCATTCCCACCCTGCAAACGGAACTCAACCTGCCAAATGGTAATCTCACCGCTTTCAGAGACCGCCATCATGTAAACCAAGCCGGAACGGGGCAACTTGAGTTTGTTTCCCGCCTTCAGTGACTTCTTTGAATAAGCCACTTTCTGCGCCAAGGAATCCAGCTCTGCAGAGTCCGCAGGAAAACTCCTCACCTTGCTTTCCACAAGATGAAGAGAAGCGAAATGGCTTATCTTGATCCGTTTAATCTTCACAGAATCCCAGACAAAGGAATCCGAAGGGGCAACAAGGGTCACTTCTATCTTATGCTCATCAGAGAAAAAATTTGCATCGCCATCCTGGTTTTCAAAAACCAAATCTTCAAGCGTCCTATAATCCGACGCACCGAAAGCATCGTAATCCTCCGTACAGGCGGATAGGGCAAGAAGCGTAACAAATAATACAAGCAACGTTCTCATAATTCACCTACCGCTAGTATACCAGTTTAAATTCATCAACGACAAGATTGGAATTCTCACCACCGCGATAATTGTCATCGTTTCCGAGAGTTCCCCCGGCGACAACGAACGCATACGCCGACGATGCAAACATCACATGGATCGAGGCAATATCCTCATCACCCGTCCCGACGGAAAGGCCTTCCTTGACAGGATATCCTGCATTCAAGATACCGGAGTCACTGCCGTACACCAAGTTCACGTGAACCTGGTGCATGCCAACGCTGGAATCATCCGTCACAACACCCGAAGCGACAACCTTGCCATTGGAACTTACCAACATCACGTAGATAAGTCCCTTTTGCGGGTAAGACGAATTGCTGTTGCTGACATGCGAGTACGAGTAAGTCACATCAAAACCCGTGGGGCGCGCCGTAAAGGACTTGCCAAAGGTCATGTCCTTCGATATATCAGAAGCTCCAGTACTCGGCGTTCCGCTAGAATAATCTTGTTGGTAAATATTGATGGCCGAGGTTCCACTATACGTTCCGGCAAAATAAAATCCGCCGGCCATTTTCCAGGAGCCCTCTATACCGATCCACGATCCAACAACTTCTTTTGTCGAAATTGTCATCCGCGAAGACGAGAATTCAAGATTTGCCTGCGACGATATCTTAATCAAAGCCTCTGTCACCGTATTCGCCATGGCGTCACTTGTCGTCGCCCAGAAACCCGTATTGTCGCGTGCATCAAAGTGAGTACCTGGAAGTTGCATGCCGGCAACAACCGTATATGTTCCCAGTACACCGAGATCGTCGACAAATTCCATTTCTACGGGACGTTCAAGGTTGGCTACAGTATCCATTGGCAGCACTTTCAAAGTTTTCAGATTCGTTCCGTAAGGAACTTCCACATAAACCTTGTGCCCATCCACGGCAACGGAACTTCCATTCACGTCCACACCGAAATCTCTCAAGAGGACGCTCTGCAAAGTTCCCATAGAACTGGAAGACTCTACATGTACATCTTCGGAGGATGACGGAGGAACAATCACAAAGGGGGGATCGTCGTTCGGCGGCACTTCAAGAACCGATGAACTACTTAATTCTTCCGAAGATGAACTTTCCTGTTTCGCAGAAGACGAGCATTCCTCCTTTGACGATGACGAACTCGACTTCTTCGTGGACGAAGAGCTAGACTGTTTCACCGACGACGAGCTCGACTTCTTCGTGGATGAAGAGCTAGACTGCTTCACCGACGATGAGCTCGACTTTTTCGTAGACGAAGAACTGGACACTTTCTCCGACGAAGAGCTGGACAGTTTCTTCGATGACGAACTCGACTTCTTCGTAGACGAAGAGCTAGACCGTTTCACCGACGACGAGCTCGACTTTTTCGTAGACGAAGAGCTAACCGCTTTTTTTACGACAACCTTCCAGACATCCGCAACGCGGTCCCTATCGTCCAGCACCACGATACCGAAGAACCCCGTATCGGGAATAGCGATGTTCATCCCAGGTTTTACCGGAGACTCCCAATCGACTTCCGGGTCATCCAAGTCATCGCCCTCTACGACATAGGCGGAATAGTCATCCGGCAAATCAAAGGTCTTGACCTTGACGGAATCCCCATACTTCCCGAGCGGAGTACACGTTATCGTACGCGACGACGAATCCACCCCGTCCGATTCTGCGCAGTCGATTTCCAGCGAGCCGGCAACAGAGTAAACAGGTTCGATGACCTCGTCGGTGCTGTCGCACGAAACCAGCATGGTCAAAGCCAACGCTGCACAAAGAAAAATGTAACCAGACCTTACAAGCAAGCCCACACCTCCCTAGAAGAAGTACACCAAGGAGAAGTCCAAGGCAAGCAAGTTAATGGTGAAATTCACGATATTGTAAACGAGTTCGCTATGGGTCTTGTCGTTTTCCTCAACTTCCACAACCGAGGAACTCAAGCCCAGCAAGCCCACCGATGTTTCAAAGGCAAGCCTGTCCAGCACCATAATGCAAAGTCCGGGATTCAAGCCGAACTCAAAAGTCCACATCCGATTCCTTGTCCTGGACACATCCTCGCCATCATCCGCCTGCGACAACCCATAGGAATACTCCACCATCAGGGATGTCTCATTGAAAAAGTAGAGTATCTTGGAATCAAAGACCTTGAGGTAGTTCTTGAGGAATGGCTGGACAAAGAAGCCATTGCTTACATACTTCCTGTGCTGCGAAAGGTCGACCAGATCTTCCATAAGCGAGAAATCGATATCGTACCAGGTCCGTGAATAGCCAGCCCGCAGTCCCAAAGCAAGGGCATCCTTAATGAAGTACCCGCCAAACGCCTCCACAGTGAAGGAGTAGCCTTCCGCCTCGTATATTTCCCCGATAATCACGTCAAGAGCATCGTCATCTGTCTGGGCCTGGATAAGCGAAAGCGTCGCACCGCTTTGAATATGCCCTTTTGCAATAGCCTCATCCTTACCCACCGGCAGCAACGACCCCAAAAGGCCACCCTTGTGCGTCGAATCGGTAGTAGAAGGCGCTGAAGGCGCAGAAACCGAATCCGTCACAGTCTCGGCCAACACGGACACACAAAAGAAAGGGACCAACAAAAGATGCTTTAAAGCCATAAGACAACACCTGGAAGGCCTAGCCTTCGACATAAAAAACTTTCAAAAATACCAAATGATCGGCGCTAGAACGACCAGATAAACCCGACAGTGAACAGACCTAGGCCAACGGCACCAAGACCTGCGGCGACTATGCCCTTTACATCACCCTTATGATTCAAATCGTGATTATCCTTGACCATTTTCTTCGTATCTTCGCTTTCAAAGGCAGACATGTTGTATGCCTTCTTCTTTGCCGCAGCATCGCTCCAGTCTTTTTCGGCCAGATACCACAGCACACCGCCAGCAAGGAACGGCGCAATGGAACCGAGAAGCATGTAACGTCCCAGACGGCGCTGGCTACGTTCGGCATTGAACGCCTTCTGCTCTTCGATGAACGGGAGATCGTCCAGAACCGGCTGCATCTCGACATTGATGAAGTTCGGCATGAACGCCTTGATTTCCGTCGTAATCATCGTGTCGCGGTAACCGACCTTACGGAGGTATATGTCGAGGCTTGCCTGCGGGTTGACGTTCTCGATGACCACGTCCGTCATGTACTGAGGCATGATGTTTTCGGTGGGCACCTTGTTGATGAACACTTCCACAGCCTCGGGGTCCGTATTGAGCGTGATACGCGTTGACGGGCGCTGCACGGGAATCGAGACGGTATTCAGGCTGTCTGCATTGATTTTCACGATGGTGGAACCCCACCATTCAGCATCCTTCAGCACTCTCATCACAGAGATGGTGTACTTGCCTGGGCGGATATTCTTGATGGTATCGGGAGTCACCTGACGGAGAGGAATGCCGTTCACGAACAGCGAGCAAGCATCCGGAACCGATGTAACAAGGAGGTTAGCCTTTCCTGGCGGATAAAGTTCCATCTCCGGCTCATCATCCACGACCGGCTCAGGGACAACGTAGTTCGAAAGGGTGAGGTCAATCATCACCTTGTCTTCGAGATTATAGAGCCTTTTCAAATCCAGGCGGAAGAACTTCATGAACGGATTCTTATTCGCCGCCTCGATACTGTCGCGAATTTCACGCTGACGGATTTCCTCTTCGACTTTGGCAATTTCTTCATGCTTCAGGCGAACATCTTCTTTCTGCAGGGCGGTCTCCAGGTCATCGCCAACTCCATCGTCAACCTCGGCGGCCGGTTGGCCGTTGTCCTGGTTCATCATGGAATTCTTGACCTCGTCGGTCATGATAACGCTAGCAGAGTCCTGCGCCGGTTTGACATCGGCATCATCATCGTCATCGTCGTCTTCCACAGCCTGGCCGTTCGTATTCTGAAGAGCATTGTTCTCGGCATCGGCAATAGAGTTCAGGTGTTTCAGTTCTTCTGCAGTAGGGGCACGGAGATACACCGTGTCACGTTGCGTTTTTACGTAAATAGCTTCCTGTTCGTCCGATTCACCCACAACCCAATAGCGAACAGGAACCTCGCGGCTCCAGGCCACAACAGCAAGGACAAAGAGGATAAAAAGAATGCGTTTCGTCATGTAAAGAAATATATATAAAACCGAGAAAAAAAGCTAATTCTTCGCCAATTTCGCACAGTATATGGGGCCACGACCTTCGGATGTGTCCGGGAGCACATGAACCCCGAATTCCGTCCTGTCCGCCCCTGGCGGAACAACGTCGATAGGTACGACCTGCATGGCGGGCCTTTTCTTCAAAATTTTTTCAACGACCTTGTCGTTTTCCAGCGGGGAGAGTGCACATGTCCCATAAACAAGCACACCGCCCGGGCGCAAGGCATCTACGGCGGACGCGAGCAGCGCTCCCTGTTCCACAGAAAGCCGCTTCACACGCTTAGCCGACCACACCTCCAAATGCGCAGGCGAATTCAGCACGTGCCTGTCCGAAGAACAGGGCGCATCCAGGAGAATCCGGTCGTAGGATTCCTTCTTGTGGAGTCCGAACTTCATTCCGTCATAACCGGTCACCTTGATAATCTCGAGCCAAGCCGCCGGCAAAGTATTCTCCAGCACGTGAGCCAGACGAGCCCTGCGATCCGGGGACCTGTCGTTACTTTGTAACGAACCCTGCCCCTGCAGCATCGAGGCAATCACGAGCGACTTGCCGCCAGGAGCCGCACACATATCCAGCACGTCCATTCCCGGACGGGCATCCAGGACACTTGCCGCAAAGTACGAAGCCTCGTCCAGGTAGTAGGGCTCAAGATTATCGCCAAACCGCAGTTCCATCGCGCGGCCTTCGCCCTTCAGGGCCTCAAGCAATCGGGGCCAGCGTTCACCGTATAACTGCGAGAAGTAGTCGAAAAATTCCATAGCGTAAATATAGTGATTTAGGGGGGATGAGGTATGAGATCGCGACCTTCGGTCGCTTTGAGGTGCGAGGTCGCTTCGCTTTGAGCAATGAGGTCGGGGCTAAAGCCCCTCTGAGCAGTCAGCGATGAGCAGTAAAACTACAGAAACTATACCTCACCGCTCATGGCTCACAGCTCGTGCCTCGAACCTAAAAAAATTGTCATTGCGAGGGGCGAATAACCCTGAAGCAATCTCCGCCAGTCATATGAAGCAATGAGGTCGGGTAAAGCCCCTCTGAGCAGTCAGCGATGAGCGGTAAAACTACAGAAACTATACCTCATACCTCAAAGTGCGAAGCACGACCTCATACCTCACACCTCACCTCGTGCCTAAAAACAAAAAACCCTGCCGAAGAGCAGGGAGTTTCGTTGAGCTACCAGGATTCGAACCTAGACAAACAGAGTCAGAATCTGTTGTGCTACCGTTACACCATAGCTCAGTGTGGGCACAACATTAGAAAATTTTTCCCAATCGTGCAAGGGGTAAAAGCATTTATTTTATCGCCGGAGGGGTATAAGTCATGCCCTGCTGGTCCAAATACCACCCTTCAGGCAAGTTTATGTCGACCTGGGATACAAATTCGGACATCGGGGTTTCCATATTCCGCAGAGTCGAAACGACCTTCAGGTCCCCCGTATAGAGAACCAAATCCTGGTCTCCACCCGGCAAGTCGGACATCGTAATCAGGTTGCAGGTGATATCCCTGACAAAATGAGTCGTACCCTTGATGCCAAGGACTACGCTATTGACCATACAATTGTCCGAGGCGCCTTCCACCAAGGAATCTAGAACCACGCGAACACTGCTGTTCAGTTTGGACGGACGATGCAAGGTCACTGTCCCCACGTTCACGGTATCCTTCTTGTTCTTGATTTCCTTCACGCTTATGTATTTGGAAACGCCGACCTCGCTCACCAGGCTGCTATCCAGGCGGCGGTACTCGACGCGGAAACTGTCGTAAGGGAACTCGGGAGGAATCGGCAGGTACCAACGACCAGTGCTATCCGTCTGCGTTTCCGCCTTGAACACCAGGGAATCGCCCTCGGTGAAATTGAACCCGTACAAATCCGTCACCAGCTGGACTTCAACGCCGGCACAGGCCTTTCCGTTCTTGCAGTTGACCTTGCCGGAAATCCGGCCGCTGTTCTCCCGTTCTTTAATCAGCGTATCGACGGAGATATTCGGGGAAATGCTCCAAAGGAACGGGCCCACGTCGACAGACTCCCCTTCCTTCACGGAAACCTTGGGCATCTGCCAATCACGGAATATCAGGGAATCAGCTATACCGCGTTCGGACAGCTTAGCAACAATCTGCGGATCTCCAGGACAGAACGCCAACTTGACCTTGCCGGCCGGGATAAGCATCGAGAAGGAGTCTCCAGCAAAGACACTGCGGCTAATCGGCGTACCCGGCACGAAGGCCAAGAAATGAGACCCGACAGCCACCTCAGGTTCGGACGATTCCTGGTACAGCAATTTGCTGTTGACTACAGAAGCCTTGGTCAACTTGATCGGTTCAAATGTCGAATCCTTTACGGTCGCCTTCGGCTGGAAATAAATCTCGTTCGCAACGGTATCAATAACAGCAATCTGGAAGGAATCTGCCACAAGGGAATCCACAGAGAACTCACCCACGCTGTCCGTCTCGATTTCCACGTAAGTGGGGATTGCGCGTTCGGCAGTCTCCTGCGACATCCTCGCCATGCGGACAACCACATTGGTCGCCGCCTTGCCGTCGGAACGCTTCACGGAACCAACAAAGGAAGTAGAGGCAACAACCGTATTTTCAGTATCCGTCGCAGTACCGGTGATGTGCACGCCATCGTTGCTGTCAGGAGACGAACAGCCAAAAACCGTCGCCATGATGACGGCAGATGCAAGAATAGGCAGGGCTAAGAGCGAACTTCTCATTTTGCCTCCTTTTCTTTGCTCAACGGGAAAAACTGGATGTTCAGCTCGCAAATCATGGACTCGCCTTCGTCAGAGCGGACGATGTCCAGGATTTCCTTGCGGAACAAGTCAATCTTGTTGATGATGCGTTCCAGCCCCTTGGCCGACACGCTCATCGTCGTGCAGGACACGTTACGCCTTTCCACACTATAGTGGTCGATGGCTTCCTTGCCCAAATCTATCATTTGTTTCTGGAACTGGTGAACAAAAAGCGGAGCAATTTCCCTTCCACTGGATATAATTTTGTTCACTGAACGATAATAGCCGTCTACAAGTTCGATAAGACCGAGGTCCAACAGCAATTTGATAGACTGTTTTGCCTGGGGGACCGAGATGCGAGGATTGAGGAACAGAGCCAATTCGGCAATATTCTTTTCGTTAATATTGAGGACCGCTAGCGATTCGCGAACAGCGACATAATACCACTTGCTGTAGTATTCCTGCTGGTTGCGTGTCAGCGTTTTCGTGGCCCTGGGCAACAAGGCGGACATCTGGTCGAAAATCTGTTGCTTGGACGCGGGCGTTTCGGCATGCGTGAAATCCACCATCAGCTGGAAGTAGCGGCCTTCGCGTTCATTCAGTCCAAGCGCAGCGATGAACTTCGTCACCATGGTCGGAGTCAGCGACTTACGACCCTTAATCAAATCCAGATAAAAACCGGACGAACTATAACCGACCTTCTTGGCGAAGGACCGATAAGAGAAGTAACGCTGGACGGACTTTTGGTACTCGTAGTAGTCCTGCAGGTACTTCCTATAGTTATAGTATGCGTAAACGTTCATCATCGTAAATCTAATTTTTTTTCTTAATTCTGGGAACACCTTTTTTAAAAAAAAATTCGCCAAATCCGCCCAATTCCGCACAGGCAGTGTGTCGGAGAACACTTTGGGAACACTTTTTTATAAAAAACGTGTTCGATTCGAAATTTTTTAGCTATATTTAGAGAACACCCAATCCCATCCCTCGGACTTCCGCTTAACTCCAAGCGGAAGTCCTTTTGTTTTATCCCTTTTTTATTTGTTTTTGGTTCTTTTTTTGATATCCTCTTATTTTCACGCATCAGACTCTCTCTCGATATCTATATTTTGCGCATGAATTTCAAGCAGGCTCTTTCCGGTGCAATCTCGCGCACACTTCGGTTCATAGGAATCATCGCGGTCATATACGTAAGCATGGTTTTCTATCTCGCCCTTACCGAACGCCGGAACGCCTTCCCGCGCGCCATAAGCCACAACGAAGCTAGAGCCGCCATACAGGCGTTCGCAAAGACAGCAGAATGCTCGCTGGAAGATGGCGTAACGCTCAACGGCTGGATTGTCGGGAACAGCGAGGCCCCCGCGCTTCTCTACTATCCTGGCGCCGACGAAGACGCCGCACAATTCCTCGCCGAAATGGGAACGACAGAAGAACTCCGGCTCATCACCTTCAACTATCGCGGTGGTGCCGACAACAAGGGAACTCCAACACAGGAGACGTTCGAGCCCGACGCAAAGGCCATCGCAGAATGCGCATCACAGCTGGCAGGCGGCCACGTGCAATATCTGGCCGGACGCGGAACCGGCGCCATTCTTGCCGCAGAGCAGCTGGGAAGCGGACAAGCCCTGATTCTCATTGATCCCGTAGAAAGCATTGCCGATGCGCTTTCACGGAAATACCGTTTTCTCTATCCGAAATTTCTCGTCCGTTCAACAGTCCGCATGCCTGTAGAAAAACTGTCCGAGAAGTCAAAACATGTCACAATCCTATTCGACCGCAAAAACGAACGTGACGCGGCTCACACCATTTTTCAGCAAATTTCAAATTCCAACGTTGTTGAACGTCGCGGAGATGCGTTCAAAGACGCAATTTTGAAGAACATACAAAAGAACTAATTCGTTCTCAAATCCTTATTTTATAAGGGTTTCCGCAAATTTGTACACCTCGCAAAAAGTAACGACATTTTTACAAAATGTGACCGAAATCAAAAAAAAATCCGTTTTATTCCTTTTTTCTTACCATGGTTGCAACAAGCGAAAAAAATTGTTAATTTATTGCCAAAACAACAAACAAACAAAGAGGTGTATAATGGAAAACATTGTTGTAAAAATGGACATCCGTGGTTTCATCCGGTTTTCGGAAGATGTAGCCAAGGCCATCAAACTTGACAAGATTGCGGAGAAGGCTCCCAACAAAGAAGCCTACGCCGACATCGAAGTCGATCCGGTTGGCAAGCGCATTTCCATCTTCCCGACTGCCAAACTCAAAACCACTTCCTTCCGTTTCACTCCGAACAACAAGGGTTACCTGCTCTACTTCAAGGGCGCCCTGAATGCCATCGGTGAAGAAATCGCGACGGGAGCCTACTACCTGACTCAGGAAAACGGAAAGTTCATTTTCACAGGTAAGAAGCCTTCCAAGAAGAAGGGCCCGTGGCAGACTCTCGCTTGCCGCAACTCCGTCGGCCTCCCGATGCTCTCCATCGACTCCCGCGGAACCATCATTTTCGACAAGCGCACCAGCGGCGACAAGACCGGTGTGAACACTGCCGTCAACAAGACCATGGTTGCCGAATACGACACCGCGAAGAAGACCTTCAAGCTGACCTTCAGCAAGGACAAGGGCTTCATCAACGTTCGTACCATCGCTAGCCACGCCAACGCTTCCTTCATGGGCACGCTGTCGTCCCACGGCATCGCTCTCCCCAAGAAGAGCTTCCGCACCACCTGCAACATCAACGGCAAGGTGATCACGTTCAGCATCGCTTCCCTCGTTGCCGAACAGAAGGCTGCAGCCAAGGCAAAATAAGGCAAGGTTAAAAAAATGTTTGAAGTTCTCAGCGTTTTTTACCCGACCCACTATAATTTTGCAGCACTCAGCATCCTTTTGACGATAACCATCATCTGGTTGCTGACCAAAAAAAATTATCGGTGGACACTTATCCTTCTTGTCATCCTAGTGGCATTCAACATCGCCATCTACAAGAGGACAGAGGGAAAGACCTGGACCATCAGCTTTGACGAAGAGACCTCGGAAAGTTCCGAAGTGCAGGAAGGTCCGAAGACCTACACCTTCTCTGCACACAAGAACTGGACGATTACCGACGAAAAAGGCAAAACCCACCATTGGTGCTGGGTTGAAGATTGGTGGGCTGAGTTCTCGAGCATCGATCTTGTGTCTGCAATATGGGGAGACAACAAGAGCAAAAAAATGATGAAGGCTTCCGAGCAACGTCTTAACGACAATCCGCAGGAATAAGCCGTCAATCAATATTTTTCAATGAAAGTTCACCGTTCTCCAGTTGGAGTACGGTGAATTTTTTTATCCACTCACCCGGGGAAGCGACTACGCCGCCGTCCACATTCCAGACACCGGCAATATGGTGGTGCCCGTGGACGCAAATGTCGCAAGCCTTTTCGCGAAGCATCTTGGCACCCCAATCGAGATACTCGTCAATGGCGATGACCTTGTTCTCCCCCACCTTGCGACTGTTGCGTCCGACAAAACGGGCTAGAGACATACCCCAGTCCGGATGAACCATTCCAAAAAGCCGGCGGTTCATAGGGCAATCTAAAATCTTGCGGAACAGTCTGTACTTCCAGTCCGATTTGATGACACCATCGCCGTGGGCCACATAAATGCGCTTGCCTTGGATTTCCAGAACGGTTCGGTCATGGACATGCACCCCGACCGACTTCTCGAAAAAGTCCCCGAGGGCAAAGTCATGGTTGCCACGGAACAGATGGACGGAAACTCCCGACTCGACAAGCTCAGCTAGAGCACGAATCAGGGGCAAATGATTTTTGGATACATAGTCGCGATACTCGAACCAGAACTCGAACAAGTCACCCACAATAACTACATGGCTGGCACAACCCTTCCAGGAACGCAGCAGCTCGACGAGCCTTTCTTCTCTATTGGGCAGACATCCCGGGGGTTCTATACCCAGGTGAGCATCCGAAATGAAATACGCAACTTTATCCATCAGGCACAATGTAACAAGATGAGCGCAACGTGTTCGCCACTCAAAATAAAATACTACCTTTTAAGGCATGATTTTACCGGCAATCACTCAAGGTACCGTCAGGCAGCTCGTTGCGCTTTCCGCAATGGCACTCTGCCTGTCCCTCCTGGGTGCCTGCTCCGTAAACCTCGCCAAGGCCGACGGGCTCGCCCTTGGCAACGAAAGGCCCGAGCATCCTTTCTACAGCAAAATCGTCATGCATTTTGATGGCAAGGCCCAACCGTTGACAGCCGAACTGCAAAAAGCCTATTCATCGTCCGTCAACGAGCAGGCTTTCCCCTCCGACAGGTGCTATGGCACGGCAGACATCTACGCATCGATAGCCCCCTCCGACAAGGACGAAGGCAGCGCCTGGTACGTAGGGGCCGCATTTGTCCCCCTCTGGCCTGCACTTCCCGTAAACGAGGACTGGACATTCACCTTTTCCACGCAAATTTTCTGCGACGGGACTCTCGTCCAGAGCCTTGAATTCATCGAAAGCGAGCACGTCGAAGCCTTCTGGTACGGGGCCTTGCGCAGCGACCTGGTAAACGACGCCGCAACCGAAATGCACCGCAAGCTCATAGAGCGCTTGGCATTTGAGTTCCACGAGCAACGGCAAACCGACTTAAACAGCGCAAGCGACTACTAGGCATTTACTATCTTTTTTGCCATGCCGCACACCCTATACATCGTAGCGACCCCCATCGGGAACATGGAAGACATCACTTACCGAGCGGTGCGCATCCTGAAAGAAGTACCCCTGGTACTTGCAGAAGACACGCGCCATTCCCGGATCCTCTTCGACGCCTACGGGATAACCACACCCATGGAGCCCTACCATGACTTCAACAAGGAGAAGGTTACCCCGAAGTACGTGGAGTACCTGGAAAACGAGGGCGACATCGCTCTCGTGAGCGATGCCGGCACGCCGGGGATTGCCGACCCGGCATTCAACCTGGTCCGCGAATGCGTGCGCAGGGGAATCGATGTCCGCGCCGTCCCCGGCTGCTGCGCCATGGTCGCGGCCCTTGTTTCCAGCGGCATGCCCACGGATCATTTCACCTTCCAGTACTTCTCCCCGAAAAAGAGCGCCCAGCGCATTCACCTCCTGGAAAAGATCAAGGACGAAGAAGCCACACAAATCTTTTACGCAAGCCCGCACAACATCGACAAGTTCGTAGAAGAAATCGGCCAGGTCTACGGCAACATCAAGATTGCCCTGATGCGCGAACTGACCAAGAAATTCGAGGAGCACCTCATCGGGACCCCAGCCGAGATCACCGCCCACTTCAAGGCGCATCCGCCCAAGGGCGAATTCGTCCTGGTCTTCAACCCTCAAGACAAATCGGGACTCTGAAGCCCTAGCAAAGCAACATGCAGAAACTCATCGAAGCGCTCAAGCCCATACCGAAGATTTACTGGATTTACGCAGTCCTTGTCCTTATTGCAGAAGTTGCCGTATTTGTCGACCGGCCGGACACCCCGGGTCTGTACACAGAAAACATCCAGTTCGTCCCCATCGCCATAGCCGCTGCATTCTTTGTACTTCGCCCCATACGAAAGAACTTCAGGCTCTCGTTCTATACTTACACGCTCACCGCGTTTTTCTTCCTTGCCATGGACTACCTGACGCAAAGCCATGCAGGGCTCGTCCAAATCTCAGTCACGTTCCTGCCGGCATTCCTGTTCTGGATGCTACTATTCATCCGCTGGAACTACCGCAAAATCCGCGAGAAAGAGTCCAGGCAAGCTCTGGCGCTTTCCCTTATCGCCTGGGGATTCTACGGACTCGCCTTCCCGCCCCTGCCGCTCGGGCCTGCAGCCCTCGTCCTGCTCGTCCCATGGTTCATCGTCCTCAACCGCAGCAGTCGCGGAACCATCATGTTCGCCACGTTCTGGTCCGGGATGCTGTTCAACACCATCAACTACTACTGGATCTACAACGTCATGCACGTCGAGACCGCTCCGTCTGGGCTCATCCTCTTCGGTCTCGTGCTGCTCATCGCCTTCTTCAGCGTGCACAACGTCCTCGCCGCATTCGTATACACTCTGGCCCGTTCCATAAAGATCAAGGGCAAGCCCTGGCTACTTACGCTGTTCCCGCTGTTCTATGCTGGCCTCGAGATGACACGCACCCGCGGGGACTTCAGCTTCCCGTGGAGCCACCTCGGCTACGCCTTCGGCAACCATCTTGAACTCCTGCAGGCACTTTCCATCGTAGGCATCTTTGGATACACCACGATGGTCATCGCTTCAAACATGATTGTCGAAAAGGCCATCCGCCGTGACGGCATCAAGAAGAAATGGCCCATCCTAGTTCCTGCATTCTTGCTGGCCGCCCTCGCCATCCACGGAACCGTCGTCCTTTCAAGGGCAGATGCCCAGCCGTTCCATATCGAGGAAGGCGACAGGGCGCCGAATATCGCGCTTATCCAGCCGAGCATTGCGCAAGGCGCCAAGTGGAGCAAGCCCCGCTTCGATTCCATTGTCGACAAGACGCTCGGAATGGCCTACGACAGCACCACCAACGACGTCGACATCATCTTGATGGCCGAGACCGCCATCCCCGACCATATCCGTCGCCAACCCAGAGTTATCCGCCGCCTGCAGAAACTCGCAAACGACAGGAATGCCTACGTCCTAGTCGGAGCTCTGGACCACATGAGGGTCAAGGACCCGAACAGCCCCCGCCGCTACGAAATCTACAACGCTTCGTTCATGTTCTCGCCCGACGGCGAATACGGTGGACAGCGCTACATCAAGAAGCACCTGGTTCCCTTCAGCGAAAGAATTCCCTTCGATGATATCTTCCCCATCCTGAACTACGTCGACTTCGGCGAGGGAGACTTCGTCCCCGGAACAGAAACACCAGTCTACCCCCTATACCGCTGGACGCCTTATATTTGCTACGACGCCATATTCGGCGATCTCGTCCGTGAAGCAGCACGTCAAGGTTCGCGCCTGATGGTGAACATCACGAATGACGGATGGTTCGGCAGAAGTACGGCACCGGGCAACCACCTGAACCTGGTTCGCTACCGCGCCATCGAAACCGCCATGCCGGTAGCACGCATCGCGAACAGCGGCATCAGCGCATTCATCGACCAATACGGGCATTTCAGCCACAATACGAATTTATTTGAGACCGCCGTAGTCCAGCGCAAGATGCAGTTAAAAACGAGGCATACCTTCTACGAGCGCATCGGAGATAACGTCGAGACTGCACTGCTGTGGTTTTTCCTGATTTACTTGGTAATCTGCTCTACCGTCTGCATCTGGCAAAAGAAAAAACTACAGAAGCAATAACGGGGGCCAGTGTCCAGCCTTCGGGCGTTCCTTGAAAGAAGCGCCGGGCAACAAGCTCTTCAGTTTCAACGTCTGCGCAGGTAGCACACAGGCATCCTGGCGACCATAGACAACCTGGATATTCCGACCTTCCCCAACCGGTTCCGTAACGCTAGTTTCGGCAAGGTAACTCAAGCCCTTGGAGAGCAATTCCTTTTTCACCTTCTTGGCGGAGGCCATCCAGTCGTCCTGCCAATCCCCGAACTCGTTCTCGAACACCTCCGCAAACGTATTCAGCGAAGGCTCCGGATTCGTAAGGCACTGCTTGGCCATGAAGCGCAGGTTCTGCCGCGTCCACTCCCCGCTTTCATCGCAGAAATCGGCGAAGGGCGACAGCAATATCCAGTCGCAAGATTTTTCGGAAAATGCGGGGCTCTTCATAAGAGCTAGCGCCCCTAATCCCCAGCCCACCACGGTCGTGGCTTTTTCGATTCCAGGGATACGGCGGATATCGTCCAGCGCAGAAACCATCGATTCATACGGGACAAAAGTATGGTCAGCCTGAGGGGCGACATTCACCAAGTCGTCCTCCCAAATAGCCATATCGACGGCCCAATCGGGCAACCAAAACCATACTTCTTTCATGCTACCCATCCATAAACAAATTCAACAATCTATCAAAAGATATACTGCATAATTGACAAAAACGCAATACATATTCAAAAAAAACTTTTTATTCTTGTCAGATTATGTAGTTCATCACAAAATAGAATACAAAAATACACCCTCAAAATCTAATTTTTGCACATTTATTCAAAAAAAGTTATAGATTTTTAAAGAAACAGGGGAATCGGGTCATTATTCCAATTTGGAAAAAACGGGTTATTTTTTACAACGAGTTCGTTATGGTACAGCGCCTAAAAAAGACGGCAGCACTAGTCCTGCTAGCATGCTTTGTCATGGGATCCATGACATTGGCCGCCAATGTACCATCACCATCAAAGGACGGGATTCTCTACGACGAAGACAGGCTGCTCAGCGCACAGGAAATGGAATTCCTGAGGGCGCTCGTTACCGAAGTGTATCTCAAGACCGACGTCAAGATTGCTACAGTGCTGATGGACAACTCGCACACGCCCGCAACCTACGCCTACGCCAAGGAAGTAGCGAACAAGTGGATGCTCGAAGGCAAAGAAACCAAGGGAATTCTCGTCTACGTATCCATGAGGGAGCGCAGCAAGCATGTCATCGCAAGCGAAGGATTCAAGACAACTTATCCTGACATAGATTTCAAGGCCATCGAACAAAAAGCACTAATGCCGGACTTTCGCGCCGAAAAGTACGGACGGGGCATAGTGAACTTCATCTGGGAAGTCTCCCGCGAAATCCTCGCCGCAAGCGGGCAAACCGTCTCGGTCCGTCCCGACGCCATTCTCGCCGAGGAACCCTTCCCCTGGAAAGGCTACATTTTCATAGGAATCGTATTTGCAGCACTCGTCGCTGCATTCTTCTACGCACATCCCAGGAAGAAAAAAATTTCCACAACCTTGCGGGGCGGCTTCAACGGGACGTTCGGCAGCTTCGAAAATTTTGACGGCGGATTCAAGAGCCGGTAAGGCGGTATATTATGCAAAAGATTCTGACCCTACAGGAACTCAAGTCTTCGGAATGGCCCACACTGCTCGAGGCGGCCCTCAGCAGCAACCTGGTTTCCGCATTCCTGCACGGGGACTGCCTCATGGAAAGGTTCTCCCCGCTGCAGAGCCCGTGGAACATCAGCTTTATCCTGCGTTCCAATTCGGCGCAAAGCCTTAAGCCGCTGCAAGACCTGGCCGAGCGCGCCAGCCGCCGCAACATCTCGTTCGGGTACACCTTCACTGCAGACGAAATCATCTCGCTATGGCACCAGTTCCCGCTGGAATTTTTGCACATTGCCTACAGGAACGAGGTCATCGCCGGGGCCGTACCGATAGCGCAGGGGGCAGTTCCCCGTAACGAGTTGCAAAAGGAATGCGAGGCGGAACTGCGCGGGTTCCTGATCCAGATGCGCCACCAGATGATGGCTCCGAAATTCAACTTCGGCAAGACCGCGAAGCTGTGGGAAAAGAAACTGTTGCCCATCCTGTATGGAATATACTTCCTACAGACCGGCAACTACCCCATCAATTCCGACCAGGTATACATGTACCTGCAAACCATCCCGAACGGTGCGGCCATATCCGAGAACAACCCCGCGCGCCAGGAAGAATACCTGAACGCGCTGGAGGCGCTGGCCAACAACATCGTAGCATAAGCAAAAGGCCCTAGACGGGCCTTGGATTACTGTTCGACCTACCAAAATTGTCTATCGGCGAGACTTGAATGGACTGCTTGAGCGACTTCCGCTACGGCCGCTGTCGTAGCTGCGGTCGTCCCTGGAATTGCGTTCGTACTGGCGCGGAGCAGGGGCAGGGGATGGTCTCGGTGCCGGTGCAGGCGTTGCCCTCGGAGCCGGAGCAGAAGTCGGAGCCACTCTCGGTGCAGGAGAGGGGGCAGGCGCAGTCCTATAGCCCGCTTGGTTGTCAGCAGCGGGCCTGTACAATGCCGGAGCCGGAGCCGACGAGCGGGTTGCCGGGGCGGGCGCCACGGCGCGCTGGGCGGGCGCAGGAGCCGACGAACGTGCCGACGGAGGCGGGGCTGCGTGCCTGGCTGCCGGAGCAGGGCCTTCCCGGTGGGCCGGGGCCATTCTCGGAGCCGGAGCATGGCGCGGCGGAGGTGCGCCATGCGGCGGGGAATTGAAACGTCGCGGAGCCGGTCTGTAGCGGTGCGGATGGCGCGGAATCGGACGGTGCGGATACCAGCGGTAGTTGCGCACGTAAATCACACGCGGGCCCCAGTCAAACCAGCAGGAGCCCCATCCCCATTCGCCATACCACGTGCCGAGCCATACGCCACTACTGTACCGCACATAAGTCGTATAGCCGTCGGAGCGGACGTAGTAGACAACACGGGGATTGTACACCGGCACGTAGACATATTCGGTACGAGTCGGCTGGACGATAATCGTCGTATCCACAGTCACCGTCACCTGCTCGTTCGTCTTCAGGTGTCCATAATCGTAGGCCTTGTGACGCAGGCGCTGCACGGCATCGAGAACGGCCTCTTTTTGAGCAGAAACCGCATCACCCAGCTGGTCGGTCCAGGTCGGGTACTTGGCCATCATGTCAAGGACCGTAGGGAACGGAATTAGCGCCTGAACGCTCGGATCGTAGGTTAGGTTGGCATCTTCGATGGACTTGGCCAGGGTCTCGCCCTTCTCGTTCTTGTGGGACTGGGCAAAGGCGTTCGCGGCAGGAATTTGGTCACCGAAAGTCGATGCGGTGAGCACATGAATTAGCAGAGGGTCTGGATAAAGGGCGATTGTCGATACAAGCGTGTCCAGTTCGGCAGGCGTATAGTTGGCCTGGCCAAAGGCAAACCCCGAAAGCAATAAAAACAGGGGGAGCGCCTTCCGGATCCACCGGGCAATAAAACTCGACTTCAGGGTGTTTTCAATCATGGAAACCTCCTACACCATAAAATACATCAATTAGATGCCACTGACCACCGTTCGGTTTCAAAAAACCTTTTTTTTCGCCGAAAAAAGGCATGTGCATGAAAAATACAACAACATTTTACAACACGTAAACTTGAATTAACAAAGCGTTTTCCGACAGAACATATAAATTTATGTAAAATGTTGGAGGCAACATATGAATATGTTGGTTAGAGTTGTGGCGCCAGTCGCCTTAGTCGCGGGGTTAGGGTTTTCTCAGACCTATGACCTCCCTATTATCTTCGTTGACACCAAGCAAAAATGCCTGGACATGAATGTCACCGATAAAATTCCTGCCACAATGAGGGTATTGGACGGAAAAACAAACAGTGTAGCCGATAGTGCCAAGGGCACTCTCTACGATATCGGCATCAAGGTGAGAGGACAGTCCTCCGCCACATTCCCCAAGCCCGGTTACACCATCGAAGTCCGAGACAACAAGGGAGAAGCCATCGACGTGAGCATGCTCGGGCTCCCGCCTTCCGACGACTGGATTTTCCACGGGCCCTATGTGGACAAGAGCATGATTAGAAACTCGCTCGCCCACTGGTTCTTTAGGCAGGCGGGCCGTTATAGCCCCCGTACCAAGCATTTTGACCTCTACATCAACGGCGTGTATCGCGGCGTGTACGTGCTTATCGAAAAAATCAAACGCGGCAAATACCGTGTGAACGTAAGCAAGCTTAAAGAAACCGACATTGCCGGGGACAGCCTTACGGGTGGCTACGTCTGGGCATTCGATAAGACCGGAACCAATACCGGTGGCGCAGGCAACAACAACAAGGGCGGTATCGAACAAGAAGGTTTCAAGACTTCCGATGGTTTGAACGTCATCCTGCACTACCCCAAGAAAGCCAACATTCAAAAACAGCAGGAAGAATACCTGAAGAAGTACCTAAACGACCTCGAAGGCCTCTTCAAGAACGGCAAGAACGGAGCCGGATACGAAAATTACGTAGACCTCGGATCCGCCATCGACTACGTTTTGCATCAGGAACTGACCAACAACGCAGACTCCTACTGGTGCAGTTTCTTCCTGTTCAAGCCCAAGGATAGCAAGGGCGGCAAAGTGACTCTCGGACCTCCGTGGGACTTCAACCTCGCCATGAGTAACGGTACCCAACCCGAAAACGGCGGTGGCCAACAAGGCGGAGGCATGTGGGGCGGCATGGGCATGGGCGGCGGCTTTGGAAGTTCAGGCACCAGCGGCTGGCAAATCGAAAACAGCAGCAAGTTCGGCGGTGGCGGCGGCATGATGGGCATGGGCTTCTCCGGCCCTAACTGGCTGTACCAATTGTGGAAAAACGACTCAAAGTATCAGAGTGAACTGAAAAAACGCTGGGCTGAACTCCGTAGCGGTGTTTGGCACGACAAGACCATGGACAAGTACCTGGATTCCATGAAGACTTACCTGAAGAACGGCGCAGACAGGAACTTCAAGCGCTGGCCGAACTTGGGTAAAGCCAGTGGCACCTATGATTCCGACCCGGAACCGATGAAATACTGCAACCAGGGCGGCGGCCAGCAAGGCGGCGGCGGCATGGGCGGCATGTGGGGCGGCATGGGCGGCGGCATGGGCATGCCCATGGGCGGCTACAACGCAGATACCTGGGAAGGCGAGTTTGAACATGTCCGCAAGAAGATGAAAGAAAGAATGGCCTGGATGGACCAGCAGCTCGGCTTTACGCAACCCGCAAATCCGACCGTGATGGAACCTCTGGTTGCCGACATTCATGAACCGGATTGGCAGAATGATCAATCCTCTTCCGAAACAAAACCGAGCCAGACGACTCCGGGTCAGACGATTCCGAGCCAGACGACTCCGAGCCAGACGACCCCAGGTCAAACGACTCCGGGTTATACAACTCCGAGCCAGACGACTCCGGGCCATACGTCACAAAAAGACTCCAGTGGGAATCATCATGTACCGGGCACCCATTCATCTACGGGTTTGGATGATTTCAGCAGGCTCTCCCCGATGAACTTCTTTGCAGTGAATGACAATCACCTTGAAATTCATACAACTATTTCGGGTACGCTTGCCCTTATCGATCTGAACGGCGCTGTCCTGTACAAGACCCAAATCAAGGCCGGCGTCACGACCCTGAGGATTCCGTCCAAGGCAAGGGACAAGCACTGGATTGTCACCCTCAACGGCAAGATGATGAACAAATAATCTTTCCTTATTTTGAGATAGCCAAAGAAGGGCTGCCCAAGCAGGCAACCCTTCTTTTTTTGGCAAAAAAAACGAAAAATTCAGCTTTTTTCTAAAAAACAAAAATGTCAACATTGACAACGCAAAAAGCAAGTGTTCATCGACAAATATAAATGTCTCCCGGCAAATCATATAGATTATTAATGGTGTTTGGCCAAGGAGAGTATATGTTTAGCAAACCCAAAATTATTTTCTATGGCTTTATCTTTGCCATGGTAATCCCGTTGTTCGCGCAGACCATCGATCTACCTGCGATTTTCATTGACACCAAGCAAAAATGTCTTGACAACAAAGTCACCGAAAAGATTCCCGCCACCATGAAAGTGCTGGACGGAGCAACAAACAATGTCGCTGACAGCGCCAAGGGGACACTCTACGATATCGGCATCAAGGTCCGTGGTCAGTCTTCTGCCATGTTCCCCAAGCCTGGCTACAGCATCGAGATTCGCGACGATAAGGGCGAAGGCACGGACGTGAGCATGTTCGGGCTCCCGCCCAGCGACGACTGGGTGCTGCACGGCCCCTATGTAGACAAGAGCATGTTGCGCAACGCACTCGCCTACTGGCTCTTTAGGCAGGCAGGCCGTTACGCTCCGCGCACCAAGCATTTCGACCTCTACATCAACGGAGTGTACCGTGGTGTGTATGTGATGGTTGAAAAAATCAAACGCGGCAAATACCGCGTGAATATCAGCAAGCTTAAAGAAACCGACATTGCAGGCGACAGCCTAACTGGCGGTTACCTTTGGGCATTCGACAAAGTCGGCACCAACACAGGTGGTGGCGGCAGCAACAACCAGGGCGGCATCGAAGCCGAAGGTTTCAACACCTCCGACGGTCTGAACGTCATTTTGCACTACCCCAAGAAAGCAAACATCCAGAAGCAGCAGGAAGAATACCTGAAGAAGTATCTGAACGACCTCGAAGCGCTGTTCATGAACGGCAAAAACGGTGACGGATACGATAAATACGTGGATCTCGCTTCTGCTGTAGATTACGTCTTGCATCAAGAAATCACCAACAATGGCGACTCCTACTGGTGCAGTTTCTTCTTGTACAAGCCCAAAGACAAGGGCGGCAAGAATGGCAAGGAATTCAAGGAAGGCAAAGTGACCCTTGGCCCGCCGTGGGACTTCAACCTCGCCATGAGCAATGGCGGCATGATGGGCATGGGCGGCGGCGGCAACAGCTGGCAAATTGAAAGCAAAGGAGGCATGGGCGGCGGCGGCATGGGCGGTTTCGGCTTTGGCGGCGGCATGGGCGGCATGGGTAGCTTGAAAGCCCCGAACTGGCTCATCGGACTGTGGAAGAGAAGCGATTACCAGAGCGAAATGAAAAAGCGTTGGGCCGAACTCCGCAGTGGTGTTTGGCACACCAAAGTCATGGATGCTTACCTGGATTCCATGAAGACATACCTGAAAAACGCCGCCGACAGAAACTTCAAGCGCTGGCCGAACCTGGGACAAAACAGCGGACAGGGCGATACCGACCCGGAGCCGATGAAATACTGTAACGGCAGCGGAAGTTCCGGCATGAAGATGGGTATGGGCGGCAACAACGCCAATACCTGGGACGGCGAAGTGGAACATCTCCGCACAAAAATGAAAGAAAGAATGCAGTGGATGGACCAGAAGTTTGGATTTACGGAACCGGCAAATCCGGTGGTCACCGAGCCTGTTGATCCTTCAATCCACGAGCCTGACTGGCAGCACGACAAGGACACTGCCGATGTTGATACCGATGTCGAGGTTGCGGATTCCACGAAGCAACAAGGCGACAACAACGACACCATTCCGAAGCCGCTGTACATGGACGATTTCAGCAGACTGGCCCCGATGAACTTCTTTGCCTTGAATGGCGACCACATCGACGTCCAGACAACTCTGGGTGGAACATTCGCCCTTCTCGACCTGAACGGCACGGTTCTATACAAGACCCGCATCAAGGCCGGGCTCACGACGCTGAAGATTCCGTCCAAGGCAAGGAACAAGCACTGGATTGCGACCCTCAACGGCAAGATGTTGAACAGGTAGCCAAGTTTAGATTCGAGCAAACCAGAAGGACTTCCCCCAAAACGGGAAGTCCCTCTTTTTTGCGATATTTCGCCATTTTTTGAAGAAATTGGCGGATGTTAAAGAATCAACGCTTATAGCGCATAATCTGTAATAAATGCATACTCCACCTATTAAATTATATAGATTATTATATGGAGTTAGGTTAAGGAGTATAATATGTTCTACAAATCAAAAATTTTCTTCTATGGCATCGTCCTAGCTATGGCGATTCCGGTTTTTGCGCAGTCTTATGATCTGCCACTGGTTATCGTGAACACTCAAAACGGGCAAGCGCTCCAGAAGGGCGCCGACAAGATTCCCGCCACCATGAGCATCCTGGACAAAGGCACGAACAGCGTTGCCGACAGTTCCAAGGGCGAAAAATACAACATCGGCATCAAGATTCGCGGGCAGACCTCCGCCGACTTCCCCAAAAAGGGTTACGGCGTCGAGCTCAAGGCACGCCCCTGCACGAACGTCGCCGACACGGCCTGCCACGACACGAGCCTCAAGGTTTTAGGCATGCCCAAGAACGCCGACTGGGTGTTCCACGGTCCGTATGTCGACAAGACGCTCATCCGCAATGCGCTCGCCTACTGGCTCTACCAGCGCACGGGTCGCTACAGTTCCCGTTTCAAATTTTTTGAGCTCTACCTGAACGGGCAATACAAGGGCGTGTACCTGTTGCTTGAAAAAATCAAGCGTGCCAAATCCCGTGTGCATATCGCGAAACTCAAGGACGAAGATATCAGCGGCGATGACGTGACCGGCGGTTACGTGCTGAGCGTCGACAAGGTGGACAACAACTCTACGCAGGGGCTAGACAAGGAAGGTTTCAAAAGCAAGGACGGCTCCCCTGTCGTGATGCGTTCCCCGAAAAAGGAAAACACCACCAAGGAACAGCAGCAGTATATCCAAAACTTCTTCAACTCCATCGAGCAAAAATGCGACCAAGGCGACATCACCACCAACGGCTGCCTCGACATTCTGGATATTGAAGCAGCAACGGACTACATCATCCACGAAGATGTCACCAACAACACCGACGCCTACATCTGCAGTTTCTACATGTTCAAGGACAAGGACAGCAAGGGAGGCAAGCTCCAGCTCGGTGCACCGTGGGACTTCAACTTGGCATTCGGCGCCTACCAGCGTGTCGGGGGCGAAAAGGCCGACGGTTGGCGTATTCCGCAGAGTGCAAATGACGGAGGCTTCGCTTTTGGCATGAACGAATGGTTTGTCGCCAAGTGGATCCAGAACATCTGGAGCAACAACACATTCCAGCAAAAATACAAGGCTCGTTGGGCAGAGCTCCGCAGTGGCGTGTGGCACACCAAGAACATCGATCACTTCATAGACTCACTCAAGACCGTCCTCAAGAATGCGGCCAATCGCAATTTCGAACGCTGGCCGAACCTGGGCCAGTCTAGCGGCACCTGCGACGCCGACCCGATGGAATCCGGCAACAATAATGGCGGGAACAACAACGGCGGGAACAACAACGGCTGGAACATGGGCGGCTGGAGCATGGGTTGCATGGGCATGAAGATGAACTACTACAACGAGCCCACGTGGGATGCCGAAATCGAGCATCTGCGCAAATATGTCAAGGATAGATTCGCATGGATAGACCAGCAGATGAGTTTTAGCGAGCCCGCCTCCCCCTTGGCAACCGAAGCGCTCATCATCGACGATTGGGGCTATTACGACAAAGACAACGACGACGATGACAAGCCGACTACTCCGAGTTCATCCAGTAGCAGTCCGGGGCCGTCAAGCCATTCAAGGTTTTCATCATCTTCAAGCAGCTCAAATCCTGGGAGAGACGCCATCATAGGCCATCAGGAAATAAGAAAACAGAACTTCTACACTCTCAACGAAAACAGGATTACCGTCCAGAGCGAAAGAGGTGGCATGTTCAGGCTCGTAGACTTCAACGGCAACGTTCTCTTCGAAAAGCAAATCCGCGCCGGAACGCAGTCGTTCCAGATTCCGCGCGCAGCACGCAATCAGCACTGGCTCGCTACACTGAACGGCAAGATGATCAGCCGATAAAAATAAAGTTAGTCCTTTATGCAGCGAACGTAACAACCGTAAAGTTTTTCGTTCTTCTCCATAAGCGCATAGGTCCTGTCAACATACAAATGGTAGGCATAACGCGGAGAAACGTCGTAAGAAGCCCAAAGACATGTGGAACTGCCTGTTTGCTGATTATTGAAGACGGGTGGCAGAACCATCCCGCCAGGCATCAGCGAAAATCCGTATTTATCACGGAAAGCACTTTCAACGGTTCTAGAATCATTCTGCCACAAGTTAGACGCCTTCAAGTTGCTATTCCCGGAATGCCGTTCATTGACTGCGTAGAGCATAGTCTGGAATTCAGCCAAATCCGGCAAATGCCAGCCTTCTGGGCAAATTCCGCGAACATCTCTCGCTCTTGTGCAATATGAATCATTGCCACAGCCGACAGCGTCATCGGAATACTTGCCCAAGTAGTCCATGGCAGCAGCCCAGGTATATCCATATCCGTACTTGGCACAGGTATCCTTGTCATCCTTCATGCATAGCGCCCCTTCCGGATAATCAAACCTCAGGTTTTCCGCCATCCATGTTTGATTACCGATCACGACAGTCTTGTATTCACGGTTGTCGCGGCTATCCTTGAGTGTCCCGTATTCGCAGTTGTCCTCTTCTTGCGTCTTGCAAGGTTCCTGCTGCGCGACATCCGCAGAATCAGGAATCACCTTATAGAAATCGTCATCCTTCACGCACCTTACGGCCATGTAGCAGCCACCGCTATTGTCCTTCCATTCCACCGGTTTTTCTGCTTCCAGGTTAAAGGAATACAGGCCACCGTACTGGGCATAGTCTGCCGACATGTATATGGCTTTCGTATTGGACCCTCCGCTACATCTCATTCCCGTGGGAGTCGCGGCAAAACCATAAATGTCCGTATCGCCCTGCCTATCGTACCAGGCGTCGACTGACCGCAGCAACTTGCCCGCAGAATCCGGCCCGCCAACAGTTGTCACCAGCTTGCTGAAATCCATAAATCTCGGAAGATGCCAACCCGCGGGGCACGAGACTTTCGCATCTTGGTCCCAATAGTAGCGCCCTATAGTGGGGTCGGCAATGTCCGGAGTGTAGTTATAGGAATACTTCTTGGCGGTATCCGTATAGTTCAGGTTTTGCGCCATCCAGGTCTGTTCCCCGATGACCACGTACCGGTAAGCCTGCCCGTCGCGTTCGTCGATAAACACTTGCTCGCTGCTCGAACTCTCGGGTTCCTGCGAACTGCTGGATTCTTCTACCGAACTGCTCGATACAGAACTGCTAGACACAGAACTACTCGATTCCTCGGCGGAACTGCTTGAAGCGGCTTCGGAAGAACTTTCTACGGAACTGCTTGATTCCAGTTCAGGGAGATCGAGCGACGACGATCCGTCATCGGAACACGCCGCCAGCACCAGCGCAGCAAACGCACACGGTGCCAATATCTTAAAATTCATTTGCCCCTTCATTGAGAATTTCCCTATTCGATTCTTTTCTAAATATATATTAAAAGGTGGCACAAGGCCACCCTTTAGTTTGTTTCAAACAAGCAGCATTGCGAAGTTTTAACACTTTACAGCAAACAACCTGATCATAATTCGAATTACTTCGCGACTTGCTTTGCAAAACTATCCTTCAGATCGACAGTCCTATTAAAGACCAGGTGGCCCGGCTTGGAATCTTCGCTGTCCAGGCAGAAGTAGCCCTGGCGCATGAACTGGAAACGGTCTTCGAGCTTGGCGTTCGCGAGGCTCGGTTCCACCTTGGCCTGCTTGATGACCATGGATTCCGGGTTCAGGTAATCGTGCCAGTCTTCGCCCTCGGGAACCGCAGCCGGATCTTCGAGCGTGAACAGGTTATTGATGAGGCGCACTTCGGCATCCACGGCGTGTGCCGCAGAAACCCAGTGGATGGTGCCCTTGACCTTGCGACCGTCGGGAGTCTCGCCACCCTTGCTCTGCGGGTCGTATTCGCAGTGAATCACCGTCACCTTGCCGTTGGCGTCCTTCTCGACGCTCTTGCAGGTCACGAAGTAGGCGCCCTTCAGGCGGACTTCTCCGTCCGGCTTGAGGCGGAAGTACTTCTTCGGCGGTTCTTCCATGAAGTCGTCGGCCTCGATGTAGAGTTCCTTGCCAAAGGGGACTTCGCGGGTACCGGCGGCGGGGTCGTTCGGGTTGTTTTCAACCTTGATCATTTCGACCTTGCCATCTTCCCAGTTGTCAATCACGAGCTTCACCGGGTCAATCACCGCCATCACGCGGTTCGCCGTCTTGTTCAGTTCTTCGCGGATGCAGAAGTACAGGAGGTTCACGTCGACCATGGAATCGGCCTTCGAAACGCCGATGCGGTCGCAGAACTCGCGGATGGAACTCGGCGTGAAGCCACGGCGGCGGTAACCGCAGACCGTCGGCATACGCGGGTCGTTCCAGCCCATCACGGCCTTCGTCTCCACCAGTTCGAGGAGTTTGCGCTTGCTCATCATGGTGTAGGTCAGGTTCAGGCGTGCAAATTCAATCTGCTGCGGACGGTTGTCGAGACCAAGCTCAATCAGAAACCAGTCGTACAGCGGGCGGTGCGCTTCGAATTCCAGCGTACAGATGGAGTGCGTGATGCCTTCGATCCAGTCGCTGAGCGGGTGCGCAAAGTCGTACATCGGGTAGATGCACCACTTGTCGCCGGTGCGGTGGTGCGTGCAATGCTTGATGCGGTAGATGACCGGATCGCGCATGTTCATGTTCGGGCTGGAGAGGTCCACCTTCGCACGGAGGCACTTCTCGCCGTCGGCGTACTTGCCGTCGCGCATCTCGCGGAAGAGCTTCATATTCTCTTCAACGCTGCGATCGCGGTAGGGGCTCGGACGGCTCGGCTTGCCGGCGTCGTTGCCGCGGTATTCCTGCATCTCGTCGCGGGTCAAATCTTCCACGTAGGCCTTGCCCATTTCAATCAGCTTTTCGGCAAAGGCGTAAATCTGGTCGTAGTAGTCGCTCGCGAAGTATTCGCCGCCTTTCCATTCAAAACCGAGCCACTTCACGTCTTCGCGGATGGAATCGACGTATTCCACGTCTTCCTTGGTGGGGTTCGTATCGTCGAAGCGCAGGTTCGTGATGCCGCCAAAATCCTTGTACTTGTTTGCCGTACCGAAGTTCAGGCAGATGGACTTCGCGTGCCCGATGTGGATGTAGCCGTTGGGTTCGGGCGGAAAACGGGTATGCACCTTGGTGCGCTTACCCGTCTTGAGGTCGTTAACGATGATGTCCTGCACAAAATTCGAAGATTCGGGGATTTCCATTGTGGTATCCTTTTAAAATTTTACGGGGAAAATTTAGAAAATTTCGTCCTAATCGTTCCAGAGCCAGGTGCTCAGGTAACGCTCGCCCGTATCGGGGAGCAACGCCACGATGCGCTTGCCTTTGAATTCGGGGCGTTTGGCCACCGTGAGGGCGCATTCGAGTGCGGCACCGGAAGAAATCCCGACAAAGATGCCTTCCTCGGCGGCAGCCGCGCGGGCCGCACTCCCGGCCTTCTCGGTGCTGGTGAGGTACACTTCGTCGACCACCTTCGGGTCGTAGATTTTCGGGATGAAGTTCGCGCCGATTCCCTGGATCTTGTGCGGGCCCGCAACTCCCTTCGATATCATCGGGGAGTCATCGGGCTCAATAGCGATGACATAAATGTTCGGGTTCTTTTCCTTGAGGTACTTCGCAGTTCCGCTCACCGTTCCGCCGGTACCCGCCGTCGCGATGAACACGTCCACCTTGCCGTCGGTATCGCGCCAAATTTCGGGACCCGTCGTGAGGTAATGCGCCTCGGGGTTCGCCGGGTTCTCGAACTGCTGCGGGATAAAGCTTCCCGGGTTCTGTGCCGCAATCTCGTTTGCCTTCTCGATGCAGCCGGCCATGCCCTTCGCGCCTTCGGTCAATACGACCTCGGCCCCAAGCGCCTTCAAGAGCAGCCTGCGTTCCATGCTCATGGAATCGGGCATCGTGAGCACCACCTTGTAGCCCTTCACTGCCCCTACGTAGGCAAGGCCCACGCCCGTGTTGCCGCTGGTCGGCTCGATGATGAGCGCACCCGGCTTGAGTTTGCCTTCTTTTTCTGCACGTTCGATCATGTTGAACGCCACGCGGTCTTTCGCGCTGCCGAGCGGGTTGAACATTTCGAGTTTCACATAGACTTCGGCTTCGCCCTTGTTGAGCTTGTTGATGCGCACGAGCGGTGTATTGCCGATGGTTTCGAGAATGCTGTTGTAGATTGCCATAAAGAAAGTTCTCCGTACTGTACGGAGAACAATCTAGCATTTTTTTTGATTTACTTGATTAATCCTGAACGGGGTGGACTAAGGTTACATACATATTTTCACACAGGCTTGCCTGCTGGCCGAGAATAGCATCGAGCGTGACACCCGTGAAATTCTTGACGGCACAAGCCATCCCTACATTATTCACCATTCCCTTTGAAGGATAATTATAGAACGAACCCGCGACCGATTCACATTCCGTTCTGAACAAAGTTTCCACACTTTCACTCTCCATAGATCCTGCCACTAAATAAACAATTACAGAATCAGAGTACTGAAGAATCGTATTGTAAAGATAAGATATACCCAAACCTCCATAAGCATCCGTCGACCAGTCTGCAGAACGCTTTAGTCCGAATTTGTCCCTGAACACATCGACATCGCAACGAGTTGAAACTGGACCTACATAATATTTTTCTGAAGAAGAGCCGAACGCATAGTATCGAGCCGCATCATAGACGCGCAGATCATTATGTTCACTTACTACAGATTTTGAGGGAAAAGCCCTCGCAAGGCTATCCAATACAATGCGTTCCGTTTCAGAGACATTCAATGTTTCGACATTCGGCTTTATGATAAAAGAACGATTTGCACTTGCATCGATACCCTCTGCAGACGATGAAGGCAGTTCCTGACGAGGATCAACAACGGGAACATACGAAGTATCAATTTTAAAATCATCTTTATCGCAATTCTTCCCTGTTTTCAAGTCACATTCAAATTCGGAGTCAACAGGATCGGGTGACGTTTCAACAAAGCCGCTCGAACTGGAGAAATCGCGTGATGTCGAAGACAGCGTGGAGAATATCCCCGTTTTTGTTTTTGCGTCTTTGTAAACATCATTGCATAGTTCTTCCGAGAACGTTGATAAGTTCCTAACGATTTCATCGAAATTGACTGTCGAATCCGCAGGAATTGACGTACAAGTACCAGGCATATTTTCCGTACATACAGCCATGGGCACGGCACTGTCGTCATAGCAATAGGACTTCACGTTGCCATTTTCATCGCAAGTTTTCTTGTCATCCTTTCCATTATAGACAACAGCCTTGGAGTGACATAACGTGATAAATTCCGCAAGTACGCTATCGCAACCGCTACCAAAGTTCTTTAACTCCAGCGAATTCTTGACGACACCATCAGCATCTATTTGGATCTTGGAAATATACGACTTTTCATCGCCCGTACACTCTGCCGAGGCTCCGTTTTCTGCTTCGAACGTTTTCAGTTCGCCGCCGTCCAGCGCAACGACCGATGTAGCCGCCGTCTTGAACGCAATTTCAGGAAAATTAAAATTTGCGTTGTTCGCGTCGCTCGACCCAGGATGGCTCGACGAACTGAGATTCTGCGCAATGGCGTCCGGATCGATTGTCGCGCCGGTCAGTTTATTACTGTCGGCATCGCTAGAACAGGCGATAAGGGAGAACAAGGCCATGCTTCCGGCAGCACAACCGACTGTGAGTAATTTCTTGTTAAGCATTGCTTTCCTCCTTTACTTTATTTGTGCAAGGAAAAAATTGAAAGTTGATTCGATAAACCTGGTTTAAATTCTTGTATTCGTCGGCGATGGCGACCACACGCTTGCAGCAAGCCGTAATCTCGTTGACGATCCTGCCATAGGCTTCCTCGTTTACGCCGAGCGTGACACCGTTGAAAAAGCGTTCGCCCTGCACATAACGGTCCACCGCACGGACGGCCATGTTTCCCATCTCCTTGTGCATGGCACGGATGGCAATGGGCAGCGCTTCCGGCGAGCCAATGACGGTCCGCTCGGTCTGCGAGAAGACCTTTTCGCCGTCCTTCTTGAGGAAACCCGCCTTGACGAGAAACGCCAAGATGTCGCGGACTTCCTCGGCGGAGACATACTCCTTGCATTCCTCGGCGAGTTTGCGGGGCTGGGCGCCCGGCATCATCGGGGCAAGTTCGCGAATGACCGGGTACTTCCACGATTCGTAATACTGGAAGGTATCGCTGTCGACGACGCGGGCCTTGTGTTCCCGCGCAATCCTTTCCATCTCGAGCAGGGCGGTCTTCTTGTCGGCATCCTTGGTCGCCTTGGCCAGCAGAACGAGGAGCGAAAAGTATTCCTCTTCGTACCCGGTGAGGCCCATCGCCTTGGAAACCTGCAGCATCTTGACCTTGCTCAGCCCGCTCTTCCCTTCGCATACCAACTTGAGATACGTTGGGGAAGTAAAACCGGCAAGCTTGGAGAATTCCCTCCACGAGAACGCGCCCGTACGTTTGCGCTCGTCGTAGAAATCCTGCATGTACTTGCGGTAGTCTTTGTATTCAGTAATCGGCTTCATGTCTATAAATATACCTTAAAGAACCACCTAAAGCAACATTTAGAATGATACGAAAACCAAGTTTTTTAAGGAAAATCAACAGAATAACAAATATTTTTTCAATATTTTTGTCGGAATGATACGCCCCGTATCATTTCAGCAAAAAGCAATAAAAAAAGCTCTCCGTACTCTACGGAGAACTTTCTAGACTTTTTAAGCCGAAGCCTTTTTCAGATACTAATCGGGTTCCGCAAAAAATTGATATTCATTTTTGCACAAGTTGCGTTGCTGGGCCACAATCGATTCAAACGACATGCCAGAGAAGTTTTTGACCGCACACGTTAAAGCCACCCTTATTGGAATTTCAGACAGGAACACAAAATTATCGACATACACCCCCGCCGTCGCTTCGCACTCCGCTCGGAATATATCCTTTACCATAGGCGCAGAAGAGCCAATTTTGCCATAAGCCAAGTACACGACTATGGAGTCCATATAAAGAATCGTCGACTCAAGATTTCCCTCGCCATCAAACATGGGCGTCGTGAAGATATCAAAATAACGCACCAAACCACGTTCTTCACTATACAAATCTAAACTACAACGATTAAGAGATGACGTGCCTTTAACAAAATATTCCTCTTTTGGTGTCGTCCATTCATATTGCGCATAATCATGTACCCTTTGCACGACGCCATAAACTTCATCTTTTACAATTTTTTGACGATATGACCACGCCAAACTATCCAAAAATTCATATTCGTGTTTTGAAACCACCATAGACAAAATTGCATTTTCGCGCTCAGAAACTTCCATAGTATCAATATTCGGTTTTATAATAAATAAACGTTTTGCAGCAGTATCGATTCCCTCAACAGAATCCGAAGGCAACTCGGGGCGGTTATCCACAGTATCCACCAACCGCGAGCCTACAAAAATATCACCGCAAAGGCTGTCCGATTCTTGTACAAAATCAACGACAAGCGCATCGAAGTCAATCACAGAATCCGGATTTACTCTAGAGCACCCTGACGTCGTACACTTCCTCAAAGAATCAATATTGGTTACAAAGCAGGAAGCCTTCAATCGACCATTCCCACTACATGCCACTTCAGGATCAACACCCCAGATGCCACGTACGCATGAACGTTTGAACAAATTAAAAATGCTATCGCAATCACTGCCGAAATTATCCAAGTATAGCATTTTATACATTGAACGATCTTCATTTACAATAAATTTTACCGTATAAGCCCTTTGGTCCGCAGAACACGACGCTTCGGCACCATTTTCTGCAGCATAGACAGAGACTTCGCCTCGCTGGAGCGGTTTTTTCGATGTCGCCTCCGTGGAGAAAACAATTTCTTGAACTTCATCATCGCCACTGGACGAGGAACTGCCGACAACTTCCTTGCCAGATGAACTCTCGACATCATCCGACGAATTCGTTACCTCATCACCAGAAGAACTGCTACCCTTGTCCGAAGAGCTGGTGATTTCGGCACTCGCATTCGGAATCGTCGTAGTCCCGGCCACAGAGGAATCGTCCGAGGAGCAAGCAGCCAGCACACAAAGGGCAAAAGCGATATAAAAGATCTGTTTAAGGTTAAGCATTGCTTCCTCCTTCAATCTTATTTGTAAATGGGAAAAGTTGGAAATTGAGTCCGTAGACCTGGTTTAAATTCTCCGTTTCGTTGGCGATGGCAGCAATTTTCCTAGCGCAGGAGTCGATTTCGGCGACAATGCGCGAGTAGTTCGCCTCGTTCACGCCAATGGTCATGCCCGTGAAGTAACGCTCGCTCGCCTTGTAGCGGTCTACCGCTCGCACAGCCATATTGCCCATCTCCTTGTGCATGGCACGGATGGCAATCGGGAGCGCTTCCGGCGAACCGGTAACGGACTTCTCGGTTTGCGCATAGACTTTCTCGCCTTTCTTCTTCAAGAAACCCGCTTTCACCAAAAAGGCGAGAATGTCGCGGACTTCCTCGGCGGAGACATATTCCTTGCATTCGTCGGCGAGCTTGCGGGGCTGGGCGCCGGGCATCATCGGGGCAAGTTCGCGAATGACCGGGTACTTCCACGATTCATAATACTGGAAGGTATCGCTGTCGACGACGCGGGCCTTGTGTTCCCGCGCAATCCTTTCCATCTCGAGCAGGGCGGCCTTCTTGACGGAATCCTTCTCGGCATTCCCGAAGATGACGAGCTGCCTGAAATATTCGCCCTCGTATGCGACGAGCCCCATCGCCTTCGCGACCGCTTGAACCTTGACCAGGCTCAGGTTGCTCTGACCCATACATACAAGCTTCAGGAAGTTCGGCGAGCTGAATCCGGCGAGCTTGCAGAATTCGCGCCAGGAGAACGCCCCGTGACTTTTACGATAATCGTAATAGTCCTGCATGAAAAGGTGGTAGTCTTTGTATTCGAGTATCGGTTTCATGCCTATAAAATAGATTCTCCAGGCACCGACAGTCAATATCCAAATTATACAAAAATTAAGATTTTTAACAAAAATCAACACTTTTTAGTAACATTTTTTCAGTTTTAAACTCTAAATTATACACTTCGTATTATTTGGAGCCAAGCACTACTTTTTGGAGCGAAAAATAATCTATATTGAAGACAAGTACACCAAACACCAAAAAGGATACAATATGGCAAACAAATACGCCGGAACCCAGACCGAAAAGAATCTCCAGGCCGCATTCGCAGGCGAATCCCAGGCCCGCAACAAGTACACCTACTTCGCTAGCCGCGCCAAGAAGGATGGTTTCGAGCAGATTGCCGAACTCTTCCTCAAGACCGCCGACAACGAAAAGGAACACGCCAAGCTGTGGTTCAAGGAACTCGAAGGTATCGGCGACACTGCCGAAAACCTGAAGGCCGCCGCCGAAGGCGAAAACTACGAATGGACCGACATGTACGAAGGTTTCGCGAAGACTGCCGAAGAAGAAGGCTTCAAGGCTCTCGCCAACAAGTTCCGCATGGTCGCCGCCATTGAGAAGCGCCACGAAGAACGCTACCGCGCCCTCCTCAAGAACGTGGAAACCGCGACCGTGTTCGAAAAGAGCGAAGTCAAGGTATGGGAATGCCGCAACTGCGGTCACATCGTCGTGGGCACCAAGGCCCCGGCCGCATGCCCGGTGTGCGCCCACCCGCAGTCCTTCTTCGAAGTCACTGCAGAAAACTTATAAACAAGTCGCTTCGCGCTACTATTTAGCTAGAACGTCTTTTGACACTGACATGTCCGGCTCCGGCCGGGCATTTTTTATTTAATGAGCCATGAAGCGTTCGCGTTCTTCGGCAAGATCGAGCCCGGGAATTTGCGATTCCAGTTCCGCAGCCTGCGCAAGGCATTTCTTTGCGAACTCAACAGCCGCTGGTGTCAATGCGTCGCTTATACGGTGGCGAGCACTCTTCAGGAACTTTTCCACTTTACGCATATTCTCGCGCATCGTCACATCGCAATAAGTTTCGGCCATACGTTCAAAAATGTAGTCCTCGGCCGTTTCGGACAGATGCACCATGTCGGCATCATAAAAGCGGTAATCGCGCAACTCGTCCATCACGATTTCGTAACTCGGGAAGTATTCGACAGAGACATCGCCGGAGGAATCGCCGGAAATTCCAGAAGCAAATTCTGCAACGACCTGGTTCACAGCCAGCTGCAACGTTGCCTTGGAAAGCGTATTGTTGTGTATCCCGTCTCCCACATGCCGGAGCGGGGACACGGTGAACACGACATGGATTTTCCCATCCCTTATTTTGTGCAGGCTATCGACAATGTCGCGCAGCGCAGCAACCGTGCGCTCCACGGAAACAAGTTCCCGAGTAAACAGTCCCGGATCCTGCCGGTGGCAATTCGAGACCACCTCCCCTGTCTGCTTCAAGAAATAGACAAACGCCGTGCCCAGCGTAACAAAAACAGCATCAGAGCTTTGCAGGAATGTTCTTGCACGGGCTGCAGCATCGTTCAGGTTCGCGATGCAGCCTTCGCGAGTCGGCGCCGAGAGCGAGCCATGCGCGCCCCAGCAATGCCATAACGGAGCCCGAGCATCTTGGAAAACATCCCCTTCCCCGTAATTTTTTGCATCGGCGATGTTCCTCAGCATGGTCGCAATCGAAAGCGGATTGTAGATGGTTCCGAAGGGATTTGAAAGCACGTGGAATTTTCTTTCCGTAAAGAGTCTCGAAATATTGTCGGCAAAGCAGGAGCCGATAAAGGCGAATTTCCCGGTGTAGTCTATTCGCCAATCCGGGACGGAAATATCTGTTTTCGTGAAAAATTCCATGACGTAAATATAACTCCTTTCCAAGACTCAAAAAGGGTCCTGCAAGCAGTCCCGCTTCACTCGTCCTACGCAAAAGTTCCTACATTTGTTACATCAACATACTCTACCGGGATCGCCATCCCGATGGATTAACTCTCAACAAATGAGGAACAAACAAAAAATGGCAAGAGCTTTGATTATCGGTTGTGGCGCCGTCGCCACAGTTGCTATCAAGAAGTGCTGCACCTGCAGCGAAGTCTTCAGCGAAATCTGCATTGCGAGCCGTCATCGCGAAAACTGCGAAAAGCTGGCACAGGAACTCCGCCCGAACACGAAGACGGTCATTACGACTGCCGCCGTGGACGCCGACAAGGCAGAGAACGTTGTAAAGCTCATCAAGGAATACAAGCCCGACCTGGTGATGAACATCGCGCTCCCGTACCAGGACCTCGCTATCATGGACGCCTGCCTCGAATGCGGTGTGAACTACATGGACACGGCGAACTACGAGCCCGAAAACATCGACGATCCGGAATGGCGCAAGGTCTACGACAAGCGCTGCAAGGAACAGGGCTTCAGCGCCTACTTCGACTACAGCTGGCAGTGGGCTTACAAGGAAAAGTTTGAAAAGGCCGGCCTCACGGCGTTGCTCGGTTCCGGCTTTGATCCGGGTGTTTCCCAGGCCTACTGCGCCTACGCCCTCAAGCACCAGTTCGACACGATTGAAGAAATCGACATCTTGGACTGCAACGGCGGCGATCACGGCTACAAGTTTGCGACCAACTTCAACCCCGAAATCAACCTGCGCGAAGTTTCCGCTCCGGGCAGCTACTGGGACACCGACGCAAACGGCAAGGGTCACTGGGTTGAAATCCCGGCCATGAGCATCAAGCGCGAATACGTGTTTGACGAAGTGGGCAAGAAGGACATGTACCTGCTGCACCACGAAGAAATCGAATCGCTGGCCCAGAACATCCCGGGCGTCAAGCGCATCCGCTTCTTTATGACGTTCGGCCAGAGCTACCTCGACCACATGCGCTGCCTCGAAGACGTGGGCATGCTCAGCACGCAGCCCATCAAGTTCCAGGGCCAGGAAATCGTGCCTATCCAGTTCTTGAAGGCTCTCCTTCCGGACCCGGCAAGCCTCGGCCCCCGCACCGTGGGCAAGACGAACATCGGTTGTATCTTCAAGGGTACCAAGGACGGCAAGCCGAAGACCTACTACCTGTACAACGTCTGCGACCACCAGGAATGCTACAAGGAACTCGGCAGCCAGGCTATCGCCTACACCACAGGCGTTCCGGCCATGTGCGGTGCCATGATGGTGCTCACCGGCAAGTGGAACAAGCCGGGCGTGCACACCGTCGAAGAGTTCGATCCGGATCCGTTCATGGAAGCCCTCACCAAGTACGGCCTCCCGTGGAAGGAAAACTTCAACCCTGTTCTCGTTGACTAGAGTAAAAGGGGCTAGAGACTAGAATCTAGAGGCTAGTGAATAAGAATCACGCACTTCGTGCGTCTGATTTTTCTCCAATCCCTAGATCCTAGATTCTAACCCCTAAATACTAATCCCTAAATCCTAACCTCTAACCTCTAGACTCTAACATGAAAAAATGGCGCATTGACGATTCCCGCGACTTGTACAACGTCAAGGGCTGGGGTGTAAACTACTTCGACATCAACGAGAAGGGCCATGCGACGGTACACCCGCTCAAGGACGGTGGCCCGGACATTGACCTCTACGATCTGGTGCAGGAACTCGCGCTCCGCGACGTCTCTACCCCGATGCTGTTGCGTTTCCCGGATATCCTGGACAGCCGCATCGAAAAAATCAACGAGTGCTTCAACAAGGCCCGCAAGGAATACGGTTTCAAGGGGAGCTACTACAGCATCTTCCCCATCAAGGTGAACCAGCAGCGCGCCGTCTTGGAAGAAGTCGTGCGCCACGGCAAGAAATTCAACATCGGACTCGAGGCCGGTTCCAAGCCGGAACTGCACGCCGTCCTCGCCAACATGGACAACCCCGATGCACTGATTATCTGTAACGGCTACAAGGACGAAGACTTCATCGAACTCGCACTCCTTGCACAGAAGATGGGCAAGAAGATTTTCATCGTCGTCGAGAAGATGAACGAGCTCCACCTGGTGGTGAAACTTTCCCGCCGCATCGGCGTGCGCCCGAACATCGGCATCCGCATCAAGCTTGCAAGCTCCGGCAGCGGCAAGTGGGAAGAATCCGGCGGATACCACAGCAAGTTCGGCCTGAACAGTTCTGAACTTTTGGAAGCGCTGGACTACATCAAGGAAGAGAAAATGGAAGACTGCATGAAGCTCATCCATTTCCACCTGGGTAGCCAGATTACGCATATCCGCAATATCAAGAACGGACTCCGCGAAATTTCGCAGTTCTACATCCAAATTCGCAAGATGGGAATGAACTTGGAATTCGTGGACGTGGGCGGCGGCTTGGGCGTTGATTACGACGGCACCCGCAGCACCAACGCAAGTTCCGTGAACTATTCCATCCAGGAATACGCGAACGACGTGGTGTACGCCATCTACGAAGCCTGCGAAGAGGCAAAGCTTTCGCACCCGAACATCATCGCGGAATCGGGCCGTGCGCTTTCGGCGCACCATTCCATCCTAGTGTTCAACATTCTGGAAACTGCAAGTCAGGCCTTCTTCGACGACGAGGAACACGAAATCGGCGACGATGCACCCGATGCACTGAAAGACCTTTACGGGATCTACAAGGGGCTTTCCCCCAAGAACCTGCTGGAAAGCTGGCACGATGCCATGCAGCTGAACGACGACGTTCTGAGCGGATTCAAAGTGGGCGACTACGATTTGCCCACCCGCGCCATGAGCGAACGCCTTTTCTGGAGCATCGCCCGCGAAGTGAACCAGATTGCAAGCGAACTGCGTCACCCGCCTTACGAACTGGCGGAACTCCCCCGCCTCTTGGCCGAAAAGTATTTCGGAAACTTCAGCCTTTTCCAGAGTCTGCCCGACAGCTGGGCCATCGACCAGATTTTCCCGGTCATGCCTATCCAGCGGCTAGACGAAGAACCCACGGTAGAAACCACCATCCAGGATGTCACTTGCGACTCCGACGGAAAGATTGCCCTGTTCATCCGTGGTGGCGACGTGAGCCACACACTCCCGCTGCATAAGCTGAAAAAGAACGAGCCTTACTACATCGCAGTTTATCTCGTGGGTGCCTACCAGGAAATTCTCGGCGACCTGCACAACCTCTTCGGTGACACGAATGCCGTCCATATTGTCTGTGACGAACAGGGTGGCTACGAAATCGAAAAGGTCATCGACGGCGAATCCGTGGAAGACGTGCTCGACTACGTGAGTTTCAGCGACAAGGCCCTGGTGCGCAACATGGAAAACTGGGTGACCCGCTCCGTGAAGGAAGGAAAAATCAGTTTGCAGGAAGGCAAGGAATTCCTGAACATCTACCGCAGCGGTCTGTACGGATACACGTATCTGGAATGATTCGTAGTTGGTGGTTAAGGCAAATTCTATGATTCATGAAATAGCGCCGCACGTATTCAACAACGAATTCAAAATCGCCGATCCGAAGCCCACTGACTTCATTATCCGTTACGACGGAGCGAAGACACTCCTCAAAAAAGTGGATGGCGGTTACGCGATTCCTCGTGTTGGTGAACTCCTTGCGCTCGAAAAAAAATCTCTCGCCGATTTCGAAGGCCATTACCTTTTCAGCATCGACGACACAGCTTTTTTTCTTGATGACAGCATTACCGCGAAGTCGGCCGATACAGCGTCAAGCATTCCCGCTGGCTACGAATACATGGGCAACCGCACCTTCCGTACCATGAACCCCGTGGAGCGCTTGGGTGGAGCAACAGCGACGCACATTGCGCACTGGGAATCGCTGAACAAGTTCTGCGGCCGTTGCGGGAACGTGACCATCCGTGGCGACAAGGAACGTTCCATCATTTGTCCCAAATGCGGGAACGTTGTTTATCCGCGCATTTCGCCGGTCGTGATTGTCGCTGTCCGCAATGGCGACAAGCTTTTGATGGCGCACAATATCGACAACCCGAACCCGCGTCTCTTTTTGATTTCGGGTTTTGTGGAAGTCGGCGAAAGCCTTGAACAGGCAGTGCATCGCGAAGTTATGGAAGAAGCAGGCCTTCGCGTGAAGAATGTTCGTTACTTCAGTTCGCAACCGTGGCCGTTCAGCGATTCCCTGATTGCGGGATTCACAGCCGAACTCGACGGGGATGACACCATTCGCATGCAGGCTTCCGAACTTTCCGAAGCCCTGTGGGTGAATCGCGAAGACATTCCCGAGTACGAAACCGACGTGAGCATCAGTTGCTGCCTCATTGAAAATTTCCGCTGCGGATACACTCCCTAGCGCAGCAAAAAAGAGCATAAAAAAAACACCCGTCAAGGGTGTTTTTTTTCGAGCGGGAAAAGGGTTTCGAACCCTCGACATCGACCTTGGGAAGGTCGCGCTCTACCAACTGAGCTACTCCCGCGAGCATTCCAAATGTAATAAAACCGTAGTGTATTGTAAAGGGATTTTTCTATCATTTGACCCATGAAACGGATTCTCGCTTTATCCATCCCGCTGATTGTCCTGGCCACTGCAATCAATTCTTCGGCCGAAGAAAAATCCATGTGGCAGAAGTTCGTCAACTTCTTTAACCCATCCCCCACGCTGGAGGGAGAAGGGCCGCTGTACGATCAACTCAAGGAACTGGATTCCAAGATCAGCAAGACCGAAGGCCAGTATTCCAGGGAACGCAGGCCCAGCAACAAATCGCGCCTAAAAAAGGAACTCGAGAATCTACGCGCCGAACGTGAAAGACTTGTTCAGAAAATCAAGGAAGAAGAAAAGAACCCGAAGAGTTCTGCACAGGCAGTACGTTCATCGTCATCGAGCATACAGGCAAAGGAGTCTGTGGCGAAGCCGGTAGCGGGATGCGCCCGGGACACCGTCTACAAGCGCGACACTGTCTTTGTGAAAGACACGGTTGTCGTACACGACACGTTGTACGTCATCGTCGCCGACAAGCCCGCCAATGCGGCACCGGCTGACTCTACCCCGGCACCAAATAAAAATTAGGACGAATGTTAAGGGCGGCCTCGTCGGCGGCCAAATCCGCTTCGGGAACATTCCTGCCAACGACAAGCGCACTGTCGAAGCCGGCGACCCGGGCGCCGTACACGTCCGTACCAATGGTATCTCCGATCATCATCACGCGAGCCTCAGGCGCAAGCGTTTCGCGAACACGCTCCCAGATCGCCGGGAACGGCTTGCCCAGATACAGAGCCTCGGCCCCCGAGCACAACCTTAACCGCTCAGCCAGCGCGCCGGAAACCGGAGAGCGCGAGCCATCGATATTCGGGGCCCAGGCGTCGGAATTGAGAACCAAGAGGAGCCCGTCTCCGCGAGAAAGGATTCGAGCCGCGCATTCAAACATCTCGGGAGTCGCTGTCGACGAAGAGACGGCGACGACCGGCTCTGCGGGATTTTCCACGGCAGCCATGCCGCAGGCGGCGAGCACGTTCTTCCCAGTCTTGCGACCAATGTAGAACACCTCGCGCAAGTTGTACTTTCCAGACGCACGGATCTTCGAGGCGGCTGCGGCAAGGAGGCTGCCCGACGATATCGTCTCCGCTGCGGTAAAGTCAAAGCCGCGGTCCGCAGCGCCCTGCGCCAGCGCCGCATCCACGTCCGAAGCAGCATTCGTCACAAGCCTAAGTTCCTTGCCCGCCTTACGGAGCGCTGCATACCATTCCAATGCACCTGGATAGACAAACTGGCCGCGATTGTACAAAGTTCCATAGCCGTCAAAGCAGAAAACATCGTACACGTCCAAAATTTCAGACAAAGTAACAACTTGTGGAAGATGCGAATTAATTTGGTCAGACCTCCATCCGAAGTCCAACCCGGTGGCTTCGCCAATCAGCTTCTGATATCGAAGGTAAATTTGTAATTCGAGCCGGTCCATCAGCGACGGAGGACTCCGAACACCTGCGTAGAGATGCCCTCATCATCACTGTAGTAGACAGTCTTGCCATCGTACTTTATCCGCACAGCGACATTAGCCAGATAGGCACCGCTGCCGACACGACGATGATGAGCATCCATCAGGTTCCAGCGAAGGAACAATCTCTTCGCAGATTTTTCAAAACGCTTGTCGTTACCTTTTATCTTGTACTTGGTGTTGGCGACAAACGAGCCAAGATTGGTATAAATTCTCAAGTTGAAGTAGACAACCACCTTAGACGGATCGAATTCTTCCTGAGACCGCATTTTCAAGAACTCGCGGACAGAAGATTCAAAGTCAGAGCCAAGGACATCTACGGCAAAGCCCCACGCTGTATCGTTCGGCACCTTGGTTTCCAGGCTCTCGAAAGACAGGTCGAATATCGGTTCATCGAGATTTTCCGACTCTGAAACTTTCACAATGTTCTGCCTTAACAGTTCGAACGGGAAGAAGCCTTCTACAGGATGGAATTTCGTTTGCTTCGTTACAGCATTGCCGCTGGAATCCTTCATGCATGAATACATCAAGCGCACGGAGTCCCTGACAGACAAGCGCTCGGAGCCTGCATTCCCATCGAAAAGGAGAGCGGCATCGTTGTTGAACACGCCCCACTCAATCGAGTTAGGAACAAGTTCCCGAATAATGGAATCCTTGGACGACCAGAACTCCATGTACACGTCGCAGCTCTGAGACGGCTTCACTTTTTCAGAGAAGAGAACCTTCAGCGTATCAGTACCACCGGCGCGACGGGACTTCAGCTGGCAAGACATTATGGTCGGCGCCATACCGTCTTTCATGTTAAGACGATACACATTACCATCGGAAAGATACAGTTCGGAGGCGCCATAGCTGTACGCAAAAATGTTCGGAGCAGAAAAGGCTGTCAACTGGTAGAATGAACTTTGCCTATCAGACAGGTCAATAGTGATTTTACGGTTGCTTACCGTATCTAGAATAAAATCTTCCTTCGGAACAACTACACGGGTCGGACGGGTCGTAGAATCAATCCAGTTCACGACAAGGCTGTCCATCTTTTCGTCAATATATTCTTGGGAGATGGTTCCGAGGAATCGAATCTGAAGATGGTCCATCCGGCCATCCTCGTCCTCATCCAGGAAATAGTTCTGTTGGGTAGACGGCGGGACAGGAGCCTGGACGAACGCCCAAACCCAGTTCGCAAACACAAGCATTGCGATAGACAATATGTGTACGGACCGAACCATGTTATCCTTCCTCTCTATTAACCTCCCTGTATATAAATCTATACACTTTTTAGGATTCCGTAATCACGTCCTTCCACAGGAATCACCAATTGTAGCCTCGAAAGGGTCTTAATATACTTGTCAAAGACCGTTTTGAAGTCCTCTCCGAGCTCTTCCTCCTGGTCATTGGCCAAATTATAGGCTATATAGCTCCCGTCCGGGAAGATGGAGATGCAGCAGTCCCACGTGATGTCCCCCTCCTGGACCTCCTGGTCGTCGTCCCGATCCTGGCTTTCGAGCATGAGCATCGGGCAGGGTGCGGCGATGGGTTCGGCATGGCCGTTTTCATAGATAAAGTAATTTCTGCTAATCAGTTCGTGTTCGAGGGCCATGGTACTCGGGGTCCGTTCGAACTCATTGCGCAGACGGCGAATGTTTCCCAGATCGTCCTCGTAAGGGTCCTGGAAATCGTCGGGCAAGATAATCTGGTAGTAGTCGAACTGCTTGCCACTTTTCTCGAACGTTTCCACCCACTCTCTGGGCGGCTCCGGACGCATGGTCAGGAAGTCCTCGAAGGAATCAAGGATGTCGAACAACCTTGAAGTCCAGGGTTCATTCTTGCGCTGTTGCATCAGCTCGAAAAAATTTTTCAGGCGTTCTTCGCCCGGGACGACAGAAAGATCTTCCCCCGGCACGCCACTCATGTCAAATTCTGTCATTTTCTTATTCCTAATAACAAATCGTCAAACACGGCGCCAAAGGCGTTACCACATTTCCACGGTCTTTACAGTCAGGCTCATCGCAATGTCCTTCTCGTAATACGCGGGTTCATTAATAAAGATAGGCCACACACTCTCGCGACCATCCGCCTCGCCTTCGTAAAGGATATCCTTCCCGTCAAAAGTGCGGAACAGCTTATCGCCCTTCTTGAGTTCGCCAAAGTCACGGCCCAGCAAATCCGGGTGAATCATCGCCTCGATGGGGGCTCCGGCCCACGCCTTGGGGTAGCCGAGATCGCGCAGCTGCGTATAGACTTCCACCTGGATAGGAGAGCGCTTCTGAAGTTCTCCGTGGTTCCATTCGTCCGCAAGTTCCAGGTAACGCTTCACCAGCTTTTCGGTCTGTTCAAACAGGCGGGCATCCAAAGTGCCGTGCTGCTGCGGGCCAATTTCCACACACACGTCCGCCTTCGCGACGGTACCAAAATAAGGCGACGCAGAGCGTTCCTCCGGCTGGTAGTAAATGCGGGCATCGTCAAATTCCTGCGTAAGCACTGCCGAAGCCTTCATCGTGAACGGGTCACGAGCCGAAAGAATCAGGCACAGTCCCATGTTCGAGCCCGTATTGTGAACGTCGAGCAACAAATCTGTCTTGGTATTCGCACCCTTCGGGCCATAAACGCGGTTCAGTTCATGCGCACGCCGGAACTCGTACTGCTGCGGTTCCGCATTCATATCAAGACTAATCTGCGAAAAAGAACGGTTCAAATCAAAGTCGCGATAACGCCGGTTGAGCCGCATGGCCTCCAGGTTCGCAAGCACCAGCGAAACTTCGGCGCTGGGGCAGCACGTGCTGTAGCATTCGGGGCACACCATCCACTTCTCGACCAAGCGAACACCCGTCCGCTCGTTCCCGTGCGTCCCGCCAGCAACGACTATTTTACGTATTTGACTCATATAATATATTATAGCAAAAAAGAGGCGTATACGCCCCTTTAAATTATTAAAATCTTTTTGAACTGTTCTTTAATTTTCAATTAATTTTCCATTAAACCATTCGCCATAAGCACCTACATTGCTGCTCCCGCTAAGATCATCCCCTCCGCATTTCCATAATTCACTCGTGAATGAGTTGTAAACACCTTCTGGAGCCGTCGGATTAAACTCATTCTCGCAGTCCTCAATCAAGAAGAACACAGAGAAGAACATACAAGTTGCCATACAATATCCACCCGGAATCGCAGACGGATTCACCGACGTAAATTCAAGTGTATCGCCTGCAATGCGACTTAAAACATGCCCTGTGGGTTGGCTACCATCACCAACGAGCGTCATAAAGTAACGACAATTCTCTTCCCTCGGATGTTCGTCCAGTATCTTTGCAGTCATCGGGAAACACTTCCATATATCACTTGTATCCATTTGAACCATAGGAGTATTTCTGACCACATCGTACGGATTTTCATTCGTAATGTTTTGGGCATAATTTGAGCACCCCCTGTCAGGAGAACCGTTATACGCAATTACATGTTCGTCAAACGAGAGTTGTTCTGCATTCTCCGCAAACTGCAAGACATAGTTTTCTAGAGTACTGTTGTAATTGACGGTTATTGCGGTATCGCGAACAGGCTCTATTTCCGGCACTTCTTCAATGATGATCGAAGAACTTGAACCATCTAACTCTGTTGAAGAAGACGACATAGACATACCACCCAGCCATGAGGAACTTCGAGCGTTCCTCGTCATCTCGTTACAACGTTCCATGGCAATATCGATATAACCCGACACCTGCTTGTTTGCAGAATCGCTCGCAATGTGTTTCATGAGGCATACGGCTTCAAAAGCACCATCCTTACAGCCATTACTTGGCGTATAGAACTCGCTATTAGGCGCCTTGTCGCATTCGGCCTTGAATTCCGCAAATACTGAATCGCACGAATTCACAAGTCTATTTCCACTCATGGTGGAAACAGCACTGGAATTATAAATCTGCATCGTCATCGCAAGGGACGCGCTATCGGCAACGCATTCCACTCGCCCTCCGTTACCATCGCCCGATACGGCCGATCTGCCACCCTCAAATTTAGCATACGAGGATTCATTCCATTCCGTACCGAAATTGAGCCATTCTCTCACTTGCTTATCCGAAGCGGCATTCTGGTCCTCGATAGTTCCCCCCACAACCTTCTCCGATTCGGAGCAAGCAACCAGTGCGGCAAAGGTCGAGGCAAAAATAATGATTTTCTTATTCATGGTTACGCTCCTTATTTTAATGAGGATTCATGTTTTTGAACTTTATCTGTAAGCGGGAATAGCTGCATATTCAAGCGATACACGCGATTGCCGCCTTTTTTGGCACTCGCAATAGAGATGATTCTCTTGCGACATTTTTCCAATTCTTTCAAGATCTCGGCATAGTCTTCGTCATCTATGCCCATAGTGACACCCGTAAAGTTGCGTTCATCTACAGGGTACTTTTCAACAGCGTCCTTTGCGAAGCCGGCCATTTCCTTGTGCATCTCGCGGACAAGCATCGGCATGGCAGCAACAGACATCCGTAACGAACGATTCACCTGTTCATACACATCGTCGGCCGTCTTTTTAAGGAATTTCGCCCGTGTCAGGAAAGCAAGCGCATTGCGAACCTCTTCTGCCGAAAAAGCATTACCGCAAGCCCTGGCGATATCGAGCGGTTTTGCGCCCGGCATCATGGGAGCCAGTTCGCGAAGTACCGGGAATTTCCATGACTCGTAGAAAGACATCGATTCGCCTTCCAGAACACGGACTTTGCGAGCACACGCGATTTCCTTCATTTCGGTATAGGCAGCCTTTTTGTCGGCATCCTTTTTGGCTTGACCAAACTTCACCAGCTGTCGAAAATACTCGCGTTCGGCCCCCACAAGGTCCATGGCGTCGGCGGCACGTTCAACCCCAGTTTTAGAAAGGCCGCTCTTGCCTTCGCACACCAACTTCATATGGTTAGGCGAAGTGAAACCACCCTTCTTAGTAAAATCACGCCAGGAAAAAGCGGAAGTCTGCTTTTTCCACCGGTAATAGTCGTTCATAAACAAACGATAGTCTTCATATTCAATTACGGATTTCATCATACCCTAAATATATTTCATGCCTAGCCGCATGGAATCATTTTTTATACAAAAATTGCGTTTTTCTATTCAAATTGTATAATTTTACGTATAATTTCAAAAATTCAAAAAATCATTATACACCCTAGCTGGCACAATATGATTTTTTCTACATTTGCCCGCATGAATCTGGACCACTGTCGCCGTCTTTCCATTGCGCCGATGCTTGACTGCACCGACCGTCACGAGCGCTATTTTTTGCGTCTGCTTTCGCGGAACGTTCTGCTCTACAGCGAGATGGTCGTGGCAAGCGGGCTCTTGCATTGCGAAAATACCGACATATTCCTCGGGCACGAACCGCTCGAACAGCCCGCAGTGTTACAGCTCGGAGGCAGCAACCCAACAGATCTCGCGCGTGCATCCAAGCTCGTAGAAGCCGCGGGATTCCAGGAAGTGAACCTGAACTGCGGATGCCCTTCGGACCGCGTGCAGAACGGGAACTTCGGCGCATGCCTCATGAAAGAAAAGAACATCGTCGCCGACTGTTTCAAGGCCATGCAAGATGCGGTGAGCATTCCCGTGTCCATCAAGTGCCGCATCGGGGTCGACGAGTTCGACAGCTGGGAATTCTTCACTGATTTTATACAAACTATCCGCGACGTGGGTTGCAAGGTGTTCATCATCCACGCGCGCAAGGCCTGGCTCCAAGGTCTCAGCCCCAAGGAGAACCGCGAGGTTCCGCCGCTGCACTACGATTTTGTTCACCGCCTCAAGGCCGAGATGCCGGACCTGAACATCAGCATCAACGGCGGTATCAAGACGCTCGACCAAGTGGAGGAGCAACTTAAGGACCTGGACGGGGTGATGGTCGGCCGCGAAGCGTACGAGAACCCGTGGTTCCTGCACGATGCCGACGAACGGATTTTCGGCGACATCCGCCCCGAAAGCGACAACCCCGCCGATATTATCGCAGGGAAAGCACGCCCCGCGACCCGGAAAGCGCTCCTGGAAGCCTACCTCCCCTACGTAGAAAAGCAGACCGCCGACGGATGCCCCGCCACAATTCTCGTAAAGCACCTCTACGGGCTGTTCGCCGGACTCCCCGGTGCCCGAAGGTATCGCCAAATGCTCAGCAACGAATCCCCCAAGGCAAGGGGCCGCGGAGAAGCCGTCGCCCTCATCCGCCAGGCGATGGACCAGGTAAAAGAATAAAAACGGGCCAAAAAAGGGGTTTTTAGGGGGTCTTTCCCCCTTGACAAAACGGCCAAATTTTTCTCTATTTGGGAGCACAATTTTCAGTTTAACCTTTAACGGAGATACAACATGCCTTGCGGAAAGAAAAGAAAGCGCAGGAAGATTGCGACCCACAAGCGTAAAAAACGCCGTCGTCGTGACCGCCAGAAAAAGAAACTTCGCTAATATCCGTTAGCATTTTCTTGTAATTTCCTGAAAAGCGGAGTGCGAAAAACACTCCGTTTTTTTCTGTTTATAGTCGACAACGCCTATCCACGGACCCCGGTCAAAACAATGATTCTCACCGGCAGCATAAAGACAATCACCTTCCACAATCCGCAGAACGGTTTTACGGTCATGCGACTGACGGACGCCGAGACCCAAAAGGTCGTGGTAGTCACCGGGAATTTCCCGGAGCTTTCGACGGGGGAATCGCTGAAACTTACGGGGGATTGGGGACGGCACCCGAAATTCGGGCCGCAGTTCGTATGCACCGGGTTCGAAATCCTCGCGCCCGAAGACAGCAGCATTGAGTCTTACCTCTCTAGCGGACTTTTCCCGGGAATCGGCCCCAAGACAGCGGCCAGCATCGTAGCCGTTTTCGGGGACAGGACAGCCGACATCCTCGACAACGAGCCGGACACATTCCGCAAGACGAAAATCAAGGGACTGACTGCGAAGAAGGCCGAACTGTTCCTCGCCCGCTGGCAAGAGAACCGCCACAGCAGGGAAACCATGCTGTTCCTCTACCAGCACGACATCACCGGGAGCATCGCCAAGAAGCTCTGGACCAAGTACGGCCAAGACACCATCCGCCGCATCAAGGACAACCCCTACATGCTCTGCGAGGACGTCTACGGCATCGGCTTTGTCAAGGCGGACGAAATCGCGACCAAGATAGGCTTCCCGAAGGACAGCCCCGTCAGGCTCGAAGCTGCAATCCTCTACACCTTGCAGGAATCGACAAGCGACGGGCACGTTTTCCTCCCCAAGGGAGCTCTTCTGGAGCGCACGGCCAAGAACCTGCGCCTCACCTACGAGGACGAAGACGCCTATAACACCATTCTGGAGAAGTTCGAGGAACTCTGCGGCAGGGAACGCATCAAGCGCATCAACGACGACTGTTTTTTCCCGCCCATCTTCCGCGCCGAGCAGAACATCGCGGACAACATTCTCCTGCGCCTGCAAGGGAACCGGTTGCCTGTCGAGGGTTTCGAAAACAAACTGGTAGACTGGGAACGCGAGCACAAGTTCGCATTCGACCCCATACAACGCGAAGCCATATCGATGGCAATCTCGTACAAGATTAGCGTCATCACCGGCGGACCGGGCACAGGCAAGACGACGATTCTCAAGGGAATTTTGCACCTCGCCCGAAAAATGGGCGAAAAGATACGCCTTGCCGCCCCCACGGGGCGCGCCGCCAAACGCATGAGCGAATGCAGTGGCGAAGACGCCTGCACCATCCACCGTCTGCTCGAGGTGGACCCCATCACCGGCAAGTTCAACAAAGATATTGGCAACCAGTTGGAATGCGATTTGCTCGTCATCGATGAATTCAGTATGGTCGACACTTGGCTTGCCGCAGCCATTCTCGAGGCGACACCGCTGAGGACCCGCATTGTATTCATCGGAGATGCGAACCAGCTGCCGAGCGTGGGCCCGGGCAACGTGCTCAACGATTTGCTCCAATGCCCGCGAATCCCGAACATCCGCTTGCAGCACATCTTTAGGCAATCCGGCGGGAACGACATTGCCGACAAGGCCGCCAAGATCAACCAGGGCATCACGCCCTCGCCTATCGACGGGCCGAACTTCCACTTTATCCCCTTCGAAACGCCGGAGCAGGCAAGGGAGATTGTCCGGGAACTGCTCGCTAGCGGCGTCCGCAGCAAAATCAACGTCGACTTGAAAACCGAAATGCAGTTGCTCACCCCGATGCGCAAGGGGCCGCTCGGCACGTTCGAGCTCAACACCTTTTTGCAAGACATTCTCAACCCGGAAAGGACCCCGACAAGGGCCGGAGTCGAGCGTCACAGAATCGCCGGAGTCCGCTGGAGCGAAGGCGACCGCGTGATGCAAGTCCGCAACAACTACGACAAGAACGTTTTCAACGGCGACACGGGAATCATTTACAGGATCAGCAAGAACACAAACAAGGTAACTGTATTCTTTGAAGACAAGACCGTGGAATACGAGAGCGACGAAATGGACCAACTCGCCCTCGCCTACGCCTGCACCATCCACAAGAGCCAGGGCAGCGAATACCCCGCCGTCATCGTGATTCTCGATTCCAGCCACTACATGATGCTACAGCGGAACCTCATCTACACCGCAATCACGCGAGCCAAAGGGCACGTGTGGGTGCTGTCGGCGCCAGGAGCATTCCATCAGGCAGTGCGCAACAACCGGAGCACCCGGCGATACACGCGACTTAGGGAACGACTGAGCTAGCAGCATCCTTGAGGCAGCGAACAGAATACCCCGAATTCTTTGTGGCATCGACAGGTGCGTCAATGTCAATGCCGAATACTATAGAAGCCTTATCCGATTCCAACAGCATTATGTACACAGAATTTTCATCGTATTCGGTTGAGGTCAAAAAGAACGCAAGATAGCCTGCAAGATTGTATTCTGGCTGACGATATGTTTCAATATGTTTTCCCCCTGCGGGCACTGCAGAAAAGCCGACCTTGTCCAGGCCTTGAGTCCAGTTCGAATTAACGTTCTTCCAACCGCTAGTTGCCTTGAACATATCGGCAAAGCTATATTGCGTCTTGTCATATTCGTCATATACGAGTTCCACGGCAGAGAACAATATTTCGAATTCTTCCTTTGAAGGCAAATGCCAGCCCTCGGGGCAAACATTCTTTGCCACATCCCATTTATAAAGGCGTCCACCCACTTCGCAGTTTTCAGGAACATCGTCGTAGCAATGTCCGATCCCGTCACCCGCATAATTGAGGTTTTCCGCCATCCATACCTGTTCTCCAATATTCACTGTCCTATACTTCTTGCCGTCGCGAGTGTCTATCATGGTTCCATAATCAATATCCGGGTTAAAACGGAATTCCTTCGGCACGCTAAAACTCCAAGCCATAAAGTCCACCCAACCATTTGTCGAGCAGTAATACTTGTTTGTAACGGTATCTATTCCGGCAACAATCCGGCCAATGTTTTCACTTTCGCATTTTTCATCGCGTCTAATGAAATCTATTTCTTGCGCTTTCTTCCACACGTAAAGCACTAATCCTAGTTCAAAATCCGCAGTATGCGTGCAAACATAATAAGAATCATCCTTGGGGCTCAAGCCAACTTCACCTTCACGTTTTACCGTACATCCGTTGAGTCCAAGGATCCTATCGTTCCATGATACATGATTCCACTCTTTTAAGACTTCGTCATACTTGTAGAAATGTTCTGTCGAGTCGCCCTTCCGCAGTTCCCCATCAGTTCCTGCAGTCCATCCATACGTATCCACAAAAAGAGCACTAACGCCAAACAATATGCTATCTCGGCAAAGATTCCATGAATCATTGCCTTCGGGAATAAAGGCCCCCTCGTCATTACATTCTGTTACTATTACATGGCAATACCCACCAAGAAGCCTACAGCCAATCCTACTCGCGTACATTACGAATTTAGGAATAGGACCCATTTTCCAATCCACAATATTATTACGAATCCGTTCTAAAATACTCCCCCCATATTCAAATTTGGATCCAACTTTGTATTTAGTGGTTTCGTCGTCCCATGTACCATCCTTCCTAAAATCATCCACAAAAGTGTCCAAGAACCCAACCAAATCCGTCCTGGCATAATAAAGAACGAGCACGCTAACAGCAAGCAGAGCTGCACTTTCTTTGCCATCACCAAAAATATTCATGTCCTCGAAATTTTCAAATTCGTTGCCAAGATAAAACGCTTTAGAAAACTCAGACTCGGCCTGCTTCTTGGCCTTAGCAAAATCAACGCCCGTTCCAAACAGGTAAAGAATGCGTTCATACGTCAAATGCGTAAGCAAGTTGATGTTCACCTCTTTGCGATCTTCAAGATTGACGAGAGCATACAGGGTGATATCATTGCTAGATACTTCGCCTGTCACCTCATTACGAAACTTGCCTTTCACCTCAAGAAGAGCGTACGAACTCGATAGTTCCACATTCGGCACCTTAAACCGGCCATCACCATTTGAATCGACCTTTCCAGAAAAGACCTTTCCTGTCTTGGCCAAAGTCTTTGGGTTCAGTTCATAAATCTTGACTACGGATTGAGCAAGGAACGGCCCCTTCTGGGCTACACCAGAAATAGTCTTGTCATTAATCTCGAATTCAGAACTACTCGAAGAATTTTCTTTGGCTGACGAAAAGCTCTTGCCGCTGGATGATGATTTTGCCTTATCGCTGCTAGAGGACGATTTCGTCTTACTGCTGCTAGAGGACAACTTGCCATCGTCGTCAAGAACCCAGCTACCGTTGTCACAAATGTAGGCAGCCTTTTTGTCTTTCACGTAAGCAATGGCACCATCGCGTTTGTCGGTACACGCCGGCAAATCATCTTTGGTTGCCACGACCATATCGGATTCAGACACATCGAAAGATGTATCAATCACAATAGCATCAGCAGAACTGCTGTTATCCCCGCAAGCGATGAGCATGACTACAACGCTGATACAGAGGAAGAACTTTGTATACGCCATAACCAACTCCTTTTAGTGGAAGAACATTTATTTAATATATATTAATTTATAGAAAAAGCAACTTTAGCAATGAGCTGTGAGCTATGAGGTATGAGGTGCGAGGCTCAAGGCTCGGGGCTCAAGAGGAATTTATCACAAAAAAAGGCTTTCGGAACAATCCGAAAGCCCTTTTAAACTCATAGAGAGTCAGAGACGAGCGGCCCCGTAGCTCTTACACGTCGACCACTTCAGTCCAGCCGAACGGGTCTTCGGCTTCACCGAACTGGATAGCGGTGTACTTGGTGAAGAGTTCCGTGCAGACCGGGCCCGGATTCTTGCCGTCACCGTAGGTGAATTCCTTGCCGGCAACCGGATCCACAATCTTCTTGATCGGGGTAATCACGGCGGCGGTACCGCATTCGGCGGTTTCGGAGAATTCAGCGAGTTCTTCGAACGGAACCTGGCGGCGTTCCACAGTGTAGCCGAGGTATTCAGCCAACTGCTGCAAACTCTTGTTCGTAATGGACGGCAGAATGGATTCGGACTTCGGGGTCACGTAGGTCTTGCCCTTGATGCCGAAGAAGTTTGCCGGACCGCATTCGTCGATGTACTTCTTTTCCTTCGCATCCAGGTAGATGGTGCTGGAGTAGCCGAGTTTCTTGGCTTCGGCGAGGGAAAGCAAGCTGGCAGCGTAGTTACCGCCGACCTTCACCGTACCCGTACCCTGCGGAGCGGCGCGGTCGAAGTTGCGGCTGATCATCATGTCGACCGGCTTGAACCCGTCCTTGAAGTACGGACCCACCGGAGTCACGAACATCAACAGCAGGTATTCGTCGGAGGGTTTCACGCCGACTTCCGGGCTCGTACCGATGAGGAGCGGGCGGATGTAGAGCGTTGCGCCGTGACCGTAAGGCGGAATAAAGCGGGCGTTGGCCTTCACCACTGTGTGGACCATCTCGCGGAACAGTTCGACCGGCGGAACAGCCATGAGCACGCGGTTCGCGGTGTTCTGCATGCGCTTGGCATTCTCGTCGACGCGGAAGATACGGACCTTGCCGTCCTTGCCCGTGTAAGCCTTGAGGCCTTCGAAACCTTCCTGGCCGTAATGCAAGCAAGTCGCGGCCATGTGGATGCTAATGTCCTTGGAAGAAGAAAGTTCAACCTTGCCCCACTTGCCATCGCGGTAGTAGCAGCGGACATTGTAATCGGTGTCATAATAACCGAAGGGGAGCGTCTTCCAATCGACAGTGTTCAAATCAAGCATAATTTAACCTTTTTTGCAGTTTGTGCATTTTTAAAGGTATCGTTCGGTACCGCACAGAAAAATACAATTATGGCGGGGATTTTGGCTTGATTTACCGTGAAAAAATGTCCTTTTTATAAGGCAAGCATCTTTTCACATCAAAAAAGGCCTAAATCCCGAACCTACCGCATGGTCACGCGCTTGGTCCAATTTCCGATTCGCACAAGGTAACTTCCCGAATGCGGAGCCGGAATAGTGAAGTCCGTGTTCCTGACCTGGCCCGAAAGGACAATGCCTCCTTGCAGGTCAAAGAGCGCATACGGGCTACCGACGCGCGCCTCCATCACCTGGATGTCCCTGCCGACGACAGTGACATGGAATTGCGGCATCGTGACCTCCGCAGCCAAGGCATCGCTACACTTCTTGCCGTTGCAAAGAAGCTCAATTACAATCGGCATATCTTTCCCGCACTCGTCACCGCGGCACGAAGAGCTTGACTTTGCTCCCTTGCTAGAGCTCGACTTGCCATTCTTGCTACTCGAACTGACTTTGGCACTAGAAGAACTTGACTTAGCCTTGGCGGTGCTGGAGCTCGACTTGGCACTGGACGAGCTAGACACACTGCTCGAACTGATCCTATTGAAATACACGGTGAAGATGGAGTCGCGAACAACGACAAACTGACGTTTTGCATTCACACTATCCAAGATGTCACCCCAATAGCCAAACTTGAAGCCTTCATTAGGAACAGCCTCCAATTCCACGGTGTCGCCGTACATGTAACTATAGTTGCTACTTTGGCCAACAACTTCGCCGCCCCAACCGATATTCTTATAAATCCAGATATAATATAGTTTTGGCGTCCACATAGCGTAGAAATCCAGATCTCCACGATCAGATGTATCGATTAGCGAAACGGGATTCAACAAAGCAGAATCAGCATACCATCCCTCGAACAAATACCCCACCCTAAAGGCCGTATCGGGCAGCGTTCTCGGCAAGCCTGCCACATACTTTTTAAAGTAGCTCAGCGTGTCGCCTTCGAACGTGTGGAATGTTACGTTGTATTGTTTAGCCGTAGGATTCTTGACCTTCCCGCTGAAATTCGGCAAGGATTCCTTCCCGACATCCTGTCCCCATATGGAACCGTTCACACCGTCATGCAAAACGATCGCCACGGACCCGTTCTCAAACTGTTCAGGAGTCACTGCGAATCCGTAGTATTCATCATCATCATCAAAAACTTTCAAGTAGTAGCTATTTTCTACATCCACCTCGCTATAGTCTTGTCCAACCAAGGACAATCCCGACTTCCGGTAACTCGCGACCATGATTGGGCCCGCATTGTAGCTGTTCACCATCTTCAAGTCAGTGTCCACGTCCACAGCACCGACCAATCCCCCGGCAGCATGGTCCCGGGCGACAATCTTACCTGTGTTATAGCAGTTCTCAATAACAGAAGATGTGAGTCTTACAACTTTACCCACAATGCCACCCACATAGCCATCGCCTACTACGGTAGATGTGCTATAGCAGTTTGAAATCCTGACATGCGTAATTCTATTTGTATAGCTGACTCCTTGTACAACCCCGACCAAGGCGCCCACGCCATAATCGTGATAAGCAAAATAGGAATCTTCTATACCCACGTTCTCAATGACAATCGTATCTTTATTCGGCGCTTCAGCGAGCCAACCGAAAAATCCGCATCCATATTCACCGTCGCAGTCGCTCGGCCTTTCCGATTCATTGAAATACAAGCCACGAATTACATGACCCTTACCGTCGAACTTTCCGGCAAACCCATTAATCGGAGTCCATGGCATAAAGCCAGCCGAATCAGCTTCATTGATATCCCCGTACTTGTCAGTAACGTTCTCGTTCACCACGATGTCGCTGTCAAGGGAGGCGCAGGCATCGTCTTCGCCGAAAGTGCTAGACGTTCCATTCACAAGGGCTGCAAAACCGTAAAGTTCCGAAACATTCTTGATGACATAGCATCCATCAGCATCTTTCGAAGGCTTTTTTATCTTGAACCACCGGGCATACAGGACCTTATCGCCTGTCGCTCCCGAACCGATTTCAAACAAACGGTCGCCACTAAAATCATCGGATTCAAACCATCCTGTGAAAATATATCCGCTACGATACACATTTTTGGTAAGCGGCGTATTCACTCCATTGACATAGAATTTAGCCGCATCGGAATCCAGCGTTCCCCCATTTGTTTCGTAAGTTATGTTATATGTACTACCAAACTTACCCCAGAATTCCTGCGTTCCCGTAGCCGTTGCAGGAATGTCTTCCACAGGTTCCCCGGTGTATTCCGGATTATCGAACCATCCCCAGAACACATAATTTTCGCACTCCGGCTTGGGAAGCGTGAAAACATATCCAGGAACATACTTGTCCGGCAACTCAGAAGTTTCTTCGGCACAGGAATGCAGGACCAAATCTTCAAACGCAGCCGAAGTAATTCCTATCACGCTCCCGCTGAAATTCGGATAATCGTCTGTACCCACATCCTGCCCCCAGACCGTCGCATCTACGCTGTCACTCACAAAATTGTGCAGCAGGTAAGCAAGCGAGCCATTCTCTACCATTTCGCCGGTTACGGCAGAACCAATCGTATCGGGCCACTCACTTTCCTGATAGAATACATTGTTATAAACATGGTCACGAATATAACTATAGGCATATCCCACAATAGCATGAACGTAGCTCCCATTTCCGGATATCGTGAGTCTCCCCGCATTATAGACGTTAACAAAAATAAAGTCTTCCGAAGTCATTCCGACTATTCCGCCCACATACTCTCTTCCAGAAACAGCACCCACATTGAATCCGTTCAGAATTTCCATATCGCTTGAAGAATATCCCACTATGCCGCCTACATAAGCGTAAGAGGGATTGTTATTGTTGCATGTAACCGAGCCCACATTATAGACGTTGACAAAGCGCATGGAAACATCGCTAGCATAACCGACTAGTCCGCCTACATCTCCATTCCCGGTGACAGCGCCCATATTGTAGCTATTCCGGATTTCCACAAATCCTAAGCTCACAGCAGCACCCAAAAGGCCACCCGCCGACTGTGCATCAGCCTCGATACGGGACTTGTTAAAAACATTTTCCATCTTTAACGAATCCACCGAAAGGCCCACGACACCACCAAGACACGAATTGCCCCTAAAGAACGAGCCAACAACTCCCAAGTTCTTTATTTCAGCGTTCTGAACAAGACCAAACAAACCGATAGCATCCGCATATTCATCATCATCGTTGAAATAGAGTCCCGAAATCGTATGTCCCTGACCGTCAAAGACTCCTTTGAAGTACATTATCGGAGTCCACTCGATAAAATCCGCCGTATCGGCAACATTGAGCGTCCCGTTCGCAGTTAAAACGTTCTCGTTGACCACGATGTCCTTTGTCAACTTGCCGCATGCATCCGAATCCTGCGTAAAGCCATCGGAGCCATTCACTATGGCTGCAAAGCCGTACAAATCCGAAGCATCCGAGATGACATAGCATCCGCTTCCGTCTGTCGAAGGAGCTTTCTTCGCAAACCAGCGGGCATAGAAAGTCTTGTCACCGGTTTCCTTCGTCCCAATTGTACGTACTCGATTTCCGCTAAAATCCCCGGATTCATACCATCCGCGGAAAATATATCCTGTACGCGGCAAAGGATCAAGAAGGTCGACACTGTCACCCAAGAAATAGGATTTGACAGCAGAAGAATCAAGAGTGCCGCCATCGGTTTCGTACGTTATGTTGTATACAGATACAAATTTGCCCCAAAATTCCTGCGGTCCCGTAGCCGTCCTGGGAATGATTTCCACAGGGTCCCCGTCGAACTCGGCATTGTCATACCAGCCCAAGAGCCGTTGTTTTTCACAAGACACGCTGGGGAGCCGGAACGCATACCCGGGCACGTATTTTTCAGGCAAACCCAGGGTTCCGTCTTCGCACGAATGCAAGACCAGATTTTCCAAAAACGTCTCGGGAACGCTCGTTACGGTCCCGCTGAAATTCGGAAAAGGATCGACCCCGACATTCTGTCCCCAGACGGAAGCATCGACGACACTGCTGCAATAATTATGCAGCATGTAGGCGACAGTGCCGTCGCTCATCATCTCATCAGTGACCAAGTCTCCGGGATCCAACGGAGACATCCGTTGCAGGGAAAACACATTGTCAAAGTGATATGCCGATAAATCCTTTGATAAATATCCAACAATAGTTCCCACATACGACGTATTCTCCGCCAAAGGCACCACCAAACCTGCATTATAGACATTTACAATATTGGCGGCTTGTTGAAGCGATCCCACGATACCGCCTACATCATACGCTCCGAAAACTTTCCCCAAATTGTAGATATTGGCAAGACGTTTCGTTTGCACCAGGTTTCCAACAATTCCACCTACAACATTGTCCCCATAAACATTCCCCTCATTGAAACAATTAACAATATCAGTAGAATTGGTGACTAGTCCAAAAAGACCACCCGTATAACTCCGTGCAAAGACAGTTCCCCGGTTATAGGCATTTGCTACGTCCAACGCCCCAGTTACATAGCCCGCTATGCCACCTACATAAGTGTATTCAGTCGAATCACCCTTGCCCTTTATCGACCCCTCATTATAAACGTTTCGCAAATAAGATATGAATCCAACCATATAACCGGAAATGCCACCTACCCCCTCTTCTCCGACTACAGTTCCTAAATTGTAACTGTTCGTAATATACACACTGTCTACAGTTATTCCCGTAAGGCCACCCACCATCCGACGACCTTCGACACGCGAATTGGCAAAAACGTTTTCCATTTTCAAAGGGCTATTGCCCAGCTGAATACCTGCAATACTACCAACATCCACGCCGCCCCTGAAAAAAGACCCCACCACACCCAAGTTCTTAATTTCTACGATGCTGTTCGGTTCAGAATGAATCACGCCAAAGAGGCCGACATAAGCAGCCGAGTCATTATCAAAATAGAGACCCGAAATCGTATGTCCCTGGCCATCGAACAACCCAGAGAAGTAAAACATTGGAATCCATTGGGCAAAGTTCGCCGTGTCCGCTTTATTGAGGGCACCATCTTCAGTAAGGACGTTCTCGTTCACCACGATATCTTTCGTGAGTTTGCCGCACGCGGCAGAATCCTTAACGAAGCCTTCCGAGCCGTTCACAATGGAAGCAAATCCGTAAAGTTCCTCGGCATCGGAAATCTGGTAGCAACCAGACACCTTTGATGGCTTCTTCGGGGTTATGGTTGCCGCAGCACTCGCCATCACGGCAAAAAAGGCAAATACACAAATAAACCCAATTCTTCGGAACATCTCAACCTCCAAGGGACTATACCGAATAATAAATAAAAAGGGCCGAAAAGCAAAGTCCGGACATGAAAAAAGCCAACCGCAAGGCTGGCATTCTGCGCCCTCTGCCGGTAATTTTAATGTAGGAAGAATGTATTTGTGATATTCGTAAATAATCAAAAATAGAACAATTGGCAAACATCCCGAAATTTTCTATTTTTGCGCGCCGAAAAGCGCGCCACAAGCGCCAGGACAATCAAACAGGACATCAACGATGAGCTACAATCCTCTCGCCGAACAGGCAAACGCGGAACTCTCCGCCAACGGCTGCAACGTTCTCTCCATGCTTTCCGAAAGGGGCAAGGCTATTTTCTTCCCGCGCAAGGGCATCCTGGGCCAGGGCGCCGAAGCCAAGGGTTCCGCCATCAACGCAACCATCGGTACCGCCCTCGAAGACGACGGTTCCCCGCTCGTGCTTGACTGCGTGCTCAAGAGCCTGAACCTCCCCAAGACATCGTTCCTGTATGCCCCGAGCTTCGGTAACCCCGACCTCCGCAAGGCCTGGAAGGAACAGATTATCCGCAAGAACCCGACGCTTGCCACCAAGGAATTCAGCAACCCGGTCGTGACCGCGGCCCTCACCCACGCCATCAGCTGCGCGGGCTACCTCTTCTTGGATGCCGGTGACGAAGTCATCATTCCCGACCTGTACTGGGACAATTACGAGCTCGTGTTCGAAAACAGCTGCGGCGCGAAGATCAAGACGTTCAACACCTTCAAGGACGGCGGTTTCGATACCGAAGCCCTCAAGAAGGCTCTCGCCGAAAGCAAGAGCGACAAGAAGGTCGTGCTCCTGAACTTCCCGAACAACCCGACCGGCTACACCGCTACCGAGAAAGAAGCCGTCGAAATCGCTAAGATCCTCACCGAATGCGCCGCCGCCGGCAACAGGGTCGTGGCCCTGCTTGATGACGCCTACTTCGGACTTGTCTACGAAGATGGCGTGACCAAGGAATCCATCTTCACAAAGATTGTCGACGCCCACGAAAACCTGCTCGCTGTCAAGCTCGACGGCCCGACCAAAGAAGACTACGTTTGGGGCTTCCGCGTCGGTTTCATGAGCTTCGGTTTCAAGGGTGCCACCGCTGCACAGCTCAAGGCCCTCGAAGACAAGGCCGCCGGTACGGTCCGTGGCAACATCTCTAACGCCCCGAGCATCAGCCAGAAGATTTTGCTCGCCGCCTTCCAGAGCGAAGAATACCTGCAGCAAAAGCAGGAAAAGTACGAAACGCTCAAGAAGCGCTTCGACATCATCAAGAATGAACTCGCCGCGCACCCGGAATACAAGGAAGCCTTCGAGCCCATGCCGTGCAACAGCGGCTACTTCATGTGCATCAAGCCGAAGGGCGTGGACGCCGAAGAACTGCGCCAGAAGCTCATCAAGGACTACAGCACGGGCACCATCATGCTATCGGGCCTCATCCGCGTCGCTTTCAGCGCCGTCCCGACCGACAAGCTCGGCAAACTTTTTGAAAATATTTATAATTGCATTAAGGAAATGAAATAGGCATGAGCTATGAGCGATGAGGACGGGCCTTCGGCCCTCTGAGTAAAAAGTTTAGTCCCCAAGGGAATAAAGAACTCAAAGCAACGAAGTTGCGCCTCAAAGCGAGCATAGCGAGCGACCTCATACCTCGAACCTCAAGGAGAACAAATGTCCGACAAAGCGACCTTGAAATACAACGGAAAGAGTTTCGAGCTCCCCGTCGTTGAAGGCACCGAGAACGAACATGGTCTCGACGTCAGTTCCCTCCGCAAGGAAACGGGACTTGTCACGCTTGACTACGGCTACCTGAACACGGGCAGCACCAAGAGCGCCATCACCTACGTGAATGGCGAGCAGGGCATTCTCCGCTACCGAGGTTACTCCATCGAAGACTTGGCCGAGAAGGCGACCTTCCCCGAGACGGCGTGGCTCCTGATTTACGGCGAGCTCCCGACTCCGGAACAGCTTGGGCATTTCCGCACGCTCCTCACCGAGAATGCGCTCTTGCACGAGAACCTGTTGCACTTTTTCCGCGAGATGCCGCCGAGCGCGCACCCGATGGGCATTCTGAGTTCCATCGTGAACGCCGTGGGCCTGTTTACCCCGCGCTTCTACGACGACGAAAACATCGCGAGCGCTTTCGAGCTCACGACTGCGGGCCTTATTTCCAAGATCCGCACCATCGCCGCTTTCGCCTACAAGGCAAGCATCGGCGAACCGTTTGTGTACCCGGAAGCGGAACGCAGCTACTGCAGCAACTTCCTCAACATGATGTTCAGCAGCAAGGCTCGCCCGTACCACCCGGATCCGATTATGGAAAAGGCGCTCAACACGCTCCTCATCGTGCATGCCGACCACGAGCAAAACTGCTCCACGTCGACGGTGCGTATGGTGGGTAGCTCGCAGGCGAACCTTTACGCAAGTATCTGCGCCGGCATCTGCGCCCTGTGGGGCCCGCTCCACGGCGGTGCAAACCAGGCCGTGCTCGAAACACTCCTGCGCATCCAGCAGAGCGGCATGACCATCGAGCAGGTGATGGATAAGGCAAAAGACAAGAACGACCCGTTCAGACTTTCGGGCTTTGGCCACCGCGTGTACAAGAGCTACGACCCGCGCGCCAAGGTGCTCAAGAAACTCATGTACCAGGTGTTCGAACGCGAACACGTGCACGACCAGCTCCTGGATATCGCCATCAAGCTCGAAGAAGCCGCCCTGAAGGACGACTACTTCATCGAGCGCAAGCTCTACCCGAACGTAGACTTCTACTCGGGCATTCTCTACCGCGCCATGGGCATCCCGACGAACATGCTTACCGTGATGTTCGCCATCGGCCGCTTACCCGGCTGGATTGCCCACTGGAAGGAAATGCACGACGATCCGCAGAGCAAGATCAACCGTCCGCGCCAGATTTACACCGGCCAGACGGCAAGGCCCTGGATCGACAGGGACAAGCGCTAAACGAATTAACGAGAAATCGCCGGCAACTTGCCGGCGATTTTCTTTTTGCACATTTTAAATGGTGCGCGCTTTAAACAGCGCACACCCCGCTCTTAACGCAGTCTCCTAAGTCCCTTGGGCATCGGGACTTCCTTGCCATCTTCTTGCAACAGGTAAATGTTGTCGAGGCTGATGTAGCCCTTGCCGCTGTGGCGTGCGCGGAATGCGAAATTCTTGATTTTTGTCGGGTCAAGCTGCGGAATCGTCTTGCCCCAGCCTTCTTGCTTCATATTTTCCCAGATGAGCGTGTCGCGAACCCAGTTGCCACGCGTGTTCTTGAGGCGAATCATAAATTCGTCGTAGTCCTTCACCTGTTCGCTCATAATCTGCAATTCTATATAACCTTGCGGGTTGTTGTGGGTCGTCGCATAGTCGAACACGATACCCACCGATTTTTTCACCTCGGGCGGCAGCACATAATAGGCGCCGGAGTAGTTGGGCCAACCCAAGTCAGGCGGCTGTTCAACGATGAAGTCATGACGGATGTAGCCACCAAGCGGAGGATTGCCGTTATACACCTTGGCATCCATCGAAGTCGCATTGTCGCCGTTGACAACGGGGAACCAGTCCACCGCATCGATTCCATTGTCGAAATTCTGCATCACGCTCGTGGTGCGGTAGGCGCCGCGGATGCGGAACGGGATCTTGAGCACAGTCACCTTCTTGCCCAGCCCTTGCAGCACCACCTGGATTTCACGCTTTCCGTTGGAAATGTTTGAAGGCACTGGAATTTTCGCATGGAAACTCTCGATGGAAGAATTCCACTTGCCGTCATCCGGATTGACAGGCACCGTAATCGTTCCGGCCTTGCCCCAGTTAGCAATTTTCACGATACCACCGGTCAACTGCCCGTCTTCTTGCCTTGCCGTCACGAACAAGTCCAGCGTATCCCCGGCGAGCACAACCTTCTTTTCCAGCGCGGCCGCAATTACCTCAGGCACGGCAGCTTTCGCCTTCGTTTGAGCATCTAGCCCGACAACACGGGGGTTGATTCGCACGATAGCCAAACCGAATCCGGGTATTTCAACATCCTTGCTCTTGCTCGGATTCATACGACGTCCGCTCGGCCCCATTTTGGGATACGGGTATGCATCCTTCTGGTCGCCAACCCACTTGAACTGATTCGGGCCGAAGACGTCCACTTCGGTACGCACCTGGTCCGAAGCGCCGCTTGTACGGTCCACCTGGACGACTTGCTTGGAATCGGTCATGTTGACAAGCATGACACGGCAACTGTCGTTTTTGCAGATGGCGTACGGAGTCACGCTTTCTGTAGAACTCTTCACGGGGACAACGGAGTAGCCATCTTCGAGGAAGCGCTTGAACGCCATATAGACACCAAAGTATTCCGCCGTAAGTTCCAGGCTCTGCAATTTATTCCAGGAACCTTCCTTGACAAGAGCCGTCATGCTGATAGTGCCCCACGTGTGGTCCGGGCCTTCAAAGACGTTACCGAAAGCATCCCAGGGCAAAGCCTGCAAGCGGTTGCCGAAACGAACCGCGTATTGCGCAAAGATGTTCGCGATGCCGGCGGCCTGCGGGTAGTCCATCCAAATTTCGCTTCCCAGCACAGACGTACTGAATTCCGAAAGCGAGACACGGCGTTCCCCGTCCAGATAAAGCTTCATCCAGGCATCCAGCGTATCGGCATTGTGCCCGACATCCATCGACGCCTTGAGCATATCCTTCGCGTTCAGGTTATCGGGAGCCCAGTACGGGTAGGTGTGCAAATCAAACACATCCAGATAACGCTTGCCGTCCTTTTTCTCGGCCTCGCCCACGATGCGCAGGAATTCGGCGACCCAGAACTTGCCGTCCCCGAAACCAGCACCCTTCTCTTGCATCTTATGCGAACTGAACAGCGGCCCGTGCAAAATGATGGACGGGTCCACGGCCTTCATGGCGCGGGCATACTCGACAAACCGGGCGGCATACTGCCTTGCCGACAGCGGACCGGATTCCTCCCATTCACCGTCCAGTTCGTTACCGATTTGCCACTGCTTGATTCCATACTTCTTCTTCACATTCGCATACTTCACCCATGCGGCGGCTTCCTTGGCCGTACCCGTTCCTGCATTCACGCAGATGACCGCCTGCGCGTTCGGAATCTTGGCGATGTACGCCATGAACTCTTCAAAATGCCACTTAATGTTTGTCCAGTCGGTGCGCGGCTTGTCGCCGTTGCGAGTGGACACCGCGAAGAACTTGTACTCGTTTCCGGCAAGCAGGTCGTCGCTGCCGCTATAAAGTTTCATCTCGCGCACCTGCACGCCCTTGCTGGGCAAGTCCGGAGTCTTGAAACGGATAGCCACATAGCGCGCCTTGATTTGCGCGAACTTGTACTTTGACTGTTCCGACGTCACCTTCACCGTGCCCACAACCTTCAGCTTGTTTTCCAGGCCCTGGTGTACACCCGGATAAGGCGCATAATCTTCGGTCCAGTAAGAGAATTCGAAAGACTTCGGACGAAGCGTTCCCCAATCGATAATCAAGGAATCCAAATCCTTCTTTTCCTTAAACTCCACGACAATCCAGGGCGGATCGTTCGGGTCGAGGATTTCGCCCCACCACATCGTCTCCATGTTTCCATCGGCCAGATGGCTGCGACGGACAAATCCCCAGTTGTCCTTGGTCGTCCCGCGGTAAACCGTCTCGCCCAGGAACCCGGGCGTCCATTCCTTTTCGCTCGGAGTCCAGAGGCCCGTGTTGTCGTAGCTACCCGAACCGTTCCAATGGTAATCGTTCGACAAGCTCCCGTTCGGGAAGCGGAACACATTGTAGCCGCCATCGACCAAGGCAGGCGCCATGTCAAAGTAACGGGTCGGCGGATTCCATATGGCAAGGTCGGCAGCCATCATGTCCTTCTTGTCGATGACGATGCCCGGTTTCAGGTCGTCAACCGTCACCACGTTCTGTGCGGCAAAAGCGCTACACGCCAAGACGCCAACCACAAAGGCGCCTACTGTATTTTCGATTTTTCCAAACATAATTACCCAAAGGGTTAATAAGGGAACAACTTCCTTTAGGCAATATATAATAAAGACCGCCGCTTTGCACGACGGTCTTCATAAATAGGCTCAATCTTTTCAGCGATCAACCCTTATGGAGTCCGGATACACTTCAGCGACACCATCCAACCAATAAAGAAGCACTTCGTAGGTTCCTTCGGGGAGTCCATCCACCGTAATATACCCCCGTTCCACATCCTCCATCGTAATCCTCGGGTTTGGCGCCCAATTAAAGCAATAATTAAGATAGTAACACTCCACGTTGCGAATATTCAAAAACACCTCGTTTTTCAGTGCCTCTTCGGCAGGAATCTCAACAAATTCCCCATCCACATAATCCTCGAAATATAAGGAATCCAAGGGAACATCAACGAAATAGGCCGGCAGTAACTTTATGTCGCCCACATCAACGATTACACCAGCATCGCTTTCAATCATATGCGCTTTTGCAAAGTCAGTGTTTTCGTTGACACCGTATTTCTTGTCTTCGGAAATAATGCGTATCGGAATCTCATTATAAAACGGAACATGCTCCCATTCACGCTCGCCAGCTTTCTTGTTAGAGCCAACAGGATCAATTTGCATCTCTAGATACGACAAGAAGTTCACCCGTTCCAAATAAAAATACCCCCCTGCATCCGTCGTAACAGCTTGACATTTACTATCGTAAGGCATACAGTTTTTTTCCGTGTAAACTAGCGCATTTGCCAAGGGCTTCCCTGCCGCATCCAAAGCACGGCCTTTCACGTCTGCGTACAGGTATATATCGTCAAAGCTTCCACACATGGGTCGAGAAAAACTCTCAACCCAGGAGCCTTCCAATGTCATCACCGAATAAAGCTCTTCATATTCCGAAGCACTCTTGGCCAAAACATGAATAGTATCCGTTTCAATATCTTCACTACAAGGATTTTTCCCGTCACTGAATGTCTTTTCGAACAACGACGTATCCAGTTGCGCAATGGGCTTCCCCGTATCCGTCTCACTGAAGGTAGAAGCCACGCTGCTTTCGTCGTTGCCGCAGCCATAGAACATTCCCAAGCCGAGCAACGCCACGGCAAAGCATTTCTTTGCAGACTTATTGATAAACATATACATAGCCTCCTATATCTATTTCCTTAAATTCGTAAACAGGTGAATGTTCAACTGGTGGACTCCAGTCGCCTTCTTCTTGTCGAGCATAATAATCTTACGCACCCTGGCCTTCAGGCCCTGGATTTCCTTGGCAATCGCCTTGAACGCATCATCGGAAACGCTGAAAGTGAACGTAGCCATATCCGACGACCTTCCGTCACTTGCAAGCAGGGCCTGCTTTGAAAGTTCAAAGCTCTGCAACTGGTACTGGCGCACCAAATCGCTATTATTATAGTCACCGCTGCTCACCGCGTCGCGGCAACTCTTCCAGAACCCATTCTCGTTCTTCCGCACAAAGCCGAGGCGTTCCAGCAATTCCAGGGAACGTTTCAGGGTACCCACGGAAACTTTCGGGAAAATCAGTTTCTGGATAGGTTCAAGGTCGTCCGAGACATCCACGACTTCCAACGCCGTAAACAGCACGCTGTTGTACCAGTGGTTGTAATACTCGTAGGCGTCTTCGTTCAAGATACGGTGGGAATCCGGATGCTGCTTCAGCAGTTCCTCGAAAAAAGCGCTCCGTTCCGTCGCGGTCTTCGCCTGGTCCATGTTCACCATGGTCTCGAAATACTTGGCTTCTTTTTTATTCAGGCCAAGCACTTCTACGAACTTGGGAATCATGCGGGTAGAAAGCTTTTTCCCTTTGATAATGTCGTTATAGTAACTGCGAGTCTTGGGGAGCCCGAGCAGCACGCACGCTCCAGCCCTAGTAAAATCAGGGTCTGTCTGCACGCGAGCCGCCTGGTATTCGTCCAGGTACTTGCGGAAACTTGTGAATTGAAATATGTCAATAATCTTGTCCATGTCCTAAATGTACTCAAAATTTGACTCAAAGTCAATACCTTTTTCAAAATTTTTGAGATTTTTTTTGAGTACATCTAGAAATTGTGGATTATCGGCCTTTGAACTGGTCGCCGAACTTGAGTTCGGTCTCTTTTGCGCCGTTCAAGTTCACCAGGCGGTCCGGGTCGAACACGAGGTCTTTTGCGATACCTTCCTTGAGGGATTGTGCTCGATCCAGCAGTTCGGCAGCGCAACTGCTCGAAAGCAGAGCCTGACGTACCTGCATTGCGACATCTTCTTCATCGGAGGTTGCATCATTCAAACAAAATCCTTTGCAGAGTCTTGCGGCGAGTTGCTTGAGCCTCCCCTCCGCTCCCTTGTCCGTACTGCCGTCCTCGATCTTGAACCCGTAGTACAACTTGAAAACATCAAGTGCCTCGGCAGCCGTAATCACGCGCGCGGGCTTGCCTTCCCAGGCGTCTGCAATCTGTCCGAAGATCCAGGGGTTGTGCATGGCGCCGCGGCCAATCGCGACACCGGCGACGCCGTAGTTATCAATACGCTCGCGGGCAACATCCACGCTATTCACGTCGCCGTTACCGATAACGGGGATCCTGGCCGCGGCCGCGGCCTTGCCGATCCAATCCCAATCGGCAAGGCCGTTGTACCCCTGCAAGCGGGTACGGCCATGCACCGTGAGCATCTCGACCCCCTCGCCCTCGGCAATCGCAAGCGTCTCCATTATATTAATGCTTTCGGAATCCCAGCCTATGCGGCACTTGAGCGTGAGCGGCATATCCACACCGCACCCGTCCAGCGCAGCCCGCACGTCGTGCAGAATCTCCTGCAGGCGCGGCAAGTCCCTAAGCAGGCCGGAGCCGCTGCCCTTGCCCGCCACCTTCGGCGCCGGGCATCCCGCATTCACTTCTATATAATCCGGATGCAGGGATTCCGCTATTTTCCTGGCCGCAGCGGCCATCTTGTCTGGGAAACGCCCAAAAATCTGCACCCCGAACGGGCGCTCTTCCGGAAAGAACTTCAGTTGCTTGTGGCCTTCCAGACAAAAGACCGCATCGCCGTCCGTGGGCACGAACTCCGACACGAGGAGCCCCATGCGGTCGCCCGAAAGCACCCGGCAAAGCCTGCGGAAGGGCGCATCCGTCACTCCGTCCATCGGAGAGAGGATCGTATTCGGGAAAATATCCAGCGAACGGAGCCTAAAAGAAGTCTTTTTTGGAATTTTGAAATTATTCAACATTTTAACCACATCTATTCACAAATTTTCCGCAACAAGAGCCCGAAAAAAATATTTAATTCTTATTCGTCCCATCTTTTTTTTATTTGCATACCTATATTTTATGTCGTGCCAAACATAACTAAACAAAGTCTTATTCAAGAAATTGCCAAGTCCACCGGGTTCGTCCGGGGCGACATCAAGACCGTCGTCGACCAGTTCCTCGAACTTGTCGGCGAAAAGCTGGTCGATGGGAACACCATCGAAATCCGCGGATTCGGGACCTTCGCCTGCAAGCCTCGCAAGGCACGCCCCGCAAGGAATCCTCGCACGGGCGAAACCGTCCTCATCGACGAACGCCTCGTCCCCACGTTCAAGTTCAGCAACGATATCAAGGACAAGATCAACTCCCTCGAGTCCATCCTCGATACCGCCGAAGCCGAACCTCAGTCCGTGGACGCCGATGCAACGCAGCCCCAGTAACGGGTCCGCAGCACAACAAGTATATTAAAAGAACCTCTTTGCAAAAGAGGTTCTTATTTTATCCAAAACAGTTCCGGCCTAGATTCCGCAGTTCTTTATCGCCGACAGGGAGCCGGACAGGTAAGCATTCTTGACGCAGTCCGCGATGGAATCGGCCATGTCGAGAACTTCCTGGGGAATCTCGACTTTCGTCGTGTCACCCGTACTGGCGGTACTGTCTTCTTCGGCAGACGGGTTCGCCATGCGGATGGAGTCCGCGGTAGCCTGTGCGACGGAATCCGCGAAGGCCAGTGCGATAGAGTCCGCAACCGCCTGCGCAAGAGAATCCGCGACAGCCTGCGCGATAGAGTCCGCCTCGGCGCGTTCTTCCAGCCTACGCTCCACATTTTCCTTGTAGACCTTCTCGGAAACTCGGCTCATTTCGATTCCGTTCTTGCTCACGACCATGAGCAACCCGTCGTGGTAGCCATAGTAGTACTCCGAGGCGCTGCAGTGGGAAGAGGGTGCCATGGAGACATCGAACTTCAGGACGTCGTAGTACACGGATTTGCCGACCTTGAGAGAATCCATGAACGTCAACTTGTAGCCATTCCTATCCAACGGGAAAACAGGCTCCTGGAAAGTGATTCCATCGCTATCGCCCGGATGGCAAGAAAACCAGATGCTGCCGAGTTCACCGGAACCGGGCTGAACCTTCATGCTAAAGTTGATCGCAGAAGACATCGCCAAAGCCTTATAGGTCAATCCGGGTTTGTCGTCTTTACCGAATTCTGCGGATTGGGCAACCTTGTCGACAAAGGTGACGCCGTCGGTCAGGTAAATGACGGTATCCTTGCTGAAGCCCTTCTTGGCGTCGAGCATGAGCTGCATGTCGCTGGTGATTTCGTTGGTGATGACGATAGAGGAAGCATCGTCGTTGCCGCCGCAACTTGCGAAAAGGAGCGTACCGGCTGCAAAGAGCAAAACCTTTTTCATTAGTCCTCCTCTCTGATGGAGATACTGCTGCCATCTTCCATATCGATTTTCAAAATTCCCTTTTCGGCCTGGTAGTACAACCTAGCGTCCGCCTTGACAAGCTTTGTCTGGGAGACGGACTCGTACTTACGCCCGTAGCTCACGGCGACATCCGTATACTTGACGCCGTTGATCATCATCGTATCGACAAACAGCGAATCGGGATTGTAGGCAAGCGAATCACTGCCGTTGGAGCGCCTTATGCGCATCGAATTCTTGTGGACCTCGGGATTGTCCAGCGTGAACACATACTGCCCGAAAGTCACCCGCAAGGTATCGGAATACAGTTTATCCACTTCGTTATAGTAGAACGTGGGCGCGTATGCGGAAATCTTGATGGAATATATAGGGAACGACGACTCGAGCCACGTGAACTTGTATTTGCGGCAGGTAACCTCGTCCATGCCCTGCTCTACGTCGGAGACGGCAAGCGGGAACATGAGCCCGTCCGAGAACAGGAAGGGAATAGTCTGCCCCCTCCTATAGTTGCCGAAATCCGCCTGGAAGCCCTCGAGGTTCTTTTGGTCGTAGCACCTCTCGCTGTAGTTGTCACCGGCTTCGGCCGACACATCCGAATCGCCGCCGCACGCACAAAACAGCGCGCACATTGCGAACAAAGAAATGAGTATTCTAGTACAAGGCCTGATCATGAGCATAATATACTTTTTTTACAAATAAACGGATATATGTACCAAAAAAAGTGACAATCCGCACGAAAAAAGCACACAAAAGCAGACCTATCAAACAAAGCCGGCGTCAGCCATACATTTCTGCGCAAAGCAGTCGGCCTCGTCCTCCTTTTCGGGATAATTGTGCGTAATCTCAATATTTTGCAAGCAAATTCCCTTCTTACCGTGGTAAAGCACGTGCGCGAGTTCGTGGAAGAACGTGAGCCACATCGTTTCGCGCTTCTTGAAGCGGTCGTGCAGCTGGATAAGCGGGACATCCTTGTACCAGCGGTACATACCGTAGATGGGGGCGCTCTTGAAGTTCTGCACGAACAGCACGCGGATTCCGATTTTACGACACAGCTCCTGCAAACCGGTCATGCAATCGTCGACAACCTCCGGCTCGGGAGTCCAATAGGTGATTTTCTTTTCACTCTTCGGCAACGTCTTGTTTGCCGCGGCAAAAGCGATGATTTCGGGAAGGGCCGTCTTGAGCCTCTTGCGCACCGCAGGTTGCCCGAGTTTTTCCATCGGGTCGCGGTCCGAGAGAATCTCGCCACGGCGAATCCACGCCGAAGTCGCATAAGGGTCCTTGACATCGGCTAGCGATATGCTGAACGCCACCTTCAGCCGGGCATTCTTGTAGTAGCCGTCCCACGCCTTCGGAGACGCCACGGCAAAGAACTTCAGCAAGGGCATTAAAGATTTGCTTTCGTCCTTTTTTTCTTGCACCCATTCACGGACGTTAACTTCATCGGGGAAGGACTTTTTCCAAAGGGACTGATCCGTCAGCGAGGCCTTGATTCTTTTGCGAGAGAGGAATTCATCATAAGCAATCTGGCTGCGCAGCCAAAATGATGCCGGAATTTCCGTAACCATTTCTAAAGCAATAGCAACATCCGGCGTAATGCGGCAATTGCCCTGCAAAATATCATTTACCGCCTTGGGCGTGTAACCCATTCGCGCGGCCAAGTCGTTTGCATCGAGGCCCATTTCTTCAAGTTTTTCGGCAAGATGCCGCCCCGGCGGGGTGACCACAGCCAATTCATCACATCTGTACACCTGCATAAACGCTCCTACTCGTGATAATCTACAATTTCTAGAATCGAAATGGTTTGATTTATAATTTTAATGCACTTATAATATATATTAAAATTTTAATAAAAGCGATTGGTATATTATTTTTTATAAAGAAATTAATAAAAAAAAACGATGGAGAAGATGATGGAGAAAAAAACTTACACGTTCAACTATTGATTGAGTAATTCAATCATTTCTCAAGCAGTTCTCGCGAAATTTCTTCACGGTGGTTCTTGCGAACGCCACAGTCTTTTGCGATTTCGTCCCAGTTTGCAATGGCATTCTCGACCTGGTCAATGATTCCCGCATACTTGCGGATTCCGATGCGTTCCGCTACCGCCTTGAGATCGTCGTGCGTGATATTTTCCTGTTTCATGTTCACGGACATCTGGTGGCGATTTATCCAGCGGCTCCTTGGGTTGTTGGCGTAGCACAGGTCGTATGCGGGTGCCAATTTCCAGGTTCCGTATTCGTCCATCAGGAAAGATATGTTCTTGGTGTGGTCGTCATTGTTCTTTGCCAAAACGTTGAAAACCATGTAGCGGAACACTTCCTCGTCGGCCTTGGCGTCGAGCCCGAGTTTGCGCATAGCGGCAAAAGCGTCCTCGTAGGAATGGCGAGCGTCACGGTCCAGGTGAGTCAAGGCGGCAAGCGTCTGCATGTGCAGTTTGGAACCTTCGTCCGTGCGGTCGAAACGTCTGGTCATAAAGTGGCAACCGTTGCTATCTTCTAGAATGCGGCTTTCGCTCATGCGGATTCCGGCCCGTAGCGCCATCTTGTAGTACGCGTATTCGACGTTCCCTATCCCGCGAGGAATTTCGGTGATGCTGTCGTGTTCACGGTAGCTTACGCCGTCGAACTTGAGCAGCCAATAGCCGGACCCTTTTGGCGCAGGAACCTGGCCACTGCGCACTTCGCCCGTAGATTCGTTGTACGCAATAATCGCCTTTGGCTTTGCTCCTCCGGCAGAAGTGCCGACTCGCAGGATGTCGTACAAAGTCTTGTCCTGCTGCACAAGTTTTTCCCTAAATTTTTCGCGGTCCCGAAAAACGCTCTCGGCCAGCTTTACGAGATCATCCACAAGTATTTCCGTGGATTCGTCAAGCTCTGGTGTCGGCAAGCTGGGCTCAAACTCCAAGGCGCCCATAGAACGCTTGCCGACATAGCACAGGCGTTCCAGCGGTGTCACCGTCTCTAGCGGACGGCCCATGGTCTGGAACCATTCCGAAATAATCTGGTCGCCGAACCTATCCGGGAGCGAATCCGCAATGAGCCCGGGGAGCCCGCGAAAGCAGTCATTCCTGTTCTCGGCAAAAGAGAAAACGCCCTTCGTCACGGGCATCTTTATAGGGGATACCGGCAACGGATTGCGGACAAAGGCTGGCTCGTATTCGAAATAGGCGATACCCCGCGACGCATCCCACGAAAGCGCACCGACAGGCGAGCCCCACAAGTGCACGTTTACGACAAGTTCGCTCATTTGGCCTTGCTCCGTTTGATACGCTGGATCTTGCCGTCCTGCAACCTGCGCAACAGGAGTGGGCTCACGGGAGGTTCCGGCAGGAACTGCTCTAGATTTTCGAGCAAGCCAAGAGAACGCAGCACGCTCAATAGGATTTGTACAGACACGGCCCCCCCGCGTTCCATCTTGGCAATTGTGCCGACGCCAACACCGGCGGACTCCGCCAGTTCAGATTGCATCAAGCCCTTCCGCAGACGGTATTCCTTGAGTCTTGCTCCCATTTCCCTCAAAATAGAGGGTGTCGTCATTTCGTTCCACATGATTATAAATATACACAATAATTATCACAAAAAGAATGATTATCGTAAAAAATAGCGATAAAAATGCTTTTTGTGATAGTTATATACATTGCAAACCCCTCTATTTCGAGGGGTTTAACCCAAAAAGGGTCGAATTCGACCCCTTTAGAGGAACATCACAAAATATATCGGCAAATACAGCACCGAACCTTTCTGCACCACCTTGGAGCTATTGGACAGCACGATTCCTTTTGCGTTCTCATTTGCGGCAAGCAAATTATCAATAGCGCTATGAATCCTATAATCCCTGCCAGACTTCACCTCTATCGGGACAACGGACAGCGAATCAAAATCGTCTATCAAGAAGTCCACTTCGCCCTTGTGCCGATTATCGTAATAAAAGAGTTTCTTCCCATGAGCCTTCAGTTCTTGCGCAACGACAGTTTCATAAACCGCCCCAAGATTAATACTGGGGACATCGTTCAGCACCGCAGAAATATTCGAGCCATACAGCACTCCGGTAAGGATGCCGACATCGTTGAGATACAATTTCAGGAGATTCTTGGTTGAAGACTCAATCAGGGGAAACTTGACATCCGTTATTGCAGAAACTTCAAGCGCGACTCCCGCATTCGTCAGGTACTCAAATTCATCCTGATAGTTAGACAACCTGGCCGCTTTCTTGGATTCTATTTTATTCGCAACAATTCTCTTTTTCTTGTTTTCCATCATCGATGGAATCATGTCGTAAATCTTCCGGATTTTCAGCTTGTTTCGGTCATCGTGCTTACTGGCGTCGATGGCGTAGAATTCCTTTATGTCGCTCTGTATCTTGCGAACCTTGACAATGTTTGATTCTTGGATGAACATATTCACGGCATCGGGCATGCCGCCAATCAGCAAGTACTTCTTGAACAAGTCCATCATCTTGGCATGCATCGGCTCGTCAAGCCCGGCCTTGCTAAGGAACCTGTTTCTGATTCCTTGAATGGAGAATTCGTTAAAACCGTTCGCCCAAAGGAATTCCTCGAAATCAAGCGGATACATGTGTTCCGTCTCGATGCTGCCAATTGGAATGGAAGATGTCTTTGCCAAGGCAATACCCAAAAGCGAGCCACTAGCAATATACGTAAAGCGATTGCCCTGTTTCAAGAACTTGAGCAAGGTCAGCAAGTGGGGATATTCCTGGATTTCATCAAGAAAGACCAGCGTGTCCTTAGCGTCACCCATCTTGTTTCCGGCAAACATGCTCAAGCGCAAGTAGAAATCGTCAACATTCTTGACATCGGCAAATAAGCGGCTATTTAGTGAATCTTCCCAAAGGTTCACCTCGATATAGTTCTTGAAATGCTTTTGACCCATGTGACGGATGATGAAAGACTTGCCTATTTGTCGTGCGCCATCAATCAGCAGAATCTTGTTTGACCCTGCCGTGAAATACTCTTCCAATCGCCTTTGAATCTTCCGGTATAGCATTTTTCAATCACTTTTTATTATAAAAATATACACTTTTCAATCATTTTTAGCAATACTTTTTGACACTTTTCAATAAAAACGCCTGAATTTCTACACATTTGTTCACTATCAAATGTAATTCCCCTCTTTTTCTAAAAAGTGACGAGCGCATTGGTTCGCCACTCGGCGACTTTTAATCCCCTATTTTGTTTGGTAGCCGCACGCTTTACGCTTTATATTCCGCCATGGCTTCCATGAGCTTGTCAAAGTCGCTCTTGTAAGTCGCATCGCGAATTACACGGAACTTGTCATATTCGCCCTCGGCAAACGCCTTTGCGATTTCGTGAGTAACTTTACCCTTGTCTTGCAAAACATCCTCTTCGTTGAACTGGAGGAAAGCGTTCAGTTTTTCAACCCAGTCCTTCATGTACATCACCTGCCCGCGCTTCGCCTGACGTTCCGCATAATCCAGGTACATCGTAACAATTTCGTTCAGATTTTTGATTTCTTCTTGAGAGAGGTAATTCTTGGCAACGGAAACATCCGGCTTGCGGACATCTCCATCAGGGGCATTTTTCCAGGTCGTAAGCCCCATATTGATTTTTTTGCTGTCGGCCCGTGAATAGATGATTTCCGCCGCAGTCTGATGCGTGACGGCATAATGCAACTTGTTCTGGACCGTCGCGAAAAAATCCTTAGTAATTTGGCTATCCGGGCTGTAGTCCGCGCTGCACCGGGCATAGATATCCGTAATCTTCTGGTAGAAGCGCCGCTCGCTAGCACGGATTTCGCGAATACGCTCGAGTTGCTCCTCGAAGTAGTCCTTGCCGAAGAAATTTACCGGATTTTTGAGACGTTCGTCGTTCATGGCGAACCCCTTGATAATATATTCCTTGAGGACTTGCGTGGCCCAGATACGGAACATCGTGGCTTTTTTTGAATTGATGCGGTACCCCACCGCGATAATGGCATCGAGATTGTAGATATTGGTATTATAGTTTTTACCATCGGCGGCAGTTGTTTCCATTTTGGAAACAACTGAATTTTCTTGGAGTTCTCCCTCGGCAAAGATGTTCTTCAGGTGCTTTGAAATGGCTGCTTTTTGCACATCGAACAGTTCCGCCATCTTCGCCTGAGTCAGCCAAAGATTCTCATTCTGCAAAAGGATTTCAACCTTCACCTCTGCATTATCGGTTTTGTAAAGCAAAATTTCATCCATATACACAAATGTACACTACTTTTATAGCTCTGTCAAGCCCACTTTACAACTTTTTTCAAATTCTACCGGAATCCAACCGGCATCTTCTAATAAGTGATGCTCCCGACTAAAAATGGCCAAATTCGACCACATTATGCACATAGTTTCGCTACTAGGCAGCTTTTAATCTATATTACTCAACAAGATGACCGCGATCGAGTTCGAGAACATCAGCAAGCAGTACCGCCTGGGGCTAGTGAGCACCGGGACACTCAGCCACGACCTGAACAGGTTCTGGCAGACCAAGGTGCTGCGCCGCGAAGACCCCTACCTCAAGGTGGGCGAAGTCAACGACCGTGCGCACAAGGGCGCAAGCGAATACGTGTGGGCCCTGAAGGACATCAACTTGCAGAAACCCTTATCGCTCGGCCATGGCCAAACAAGTTTGGCCGCGGCTCTCGCTCATCGGGTTTTCAAGGTGGAACAGGGCGACGTCGTGGGCATCATCGGCAGGAACGGCGCCGGCAAGAGTACGCTCCTCAAGCTGCTGAGCCGCGTGACCGCCCCCACCACCGGCACCATCCGCGCAAGGGGCCGCATCGCGAGCCTCCTCGAAGTGGGCACCGGGTTCCACCCCGAGATGACCGGCCGCGAGAACATCTACATGAACGGCGCTATCATGGGCATGAACCGCGCCGAGATTACCCGCAAGCTCGATGAAATCGTAGACTTCAGCGGCTGCGAACGCTACCTGGACACCCCCGTGAAACGCTACAGCAGCGGCATGACCGTACGCCTCGGGTTCGCCATCGCGGCACACCTGGAACCCGAAATCCTCGTGGTGGACGAAGTGCTCGCCGTGGGCGATGCCGAATTCCAGAAGAAGGCCATCGGCAAGATGCAGGACGTAAGCCGCGGCGAAGGCAGAACAGTGCTGTTCGTGAGCCACAATATGGGCGCGGTGAAAAATTTGTGTAAGACCGGCGTGTTGCTTGAAAACGGGAATGATTCGCAATACCGGGAAAGTTAACGAAATTGTGGATGAGTATTTGACACAAAATCAAAATGTCGGTCAAACAGATTTCAATCAAAGCAATCAACGCTATGGTAATGGACTTCTAAAAATCAAAAAATTGCAATATTCGGATTCCTCGGGGAACGTCACAAGCACATTCCGGGTTGGCCAAGAAATTTTCTTTAAAATTACATTTGACATCAACCAACCCCTAGACGGCGTCACCGAATCTTATATAGACATCGGAATAAACAACGAAAACAGCCATAGAGTCGCCTGGCTTAGCTCCAAGATTTTCCAAAAGGCTCTAGATTACAACAAAAAAGAACTCGTTATAAAGATTCCGCAAATGATGCTCAACCAAGGTAGCTATGACGTCAACCTGCATTGCGCAACAAACCTTGGAGTGTCCGACTTGCTCCAAAATGTGGGGCATTTCGAAGTCATTTTCGATGACTTTTTCAAAACAGGCGTAAACATTCCCGATTCACAAGGAAGCTCTGTCTTAAATTTTGAGGTTGTATAATGGGATTAAGGGATAAAATAAGGGAATTCTATCTTGACAAAAGCGGGATTCGTGCAATTTTGGAAAGTCAAAACCTGCAAAACAGAATGGCACAAGAGTCCCTTGCGGCGATAACCTTCTCCAACGCCATACAAAATTCAGAATGGCTGAAATATAAGATCTTGCCGAAACATTCTGCATCATCATTGATGACTGCAACCGCATTGGCGAACAGGAAACCGTTGCAGAAGTGGAAAAAGAACTGAAAAGCAGAGGCATTAAGTACGCCATTAATAAATATTATGGATTGTCTGATTACGTAGTGATTTGCTCGGAAGATTTGAAGTTCTTGGCAAGTTTATAATTAAGCATCTAGACAGCATCGCCAAGAAAATGAATGCCGACGCTCACAAATCAAAGTAAAGCACCCCTATTGCCTGAACCGCCCCACAGAATGTATATTTCCGGTGAGGAATAGCTATGCCCAAGAAAAGAATTTTCATAAGTAGCGTACAGAAAGAGTTTGCGGAAGAGCGCAAGCGGCTTTTCGACTATTTAATGGATGATCCCATACTATCGAAATTCTTTGTACCGTTCATTTTTGAAGATTACCCTGCAACAGGGCGTTCGACTTCAACAGTGTATCTGAAAGAAGTTGAAAAGAGCGATATCTACCTTGGCATTTTTGGTAACGATTACGGCTTCCAAAGCAAGTCTGGGCTTTCCCCAACGGAACAGGAATACAACCTCGCCCACAAACTACACAAAGACTGTCTTATCTACATAAAGAGAGATTCTTCTAAACGACAAGCCAAGGAAAAAACCTTTATTCAAAAGGTAGAGGCAGATGTTGTTCGCAGGACCTTCGACAATTACGAAGAATTGAAGGCTGCCGTTTACAAATCATTAGCCCTCTATCTTGAAGAAAAAGAATTGTTCCGCCTAGTCCCCTTTGATCAAGCCAAGGACAACGAAGCGACAATAAACGACATAAGCGACGATAAAATCAAATCTTTTATCGAGTTATCCAAGCAAAAAAGAAACTTCAAATTTAAAGAAAACATATCCGCAACAGACCTGCTAACGCACCTGAGTCTGATGGACGAATCTGGGCACTTGACAAACGCCGCCATACTCCTTTTTGGGAAAAAGCCGCAAAAGTTCTTCATATCGTCTGAAGTCAAGTGCATGCAATTTTACGGCAACGAAATCGAAAAGCCCATCCCGTCGTTACAGATTTACAAGGGGGACATTTTCCAACTTGTAGATCAGGCGACAAGTTTTGTCATGAGCCGCATCAACATGTGGATTGGCACAAGAGCCAAAAGTGCTTCCGTGCCGACAAAGCCCGAATTACCCGGCGAAGCCGTACGCGAAGCGATTGTCAACGCAATATGCCACCGAGACTACACAAGCAACGCCAGCGTACAAGTGATGCTGTTCAAAAACCGTCTCGAGATTTGGAATCCAGGACAGTTGCCATATGAATTGACCACGCAACAGCTTTACAAGCCTCACAAATCGCACCCCAACAACCCATTGATTGCAGAACCCCTGCAGCGTTCGGGGTTCATAGAAAAGGCTGGAACAGGCACCGGCGAAATCGTAAAACTTTGCCTACAGCATGGCCTGAAAAAGCCCCTATTTGAGCAAGATAGCGACTTCAAGGTGATTATTTGGCGACCTGTCCCCCAAGATGTCCCTCAAGATGTCCCTCAAGATGTCCCCCAAGATGTCCCCCAAGATGTCCCTCAAGATGTCCTTGAAGATGCTATAATTGCCGCAATAAGAGCCAACCCCAAAGTGTCTCGTGAAGAAATCGCCCAAAAAGTCCAAGTCTCTTCAAAAACGATCGCTCGCAAAATGAACAAGATGCGCGATAAAATCAGATTTGTGGGCCGCGGCTATAGCGGCCACTGGGAAGTGGTTGAGGAGTAGCCTGTTCCATTGCCGATTTAACACGATAGTCGACGGAAATGATAACGTTGAGCGAATAGACTGTTGTCGGCTTGTATTTAGAAAGAGTAATATGCAAAATTTGCATATTACTTTGGGTCTCGACTCCGTTTTCCCAACAAGAGTTGGCTTGCCTGTGCAGTTAGTAAGAATTCCTTACTAACTGAGTTAATTTCAAACAATTTGAACCTGTCGAGATTACCGACTGGTTGACATTAACGCCTTGCTGATCTGCCAAGTTTTCCTTGACAACTACTTTAGAGTCTAGTTGCCCTTCTTGCCTTCGTGGTATTCCTCTTCGGAGTTCACGTTCCAGAGGGCGGTCTTGTCGGTGCGGCCTTCGCGGATGCACTTGACGACTTCCATGGCGGCGAGCATGCTGTGGTCCATGTTGTTGTAGCGGTGCATGCCGTTGCGGCCCATCAAGAACAAATTTTCTATCGGATCCACGTACTCGCGGACCTTGCCGAACTCGCCGTACGTGCCGAAGTAGGCGGGGTATGCCTTCTTGATGTGGAACACCACGGAGTCGCGCACGGCATCGGGACGCGCCACGTCGATCTTGTCGAGTTCCGCGATGGCGAACTTGATGAATTCGTCGTCAGGCATGCGCCACATCTCGTCGCCCTCAGTGGCGAAGTACTCGAGGCCAATCCACACCTTTTCGGGATCGGCCACCAGGTAGGGGCTCCAGTTGTTGAATATCTGGATGCGGCCGAGCTTCACGTCGGATTCCTGCACGTAAATCCAGTTGTCGGCCACGAACTTGAGTTTGCTTTCGGGAGTGCCGGGCTTCGCCGGGTTCTTGATGAGCAACTTGTCGAGCAAGAGGCCCACGGTGATGAAGTCGCGATACACGAGGCCATCGGCAATACGCCTGACCTCGGCGGGCACGGGGTTCGCCTCGCAATCCATCGCGGCGACGAGTTCCTTGACCGGCATGGTGCTGAGGAAGTAGTCGCAGGGGACAGTCTCGCGCAATAGGACTCCCATATTGTCCATGCTTTCGACGACGACGCTTTCGACGCGCTTGCCATCGGCGGAACGGTTCACACCCACGACCTTCGTATCCATGCGGATTTCACCGCCCATCTCCTGCACCTTCTCGGCGACCGTTTCCCAGAGCTGGCCCGGACCGAATTTCGGATAAAGGAACTGGCCGATGAGGCTCGTCTCGGTATCTTTCTGGCGGATATCGGCACCATCGGCAGAGCCCGCGGTCGCCTTCTTGCCGCCCGCGAAAATCTGCTTGAGCGCATGGATCACCGTCTTCGTAATCGAGAGGCCCTTGATGCGCTGGCCGCCCCAGTCCGGGCTGATCTTGCTGCACGGCACGCCCCACACCTTCTCGGTGTAGTCGCGGAAGAACGTGCGGTAGAGTTCCACGCCAAAGCGGTTGATCATGAAGTCCTCGAGGCTACGCTCCTTGCGGGCGGGGAGCAGCTGCACCTTGACGTAGCTCATGCCAATCTTGAACATGCGCCAGAGCCCGAGGTTACGGATGGTGTCACCGTTCAGGCTCACCGGGTAGTCGAAAAGCTTGCGGAGGAACAGGATGCGGCTGAGACGGCTGCGGCAGAGCATCACGCAGTCGGTCTTCTCGGGGTCGGGGCCGCCCGCGACGAGCGGGACGCTGCGCCCGATGGCGAGGTCGTCCTTGCTGGCGGTGCCCTGCAGCGGGAGAATCCCCTGCCACCAGTCCATCACCGTGTCGCTCTTGCTGAAGAAGCGGTGCCCGCCGATATCCATGCGGTTCCCGTTGTAGCGGGCCGTGCGCGAAATACCGCCGACAACGTCTTCGCACTCGAAGATGACCGGCTTCACGCCCGTGGTGCGCAACAATTCCAGCGCCGCAGTCAGGCCCGCAGGCCCTGCGCCTGCGATAACGGCGACCTTCTTACCCGATCCGTTACCATCTACCATACTACACATCCTTCTTTTTCTTGAAAAGCATCAGCTTGCGCGCCCCGAAGTTCCACATCAGCACGAGCACGGCGGCAACAACCTTCGACAGCATCTCGTTCAGGCCAAAACCGTCGACCATCGCGTACATGAGCAGCTGGTTTATGCCCACGCCCGCGACCCCCACCAGCGCGAACAGCGTGAACTCGGCAACCTTCTTCTTCTCGAACGTGCGCTTGCAGGCGGTAAACACCCACAGAATGCTCAGGGCGTAATTGAGGACCAACCCCGCAATCAGGCCCACCAAGTTCGCGAGCAGGTAATGCCAACCGAACACGTAAAGACAAAGGGCGAACAGGCCGAAATCGACAACGAAGGCGAGCCCCCCTGTAACCAGGTAACGCAGGAACTGCCCCAGCAAGGACTTGCAGGGAAAACGATTAAAAAGTGACTTCAACGTACTAGCCATACAGATATGTGATAAATATATATATATCTTAAAGAAGGCTGCTGTATTTGCTACAACGACCTACTTTTATAATCCATATTACTAATAGCACGTCTACCGCGATAGAATTCGAAAATATCAGCAAGCAGTACCGCCTGGGGCTAGTGAGCACCGGGACGCTCAGCCACGACCTGAACAGGTTCTGGCAGACCAAGGTATTGCGCCGCGATGACCCCTACCTCAAGGTGGGCGAGACGAACGACCGCGCTCACAAGGGCAACAGCGACTACGTGTGGGCCCTGAAAGACATCAACTTGCAGAAACCCTTATCGCTCGGCCATGGCCAAACAAGTTTGGCCGCGGCTCTCGCTCATCGGGTTTTCAAGGTGGAACAGGGCGACGTCGTGGGCATTATCGGCCGCAACGGCGCCGGCAAAAGCACTCTCCTCAAGCTCCTCAGCCGCGTGACCGCCCCCACCACCGGCACCATCCGCGCACGGGGCCGCATTGCGAGCCTCCTCGAAGTGGGCACCGGGTTCCACCCCGAGATGACCGGCCGCGAGAACATCTACATGAACGGCGCCATCATGGGCATGAGCCGTGGCGAAATCACTCGCAAGCTCGACGAAATCCCACAAACGCTATGATTCGGAGTTTTCTTCGGGAGTTTCCGTGCTCCGAATAGAATTCGGATCAATGTTGAAAAACTCACATTAGATCGAATAACCGGTCTGCAATTTTTTGATGGGTTCCGTCTTTCAGCAAATCAACATCGGCAACGGAGTCGTTTTGTACGGTAAAATCAAGTGTGTCGTTCATTTTTTTCCTTAATGAAAACAGAATGTCTTCGGAATCTGGACAAAGTTTTATACATGAACAAATTATTTCTTTTGAGACAAACTAGCACTCAAATGAAATGTAAAAATTAATTTTCGTCTTTTGCCCATTGGTGTCCTTATTTGTGTCCAATTTACACAAGAGACTCTTTTCTGGATGGATTTCCCAATTTCTATTTCACCATTGCAAGTACCTGTTCCTTGGTGACGAAGTTCAGTACAGAAAATGCAGTCATCTGGTTTCCGAGATCTTTGAGCGATGCGCCCACATGATAAATCACGTCGTCGACGATGACGAAACGGTCATGGACCTCGCGCATGTTTTCCAGACGGACTGTCGGAAATTGCCGGTTCAAGCGCGCTTCTTCCTCCCTCATTGTGCGAGTGATTCTGGCGGAATAGATTGTTGCGTCCACACCCTGGGCGCGTTTTGCCATGAGCGAAAGGACCATGTCGTTGGCATACGGATCGATGATGAAGAGTTCCTTTTTTGCCGAACGCACCAGCTGCACGGCGAATTCGTAGCCGCTCCAGTGCGCATGGGCGGGCAAGAGGCCCTCGCTTGGTGGCAGGTTCGCCTTCACGAAGAAATCTACCCGCCTTTCTAGGTAAATGACGCGGGAATCAAGGTCTTCCAGCCTGTTTTCGTGGGAAACCAGGCGCTGGTTGACGCTGCAACCCCGGAGCAGATGCTCTTTCAGGACTTGGTTCGCCCAGCGGCGAAATTGTATTCCCCGACAAGTGTTGACGCGAAACCCTACAGAGATAATCATGTCGAGATTATATAGAGTAACCATTCTTTTTACAGATCTTTGGCCCTCCTTTTGAACTAGTTCCAAAATGGAACTAGTTGCCTTTTCTTCTAATTCCTGGGTTTCAATGATACTCCTTATATGTTTGGTTATCGCCTGTCGTTGAACATCGAACAGCTCCGCCATCTGTGCCTGGGTGAGCCACTAAATACAAACCATGTAAACATGGTTGTGCTTCATTCGCCTTGCACGATTTTCCTGCAAATGGGCTTCTGGTTGCGGGTCTTAATCGGTTCTTGCAAATGTGTAATGCACATCCGTGCACTATCAAATATAATTCCGCGGGGTGGCGATGTCAATAGGTAGGCGGATTTTTTCTCAATTGTTTTCCAGGTTTTCCCCTAATATCTATATTACTTGGTAGTATGTCGTCTGCCATTGAGTTTGAAAATATCAGCAAGCAGTACCGCCTGGGGCTTGTGAGCACCGGGACGCTCAGCCACGACCTGAACAGGTTCTGGCAGACCAAGGTATTGCGCCGCGAGGACCCCTACCTCAAGGTGGGCGAAGTCAACGACCGCGCACACAAGGGCGACAGCGAATACGTGTGGACCCTGAAGGGCATCAACTTCAAGGTGGAACAGGGCGACGTCGTGGGAATCATCGGCAGGAACGGCGCCGGCAAGAGCACGCTCCTCAAGCTACTGAGCCGCGTGACCGCCCCCACCACTGGCACCATCCGCGCACGGGGCCGCATCGCGAGTCTCCTCGAAGTGGGCACCGGGTTCCACCCCGAGATGACCGGCCGCGAGAACATCTACATGAACGGCGCCATCATGGGCATGAGCCGCGCCGAGATTACCCGCAAGCTCGACGGGATCGTGGACTTCAGCGGCTGCGAACGCTACCTGGACACCCCCGTGAAGCGCTACAGCAGCGGCATGACGGTGCGCCTCGGGTTCGCCATCGCGGCACACCTGGAACCCGAAATATTGGTGGTGGACGAAGTGCTCGCCGTGGGCGACGCCGAATTCCAGAAGAAGGCCATCGGCAAGATGCAGGACGTGAGCCGCGGCGAAGGCAGAACCGTGCTGTTCGTGAGCCATAATATGGGCGCGGTGAAGAATTTGTGCAAGACCGGCGTGTTACTTGAAAACGGGATGATTCGCAATACCGGAAATGTGAATGAAATTGTTGATGAATACCTGACACAAAACCAGAATATCAGCCAAACAGATTTCAATCAAAATAATTACCGACGCGGCAACGGAATCATAAAAATCAAAAAATTGCAATATTCAGATTCTTCGGGAAATGTCACAAGCACATTCCGAGTTGGCCAAGAAGTTTTCTTCAAGATTGCATTTGACATCAACAAGCCCCTTGATGGCGTAATCGAATCTTATATAGACATAGGAATAAACAACGAAAACAGCCATAGAGTCGCCTGGCTTAGCTCCAAGATTTTCAAAAAATCTCTTGATTACGATAAAAAAGAACTCATAATAAAGATTCCACAAATGATGCTCAACCAAGGAAGCTACGATGTCAACCTGCATTGCGCAACAAACCTTGGAGTGTCCGACTTGCTCCAAAATGTAGGGCACTTCGAAGTCATTTTCAACGACTTTTTCAAGACCGGCGTAGATATTCCTGATTCACAGGGAAGTTCCATCTTAAATTTTGAGGTCGTATAATGGATTTAAGGGATAAAATAAGGGAGTTCTATCTTGACAAAAGCGGAATTCGCGCCATTTTGGATAGTCAGTACCTGCAAAACAGAATGACACAAGAATCCCTTGCGGCAACAACCTTTTACAACGCCATTCAATATTCCGAATGGCTGAAGTATAAAAGTTTCTACCCCGGAAGATGGGCCGTCGAGTACACCTTCTTGCTTACATTGTTCCGCATTTTCGAACATCACAAGTTCACGAATCTCTTGGAATTCGGACTTGGGCAAACATCCCGGATGGTCCATCAATATGCAACATTTTACAATGTTTCAGCAATCACTGTAGAACACGATGCCGAATGGATTGATTTTACACGCAGGGACACCCACAACGCCTATCCAATAAACGTAAAAGTTTTGCCGCTAGAAACGGTCAACTACAACGGACATAAAACGAGAACCTATCAAGGCATTAAGACCGCATTTGAAAACCAGAAATTTGATTTCATCCTAGTCGATGGGCCTTTTGGTTCCGAGCATTATTCACGCTCACAAATAATCCAACTCGCAGAAAACAATCTTGCCGAAACGTTCTGTATCATCATTGATGATTGCAACCGCATTGGCGAACAAGAAACCGTTGCAGAAGTGGAAAGTTTACTAAAAAACAATGGTACTAAGTACGCAATCGGCAAGTATTATGGATTATCTGATTACGTCGTGATTTGTTCAGAAAATTTGAAATTTTTAACTAGTTTATAAACGATTTAGCAACATCCATAAACGATTCGTTCATTACAAATGAAATAAAAAAATAGTGGAGAAAACACAATACAGCTAGCAATTCACTCTTTGTGCATTATGGTCACATGAAAAAAATCTATGTTTTACATGAATATGGTTGTCGTGAGCATCTTAATGCCCTATGCTACCTAGCGGAAAAAGAAAACATTCGCATCATTTATTGCGAATTTAATCTTATTGAACAATTAAAAAAAAGACCTTTCAACGTCAAGCGTTTCCTCCACAATATTCTTTTTCTTTCCTTTCTTATATTCGCCCCATCTCAAAAAATCATCCTTGGGATAGCCCCAGCAAATCATGCGCTCAAATTGATATTAAAATTATACAAACGCCATAATTTCTTCTATCACACATCATATACATATTGGGACTTTAAAACCGTTGCACACGATCCTCATGATAGCCAGGATTTAAAAATTTGGACTCATTTCATTGAGAACGTCACAAACCATATTTTTGCAGTTTCAAAAAAACAAAAAAAGAATTGTGTTCAAATTTCAACATTGAACCATCTAAAATTTCAGTTGTTAATCACGCCTACAAGGAAACAATTTCACCAAATAAAAAAATTCCCTGCAAAAATACGTATATAAGCGTCGGTGAACTTTCCTATCGAAAGGGAACTCTTGAACTACTTGATTACTTTGCCAAGCATCCTAACCACACTCTGACCCTTATTGGAAAGGGCGATTTATCAAAAACAGCACAGGCATACTCCCAAAGATACAATAACATTTATTACAAAGGATATATTTCCAATTGGTCCACTCTAGAATTTAATTACAAAGAAAATTTATTTTTAATTTTAAATTCGCACAAAACCAAACAATGGGAAGAACTTTTTGGAATGGTTCTGATAGAAGGGATGGCTTGCGGATGCATTCCATTAGCAACAAATCATACAGGCCCCCAAGAAATCATCACTAATGGCATTAATGGTTTTTTATATAAAGAAGGCGAGATTGAAAGAATTATCGAAAAGACCTCTTCTTTAGATGATGAAGCCATTATCGCAATCAGATCCGCCGCGATAAAAGAAGGGCAACAATATTCCATTCAAAATAAATCTTCATCATGGGAGGAAGATGCCCCAAAGTTAGTTGAAATTTCTGCAACCAAAAAGAAAAAGGTGGTCTCCAACTTGTAAATTTGGTTCAGCAAAAAAACACCAAGCAAGAGGATAACCACCATGATGAAAAGTAC